>WNEY01002684.1_pt1 | contig 13103 bp, 9 predicted proteins | sample 5400531 | NCBI WGS metagenome assembly WNEY01 (sample SAMN13153338, study PRJNA577476) | soil metagenome | isolation source: 200 cm saprolite under Douglas fir tree site 1 | place: USA:California | collected 2015-04-18
GGCTGCATTGTCCGCCGCGGAAGCGAGGCTACTCGCGCGTGAGCTGCGGGGCGAGCGCGAGCTGGCCCTGATCGCGGTCGAGCATGGTCGTCTGGGACTGTGCCGCCTCGGCGCCGAGCTTCGCGTGCCGGTCGACCGGGGGAGTGGCGAAGCAGATTGCCGGGCCGCGTTGCGACGGATCGTCGGGAGCGGTGAGGGTCTGCTGAGATTGCTGGGCGTGGTGCCGCCGGCCGGCGACCGCGCCGCGCTCGAGGTGTGGACGGCGCGTCGGGTCCGGAGCAATTCGCCGCTGCAGTGGTTCGCCCCGACCGAGCTGCTCGAGCGCGTCGGATCGCCGGTGCTGCGGGACGCCGCGACTCTGGCTGCACTCACCGTCGCGGCGCGCTCGCCACTCATTCCGGAATGGTCCGGCGCGGCGTTCGGCGCCGCGGCCGAAGACGACGTGGCGCCCGAGGAGATCGCGCACGCGAGCCGCGTCACTCTGAGCGAGATGCGCACGCCCGTATTGTCGCCGGACCAGCTGGATCCGGCGCGCGCCGCACCGGAGCAGTTCCTCAATCCCGAGCTCTCGTGGGTCGAGTTCAACGCACGCGTGCTCGCCCTCGCGGAAGACGCGCGCATCCCGCCCGCTGCACGGATTCGCTTCCTCGGCATCTTCTCCACCAATCTGGATGACTTCGTCGCGACGAAGATCGGTGCGCTGAAGCAGCTCGCCGCGCTGAAGCGCGGCGGGCCATCCGCGGACCAGCTCCGCCCGCAGGAAATCCTCGACGCCATCGCCATCCGGCTGCATCCCTTGATTGCCCGGCAATACCGGTTGTTCGACGCGCTGCTGCGGAACCGCTCGGATGGCGGAGTTGGCGTGGAGGTCGTGTACTGGCCGGAGCTGACCGAGCAGGAGCAGGCCGAGCTCCGCGTCCAGTTCACCGACCGCGTGCTGCCGTTTCTCAGTCCCAAGGCACTGACGCGCGCCCCCGGTCACCCGTTTCCCGTTGTGACCGATCGGCGTGTCGTACTGCTCGTGGTGTTGCGCGACAGGGCCGGCGCGCCACCGCACTATGCGCTCGTCGAAATTCCCGAGACGCTGGAGCCATTCACCGCGCTGTCCGGGGGGGGGGGCCGTCGCTTGCTGCCGATCGAGGACCTCGTTCGCGCGAACCTGGAGCTCCTGTATCCCGGTCGCGTTGTCACCGGCGCGCACGCCTTCCGCGTGACCCGCGGCGGTGACTTGCAGCTCGACGAAACGTCCGCGGGCAACTTCCTCCAGGCGATTGAAGAGGAGCTGGCGCAGCGCACGCTCCAACCCGTGCTCCGGCTCGAGATCGAGCCGGGCACTCCGGCGCCATTACAAGACCTGCTGCAGCGCGAGCTCCACTTCGAAGAGAGCGAGCGAGACGGCGGCATCGGTGCTGCCGACGTGTATGTCGCCGGCGGACCGGTGCATCTCGGCGCTCTGCGCGACCTGTCGACTCCCCTCGAGGATTATCCGCCGCATGACGTGCGCGAGCCGTTTCTGCCGGGCCGGTCAGTGGCCGATCAGCTCGACGAGCACGATGTCCTGGTGCATCACCCCTACGACTCCTTCGGCGCGAGCTTCGAGCGGTTCATCGTCGAAGCATCTGACGATCCCGAGGTGCAGGCGATCAAACTCACGCTGTACCGTCCCGGCGCCCGGTCGGCGCTCGGGAATGCGCTGAGTCGGGCTGCGGCGGCCGGCAAGGACGTGTCGGTGATCGTGGAGCTGAAAGCCCGCTTCGACGAAGCACGAAACATTGCGTGGGCCCGGAGCCTGGAGCGGGATGGGATCCACGTGGTCACGGGCCTCGTGAGTCTCAAGACGCACGCCAAGCTCGCCCTCGTGGTTCGCCGCGAAACCGGCGGGAGGGGGCGGGCCGGGGGGGCCCGCCGTTACGCGCACATCGGCAGCGGCAACTACAATCCCGACACCGCGCTTGTGTACGCCGACGTCGGCCTGTTCACGGCGGATCAGCGGATCACCGCGGACGTGCACGCCCTCTTCAATGAGCTCACGGGATCCAGCCGGCCCCCGCACGGGGGATTGCGCCATCTGCTCGTCGCCCCGGCCGATCTGCTCGATCGCCTGCTCGCCATGATCGAGCGGGAAACCGCGCACGCGCGCGCCGGACGGCGGGCGAGGATCCGCGCCAAACTCAACGGGCTCGCCGATTCGACCGTGGCGCAGGCGTTGTACAAAGCATCACAGGCGGGAGTCGACGTCGACCTCGTAGTGCGCGGGATCTGCACGCTGCGCCCCGGCGTACCGGGACTGTCCGAGCGGATTCGCGTCGTCAGCATTCTCGGTCGCTTTCTCGAGCACGCGCGGATCTATCATTTCACGAACGGCGGGGACGACGCGGAGGAGTACTACATCGGGTCGGCCGATTGGCGGCCTCGCAACCTGCGGCGACGGGTGGAGGTCGTGGTCCCCGTGTTCGATCCCGCCGCCCGGCGGACGTTGGACGGCATCCTCACAGCGGAGCTGACCGCTCCGGCGGCCTGGCTGCTCCGGCCGGATGGGGGGTACGACCGCCCAGAAAGGTAGGCGTGGCGCGAAGCGTGTTGTCAGGCTCCGCGCGCGATCCTCAGGGCATCCTCGAGGTCGGGTTTGATCCGCGCGAGCTTTCCCTCACAGAGAGTCACGAGCTGCTCAAGGTCTGTGACCAGGGCTGCGGGCGGCTGCTCGTCCTTGGTCAAGCGCTTGCGGATCGAGACGAGCGCCAAGTAGAGCGAGCTCGACCGGCTCGTTTCCGGGTGGCGTTGCTGCTCTAACGCCGTGAGCAGCTTTTTCGCCTGGTCCCGGGCGGTGCTGATCGCCCGGACGAGGTCCTCCCGCGCAGTGCTCAAACAGGCCCGGCAGGAATCGAACCTGCAACCCCCGGTTTTGGAGTCACCAGCTCCGCCCGTACACCAGGGTACGATGGAGCAGAATGGTAGGACCCACATTGGACCCCAAGGCCGGCCATGTGATCGCCTCCTAGTCCGAAACTGCTCGATGACCAATCAGCCACGAACGCTGTTGACAACCTCGGCGCGGGCGCGTACGCTGTCGCCGATCTCAGAGGGTACCAGCGATAACGGATCTCAGCAAGTTCCTTTAGCAGGGAGTGCTTATGGGAACCTACATATCGCGGATTACTGGGTCGGTCGTTGCCTCCTTGGTCCTGTTGAGCTGCCGCGACGCGCCGACCGAGTTCCAAGGCGAGAAGCTTGCCGCCGCCCTTGCGGCTACGTCGGTTACCGTGGGTTCGATTCCGAGCGGCGAGCGGCTCCTGGGACAGAGCGTACTCGAGCCCGTTTACGACGACGAGCGGGCCGGTGTCATCGGCTTCGTGAGCACACCCTTGCACGCGCCGCTCAAAGCGAATCCTCGAGCCTGGTCGCCGTTCTTCGTGCCCGTTTATCCGGTGGGGTCGACCGTTGGAGCGGTTCTCTGCCAGCACAAGCCGGTGGAGAACTGCCCCGACCACGGGCCGTTGATCGCAGGCGCTGCGGCGGCGATCATGCCCTCGGTGTACGGCCCCGGCGATGGCAGCGGGGTCGTCGGCCACGACCACCTGATGGACTTCCCGGGCGGGGCGGACTTCAATGTCGCTTGGGAGCCGATCCTCGTGCTCTTTACGAGCAAGGCCGCCGCTAACGAGCACCTCCTCACCGATGCCCAGATTGAGGCAGCGGTTGACAGAGGAGATGCGATCGAGGTTCCCGTTCCGCAGGAGACCTTCCACTGCGAGCGCGTTTCGTCTGCGGTGTGGGCGCGGGGAACGCCGCTTCCGTGAGACTCCGCCTGACCAATGAGAAGCCTCGCAGCGAGATGGCAACACGCTACGAGGCTTCATCCTCTTTACAGGCCCGGCAGGAATCGAACCTGCAACCCCCGGTTTTGGAGACCGGTGCTCTACCAATTGAGCTACGGACCTAACTTCTAGACGCCCAGACCCCGAGGCGCGCAGACGCCTAGGACTTCAAAAACGAATCTAACCGGTCAACCTCGACGTCTCGGCATCTAAGCGCCTCGGCGTCTAGTAGTTCAGGGGTGGCTGACGGGGATTGAACCCGCAACCTCCGGAGCCACAGTCCGGCGCTCTAACCAATTGAGCTACAGCCACCATGTCTAGACGCCGCGATGCCGAGACGCCTAGGGGAAACAACCTAATCGGGCGAAAAGGCGAATGAAAGCTCGTCTCTAATCGGGCCAGAAGCTCGACGCCAGCTCCACCGTCCTGGGATCACGCGGGACCTGCGCAGCTCCAAGCGCGGCGATTTCGACGATGCCCCGCACCGCATTCACGAGGAAGAGACTGCGGCCGGCAAGCGCAGCAACGGGGACTCGCTCCTCCTTCACGGCAGTCAGCTCCATGATGCGTGTGCGCCCCAGCCCGGGAAGAATCCCGAGGTCCGCAGCCGGCGTGCGCAGCTCACCGTTTTCCCACCAAAACAGATTCCACGCCGTCCCCTCGGCGACAAACCCGTCCGCCGTGACGAGCACCGAGTCATTCGCGCCCGCGCGGCGCGCATTCGCCAGCGCGCGGCCGAATTGCTCGCGTCGCGTCGTTTTGTGGGGGTACGGGTGATGCACGTCGTGGGCGACCATGAGGCTGATCGCGTGCTCCGCATTCACCTGACGCGTCGAGATCTCGGCATGGCCGTCGGTCACCTGCAGACGTACAACGCGGTCACCGGGGCGGGGGCGCACCGCGAAGCGCACCAGATCAGCGAGGTCCTCTGGCGGTTCCGGCGCACCCAGCGCCGCTAGCGACGCCTCGAGGCGCGCTAGATGACGCTCGAGCCACAAGAGCCGGCCATCCCTGGCCCGCATCGTCTCGATCAATCCGATTTGGACTGGAGCCCCCGCCCCCGCCCCCGCCCCCACGCGCGGCATCACGCGAAATACTACATTTGGGCCGACCTTTTCGGAGGAGGGCGCCATGAGGCGGGCTGTCGTCGCAATGCTCATCGTCACTGCCGCTTGCGGACCGAAACGGCCGCCGCCCGGGTTTGCCCCCGATCCAGGACTCGTCGAACAGATCCGCGAGATCCGGATGCAAACCAGTATTCGCGCTTGCCCCGGCGAATCGTTCGGCGCCGCCTACACCGCGGTCCTGAATGACGGCTCGCTCCTTCCGTTCGAGACGCGCTACGACAAGGACAATCCGCCGCGATTGCACGTCGTGTTTTTGACGCGCTGGAGCAATGAGGCGACTCCCCTCGAAGGCGGCGGTTGGAGCGCGTGGCGCGATCCCTTAGCCACCGCAATCACCGGCTTTCGCCTTTCGGTGTCTCTCAAAGCCAAGCCCGCGATCACGACGTCGACCGTCGTAGCGCCTGACTACAGCTGTCTCCAGCACGCGTTCGGCTTCCGCGGTGCGGGCGCGGGCGCGAGCGGACCCCAGGTGACTGTGCGGTTGGGGATCCTGCGGTCGCCATTCTATGACCGGCTGCTCGTGGCGGGCATTGAAGTCGAGGATGCACCGCCGTACTACCTGCTCGCGGATGCGCGCGCAGTGCCACCCTCCGACTGGCTCATCATCGAAGGGCGCGGCTCGCGTGGGTCGCGTGGCGCCGAAGGCACGACGGGCGTGGCAGGCACGGCCGGACAACCGGGCTGTCCCGGCGGCGCCGGCGGTCCCGGAGGCGCGGGGGGCAACGGAAGCGCAGGAGGGCCCGGCGGACGGGGCGGGCAGATCACGATCATCGCACCGGCCGAAGAGCCGTTCCTCGCCGGCCTGGTGGACGCACAGGTTCCCGGCGGCGAGGGCGGTAACGGTGGCGCCGGTGGCAATGGCGGTGCCGGTGGTAAAGGCGGTGCGGCTAGTCCGGCCAACGACCCACGCTGCGTCGCCGGGTCAGCCGGTGCGGCGGGGCCACCGGGTGCTAAAGGTCAGGACGGCCGCGACGGCCTTCCCGGCACCCGGCCGCAGATTGTCACCGTGCCGATGCGCGATGTGTGGGGCCAGCGGATCCCGCCGTCGTTGGCGGAGCTGATCGACTACCGACCGGCGGCACCCGCTCGACGCCAGTAGTAGTAGCCGGGCAACCCGAGCAACATCAGTCCAGCACCCACGGCCGAGTCTTTGGGTGATTGGACGACGGTGTTCGCCAGTAACCAGAGAACGCACGCCGCGAACAGCAACGGTGTGACCGGATACCCCCACGTGCGATAGGGCCGTGGCAGGGCAGGGGCGGTATGCCGCAGCCTGACCACCGCGGTCGCCGAAAGACCATAGAACAGCACTTGCGCGAAAACGACGTAGGTGGCGAGCTGGTTGTAATTGCCGGCGAGTGCCAGCGCGATCGAGATGGCCCCTTGGGTCAAGAGCGCCACGGCGGGCGTCGCAAAGCGTGGGTGCACCCAGCCCTGCGAGCGCAGGAACAATCCCTGCCGCGCCATAGCGTACGGGATCCGCGCCGCGGTGAGAATGATTCCGTTGTTCGCTCCCAGCGTGGACACCATGATCGCCGCGGCGACGACGGCCGCGCCGGCAGCCCCCATGGTGACCTGCGCCGCGTCGGACGCGACGAGCGTCGAGGCGCCCATGCGCACCGGTGTGAGAACGTATGAGAACGCGACGCTCACCAGCACGTAGAACGCAATCACGATAAAGGTCGAGAGGATGATCGAGCGGGGAAGGTTCCTGCCGGGATTCTTGACTTCGCTACCCACGAACGTGGTCTCGATCCAGCCATCGTACGCCCACAGCACGGACATCATCGCCAGGCCGAAGGGCCCGATGACGCGACTCAGCGGCGCGCTGGGCCACAACGGCTGAAAGTTGGACGCGGCCCCACCCGGTAGCACAAAGGCTCCCAGGATCAAGACAGCGAGCGCGATCATCTTGAGAAACGTGAGGACGTTCTGCGTTGTCGCGCCCAGTCTGAGGTCCAGGCAATTGAGCAGGGTTAACGCCACGATGGAGAGAATCGCAATTGCTTGAATCGCGTGTGGCGTCAGCGGTACGAAGAAGCCGAGGTAGCTGGCGAATCCTACGGCGATGGCGGCAATGGCCGCCGGATTGATGACGAGGAAGTTTGCCCAGCCGTATAAGAATCCCCACAATGGCCCATACGCGGCGCGAAGGTATGGCAGCTGTCCGCCCGCTTCCGGGTACGCCGCGCTCAGCTCCGCGATGGACAATGCGCCCAATAGCGAGACGACACCGCCCAGGACCCAGGCAAGCACCATGGCGCCAGATCCCGTCACCAGCGCCGCCACCGTTGCGGGAACAATGAAGATCGCGGACGCGATCATCGTCCCCACATTGATCATGACCGCGTCGAGAAGGCCGAGCTCGCGCTTGAGATCGGTGACGACAGCCGATTGTGGCGATGAGGTCATGTCGTTGTTCCCAGGCTAAAGCCTGGGCCCGTGAGACACTGTCCTTAAGGACAGTGAATTCCTGGGCGCACACTTCAGTGTGTCGACAACGATGAGGCGTGCGGTGCTGCAGCGCAAATCAGAGCGCTGCGTCGGTATACAAATCCAGACGCCAACCGGTCGGAGACCGGACGGCGCGCGAGACATCGAGCCGGATCAACCCGTCGACAAAGCTCGCGCCCACGCCGACGCCGATGAGGGGCCTGGCCAGCGAGAGCTGCTCGCGCGGACCCGCGCGCCCCACGTCGGTGAACAGCACGACGCGGGCCGCGGGCCAGCGGTTCGCCAGCTCGAGCCGCGTGCGCCAAAACGCGCCGCCGCTCGACGCGTTGCCGCCGTAGCCGCGCACGGTGCCCGGCCCACCCAGGTACCAGTAGCTCTGGACCGGAACGCGTCCGTCCGCCATCCCGCCGGCCAGCTCGACGGCGGTCGCCAGGTTAGGACCGAGCGGCGCCGCGACGCGCAACGTGCTGCTCACGCGCCCGAACCGATACGTCCCGACGCCGCCGTCGAGCGTCACATCGGCGGTCCACTGCGGGCGCTCGGGATCGATCCCGCGCTGCGCGCGAACGGTGAGCGACGCGCCGAGCTGGTCGGCGGAGTCGGCTGTGATATTGGGGCGGAAGACGTGGTCGGCGTGCAAAGCGTGTGGCAGGGAGAAATCGGTGCGCTTCCACGCGCGTCGCTGCTGCTCGGCGTAGAGCCGAATCGTAAAGCGCTGCGGCAACGTCACCGGCGGCGCGATGGTCAGCTCGGCACCGGTCGCTCGGAAATAGTCGCCGTCATCGCGGCCCAGTACGAATGCGCCGAGCGAATTTCCGATGGAGAGCGATCGAGCCGTCGGATCCACGGCGGCGAGGCGCCGATAGCCGGCGAGACGGAAGGTTGCCGCCCCGGTCTCATGCAGGCCGCCCGCCACGAGATCGGGCTCGCGGTCCGTTGTGGCGATGCGCGCTGCTCCGTCCAGCCGCACGCGGCCCAGATCCAGCTCGCCGCGCGCACCGAGCGAGAGGCCCTCGATTCTGTTGTAGCGCGCCAGCCCCCAGCGCGGCGGCCGCGCGCGGAATTGCCACGGCGCAGCGGGAAGTGTGCCCAGGCCGCGCGTGAGCTCCTGCATCTCGCCTTCGGAGATGAGCGTGTCGTTGGCGGACCCGAACGGCGGTGGCAGCACGGCGCTCGCGAGCAGCGCGGCGGTATCAGTGGGAATGTTTACCCGAAAGGCGAGGCAGTGGCCCCCGCCGCTCCTGCACTTGCACGAAATCTTCTCGCGCGCTTCGCGCTCGTGACAGGCGGCACGCGCGATCGAGTCCTCAGCCGGCGTCGCCACCGGCGGCCGCACCGCCCGGGGCAGCGCGGTGTCGCCCGTGACCGCGTACTCGTCGTAGAGCCGCTCGTAGCGCACCGGCATCTGCAGGAACGATCCGGCCGTCGCGACCGCGTCCATCGCAATCAGCCGCGGCAGCCACCAGCGTCCTGTCCACAAACCGTAATCGATCGTGAGAAACCGGACCTCGACGCGAATCGGTTTCACGAAGCCGGGGATGTCTTTGCCGTCCTCATCGCTGAGATCCTGCTCGAAATCGAACGGACGCGCCGGACGAATCAGCGCCCGCACGACCGCATGGGAGTCCTCGTCGATCCAGAACGATCCCGACATGAGGCGGAAGTCGAGCCGGCGTGGCGTGATCCGCAGCTCGCGCAGCCGGATCGTGCGCCCATCGCCAAACACCACGACACTCGAGTCTCCCGTCGCGAACCGATAGTGGGCTTCGCTGCCGGGCGCGAGCGGATGCCGAAACTCCACATCGCGATGCTTGCTGGTGGAATCCTGCGTGCTGTCGCGTCGCGTATTCCCGAAACCGATCGTGAGCCGGTCGTCCGCCGGATCGAACGCGTAGTCACCGGCATCGCCTTTCAGATCTTCGGGAAGCTCGGGTTTCGGCACCGCGGCGGGCACCGCCTGCCGCGCGCCCAAGACATCTATCTGCGCGATGGAATCGCGGCGCCAGTCGATCCGCAACGCGATCTCGCGGCGGTACAGCATGCGGTCGCGCCGCAACGCCCGAATCCCGACGCCGATGCGCTCCCGCACGCGGGTTCGATAGGCGGTGATGGACCGGTCGATCGTTTCACGGCGTGCGCGTGCCGCCGCGACGAGCCGCCGTGCCGCGGCATCGAGATAGGCGGCGCTATCTCCGACAGGCGCCTGGAGGGCGAGGACGGCGGTAACGAGGAAAGTGAAGCTCACGTAGGGCTCTGTACGGAACCGGGTGAAGGATAAGATTCAGGATGATTTCGACCTACTGGCAGGCGAGCCGAGCCCCCCGTTACAGCCTGCTGTTCGCTTTACCTCTGTTGATCTTCTATCAGGTCCTTGCGGCGCTCGCACCGCCGGGACCCGGCGGATTGGGCATTCGCAACGGCGCCGATGTGATACTCCAGTCCGTGTTCGTGTGGCTCGCCGGCGCCTGGGGACCGCGTCTGTTCATGCTGTGTCTGATCGGCCTTGGCGCCTGGCTCATCGCCAGGGACATGCGCGCGAACCGCAGTAGTCTGACGCCTGCCGTACTGGGCGGCATGCTGCTCGAGTCTGTGTGCCTGGCCCTCGTGTTCGGCGTTGCCGTCGGTGGCCTCACCGCGGCGCTGCTGGGCGGCCCCCCGCCCCCGATCGCCGTGGCTTTCACCGCGCAGCGGCTCGGCCGCTGGACAATGCTGATGTTGTCCCTCGGCGCCGGCATCTACGAGGAGCTGCTCTTCCGCGTCGTCCTTGTGGGACTGCTCGCATGGGGCGCGACCAAACTGCTGGGCTGGCGCCCCCTCGTCGCCGGCATCGCCGCGACGGTGCTGGGCGCGCTCATTTTCTCCGCCTTCCACTATATCGGCCCCTTCGGCGATCGGCTGGACGTGTATTCCTTCGTCTTTCGCACGATCGCGGGCCTGTTTTTCAGCGGTCTCTACCTGCTGCGGGGATTCGGGATAACTGCCTGGACTCATGCGCTTTACGATGTGTTCCTGTTGCTCCGTTAAAGCGCGTGTCGCTATGTTAGGCGCCATGAAATCCCATCTCGTGAAGCTGATCGCGCTCTCCTGCGTCGTTGTCGTCGGCGCGTGCAGCAAGAGCCGCACCCGCCGAGCGGAAGTGGTCGAGTGCAGCTCCATCTCTCTCGACGCTAAAGGAACGACGCTGTGTCTGGTCCAGCTGTACCACTGGAACCTGCCCGCCGCGCAGAAGGCCGCCAACGATCGCGCTCACGAAACGGATTCCATCAAGACGTGGCAGGAGGATTCGGTGTGGGGTCTCAGCGCCGCGAAACACAAGCGCGACCTGCAATCGTGCCGGGCCGGCACCGAGCAGCTCCATAGCTGTCTGCTCATTTCCGGTTGGCCCCTCAGACGCGTGAAGACAACGACGGATTCAATCTGGAATGCCGAGCTTCCGAAGCATCGCCACGAGCTGCAGACATGCATGGCCAAGCGCGACTTCAATCTTTCGTCTTGCCTGACGCTCTACTACAAATGGGATTCGGAACGCGCGCTCGCGACGGCCGACTCGGTCACGCGCGCCCGGCTGGGGCGCTAGGGCTGACTCAGGATCCTGAACACCGCGCCCTCTCCCTGATCGGAAGCGACGTATAGCGAGCCGTCCGGCCCGACCGCCACGCCGGTCGGGCGGTACTTCGCGCCGTTCGGCGTGACCTCCTTGCCCGCAAATCCATCGGCAAAGACCTCCGCCGGACCGCTAGCCACACCGCGCGCCAAAGGAACGAACACCACCTTGTAACCGGCCTGCGGCAGCGGCGCGCGATTCCACGACCCATGAAATGCGATGAACAAACCGCCGCGATATTTGAGCGGGAAATGGCGGCTGTTGTAGAACGCCATGCCATCCGGTGCCCAATGGCCCGGGAAGGCCACGACGGGCCGCGGCGTTGACTCACAGCGTCCCACTGTCTTGCCGTCACCGCCGTACTCCGGCTCAACCACATTCTGTCGACGTCGCTGGTCGTAGTAGCAGTACGGCCAGCCGTAGTCGCCGCCCGTCTCCAGCCTGAACACGGCCTCAGCCGGCAGCTCCGCACTCAGCGCATCGCTGTAGAGCTTGGGCCAGTTGGCGGCGAGCTGGTCGCGCCCGTGTTGCGCGGCAAAGAGAGCGCCGGTGCGCGGATCCACAGCGAGCGCGACCGCGTTGCGCAGCCCGGTGGCGTATCGCTGGCCGTCGGATTGGGTTTGCCCGCCGCGCCGGGGATCGAAGCGCCAGATCCCACCGGCAAACTCGAGGATGGGACACGGGTCTTGGCCCGGCGACTCCGGCGCGCGGTCCTGCACCTGACACGAGTTGGACGGCGCTCCGATGTTCACGTACAGCTGGCCGTCCGCGCCGATGACGATGCTCTTGGCGGCGTGCTGGCGCCGGTTCGTCAGGCCGCTGATGACAGTATCGGGACCGCCGTTGGGTGTGAGTTGACCGATGTTCCAATGCCACCGCACGACGGCGTCGTTGGTTGCGAAATAGAGATATTCGCCGGCGAACGCGATCCCGTTGCCGCCACCGATCCCGAATGCGCTGACGACGTCGGCCTTGCCGTCGCCAGTCGTATCGCGCAACACACGCACACCGCCGCGTGGCCCGGAGACGGCGACGAGCACGTCACCGTTCTCCAGCACCACCATGTGGCGCGAGGGACCGATTGATTCCGCGACGATCAGCGCGCAGAAGCCCGGCTGCAGCGTCAGTCCCGCGTTATCAGGAGCGCAGACCGGTTTTCTGACCTGTGGCATTGGTGCGACAATGAAGGCCGCGATGGCGAGAAGGAAAGCGCGTGTCATTGGAATCCTGCTGGACGTGAGTTGCGAGAATATACAGCTTTCCCGCTCACGCCAACGGGGGTGAGCATGCCGTCACTGAACACGCTATTGGTCGTATTACAGGCTGCAACGTCGCAGTCTCCACAACTTGCCTCTCTCAAACAGGAGGTGGTGCGAGACGTTGCCAGCCGCGCGCAGTTCACGCAGCAGATGGTCGATCAGATCTTCAGCTTCGCCGAGCTCGGCTTCCAGGAAACGGAGACATCGCGCTATCTGGTGGACTTGCTCCACAAGAACGGCTTCACCGTTCGCGAGGGGATCGCCGGAATTCCGACTGCGTGGGTCGCCACCTGGGGATCGGGGAAGCCGGTCATCTCCCTCGGCTCCGACCTCGACGACATTCCGCAGGCGTCCCAGAAGCCGGGCGTGGCGTGTCACGCGCCGCTGATCGAGGGCGCACCGGGCCACGGCGAAGGTCACAACTCGGGACAGGCGTTGAACATCACGGCGGCCCTCGCGGTGAAGAAGATCATGGAGCGCGAGCATCTGCCGGGGACGCTGCAGATCTGGCCCGGCGTTGCCGAGGAGCTGGTCGGCACGAAGGCGTACTTCGTGCGCGAAGGGGTGTTTCGCGACGTCGACATCGTGCTGTTCTCGCACGTGGACGACAACCTTGCGACGTCGTGGGGCGACATCGCCGGCAACGGCCTCGTGTCGGTGCTGTTCAGCTTCCAGGGCCGGAGCGCGCACGCGGCGGGGGCGCCCTGGCGCGGGCGCAGCGCGCTCGATGCCGTCGAGCTGATGGACATCGGCTGGAACTTCCGGCGCGAGCACCTGCGGCTGCAACAGCGGTCGCATTACGTCATTCCCAACGGCGGCGACCAGCCCAACGTCGTCCCGCCGA
>WNEY01002686.1_pt1 | contig 13093 bp, 13 predicted proteins | sample 5400531 | NCBI WGS metagenome assembly WNEY01 (sample SAMN13153338, study PRJNA577476) | soil metagenome | isolation source: 200 cm saprolite under Douglas fir tree site 1 | place: USA:California | collected 2015-04-18
TGAAGGCGTAGTCGTGCTCCTCGGTCTTGGGCCGGAACTTCACTTCCTTCAGCTTCACGACCGTCTGCTTCTTCTTCGCCTCGTTCGCCTTCTTCTTGGTCTCGTACTTGAACTTGCCGTAGTCCATGATCTTGCAGACTGGCGGCTTGGCCATGGGCGAGACCTCGACGAGGTCGAGGCCGAACTCTTGGGCCTTGGCGAGGGCGGCCTCGAGCGGGAGCACTCCCAGCTGCTCACCTTCGGGACCGATGACACGGAGCTCACGGGCGCGGATGCGGCGGTTCGTGCGGGCGTCGCGGATGGCGGACTCCTTCGAGAAATGTGGACCGGCACGCTCCGGCGTACCGGACGTTCGACTACTGATTTCAGGGCAGAAAAACCCAACCCCACCCCGGAGTGCGGGTCTGGTTAGGGTATCCGCCCTCGGGGCTGTGTCAAGGGTTCGTGTAAGCGCGCGCTCACCCGGTCGCACGCTCAATACGGGACCGTAGCCTCCTTCGCCAGCTGGTCGGCGAATGCGGCGAGCGCCAGGGTGCCCATCTCAGCGTCCTTGCCCTCCCCATGGCGGCGCGGCGAGACGGCCTTCTGCTCGACCTCCTTGTCGCCGACCACCAGCGTGTACGGCACTTTCTGCAGCTGCGCGTCGCGGATCTTGGCGCCCAGCTTCTCGCTCGACTCGTCCATCTCCGCGCGCAGTCCGCGCGCCTGCAGCACCTGCGCGACCTCGCGCGCCCAGGGCATGTGCCGGTCCGCCACGGTGATCACGCGCGCCTGCACCGGCGCGAGCCAGACCGGGAAGTTGCCGGCGTAGTGCTCGATGAGGATGGCGATGAACCTCTCGAAGGAGCCGTAGATGGCGCGGTGGATGACGACCGGCCGGTGCTCCTTGTTGTCCTCGCCGACGTAAGTGAGGTCGAACCGCTCCGGAGCGATGTAGTCGACCTGGATGGTCCCGAGCTGCCACTTCCGGCCGATCGAGTCGCTCACGTCGAAGTCGATCTTCGGCCCGTAGAACGCGCCGTCGCCGGGCTTCAGCTCGTAGCGCAGGCCGGTCTGCTCGAGAGCGGCCCGGAGGCTGGACTCGGCGCGGTCCCAGAGCGCGTCGTCGCCGATGCGCTGCTCCGGCCGGGTGGCGAACTTCGCGGTGAACTCGAGGCCCAGCGCGGTGTAGACGCGCGCGATCATCTCCGCGAGGCGCTTCACCTCGTCGGTGATCTGCGACTCCATCAGGAGGATGTGCGCATCGTCCTGCTGGAACTGCCGCACGCGGGTGAGCCCGCTCAGCACGCCGGTCGCCTCGTTGCGGTGGAGCACGTCCTGGGTGTGGAAGCGCAGCGGCAGCTCCCGGTAGCTGTGCTTCTTCATCGAGTAGAGCAGGTAGTGCGAGGGGCAGTTCATCGGCTTGAGCGACGAGTCGTGCTCGCCGGTCTCGCTGTCCTGGATGAGGAACATGTTCTCGCGGTACTTGCCCCAGTGGCCGCTGATCTCCCACAGGCCCTTGTTGTAGATGAGCGGCGTCTTGATCTCCTGATAGCCGTTCCGCAGGCAGAGCCCGCGCATCGCGTTCGACAGCGTGTGGAAGAGCAGCGTCCCCTTGTGGGTCCAGAATGCCGCGCCGGGCGCGAACGGGTGGAAGTAGAAGAGGTCGAGCTCCTTGCCCAGCTTGCGGTGGTCGCGCTTCTTCGCCTCCTCCTGCTGCTTGAGCCAGGCGTCGAGGTCCTTCTTGTCGAAGAAGGCGGTGCCATAGATCCGCTGCAGCTGCGGGTTGCGATGGTCGCCGCGCCAGTAGGCGCCCGCCACGTTGAGCAGCTTGATCACGCCCACCTTGCCGGTGGAGGGGGCGTGCGGGCCCAGGCAGAAGTCCACCCAGTCGCCGTGGCTGTACAGCGTCAGCGTCTTCGCGCCCTTGGCGAAGATGTCGTTGACGATCTCGATCTTGAACTTCTCGCCCAGCTTCTCGAAGAGCGCGAGCGCCTCGTCTTTCGAGACCTCCCTCCTCACGAAGGGGAGGTCCTTCCGGATCTCCTCGTTCGCCTCCTTCTCGATGCGCTGCAGGTCTTCCGGAGTGAAGGGCTTCTCCCGGAAGAAGTCGTAATAGAAGCCGTCCTCGGTGCTGGGGCCGATGGTGACCTGGGTCCCGGGAAAGAGGCGCTGCACCACGCTCGCCATGATGTGCGCCGCGTCGTGGCGGATCAGGTCCAGCCCTTCCCGGCTCTTGTTGGTGAAGACGGTGAGCTTCCCGCTCCGGGTGAGCGGGCGCGACAGGTCCAGCTCCTCGTCGTCGAGCTTGGCGAAGAGCGCGGCGCGAGCCAGGCCGGAGCCGATGTGCTGCTTGACGAAGTCGGCGACGGTGGTGCCGGCCGGCACCTGCTTCTGCGATCCGTCGGGGAGCGTGATGCTGAGATCCGGCATGGTCTGCGGGAGGTAGGCGAGCGGCACGGCACTGTCAAGCGAGGTCCGAGCCGGGAAAGCCGCGCCCGGCCTCATCCCGGCGTCAGCGCCAGGTGCCGTCGAGCGCGGGCTCCAGCGGGTGCTCGCGCGGGTCGAGGCGCAGGTCCCGGAGCAGATCGAGGCGCTCGGACCGCGCCTCGAGATGGATGCCCAGCTCGGCCATTCCCACAACTTACGGCAGGGCCGGACCGCGTCAATCGCGGCTACTTCGGGAACGCCGCCTTGGCGGCGAAGGTCAGGATCGGTTCGAGCGCCAGATCCGCATACTTCTGCTTCATCTTCGCGATCAGCTCGTCGGCGCTGTGGGAGGACGCCCTCGCCTTCTCGAAGGCCCGGATGTAGTCGCCCGTGAACTTGATCGCGCCCGGGCTGTCCGGCGAGTCCGGGCTTCTCTTGTGTCCGGCGATCACCGCCTTGGGGTGGCGCGCCTCGAGCTCGCGCAGCGACGCGAGCCACGCCTTGCGGGTCTTGGGAGTGGAATCGGCCAGCCAGACGTGGGTCCGCTGGAAGACGATGTCGCCCGCCACTTCGGCCTTCCCAGAGGGCACCCACAGGTAGCTGTTCGTCCGGTCTTTCGCATCGCCCTGGAGGTCGCGAACCACCTGGACGAGCTGCCCGTCCACCCTCAGCTTCCGGCTGGGAAGCTGCTCCGGCGCTGGCACCTCGGTGGGGATATCGTCCTTGTAGATCGGGCCCCACTGCTTGATCTTCGCGTCGACCGTCGCCTTGAACTCCTTCAGGGCGGCCTTGGTCATGTACACCGGCACGCCGGGGAACCGCTTTCGCAGCACCGCGGTGCCGAAGTAGTGGTCGGGGTGCGCGTGCGTCACGAAGATCGCTTTCAGCTTCTTGCCGCTCGCGACGACCTTGTCGGCGACCTTTTCCGCGTCGCTGTTCCGGAACTGCGCGTCGACCAGGATCGCCTCCGTCGGCCCCGAGATCAGTGTCGACGTGACGCCCAGGCCTTCCGCGGGGGCGGTGTAGACGTCCAGCTGCAGGTCTGCGGCCGCGGCCTTCGCCGCAGGAACAGAGAGGGCGAGGAACAATCCGGCGAGCGCTTCCCTTTTCATGACACCTCGACTTGCGCGACCCTACCGTGGTTGGAGCTGCTCGCCGAGTTTTTCGGCCGAAGCGTCAAAAGCCCGTCGGTTCTGGGTCCGTCCCCGCGTCAGAAGACCGTCGCTTCCCAATTTTTCCTAGTAATCACGTGGCGTAAGGCCTGGCACGGTGCTCGCAAAAGCATTGGGCATGGCTACCCAATCGCAAGCGCACAGGATGAGTGGAACCGGACGGCGGGTCGCGCGGAGCCTGGCGCTCCTGGTGTTCCTGCTGGGCGTCCCTGGCGCCGCGATGGCCGGTTCGAAGACCGCCTCCCTGCGGATCGGGGCGCAAGTCGTCGCCTCCGTGAACCTCTCGGCAACTGCGACGACGGCCGGCAACCTGGGAGTCGAGCTGCGCTCATTCGGCGGCAAGCCCAGCGCCGTGCTGGTCCAGCAGCGGAGCGGGGCGCCGCTGCAGCTGCGCGGTGGAACGCGCTTGCCGAGCGAGGCTGACGCGCCGCTGGAGCTCGCCAGCGGCGAGCTGCAGCTCGCCCTCCGGCGCCCGACGGGTCCGGCCGAGGTCGTGGTCACCATCTTCTCCGACGGGACGCCGCCCCGGGGATGATGCGCTCAGCAGGAGACGAAGGAATTGGTGCGCCCTGCTGGGATCGAACCAGCGACCCCCACCGTGTCAAGGTGGTGCTCTACCGCTGAGCTAAGGACGCAGTCGGGTTGCGGGATTTAGCAGGGGCCTCCGACACGGTCAAGCGCGGCGCCGGGCCAGCCAGTCGAGGATGCAGGCGTCCACGCCCGAGGGCGCGACCAGCACCTCGTCCACCCCGGAGCGTCCCTGGAGGGTCGCGTCGGGGCAGGGGCGCTCCTTGACCGGCAACGGGGTGCCCGGGACTGCCTTCACCGACTCGGCGCGGACGCGCCGGAGCGAGCGGTCGCGCACGCTGCCCTGCACGACGCGGGCGGAGAAGCGCGGCACGCGGTTGAGGCGGGCCGCCTCCTTGCGCGAGACGGGCATGCGCAGCTCGATCGCCACCTGGCCGCGCCAGGCGCGCAGCTCACGGACGGCGGTCTCCGAGAGCAGGTTGCTGCTGCCCGGGCGCACCACCACGCGCACCTGGTCGGGGTCCAGCTTGCGGAGGTCTCCGCGCGCGACGGCCTGTTGTCCGAGGAGCAGCACGACCAGCGCGAGGATCACGTCTGTACCCTCTGCGGCGGGAGCCGCATGAGCCGCACGAACAGCCAGAGGTACTGCGCCCAGCTCACCAGCACGCACTCGGCCGCGACGAGCACCAGCGCGACCAAGAGCGGCCGGGTCGGCGCCGCCACCTCGGTGGCGCCCTGGACCAGCGCCAGCACGGTCGTGGCGGTGAGCGCCGCGGTCGCGTACTTGCCGAACCGGGTCGGCCGCACCGTGTAGCTGTGCCCGGTCCGCTCCAGCAGCCAGATCGCGGTGAAGATGCAGACGTCGCGGAACAGCGTGATGCCCAGGAGCCACCAAGGCAGCGCCCGGGACCAGCAGAGCAACACCAGGGCGGCGAGGCCCAGCACCTTGTCGGCGACCGGATCGAGCAGCGCGCCGATGCGGGTGAACTGCTTGAGCGCGCGCGCCAGGATGCCGTCCAGCGCGTCCGTGATCATCGCGCCCACGAAGACGGCCAGCGCCGCCTTCCGGTCGCCGCGCAGGAAGAGCCCGACGAACACGGGGACCGCGACGAGCCTTGCGCCGGTCAGGAGGTTGGGGACGTTCACTTCGCCTGCTCGTCGCGCTTCCGGTTCCAGGCAGACCAGTCGTCCCCCGCCTCGTCGGCCTCGGTGAACGGGGCCGGGACGCCGGGCGTGCCGTCCGCCGAGATCAGGATCTGCATCTGCCTGCCGACCAGCTTCTCCCAGGCGTCGCGGCTGACCTCCTCCGGCCCCGGCACCTCGCGGCGCCCGCCGTCCCCGGGCCGGGCGTCGCCGGGCGCGTTGCGCCGGACTGCCACGGTGCCCGAGTACACGCGGACGAGCACGCTGCGGTCCTCGTGCGCGTCGACCCGGAAGGTGGTGCCGCGCACGCCGGCCACCGCGTTCTCGGTCTCGATCTGGAACCTCTGCTCGCCGCCCGCCACCGAGGTCACCTTCGCCCAGACCTGGCCGAAGAAGAGCCTGACCGAGAGCTGCCGCCGGGCGGGGCCTCGCTCGAAGTGCGCCGCGGCGAGCGCCAGGCGCGCGCGGGGGCCGAGGCGCAGCGCGCTCGCGTCAGGGAGCTTGAGCTCGAGACGCGAGTCGTCGCCCGTCTCCACCAGGTCGCCCTGCTGCACGCTCGACCCTCGCCGCAGGTCCTGGGGGATGCCCGGCCCACGCCGCACCTGGGCGGTCCCCTCCAGGAGGGACACGGTCGCAGCCCGGACCCGCGCCTGCGCCCCGATGGGCCGGGCGCCGCAGAGCAGCGCGCCGGCGACCACCCAGGGCAGCAGGCGGCCCGTCACGGGCCCAGCTCGACGTCCACCGTGTTCGCGGTCACGCCGGTGACGCGGACGGTGAAGCGGCCCAGCTTCTTCGACTCCAGCTCCTGCGCGAACTGCTCGGTGGAGCCGACCAGTGTGACGTCGAGCTCCTGCGTGCCGCCGGAGTAGCTGCGCTGCGCGACCGCGCGGACGCCGCGGACCTGCTGGGTGAGGGCCCCCTTGAAGTCGCTGGCGGCGCGCAGCGAGCCGACCTTCCGCACCGTGACGTGCACGGCGTTCCCGCCCGAGACGTCCTCCGACCATCGCGCGCCGACCTTCTGGACCACCTGCTCCGCGAGCTTCTGCGCGGCCTTCTTGATGGCCTGCTTGCCGCAGGAGAGATCGTCGAGGGCCGCCGCGTTCTGGGTCGACTCGACCGTCGCGAGGACGTTTCCGTCGTCCGTGTTCACCGCGCGCGCGGACAGGTTGGCGCTGCAGGAGTGCCAGTCGGGGCCCAGCTCGGCGAGCGGCGCGCGCTGGCTCACGATCACCTGGCCGAGGAGGATCACCTCCGCGCGGGTCAGCGAGCCCAGCTTGCGCGCCTGCGCCGCCGTGAGGGTGGTGGTGAAGCCGCCCACCGAGGCGGCCTTCTGCTCGGCGATCTCGGCGTCGACCAGCTGCCGGAAGCCGCGCTGGCGCAGCTCGTCGAGGACCACGTTCTCCGCCACGCGGAGGTCCGCCGAGACCTGCTCGCTGCGCAGCCACGGTCGGGCGGGAGCGGTCATCCCGATGTTCTGCTCGGCGATCAGCACCATCGTGCGCGGGAAGTTCTTGCGCGCCATCAACAGGCCGAGCGCCTCCAGGTCCTTGTCGAGCGCCAGAAGGCTCACCTGCGCGCGGACCGTGACCTGGACCACCTCCCCGTCCATCCCTTCCTTGAGGATCTCGTAACGCTTCACGTACCCGGTGGAGTGCTCCAGGACGGTGTCCATCTTGGTCTGGAACTCCTGCACCTCGGTCACGCTCTGCACCTGCGTGCCGACGGCCATCTTCACCGCCTGCCGGAGCGCATCGTCGATCGCCTTCTCGCGCGCCGCCGGCTTGTCGCCGCTCAGCACGGCGGCCTGGCCGGTCGCTTCCTGGACCTGGACGTCCTCGGCGGCGGACGCGGCGAGCGGGAGGGCGGCGGCCAGCGCCAGGACCCCGAGCGTGCGCATCACTTGGCTCCAGCGTCGGGTGCAGGGGCCGAGGGCGCGGTCGCATTCGAGGGCGAGGGCGAGGCGGGTTTGGTCGCACCACCCGCCGGCGCCTTCAGGTTCTGCGCGATCTCCGCCGGCAGCTGGTCGAGCGGCACCTCGACGTCCAGCGAGACGCCGCCGTCCGAGTAGTAGTGGGTCTTCACCGCGCGCACGCCGCGCAACTTGCCCTGCACCTTGGTGCGCAGCGCGCTGTCGTTCTGCAGCAACGTGCCGACCGTGCCGCCGCTCTCGAGCGTCGTCCCCTTCAGCGTCTCGAGCGCGTTGCGCTGGGCGGTCGCCATCGCGGCGCGCTCCGCCCCCAGGCGCGCAACGGCGATGGAGGGCGCGTTCAAGTCGGGCGCGCCCTGCCCCGTCGCCTTGAGGACGCGCCGCTGCCAGTCGATCTCACCGGTGGCATCGGCGCGCGCCGTGAGCGGAACGAGGACGAGCAAGGCGAACGGCAGCAGGCGCAGCACGGGGAACCCTCCTTCGCGCGTCAGGCGTGCGCGGCCTTGCGCTTCTTCTCCACCAGCGCCTCGACCGTCTGGCCGATGCGCTGGCTCAAGATGAGCATCTCGCCCACGTCGGTCGGCGCCTGCTGCTTGTGGCCGTTGTCCAGGTAGAGCAGGTGCGAGACCCGGCCGCGGTGCAGGATGGGCACGATCATCGACGAGAGCGGCACCTTCTTGCCCAGCTGCGCGAGGAACCGGATGTTGAGCGGCGTCCTCTGCAGCGGACCGAGGAAGTGGCTGCGCGTGTTCACCACCAGCTGGAACGCGCTGGGCGCCGAGAGGGGGATGGCGACGATCTGCGCCGCCTGCTCCAGTCCCTGGCCCAGCCCGTCCCAGCCGAGCGCCACGCCACCCTGGACCTGGAGGAGCAGAGCGCGTTTCGCCTTGCTCAGCGAGGCCCGCAGCACCAGGTGCGCGATCGCCTTGCGGTCCGAGACGCCCTCGAGGAGCCGCAGCGCTTCCTTGAAATCGATCGGCGCGTCCTCGGTCTTCGCCTGCGGCGGCGGTGCCGGTTCCTCCCAGGGCGCCGCCGGCTGCGGCGGCGCCGCGACGGGCGTCTCAAGCGCGGCCGGCTCGGGAGCAACCTCGCCCAGGATCGCGTCCTCCGGCAGCGCCTCGATCGCCTCGGCCGGCGGAGGGACGATCTGCGCGCGCGGTGCCACGGGTGCCGTCCCCTCCGGCGGCGTGGGGGCGCGGCCCTGGACGACGCGGTTGTAGATGTCGTTGAAAGCCGTCTCGTCGATCAGTTCGCCCACGGCCTGGGGCGCGGCCTCCTGCTGCTTCTTGCGCCGGCGTCCTTCGGTCGGCACCACCCCGAAGTCGAGCGCGCGCATCTGCCGGGTGGCGCCGTAGTTGGCGCGCAGCAGCTGGAAGATGCGGAACTCGGGCGCGATCACCGGCAGGCAGGCGCGGCCCAGCTTGTACCCGAGCTGGTCCAGCTTCTCGAGGTGGATCTCGGTGCACAGCACCTTGAGGCGCCGCTTCTCCATCTTCCAGGGCACCATCTCGTCGCGGTCGGCGACGTGCTTGGGAAAGAGCGGGACCACGTCGTGCTGCGGCTGCAGCTCGCCCCAGGCGACCTCGCACCCGAGCTGTTTGCCGAGCGCGCGCGCGACCTGCTCCTCCTCCACGAGCTTCAGCTCGAGCAGATTGGTCCCCAGCCGGCCGCCGTAGAGCACCTGCCAGTCGAGCGCTTCCTCGAGCCCGTCCTGCGTGAGGTGGCCCTCGCGGATGAGGATCTCGCCGATGCGCATGCGCGACCTCTTTTCTAGCACAGCGCGCCCGCCTGCTCGCGGACCGTGAATCCTCTTGCACAGATGCCTCGGGGGAGGGAAAAGGCGGCGCGCTCTGTTGGAAGGCCCGAGATGAGAGCTTGCGTCCAACCCCTGGCAGGGCTGCTGTGTTTGAGCGCCTGCGCACATTCGCTCACCCCCGACCAGGAAGCGATGCTGCGGCGCGCGGATTGCGCCGAGCTGCTGCGCGCCGCCGACGCCGCGCGCGCGCAGGAGCGCGGCGGGCTGGCCGCGACGCTCGCCGGCGCGTGCCCTCAGGACAAGCTCAACGCCCTGGTCGCGTCTGCCTCGGACCCGGCGCAAGCGATGCTCTGGTGCGGCCGGGCCCGGGCGGCTTCGGCGCCGTCCACGTGCGATGCGGCGACGGTCGCCTCGCTCGCGGGCCAGCTGCGGCCGCGCCTCACCATCGGTCCGCCCGAATCGGGCATGTCCGCGGAACCCTCGCTCGCCGCCGCCCTGGCGGAACTGGGGCCCGCCTACAACCTCGGATGGGACACGGACGACCCGGACGTCATCGTCGGGCGCATGCTGATCACGGTCGAGCATGCGACCAACAGCACCGTCACCCAGGTGTCCGACGCCAAGGGCGGCAAGCAGCGCGTGGCGGCTGTGCAGCACCGGTTCATCGCGCGGGCCCAGGGTGAGGTCGAGCTGGCGGGCAAGACGCGCGTTCTCCGGGCGGCCGAGGAGGCGCGCGACGTGACCTGGGCCGCGGCGCCCAGGATGTCGGTGGCAGCCAAGTTCGATCCGCAGGTCCCTGCGGAGGCGGAGCTGAAGCGGCGCGCCGCCCTGGCCTGGGTGAAGGCCCTGGCCAAGGCGCTCGCTGCCGCGCCGCCGGAGGCGGTGGACGTGAGCGACGCGCGCGGCTGCGTGGCCTACGGGCTCTCCCTCAATCTCCTTTCCGGCGACCCCGTGGCCGCGGCCAACGGGCTCGGCGATCCCGCCAAGGTGGGCGCCTGCGAAAAGCTCCTGGACGAGCCGGCCGGCGCCGGCATCCCCGTGCCCTGATGAAGAGGACTTCCATGATCCACAAACACGACTGGCGACTCACGGGCAACCAGGCCAACTACCTGCACGGGGAGCTGTTGCGCTACGCGCCCTACCGGCCGCCCCGTCCCGGGTGGAGGCACGACCGCTGCGAGTTCTGCTGGACCCCGTTCGTTCCGCAGAGACGCGAGGGGTGCGCCAGCGAAGGCTTCTACACCGAGGACCGCCGCTGGATCTGCGAGTCCTGCTACGAGGACTTCAAGGTGCTGTTCGACTGGCGGCTGGAGGGGTAGCCGCCGTTCCGGGAATCAGCCGACGCGAGCGAGGCTGAGGCGGCCGCGCCAGCGGTTCTGGAAGGCGTCGCGCAGCGCGGCGTTCTCCGGCTTGCGCAGGTCGGGATCGGACTGCACCAGCGCGAACGCCTCCTCGCGCGCCTCCTGCAAGATGGCCTGGTCGCGCGTCAGCTCGGCCACCGCGAAGTCGGGCATCCCGCTCTGGCGGGTGCCGAGGAACTCGCCCGGGCCGCGCAGCTCGAGGTCGACCTCGGCGATGCGGAAGCCGTCGGTGGTCTCCTCCATCACCTTGAGCCGCTCGCGCGCCGCGGGACCCCACTCGGCGCCGGAGGTCCCGGTGAGCAGCAGGCAGTGCGATTTCGCCGCGCCCCGGCCCACGCGGCCGCGGAGCTGGTGGAGCTGCGAGAGCCCGAACCGTTCCGCGTGCTCGACGAGCATCACCGTCGCGTTGGGCACGTCGACGCCGACCTCGATGACCGTGGTGGCGACCAGGATGCGATCCTCCCCGCGCAGGAACCGGTCCATCGCGTCGTTGCGCTCTTGCGCGCTCTGCCGGCCATGCACCAGCCCGATGGGGACGTCGGGGAAGACGTCGGCCGCCAGCCGGTCGCGCTCCTTGGTCGCCGCCTTCAGGTCGGCGAGCTTCTCGCTCTCCTCGACCAGCGGCAGCACCACGTAGGCCTGGCGCCCCGCCTTGAGCTCCCGCCGGACGACGTCGTACGCGCGGTCGCGCTGCGCGTCGCGGTAGACGCGGGTGGCGATCGGAGTGCGGCCCGGGGGCAGCTCGTCGAGCACGCTCACGTCGAGGTCTCCATAGAGCGTGAGCGCCAGCGTGCGCGGGATGGGCGTCGCCGTCATCACCAGCACGTCGGGGCGCGCCCCCTTCTTCATCAGGCGGGCGCGCGTCATCACCCCGAACCGGTGCTGCTCGTCGATGACCGCGAGGCCGAGCTTGTGGAAGTCGGTGTCCTCTTCGGCCAGCGCATGGGTGCCGACCACGATGTGCGCCGCGCCGCCGCGCATCAGGCGCTCGGCGTGGGCGCGCTCGCGGGCGCCGAGGCTGCCGGTGACCAGCTCGACGTGCACGTCGCGGCGATGGAGCAGCAGCCGGCGCAAGGAGCGGGTGTGCTGCTCGGCGAGGATCTCGGTCGGCGCCATCAGCGCCGCCTGGTACCCGTCCTCGACGGCGAGGAGCGCGGCGCAGAGCGCCACCGCGGTCTTGCCGCTGCCTACGTCACCCTGCAGCAAGCGGTTCATCGGCTCGGGCTTGCGCATGTCCTGGGCAATGGCGCCCACCGAGCGGCGCTGCGCCCGCGTCAGCGGCCAGGGGAGCGACTTCACGATCCGCTCGATCGCTTCTTCGGTCGCGCGAAAGGCGATCCCCGGCTCGACCTTGACGCCGCGCCGCCGGAGCGCGAGCCCGAGCTGGACCATGAACAGCTCCTCGAACGCCATGCGGCGGTGCGGCTCTCCCGCCGGGCGCTGCGCGGCCGCCGCCACCTCGGCGCTGCGATCGGGGAAATGCGCCTCGCGCACGGCTTCGGCCAGGGGCCACAGCTCCCGGCGCTCCAGCACCCCGCGCGGCAGCACGTCGGCCAGGTGACGCGCGTACTCGTCCACGGCGCGGCGCGCAATCCGGCGGTACGTGCGCGCCGGGACGCCTTCCAGCTCGGTGTACACCGGCACCACCCGCCCGAACGAGTCGTCGGAGGCGGGATCGAACGGTAGCGCGCCGCCGCCTCCGGCCTCCAGCGGCTCGACGTCGGGATGGGACATGGTCTTGCCGCCGCCGCGCCAGCCGGCGCGCACCTCGCCGCTCACCACGATCCGCGCGCCGGTGCGCAGCCGCTGCACGAGCGAGGGCCGGTAGTGGAACCAGAGCAGCATCAGGTAGCCGCCCTCGTCGTCGCGCAGCCGCACCTCCAGGCGGCGCCCGCGCCTGGCGCGCACTTCGTCGATCCACGCCACGCTGCCGGCGATGACGCTGCGTTCGCCGAGCGGCGCCTCGGCGACGGTGCGGCGCTTGCGCCGATCTTCGTAACGGCGCGGCAGGTTGAGCAGCAGGTCCTGCACGGTTTCCAGGCCCTTGCCGCGCAGCTTGTCGCGGATGGCCGGGCCCACGCCGCGGAGTTGGTCGACGGGAGTGAGGAGGGGATCGGGGGTGAGGCCGGCTTTCTGGGCGGCGGCGGCGATCGCGGCGCGGCGGGCGGGGGGTCGCGAAGGGGAGGCACGAGACGAGGTGGAGGTCGAGGTTCGGGTCGAGGTCGGGGTCGTGTTCGAGGTCGTGTTCGAGGTCGGGGTCGTGTTCGAGGTCGGGGTCGTGTTCGAGGTCGGCTTCGGGGTCGCGGTCGATTCGTCGCGACCGAGCGCCGCGATCTCCGCCGGCACCTCCAGCAGGCCCGACAGCTCCCGCACCAGGGCCGCGATCGCCGTCCTGCGGCCTGCTTCCGGGGCGGAGTCGAATCCGCGCGCCGTTTCCTGTAGCCGGTCGAGCCCCGCCTCGAGATCGCCGGCGTACGGCCGCGCCTGCTCGACCACGCGCTGGACCAGCGGCTCGATCTCGCGCAGCACGGCCACCCGGTCCAGCCCGGCGCGGCTGAGCAGGCGGAGCGGCTGCAAGAGCGGCGAGAGCGCGAGCGCCAGCGCCTCGGGCGCTCCCCCACCGCGGGTCACGGAGCTTCGGCCTCCTCGAGGTCGAGCGAGTACTCGACGAAGACGACCTCGAGGATCTCGTACTCGCGCTCTCCGCCGGGCGTCCGGATCTTCACCGCGTCACCCACCTCGCGCCCGATCAGGCCTCGGGCGATGGGGCTGGTGATGCTGATGCGCCCCTTCTTCA
>WNEY01008378.1_pt1 | contig 13093 bp, 13 predicted proteins | sample 5400531 | NCBI WGS metagenome assembly WNEY01 (sample SAMN13153338, study PRJNA577476) | soil metagenome | isolation source: 200 cm saprolite under Douglas fir tree site 1 | place: USA:California | collected 2015-04-18
GATCGGCGGCGTCACTAGCGCGCACAAGATGAGCGAGCTCAGCAGCGCCTTCGCCGGAATGACGTGGCGCACCAGCGCGAAGGCGGCGGGCACCCCGAGCAGCACCGCGATCAGCGCCGAGAGGCTGCCGACCTTGAGCGTCACCCACAGCGCGCTGACCCATTCCGGATCGCTAACGATGCTCTGATACCAGCGCAGCGACAGCCCCGGCGGCGGAAACACCAGGAAATTGCCGGAGCTGAACGAGATCGCCACCACCACGATCACGGGAAAAATGAGATAGATGAGGACGGCCAGCACGGCCGTGCCAAGCGCGAGCTTGCCGGCGGTCGCGCTCATTTGTCCGTGCCTCCCCACAGGCGGTCGAGGCTGAAATAGCGGTTGTAGATCGCGGCGATCGAGGTCGTGATGAGGAGGAGCACCGCGCCCGCCGCGCTCGCCTGCGGCCAGTCCAGCAGCTGGTTCGCTTCGACCATGATCGTCTGCGCGATCATGGTCTCGCGCGGGCTCCCGAGCAGCGCCGGGGTGACGTAGAAGCCGAGCGCCAGCACGAAGACCAGGAGGCCCGCGCCGTAGACCCCGGGCAGGCTCAACGGGAAGAACACGGTGCGGAACGCCTGCCAGTCACTGGCGCCGTGGATTTTCGCGGCGGCGATCAGCGTGCGGTCGATGCGCAGCATGGCGCCGAACAAGGTGACGGTGGTGAGCGGCAGCAGGATCTGCGCCATGGCGAGCAGCACGCTGAACGGATTGTAGAGGAGTTGCAGCGGCGCGCCGACGAGGCCGAGCGCGATCAGCGCCTTGTTGACCATGCCGTTGTCGCCGAGCAGAATCAGCCAGGAGAAGCTGCGCACGATGATGTCGACCCAATACGGGATCAGCACGAAGACCAGGATCAGGGCGCGCACCTTCCCGCCGCTGACGGTGAGGACGTAGGCGATCGGATAGGCGAGGATGAGCGCGAAGACCGTCGCGATGCCAGCGGTCCTCACGGTCGTGACCATCACCTTGGTATAGAGCGGCGAGGTGAAGAGCACGCTATAGGTCTCGAACGAGAAGCCTTCGCTCGCGAGGCTGCGCCAGCACATCAGCGCGAGCGGCCACAGGAAGAAGACGAAGATCCAGATCAGGCACGGCAGCAGCAACAGCGCCGGCACGAGCCGGGCCTTGGACGAGACGGCGGGGCGCAACAGCGATCCCGCGCGGACCTCGGCCATCGCAGTCATCGGCCGTCTCCGTCGGAGGCATGATCGCCGGCCGGCAGCACCCTGGCGGCGGCCGATGGCCAGGTGAGGTAGACCTCCTGGCCCGGCCGCATGCCGGCGCCGTGCTCGCGCGCGACCTTGACCTTGAGCACGTCCGCGCCGACCGCGACATCGAGCTTGAAGGTGTCGCCGTGATAGCTGATGTCCTGGACGATGCCGGCGAGCGCCTTGTCGGTTGGTGTGGTGCCGACCGACATGTCTTCTGGCCGGATCAGGACCACGACCCGCGCTCCCGCGGCGGCCGCGGCGGCCTTGGCGCCGATCGTCTTGCCGTTTCCGATCTTCACCACCACCTCGTCGCCGGCCGCCTGGATCACCGTCGCTGGGAGAAGGTTCGAGTCGCCGAGAAAATCCGCCACGAACAGGTTGTCGGGCGCCTCGTAGAGCATGCGCGGCGTGCCGACCTGGGCCACGCGCGCCTGATGCATCACCACCACCAGGTCGGACATGGTCAGCGCCTCGGTCTGGTCGTGGGTGACGTAGATCACCGTGGTGCCGACGCTGCGGTGGATGCGCTTGATCTCGACCTGCATCTGCTCGCGCAGCTTCTTGTCGAGCGCGCCGAGCGGCTCGTCCATCAGGAGTAGGCGCGGATGCGAGACCAGCGCCCGCGCCATCGCCACCCGCTGCTGCTGCCCGCCGGAGAGCTGCCGCGGATAGCGGCCCCCGAGATGCCCGAGCTGCACCAGCGCGAGCATCTCCTCGACCCGCCGCTGGGCATCGGTGCGCGCGAGCTTCGTGCGCATGCGCAGCGGGAAGCCCACGTTCTCCGCGACGGTCATGTGCGGAAACAGCGAGTAGGACTGGAACACCATGCCGATATTGCGCTTATGCGGCGCAACATCGGCGATCGAGCGCTCGTCCAGCAGGATGTCGCCGGCGTCGGGCGTGAGAAAGCCGGCGATCAGGTTGAGCGTGGTGGTCTTGCCCGAGCCGCTGGGACCCAGCAGCGATACGAAGGCGCCGGCTGGAACATCGAGCGAGAGTTGGTCGACCGCCTTGGCCGCGCCGAAGGTCTTCGTGAGGTGACGTAGCCGAAGCTTGGCTCCGCGTGCCATTCCCGCGACGGCAGGTTCAGTCATCAGCAACGGCATTCGTTGACGGTCGGACGGGCGCCCGCGACGCTGTCGCGCGCGGGACCGAGGATGATCCCGCGTCCAACCGTAAAAAGCAATCGGCGGCTAGTGTCCCGATTCCGAAGTTCGCACGAGTTTGCGGCACGTTCGGATGCGAACTTCGGAATCAAGGGACACTAGCAACTCTATGATTCTAGTGCCGCTTTGAACCCGAAGTTCGCAACCACACTTGCCGCGCGACCTGTGCGAACTTCGGGTTCGCGGCACTAGGTGCGACGCAGCATCCGTGCAGGCCGTGCCCACTGCACGCATGGCTGTACGGTGCGGGCAGGATCGCGACGCAGGTCGCTTATCCTGCTACATAGATTCCACGCGTAGCAGATGGTGATGAGATGTCGGTACTGCTGGAGAAGCGTGCGAACGGGGTCGCGGTGGTCACGCTCAACCGGCCGCACGCGCTCAACGCGCTCGACGTGCCGGCCAAGGAGCGGCTGGGCGCGATCTGGCAGGAGATTTCCGACGATGCGTCCATCCGCGTCGCCGTCCTCGCCGGCGCCGGCGAGAAGGCGTTCTGCGCCGGCTCCGACATCAAGGAGATCAACCGGACCGGGCGCATGGTCACGACCGATATCCTCATGCGCGCAATTCCCGGGGTCGGCATCCCCTCGGTCAAGCCGGTGATCGCGGCGCTGCACGGCTATTGCATCGGCATGGGCATGACCTTGGCGCTGCACTGCGACCTGCGCCTCGCCGCCAAGGATACGGTGCTCGGCTATCCCGAGGTGAAGCACGGCATGATCTCGGCGGTGAGCGCAATGCATCTGCCGCAGGTGATGCCGAGCGCCTACGCGATGGAGATGCTGCTGATGGCACGCAACATCACGGCGGAGGAGGCGTTACGCTGGGGCCTGCTCAACGCGGTGGTCGACGATGTCGCGGCCGAGGCTGACAAGTGGGCCGCGACCATCGCCGGCTATTCGCCCGCGGCGGTGCAGGCGACGAAACGCCTGGCCATGTTCCCCCGCCGCACGTCGGAGGCCGAGCGCGCGGAGATCGAGGCGGTGCGCGCCTTGGTCGAGACCCATGACGACTACAAGGAAGGCGCGGCCGCGTTCACCGGCCGCAAGTGAATAGGCAAGTCTCGATGGCGCGGATGAAGGCGGTGACGTTCCGCGAGTTCGGCGGCCCGCAGGTGCTGGAGGTCGCCGACGTCGATCGCCCCGAGCCGGGCGCGGACGACGTGCTCGTGCGAATTCATGCCGCCGGCATCTGCTATCACGACGTGCTCTCCCGCGGCGGCAGGATTCCGGGCCAACCCGGCCGCATCCTCGGGCACGAGATCGCGGGCGAGATCGTCGCCGCCGGCACGAATGTTGCTCCCGGACGAGCCGGCGAGCGGGTGGTGATCTACCAGCGCCTGTTCTGCGGCACCTGCCGCTATTGCCTGGGCGGGCGGCAGGATCTCTGCCGCAACAGCCGCGTGCTGGGCGAGCAGGGCGGTGGCGGCTATGCCGAGTTCGCCTGCGTGCCCGCGCGCAACGCGATCCCCGTCCCCGCCGGCGTCGACATGGCAGCGGCTGCGCTCGCGGTCTGTCCCATCGGCACCAGCGTGCGCGCGGCGCTCGGCGTCGCGCGGACCGAGCCCGGAAATGTCGTGCTCATCACCGGCGCGGGCGGCGGGCTCGGGCTGCATCAGATCCAAGTGACCAAGAGCGTGCAGGCGCGGGTGATCGCGGTCACGAGCTCGCCGGACAAGGCCGAGATCGTGCGCGCGGCCGGTGCCGACGAGGTCATCGTCAGTGGCGACCTCAAGTTCAGCGGCGAGGTGTGGCGGCTGACCGGCAAGCAAGGCGCCGACGTGGTGCTGGAGAACGTGGTGAGCGGGACTTTTGGCGAAAGCCTGCGGTCGACGGCGCAGCATGCCACGGTGGTCGTGCTCGGCAATATCGGCGCGCGGCCGGTCGAGCTCGATCCCGGCCTCGTCATCGCGCGGCGCATTCGCATCGCCGGTTCCGGCAATGCGACCTTCAAGGACGTGCACATGGCGCTCGACCTTCTCGCCGCCAAGGCAGTCAAGCCGTTCATCGGCCGCGTGCTGCCGTTTCCGCAGGCGTCCGAGGGGCATGCTTTGATGGAGCAGCGCGCGGTCACCGGGCGCGTCGTGCTGCAGGGCTGGTGAAATGCACATCAACGCGAAATGGTGCGAGCTCGCCGGCGTGCACGCCGACCGCCCCGCACTCGTCGACCATCACGGGACATGGTCGTATCGGCAACTGCACGCCCGCATCACCCGCTTCGGCAATGCGCTGCGCGGGCTCGGCCACGCCAAGGGAGCGCGGGTCGCGCTGCTCGTGCCCGACATCCGCGAATATCTCGAGGACGACTACGGCATCATGGCGGCCGGCCTGGTGCGCGTCGCAATCGATCCGCGCTCGACCCGGTCCGACCTCCGGTCGCTCATTCGCCATGCCGGCGCGATGGCGCTGGTCACGCACGCCGCGTTCGCCGAGCAGACGGCGGGGCTGACCGGCGAGGGCATCAGACACATTATTACTATAGGCGGCGGGGAGGGGCTCGATTACGAGGGGTTGCTGCAACGTTCGTCCGACCAGTCCCTGCCGGACGGCGACGGCGAGGATCTTGCCGCGCTCAACTTCAGCGGCGGCACCACCGGCGCGCCCAAGGCGGTGATGCTGCGGCACCGCAATCTCCTGGCGGCCGCGTGCAATGCGATTCCCGCTTTCGCCGTCGGGCCGGACACGGTCTTTCTCAATGTCCGCCCGCTGTGGCCGATCGCGCAGGTGATCGTGATGGCGCACCTGCTCGCGGGCGCGACGGTGGTGCTGCGACGGTTCGATCCAGAGCAGTTCGCATCCCTGGTCGAGCAGACCGGCGCCACGCGCACCTCGCTGGTGCCGACCCAGTTGGTGCGCTGCCTCGATCACTTGCGCCCGGGCGCGCTCGATCGGCTGCAGGCGATCCACGTGGGAGGCTCGCGCTTGCCGCCCGATATCTTCGCGCGGGCGCTCGACATCGCCGGCCCCAGGATTGGCGTCCACTACGGCCTGACCGAGGCGCCGGTCACGTGCTACTTGTCGCCGCGCATGCTCGCAGCGGACGGCGGACGCCAGCTCATGCATTCGGTCGGGCGCGTGTTGGGCGACTACGACGTGCGCGTCGCGCCTTCGGGCGAGGTGCTCATCCGCGGCGACAACGTGATGGCGGGCTATTGGCAGGACGAAGCCGCGACCGGCGCGGCGCTGCGTGAGGGCTGGCTCCATAGCGGCGACATCGGCGAGCTCGACGGGGACGGGCATCTTGCGATCGTCGGCCGGCTCAAGGACGTGATCCGGTCCGGCAGCAGCACCATCATCCCCAAGGAGGTGGAGGATGTGCTGGTGCTGCACCCCGCGGTGGCGGAAGTCGCGGTGCTCGGCCTGCCCGATGCCGAATGGGGGGAGGCGGTGACGGCCTTCGTCGTGAAAAAATCTGGAATGTCGGTCAGCGAGCGCGACCTGGTAGAGCATTGCCGCGCTCGGCTTGCGAGCTACAAGAAACCGCGTGCCGTGCGCTTCGTCGCGAGCCTGCCGCGCTCGCACTACGGCAAGGTGCTGCGCGCGCAACTGATCGCGGAGGCGGGGGAACACCCGCCATGACCGCCGCTACCGTAGGATGGAGGAACAGGGATGGACAGCTACAACGACGGCATGGCGATCCGCCGCAAGGTGCTCGGCGATGCCTGGGTCGATCGCACGCTTAAGAACAGGAGCGAGTTCAACACCGAATTCCAGGAACTGATCACGCGCCATGTCTGGGGGGATGTCTGGACGCGGCCGGGGATCGATCGCAAGACGCGCCGCTTCATGGTGCTGTCGACCATGATCGCGCTCGGGAGCTGGGAGGAATTCCGCCTGCACGTGCGGACCGGTCTCCACGAAGGAGACATCAGCAAGGACGACTTGAAGGAGATCATCCTGCAGGCGACCGCCTATTGCGGCGCGCCCGCCGGCAATCACGCCATGCACCAGGCCGAGGTGGCGTTCAACGAGATGACGCGATAGCGCGCTGTTGCACCGAACACGGCCTGGTGCTGTTGCCTGGACAACGAGTCCGGAACGCATCGTTCCATGGCCCGGTGACCGACGCCATCGCGGTTGTGGTGACGACGGCGTAAAGGTCACGCCGACGTCATCTCATCGGCCCAGACCTTGAAGCTGATGAGCGTATTGGGCCCGAACGTCGTGGTTATCGCGACGTCGATCGCATCGCGGCCCCTTGCCATCAACACTCGCCCAATCCGAGGCACGTTGTTCCGCGCGTCGAAGGTATACCAGCATCCTCCGAGATACGCCTCGAACCAAGCGGCGAAGTCCATCGGGCCGTAGGGCGGCGGTGCGCCCATGTCGCCGAGATAGCCGGTGCAGTACCGCGCCGGGATGTTCATGCAGCGGCAGAAGGCAATAGCAAGATGTGCGTAGTCGCGGCAGACCCCGCGCCGCTCGTTGAACGTTTCCCAGGCTGTTCTCGTGGCGCGGGCATGCTCATAGCCGAATGAGATGTGGTTGTGCACGAAATCGCAGATCGCCTGCACTCGACCCCAGCCCGACGGCGTTTGACCGAACAAGCTCCACGCCGTCTGGGAAAACTTTTCCGTATCGCAGTATCGACTCCCCAAGAGAAAAAGGAGTGTCTCTTCAGGCAAGTCCTGTATCGAATGCTGCTGCGCAGAGGGCGCAACGACATCGGGCTCACCCGAGTCTTTGACGACCGCCGTGCTCGCGATCCTGATCCCGCCTTTGGGAGCCACGATACGGCTGCACCAGTTGCCGAAGCTGTCGCGATAGGCGGCTATGGGGACAGACGGGTCGGTCTTTACGTGATCCGGAACGAGAATGTCGGATGCGCGCGTATGGTGAATATTCAGCACCAACATCATCGGCGTTGGCTGCGGACAGTCGTAGATCAACTCGTAGCCTACCCTGATCTCCACCAGAGGCCTCCTTTGGACCTTGGGGCTCAGTCGCGTTTTCCGGCGAAGTGGACTTCCGGTTCGCCGTAGAAAACGCGTCGACTCAATAACCTCTTGCGGACAGAGAGCAAAGCGGGGAAGGACTATTTGGTTCCGCGCCGCTCCATACCTACTCGGAACCCGTCAGACCCGGCGCGTCCGGCGGTGACGTCGACCTCAACGGTCATTCCCAAGTTGTCCGAGGGGAATCCGGTCCAAGTGCCGTGCAGCGGTATCGCCTGGCGTGGATCGCGCACCACCGCGACACGCACGAGGCCGTGGTTGCCGGCGATCCCGCTTGCCGGATCGAAATCGACCCAGCCGGGGCCGGGCAGATAGACTTGGACCCAGGCGTGCGTGTTTCCGCCGCCAGCATTGCCCTCGTCGTCGTGGTGGTCCCGGACATGCAAATATCCGGAGACGAAGCGTGCGGCCATCCCGAGCGAGCGCACGGCTTCGATCATGAGCATCGCCAGGTCGCGACAGCTCCCGCGTCCAGTCTCGAGAGTGAGGAGCGGGTCTTGAATCCCCTTCTCGTGCCGGGCCACATAGGTGAAGGTCTGCTTGATGGTCCGGGTCAGATTCGCAAGAAGAGCACGCGTGTTGGTCGACCCACCCTTGCGCAAGAAACTCTGGACCCATTGGTCGAGTTGGTGATGCGGGTCCAAGGACTGCCGTTCGATGAAATGGACGAGAGCCGGCAGGTCCCCCGCATCGTAGATGAATGGATAGGCGCGGGCAAAATCCTCGATATCCATGTCAACAATGTCGGCCGGGGAATGATCGAGACGAATGGTACTGTCGAAGCGAAGCGCCTCGGCCCGGCCAGCAAAGCGCGCGATGGCTACATGGTTGCCGAAGACATCCCGGATCCATCCGGTGTTCGCCGAAGGAGACCGGCTGCTTGTACCGATAGGTGGTGATGTGCCTGACGGTGAGAATCGTCATTGCAGCCCCGTTGCGCCTATGGATAGCATGCATTTTTCGCGCCAAGAACAAGGCCAGCGTCAATGACGACCCTTTGTCGACGAAGCTGGCTGCGAGATGAATGAGGCGCCGGAACGTCTTTTGGCGACCGACGAATGGGCTCGAATTCAGCCGCCCACCCTCGCTATTCGAGCTCCTCGTCCCCATATCGATTCATCGCCGGCTTACAATCAGAACCAGAAGCGCCGGTGACTGAGAGACCGTTAGAGCTCCCTTTTGGCGGAAAGGGCTCGTCTCATGCTCACAGCAAAGCAATATCGTGCGAAAGCGGCGCACTACACGGAACTGCTGAAAGCGGCGCGTTTGCCTGCCGAAACCCGAGAATTCCGGAAGCTCGAACAGAGCTACCTCACGCTGGCCGAAAACGAAGAATGGATGGCGGACAATCCCGGGAAAACAAACAGTCCGGGGGCAGACGAGAATTGGTACGGCGACGCTATTCTCGCGCGGCAAGGGCGGCCTGTGCTCGCAGGCCATGGGGCCGACGCCGCAACGCAGTCGACTGCGATCCCGGCAATGATGCAGCAGCTCTTCGATGACGCCGGTTCCATGGGCGGCATGTTGCAAACAGCGACGCTGCGGGGACAGATCGTCCGCTTCCTACACAAGCATAAGGACGACGACTTTCGCTGACAGGACATGCGCCAACTCAAAGAATCCAGAGCGCATCCCGATTCAACCCAATCGGGATGCGCTCTGGAATGTCGGATCGAGCTTGGTATTTGCCGCCGGCGGGCGTAACTTGTTCCGCCGTTTGCAGCGAACCCACCGGGCGCCGTCGGTTGAGAGACGCGCCAGTGCTCTTGCCCTGAAAGCAGGCCATGCGCGCGCCAACGACCATTCAAACCGATTGCTGTCGTCCCTGTCAGCGTCCGACTTGGGCTTGTTGCGGCCGCATCTCGAGCCCGTCACGCTCGAGCTTCGGCGGGTTCTCGAAGCACCGAACAAGCGGGTCGCCGATGTCTACTTCATCGAAGCCGGCATCGCGTCCGTCGTTGCAGTGCAGGCAAAGGAAACCAAAGTCGAGGTCGGTCTGATCGGGCGGGAAGGGATGACGGGTCTGCCGATCGTCCTGGGCAACCACCGCTCGCCGCAATCGACCTGCATTCAAGCTGCCGGGCACGGGCAGTGCATCGGCGCGATGGAGCTGCGCAAGGCCCTCGATGCGAGCCCGTCATTGCACGCCTCGCTCTTGAAATACGTGCAAGCGTTCATGGTCCAGACGTCCCACACCGCCATCGCCAATGCACGGGCCAAGATAGACGCGCGTTTGGCGCGGTGGATTCTGATGGCTGATGATCGTATCGACGGCGACAAGCTGCCGCTCACTCACGAATTTCTGTCCCTGATGCTCGGCGTCAGGCGAGCCGGTGTGACCGTCGCCCTGCACGCGCTCGAACGGCAAGGGCTGATACGGGCGTCGCGAGGCGAGATCGTCGTCCGCAATCGGAGGGGCATCGAGCGCCGCGCGGGCGAATCCTACGGCGTTCCGGAAGCGGAATTTCGGCGGCTCATCGGCTGAGTGCTCGCGCGCGCCCGGACGAAACCGCACCAAAAGAAGCTAATTTTTTTGGGTGAGTATCGGAAGATTGGCGGTAGGGGGAATGGGATCGAACCACCGTCTCGTGCTTTTCACACACGCGCTCTGCCGATTGAGCTACCCTACCGCAAGGTTCAGGCGGGAGCACGACCGGTCTCTCAGCCACCGACGCCTGCCGCAGGGCCGCTGCCGGTGATGGCACAAAGTCTAGCTTTGTACGATATCGCACGCAAGGCAAATCCCGATTGGAATATGTGCAAAATCAAGATGTCGAGAGCGCGTCACGATTCGACCTGATCGGAGGTGCGCTCTCGACGCCCAGTAACAAGACGCCAGCGACAAAGGGCTCAGCCTTTAAGGCCGAGCCCTTATGTGGTTCGCTCCTACCGCCACCCGACTTTGGAAGTCGAGAGAAAAACACAATAAGACTCGGCGCATTGAAGTTCAATGGCCTCAAGATAGCATTTCGGGGACTGGTCATGAGCAATCATCGACAGCAGGTGCCGGACACGCCGAACGGTTTCGACGACGCCACGCTGGCGGCGGCCTTCGAGCAACTGCCTGCGCTGCTCGACGGCGACCCCGCCTTGATCCGCCGTGGCGCGTTCTTCGACGCGCGCTTTGCGGTCGGGATCGGCGCGATCCCGTTCGATGTGATCGTCACCGCGGGAAGAGTGAGCCTGCTCGAGCGCGGGCCGTTCGTCATGCGCTCCTGGCGGTTTTCCGTGCGCGGCAGTACCGAGGCCTGGGGGCGGCTGTGGCAGCCGGTGCCTGAGCCCGGCTGGCACGACCTGCTGGCGCTGGTGAAGCGTGGATGCGCCACGCTCGAAGGCGATTTGCGTCCGCTGATGGCCAACCTGCAATACGTGAAGGACCTGCTGGTGCTTCCGCGCCGGATTGCCGGAGGGTTGTCATGACCGGCGCGACGCTCGAGCCGATCGTCGGCCGCTACCTGCGGCTGGAGTTGAACCGCCACCCACACCGAGTTTATTTCGAGGAAGCGGGGCAGGGGATTCCGCTCCTTTGCCTGCACACTGCGGGTGCCGACGGGCGCCAGTTCCGCCACCTGATGGTGGACGCGGAGATTACCAAGCATTTCCGCATTCTCGCCTTCGACATGCCGTGGCACGGAAAATCGTTTCCGCCCGAAGGCTTCGCGAACGAGGAATATCGGCTCACGACCTCGGGCTATACCGACATGATCGTCGCGTTTTGCCGGGCGCTCGCGCTCGACCGCCCGGTGGTCTTGGGCTGTTCGATCGGCGGACGCATCGTGCTCAATCTGGCGATCGAGCACGCCGCGATGTTCCGGGCTTTGATCGGGTTGGAGGCGGCGGATTTCCAAGAGCCCTGGTACGACACCCAATGGCTCAACCGTCCCGACGTGCATGGCGGCGAGGTCTGCGCCGCGCTGGTCTCAGGACTTATTGCACCTCAGAGCCCCGAGGCCGCACGGCATGAGACCTTGTGGATGTACAAGCAGAGCGGCCCCGGCGTGTTCAAGGGCGATCTCTATTTCTATCGCGTGGACGGCGATCTGCGCGCCAAGGTCGGCGCCATCGACACCGGCACCTGTCCGCTCTATCTGCTGACCGGCGAATACGACTTTTCCTGCTCGCCCGCGGACACCGAGCGCACCGCGCAGAAGATCGAGGGCGCGCAGGTGACGATCATGCGCGAGCTCGGCCATTTCCCGATGAGCGAGAACCCGGCCCAGTTCCGCCGCTACATTCTACCGGTGTTGGAAAAAATCCGCGCGGCGGGGTAGCTTGGCCCGTGCTCAATCGACCTTGATCTTGGCGTCCCGGATGATCTTCTCGTATTTCGCCATCTCGTCGCGGATGTAGGTCGCGAATTGCGCGCCGTGGGTCCCGATCGGCTCGAAGCCCAGCATGTTCAAGCGCTGCTTCATCTCGGGCAGCGCGATCACCTTGGCGATGTCGGCCTGCAGCTTGGCGGAGATGTCCGCCGGCAGGTTCTTCGGGCCCCACAGTCCGTACCACGAGACGAAATCGAAGCCTTTGACGCCGGACTCCTCGACGGTCGGAATCTCGGGCGCCGACGCGGCGCGCTTCAAGCTTGTCAGGCCGAGCGCCTTGATCTTGCCGCTCTGGGCGAGCGGCAGCGAGGAGAGCATGGGATCGGCGAGCAGATGAATCTGCCCGCTCATCAGGTCGGTCAGCGCCGGTGCGGTGCCTTTGTACGAGACCACCAGCGTGTCGAGGCCCGCGTCGAGCTTGAGCAGCTCGATCGCCAGGTGGCTGGCCGATCCGACGCTCGTCGTGCCGAACGTGTATTTCTGCGGGTCCTTGCGCACCAGCGCGAACAGATCCTTGAGATTGTTGACGGGCACGCTCGGGGTGGTGCTGACGATCAACGGCCCGTCCGCCAGCAGCGTCACCGGGGTGAAGTCGGCCACTACATCGTAAGGCACGCTCTTATAGAGGTACGGATTGATCACATGCACCGACGCTGAGACCAGCAGGGTGTAGCCGTCGGGCGCGGCCTTGGCCACGGCGTTGGCCCCGACCGTGCCGGACGCGCCGCCGGGCCGGTTCTCCACGATGAAGTGCTGGCCCACGGTTTCGTTGAGCTTCTGCACCAGGATGCGCGCGACGCCGTCGACCGACCCGCCGGCCGGGAACGGCACGATCACGGTGACCGTGCGCGAGGGATAGCTCTGCGCGAGCACCGGCGCCGCTGCGAAGGCGAGCAAAGCGAGCGCGAGCGCCGAAGATTTCATCATTCGCATGGGACGATCCTTTCGAGCATATTCAATATGTCCCGGGGTAGCTCCCTCCGTCGATCAGCAGGTTTTGGCCGGTAATGAACCCGGCATGTTCGGAACACAAGAACGCGCAATAGGCGCCGAGCTCCGGCGGCCGGCCGTAGCGCTTGGCCGGATTGGCCTCGGCGCGGGCGCGCCAGATATCGTCGAACGTCTTGGTCTCATCCAGCATGCCGCGGATGTGCTGGCGCTGCGCGTCGCTGTCGAAGATGCCCGGCAGCAGGTTGTTGATGGTGACGTTGCGGGCGATGGTATGTCGAGCAAGCCCGCCGACGAAGCCGACCAGCCCCGAGCGCGCGCCGTTCGACAGGCCGAGCTCGAGCTGCGGGATCTTCACGCTGCGCGAGACGATGTTGACGATGCGGCCGAAGCCGCGCGCCATCATGCCATCCACGGTGAGGCGGATCATTTCGATCGGTGACAGCATCA
>WNEY01002688.1_pt1 | contig 13092 bp, 13 predicted proteins | sample 5400531 | NCBI WGS metagenome assembly WNEY01 (sample SAMN13153338, study PRJNA577476) | soil metagenome | isolation source: 200 cm saprolite under Douglas fir tree site 1 | place: USA:California | collected 2015-04-18
AGCGATGTCATCAAGATCAACAGCGAGCCTCGGGTGACCATTAGTATTCCGACTATGAATAGCGGCAAATTCATAGGCCGTTGCCTAGAGGCGATAAGCAGTCAGACTTACAAGCAGGTTGAGATCAATGTTATCGACGGCGGCTCTTACGACGAGACAGTAGATATCGCCAAAGCGCATGGCGTTAAGGAGATTTTGACCTACAGCGGCGGGCTTCTAGGTGCCCGAGAGCTTGGCGCAAGGATAGCGGACGGTTCGGTCATTGTTCTGCTGGATAGCGACCAAATCCTGGAGCCAGACGCACTTGAACGAGCGGTGGCGATGCTGAGCGACCATGACATGCTAGTTCTCGAAGAGGATGTATATAGCGATAGAACTTTTATCGAGAAGCTATTCCGATACGATCGCATACTGATTCACAGCGTAAAAGATTTTAGCCCTTATACGGGAGTAATGCTACCCAGGGTATACAAAAAGAGACTTCTGCATGACGCTTTCTCGGCTATGTCCGTGCAGGCCCTGGAAAATATTGGCGGCCAGGATCATGCGATTATCTACTATGAAGCCTGGAAGATATCTCAGCGCGTGGAACTGGTGCCCGCCGCGCTTAAGCACATTGAGCCAGATAATTTGATAACCGTTTGGAAGAAATTTTTTCGCTGGGGTTACACAAGCAAGGATGCGCACTTGGGGGAATATAAGGAATTGATCCACAAAAAGGAAAGGTTTCGGAAGGGCATGTTCAAGCCCGGCCTGTTCATTGCCAGCCTGGCATCGGTTCTGCTTTTGGCAATGAAAGGTGTCCCTTATTCTACGGGACTGATAATCGCAAGAATGAAGAGGACTTAAATGCCGCTCAAATCGATCCTAAGTGCCGGCATGCTTGCGACTAAGTCGGTCGCGCTCGACCTTAAACTCATGCGCGTCCGAACCTTGCCACTGCAGTGGCGACTCCGCTTCGTTGTAAAGAAGTATAGGACGCTGCTGCGGCTACGCTTCGGCCGTCCAGCGAAGTTCAAAACTGAGCCGCTTTCCCTCTTGATAAGAAATATCAGCGGACTCGGGACTCTGCAATCCAACATAATTGATTTCTTTGACGACGTGGTGTCCATGGGCATTCTCGGCGCAGCGCCGTTCATTGTGGACGTGGGCGCCAACGTTGGCCAATTTGCCAACGCGGCGAAGCTGTTCTTCCCAAAGGCCCGCGTAGTTTCGTTTGAGCCAGACCCCGAGACGTATGCTGACCTGAAGATCAATACCTGCGGGTTGACAGATATAGATCTCCACAACATCGGCTTGGGTGATCAGGAGGGGATGCTTCCCTTCTACCGCCATGAGTTGTCGGTGATGTCGACCTTTAGTGCTCAAGCGGATGACGTGGCACTTGATCGCGCGAGCCCGGAATTGCCTATCCGTCGCCTAGATGCTGTGCTGAACTCCGATGACCGACCGGATCTCCTGAAGATAGACGTTGAGGGATTTGAGCGACAGGTGCTGCAGGGTGCGTGGCAAACGCTGACGCGCAGCCGCTATGTTTTGATCGAGGTCAGTCTTGGCCGGGCCGATGGCGCTGGGAACCTTCAATTGCTTCGTGACATTGTCGGGCATGCGCCGAACGCAGCCATCGTAAGATTTGGGCGGCCACTGGGTGGAGCACATCGCCCCATGTGCCAGGACGTTCTCATCTCTGTGCAAGGTGCATCGCACGCCGCATCGTCAGCGGTGTCGTTAGAGCGCGGTCATAACATCGACGAGCGAAAATAATGGAGGTCCGAATGGAATGTATAGCTGAGCATGCAGGAAAGGCGACGGGGAAGGGTGCAGGCCTCGGGATTCGCGCGAGCACTCGCGCAAGAGTCGACCGACGAGTTCTGGCCCGGCGGGGCAGGAGGTGACGCCTCCGGCCGCCCCGCTCAGCGAAGACGGCGACGATACTCCTCTTGTCAGCGTGGTGCTGGTCACCTACAACCGCGGGAGGGTGCTCGAGGACACCTTGCGCATAGTGCTCGCCCAGACACTCGACGACTTCGAACTGATTGTCTGTGACGACGGGTCGACCGACAGAACCCCTGTTCTGATGGCCGAATGGGCAGCGCGAGATCCACGAATCCGCTACCTGCGGCAACCCAGCAACCTAGGAGGGTGGCCGCCGAACGTGAGTCGCGGAATCGCCCTGGCCAAGGCGGAATTCGTCGCCGTCCTCTATGACGGCGACGTTTACGACCCTCGCCTGCTTGAGCGATGGGTGGATGGGCTCCGCGCCTGCCCAGAGGCTGCGTTTGTCTTCAACGCCTACCACCGGCTGGGCGCGGACGGCAGGATCGAGAAGACCTATCGAGCGCATCTCGATTCCTGCGTGCCGGGACGAGTCCTGCTACGCCTTTACTTCCGACGCTGGCACTTCACGTCGCCCGTCTGGGGGACAGTGATGCTCAGGAAGAGTAAGTACCTCGCCGTCGGGGGTCTCGACATCCGCTACTGGTTCTTCGCGGACGCCGACCTTTACCTGAGATTGGCGGAGGCGAACTGCGTTGCGTACGTACCGGAGCCACTGATCGGGCTTGCGAGTCGCGAGACCGTTCCGAAGCTCTTTCGCCCTCCCCCCAAGCGATTGGCCCGTCGAATCTTCCGGGAAGCGAGGGCGCGCCATTATCGGGGTCGTCCGCTTCGGTTGCTCGCAGAAATGCTTCGGCACTGGACGTTCGTCGCCGTGGACGTCGCCGTCGGCCCGATGCTGACCGCCGTGTCCGGCTGGCAGAGGCCGAGCCTGGCCTCTCGGCTCCGGCGGAGGCTCATCCGGCAACGGAATCCGGTATATATGGCCCAAGCCGCGAACTCGGAGCGCAGCACCCGGCAAGATCATTCAACGAGGCCGCCAGGCGGCTGCGCGGAGTCGTTCGTCCTCCCCCAAGGGGCGGATCGTGATGTGTTATTCCATCTCAAGATGCAAAAGGGCGGTCTAGCCTACTATGACGTCGGCAAAAGCACCGTGGCGCGAGCATGCATCCATCGCAATAATAAAAAGCGCGCGGAGGCTGTTCGCGAGAACTCCCATAGAAAGACTGTCCCTGACTACTAAAATTAAGACAAAGGTCTTCGGATTCAGCGGTGCGAGTGGTGAAGTAACTGCCAACTTCCGCGGAGTTAAGCTTACCGTCCCCGCCAAAGACATAATCATTGCGCCGGGTCTAGTGGGCGGCTTCTACGAGAAGATCGAACTTGATGTTTTCGAGCGGCTGGCAGCCGTTAGCAGGACGATTGTCGACGTTGGGGCTAATATCGGGATGTATTGTTGCATCGCCGCAGATCGGGCGCCGGCGACAAGCAAGATTGTGGCGTTTGAACCCGTTCCAGAGAACGTCAGGTACCTAAGGGCGAATCTTGAGCAAAATGAGCGGACAGTGCAGGTAGTAATAGAAGAACAAGCCGTCGGGCGGCATAGCGGCAAGATGCAGCTATACCTTCTCGAGGGATCGACTTGCAAACATTCTCCCTCGGCCAAGAATGCGCTTAACTCGACAACTTCAATCACAGTGCCAACGGTTTCACTTGATGACTATGTTCAGCGGAAACTCCGAGATCGCCCCGTCGAACTGCTTAAGGTGGACGTTGAAGGCTATGAGGGTGCTGTCCTTCGGGGCGCGCATAGAATGTTGCACGAAGACAAGCCCACCCTGTTCATAGAATTTGTGCCCGACAACCTCATTAACTGCGATTTCGCGCCAGACGAATTCTTGGACATGATCTTCAGGGTATACGACCATGTGTATTTGGTGGATGAGCCGCGAGCAACGTTCCAGCTTTGCAGTAGACATGAACTCCTTCGTTATTCTGCGCGCCGCGTTGCAAACGCTAACTTGATCGCCACCTCGAAATCGAATCAGCCAGCTCACCACCAGGTGATTGAATCCGTCCGGGCCGCACTGAGGCAAGAATAGGCGCGTCACCACATCTTGCCTGACGCCTGAACGTCCTGGTGCGCTACGGAAGCAAACGACTCACTTCGGCCGCCGGAAAAAGGTTGTAGAATAAATGTACGGGCCACTGTTCGACTTGAAGCCGCTCAGGGTCAGGCGCTTCCACCCTTCGAAAGTCTCCGGAGGGGGCAGGAGAAATTGCCAGTTCGTGTCGTCCACGACCACGAGGCCATTCGATTTTACTTTCTTGGCAGCGCGACGGGCACATTCGACTCGGCAAATACCATCGACGACGACGACATCGAGGCTGCCGTCAGGGAACTCGTCGATAGCTGCGATATAGTCATCGAAGAAATGCTCACCCCGATCTCGCAGTTGAGCCTCGGAGCGAAATTTACCGCGATCTGTACCTGGGATGAAAAGTACATTTGCGGCCGGACACCGTCCCCTTACCTTATCCGCCCACTCCCGCTCGGATTCGATGGCGGTGACAGAGAGGCCGCGCTCCGAGAGCCATACTGTCGAGCCGCCAGACCCCCACTCGAACACCGTGCCTGACGACGGGAGGTTTTCTCTAAGATATCGAATGGCACGAGGGTTCCACCACGGCAACCCGGCGTCCCAGTTGGACCGCAGCGGACGCAAGAGATATGGCGGAATTGTCGTTATGGAACTGGGTTCGCGGAGCATCTTCAGGCTAGATTCTCCAATTTTGTGAATCCTGGTTTGCATCTTCACGTTATTAGCCTTCCAGATTGGCAGTTCGGAGATGATGCGCTGAGGATAAGCTACCTCGTATGCTTCGCAGCGAACCGTGCGTCGTCTTTTCGAACACGGGTCGTTTCCGTTGGCGTCATTATGCGCATTTCGCTCGGATTTTGAGCAGGCGGGCATGATGGTAACGGCGGCAGTTGCCGGGACCGGGGGCGTCGCGCGAGCGGGACGACCCCGCGCGGCGCTCGGCGCCTCGGCGCCTCTGCTGCTTGGCGTCGTGCTGGCGGCGCTCGTCTGTTACCCGTTCGTGGGTGGACGCCTGCTTCTGCTGGACTTCGTCTCCGGCCCTCACCAGCCACTGGTGCCGGCGACGGCCTATGGCCTCGATGGTGGCCTGACCGGCGGAGTGCCGCTAGCGATCGCTTTCCGCCTCTTGGATCGCCTGCTCGGGCAGGCAGGCTCGGTCATCCCGGCGGCGATCTTCTTCCCGCTCGCCACTACTGGGGCGGCGCGCCTGGTGCGCACCGCGGTGCGCCCAGCGCGCCTGGGTGCCGGGCTCTTCTATGCGGTCAACCCGTTCGTGTTCGACCGGCTCTACGCTGGCCAATTGGGAGTTCTGCTCGGCTACGCCTTGCTGCCCTTCGCCGTGACAGCGCTCCTGGACGCAGCGCAAGAGCCGCACCATCTAGGCCGCGCTGCCTGCTGGGCTGGGGCCACCATGGTGATGAGCGTGCACTTCGCGTGGATTCTGGTGCCGGTGACGGCCGCGATCGTCCTGACCCGGCCGCGCCGGGTGCGGGCCGCGCTCCGCCTCGGCGGAGCCGCGCTCGGCGCTATGGCCATCAGCTCCTACCTGCTGATCGCACCGTTGCTCGCTGGCGTTAGGCCGGCCGGAGTTCTCGCCCAGCTCATTTCGTATCGCACCCGGGCTGATCCGCGAGTCGGGCTGCTGGTAAACGTCGCCGGGCTCTACGGCTTCTTTCGCCCAGGGCCGATCGAGCCGAAGGATCTCTTCTCCCGCTGGCCCGCCGTACTCGCAGCGCTGCTGCTGATCGTCGCCATCGGTTACGTCGCAGTGCTGCGCGAGCCGGAGCGCAGGCGCGACGGCCTGGCTATCCTCGCCGCAGGTGTCGCCGGATACTTCCTCGCCCTCGGAGACCAGGGCCCGACCGGCGACGTGTTCAGGCTCGGCTACGAGCACGTGCCCGGTTTCGTCATGATGCGCGAGCCGGACAAGTTCGCCGTCCTCGCCGTCCTCGCGTATGCGTACGGATTCGGCTGGGGCATCACGTGGCTCACGACCGGTAGTCGCCAGAAGGCCGCCCGGGTCGCGCCCGCCGCACTGGCGCTTGCCTTGCCTCTTGCCTATACCCCGAGCCTGTTCGGCGGTCTCGGCGGGCAGGTCAAGGCCAGCGAGATCCCGTCCTCGTGGTCCTCCGCCTCGCGCCTTGTCGGACAGGCGACCGTGCTGTTCCTGCCCTGGCATGGGTACCTTCCGACCCCGTTCACCGACAAGCGGGCGATCGCCAACCCCGCGGAGTCGTATTTTGCCGGAACTGTCCTCACTAGCCAGAATCCCGGCCCGGGTTACGCCTTCGCAGCCGAGGATCCCGAGCACGTCTTCCTCGACAAGTTGCTCGGCCCACCGGCCGACCTGCAACGGCTGCGTCCCGCTCTCGCGGACCTTGGCGTGAGGTTCGTCGCCCTGGCGAAGGTGGCCGATTGGCGGGACTTCGCCAAGGTCGCAGCCGCGCCCGGAATCCGTCTCGTGCACTCAAGCCCCTCGCTGGACGTCTTCTTTGTGAGGCCAACCGCCGAGGAGACTCGCGACAATCGCCGGGTGCGTTCTGTTGATCTCGTCGACTACCGAGTCCTTCCCGGCCGCCCAGGCCTTGTCGCGCTCCCCGTTCCCTACACGCAAGGCTGGACACTCGACGGCCATCCGGCTGTACGGCTCGCCGACGGGCAATTGGGTGTCTTCGCGCCAGCAGGAGGGGGTGTCGTTCATTACGGCCCGTCGGGCGGCGTTCTCGCCAGCGAGATCGGGTCTCTCGTGGCGGCTCTTGCAGTCGCAGGCGTCGCCTTTCTTGAGCGGAGAAGGCGGGCGCTGGGCCGTTCCGACCCGGATCCAGACGAGCATCCCGCGGCCGGCCCGGACACGCCGAGCACGGCCGCGGGATCGAGGGCATCAGTACGGCCAGATTTCCTTCGGGTGGCGGCCGTCGTGCGGCGATCCGCAATAGATCCTTGAGACCGGACAAGAAGCGGGCAGGTTAGCCGCCGCCAGATAGACCTGGCGACCCGGCGAGCGGGCACCGGCCCTGCCCTCCGGGCCCGGCAACTGCAGAGGGCAATCCCGTCTTAAGAGGGCTGGCCAGGGCAGCCGGGATCCGGACCCGCGACCAAGCCTGGCGCATCGGCGCAGCGGGCCGGGCCACGGGGCCGGACACCTCAGCAAAGCCGACATCGAGGCGCTGTACGCCGCAGCCCGCGATCCGGCCGCCTGGCGCAGGGCCCGACAGCCACGGTGACCGGCCTCAGGCTGGTACGCACGGACGACCGCAATGCTTTCTCCCTAAATAATGATCTCTTATTTTATTTAGAAAGATTTGCGCCAGCGCCTTCGGCCCTAGCGGCAAGGCTTGGTCCCGGCGGGCCTTGCGGGCGCGCCGGGACCGGTGGACTTAAGGAAGCGTCGCCAGATGCGGCGCCACGGTGTTGGCGAAGTTGAAGCCGTTCGAGGCATCCCAGCTGATTGACCAGGTCATCACTCCCCGGATGCCGGGCCAGGTGGTGGGCGGCACGAACGTGCCGCAGTTCTGCGTCCTCGCCAGGCAGTCGAGTGCGGCATTGACCACCGATGGACTGACGAAGCCGCTGCCGGCCGCCGAGGCAGATGCTGGCAGGCCGAGGCCCACCTGGGACGGAGACAGGCCGCCTTCCAGTTCAGTGCAGGCGAGTGCGGTCATGAAGTTCTCGGTACCTTCGGCGTAGAGGTTCCCGTCGCAGCCGTTCATGGTGCCGGAGTTGTAGTACTGGGTGTTGATCATGGTGAGGATGGTCTTGATATTCAGCGCTAGCGCGAAGTAGTCGTTGCCGGTCGACTGCGTGTCCACGGTCTGCGGAGCGAGCGTGATGATCAGATTCGGGCCGACATCGCTTTCCAGCTGCTCGAGAGCCGATGCCATGAAGGTCGGGTTGAGTCCGTTCTCCAGGTCGATGTCGACGCCGTTGAAGCCGTACTGCTGGATCAGCGCGAACACGCTGCTGGCGAAGTTGCTTGCGCTGGTTGCGTCGTTGACGGAGACGGTACCGTTCTGCCCGCCGACCGAGAGTATGACCTTCTGGCCGCGCGCCTGCACGGTCTTGATGTCGTTGATGAACTGTTGCTGGGTGTAACCGCCGAGAGCGGCGGACAACCCGGAGTCGACCGAGAACGTGACCTGGCCAGGCGTGGCGTCCGAATTGCCGAAGGCGACCGCGATCAGGTTGTAGCTGGTGGGCACGGCGGCGATGCTCAGCGGGGTAGCGCCGTTGGTGAAGTCCTGCCAGTACCCCATGAGCAGGTGGGCCGGAAGCCCGCCACTCCCCCCGCCTCCGCCTCCGCCGGCGGCCGCTGTAGTAGCGGTCACCGCGGCCGAGTTCGGCGAGGTGCCAGCGGAGTTGAACGCGTTGACGTTGAAGGTGTATCCGGTCGACGCGGTCAGCCCGGTGATCGTGTCGGTCGTGCCGGTGACGGTGGCGACCTGGGTGCCGTTCTGCAGCACGTGGTAGCCGCTGACCGTGCCGGAGGGGGCCGTCCAGGAGAGCGACACCGACGATGACGTGGTCCCGGTCACGGCGAGGCCAGTCGGGGCGGCGGGTGGAGACGGCGGTGGTCCGCCGCCGGATCCGGCCGGGCCGGTCAGCGTGAGGTTGTCGGCGAAGAACGTCGGCTGTGCGTACCAGCCGTGGATATAGATGGTGACGCTGGTGGTCGCCGCGCCGGTGGTGAACGTGGTGGACAGCTCGCTCCACGACGGAGCCGAGGGTGTCCAGTTACTGGTATCGGACGTGCCCGTGCCGGTGTCTCCCAGGAAGACGTAGTTGCCTTCTACGAAGCCAGTGAGCGAATAGGACGAGCTCGGCTGCACGCTGACGACCTGACTGCACTGAGCGAAGTCGCTGTTCGTGGGCGTACCTGACAGCGCGAACGCCGAGCCGGGATCGACGGGCGACGAGACGATTTGGTCACCGGCTGAGCAGGTCCAGCCGGCCGTGGTTCCGGTGCTGAAGTTGCCGTTGGCCAGCAGATTTACCACGGCGTAGGCGCTGGGAGCGGTGACTGCGAGCAGGGCAATAGCCGGCATGGCGAGGAGACAGATGAGCCGCACGCGGCGTGAAGATAACAAGCGGCCCCCAATCCGATCTAATAGGATACTTTCCTATTAGATCGGACGATACAACTGGGTCAATGCCTCGTCAATCGCCAGAAACGGCAAATTTACCCGCGATCTGCGAGGTGGTCTTCGGAGGCTGCTGCCGCCGCTAGGCTGCTCGACCTGGCAGCACCTGACCCGACCCGGTGACCCCGATTGACGGTCCCGTCAGGCGTGCGGTCCCCAGAACACCCTCCGCCAGAATCTTCGGGTTCCCAGGAGCCGGAACCGTTCCCGCCAGGGCAGTCCGGGAGCCGACTTGTGGATGCACAGGCCGGCGTCACCCGCATCGCCAGGAAGCAAGCAATCGCCAGCGCAGTCGCCCAGGCAGTGCTGGCAGTGGCAGGCTCTGGGCATTGCCGTCCCTCCAGGCAGGCGCATCTGCGCAGCTCACCCAGTGTAATTATAGAAGTCAGCCCGATCTGGTGACCGCTAGCTCGGACGCGGGGCGTGCCAACACCGCTTGACCTGCGCGTGGGCGGGGAACAACAAGACTCACGTAATCGGCAGGCGAGGGGGCGCCGCATGAATACTTACGTTTCTTTGATCAACTGGACCGAGCAGGGCATCAGGGACTTCCGCGACACCACGCGGCGCGCGGAGGCCTTCACCAAGCTCGTCGAGAGCTCCGGCGGACAAGTACGCGAGCTGGTATGGACCGTCGGCCAGTACGACATGGTGTGCGTCGCCGACTTCCCGGACGACGAGGCCGGCGTCGGCGCCCTGCTGCAGGTGGGATCGCTCGGCAACATCAGGAGCAACACGCTGCGGGCCTTCGGTGCCGACGAGATGGCCGGCATCATCGGCCGGGCCGGCTGAGCGCAGGCCTTCCGGCCGGACCCTCGGCTCTGGCCTGGGCCGAGGGTCCGGCACTGGCCTGCGCCTGCACGCGAACCGTCAGTCTCGCCGCGGATTGCGCGTGCCGGCGACGAGCGGGCGGGTACGTTCGGGAGATGGAGATTATCAACCTGGGTAAGGCCGATGGGTTGCCACCGGTGGATTGGGCCGCCGTTGCCGGGAAGCTCGATGCGGGGTCGGTGCCCACCCCGGAAGCGCTGAACTCCCGCACGACGTGGCTGGCCACCGTCAACGAGGACGGCACCCCGCACGTGACTGCGGTTGGTGCCCTGTGGGTGGACGGCGCGTTCTGGTTCCAGACGGGCGCGGGCACGCGCAAGGGGCGCAACGTCGCCCGCGATCCGCGGTGTTCGGTCGCGGTGTCGGTCCGCGACGCGGACGTGGTGATCGAAGGTGACGCGGCGCGGGTCACCGAGCCGGGAGCAGTGGCGCGGGTCGCGAAGGCGTGGGCGGACAACGGCTGGCCTGCTGAACCGGACGAGAGCGGGTCGGGTATCACTGCCCCGTTCAACGCGCCATCGCAAGGACCGCCGCCGTGGCACGTGTATCGCATCGAGGCACGCTCGGCGACTGTGGTTTCGGCGGCCGAGCCGGGCGGCCTGACCCGCTTCCGCTTCTGACGCCCGGTGCCCTCGCACCGCCGATCAACCCGCGGATCCGCGCGGCGAGTTCCTGGTCGTAGGGCATAGACAGCCTCTCGGGTAATCGCGGCACCAACTCGGTGACCTGAACCTGACAACATAGGTCATGGTGCCGGTCTGGGAGGGATCCTGTGCGGTTTGTCGAGTTGCCGGGTGAGCCGGGTGGCCAGGGCGAGGACGCGGAGCAGCCGTTCACGCCGCAATTGAGCGGCCCGGCGGCCGATCCTGGTGAGCATAGGTTCGCGTCCCGGCTGCGAGACACCCTCGACGCCAGGCACGCCAGGCAAGCCGGCCACCAGGAAGACCTGCGGCTGGCTGACGGCTCGACCATGCGATCGGCCAGGGAGGAAGGCGGCACACAGGCGAAGGTCTTCCTCGGAAGCCTGCTCGGCGATGACTGGATGATGATCCACGGCTACCAGAATTCGGCCGGCGGAATCGGCCAGCTTCTGGTCGGCGTGCACGGCGTCGTGGCGATGACGAGCCTGCACCTGGACGCGGTCGTGCACTGCCAGGGCGACAAGTGGCGGGCCGAGCAGTTCGACCACCGGACCGGGACGCGGACCGGCGTAATCCGCCTGCACGATCAGGCTGGCCGCTCGCCGAGCACGCAGCTCAATCAGGCAGCGGACGAGCTTGAGCAGTTCCTGCGTTCATCCGGTGCCGAGATCATGGTGCTGCGTGTCGTCCTGCTGAATCATCCCAGGTCACGGGTGGAGGAGAGGCTCCAGCAGACAGTGAACATCTTCGCCTCGCCCTACGATCTGGGGCGCTGGCTGGACGACCTGCCGAAAATACTCGACCGAGCCGGCCGACGGCAGCTTGAGCGCCTGCTGGCCGGCCACAGCTGAATGTTTCTGAGCGATGTTGTCACCTACAGCATCACCGGGTCCCCGCTGTGGTCCACGGGGACATCCCACAACCCAGGCGCCCGCCTGGTCGTCCAGAACGACGGCAACCTCGTCGTCTACGGCCCAAGGCCGGGTAACGCGCTTCTGTGGTACACCGGCACCTGCTGCCACTAAATCGGACGGCCCAGAGGATCCAGAGCGATCCGGAGGACAGCCTCAGATCGCTGGTCTACACCAACCGGATCACCTGCTGACGCCATTATTGGTTGCATGCGTTACCGGCGTGCTGTCGAGAAGCTCCGCATCCTGGCCGAGGCCTGCGAGTCGACTAAGAAGTGGCCGCTTGACGACCCGTTCCTGCGAGAAGCGTATGTGTTCGGAGACGTGCTTAAAGGGACCGATCCGCTGGAATTCGTGGAGATTGCCCTCGTTCTCAACCTGCCTCCCGATCAGGTTCCCTGGGAATCACACCCGCCAGGCACCGCGTGGCTGGTCGACGTGCTGCGGCTGGACAAGGGTGGAATTGCCTACTGGTGGCGATCTCACCTCGGCCCAGTAGGGAATCACCTTATTCGCGGGCCAGTGCGATTCTGGTCGCTAGAAGGTACAGATGAGGCTGTGCTCCAGGCGCTCGCCGAGCGCCGGTTCGAGGACCTCTCCCCACTGTCACCATCGGCGCAAGCGGAGCGAGAGCAGTCGTCCGCAGAACTCGCGGAAGCGCTGAGTCGTCTGCGCGCCGTGCGCGATTCGTACTGGGATCATGACTGGCGGCGGGAGCATCGCGGGCTCGGCCGCTATCCCGAGAACCACCTCTGGGAAGCCGTCCACGGCTACCTAGATCTTTACGACGCAGAGTCAGCGAACTGACGGGTTAGCTTTTGACCCGCGCCCGCTGTGTGCAACTCGGCTATGACCCGAGTTAGGCCAGGCCAGTGCGCTGCCGGTGGCGGTATCGGGCCGCTTCTGACCGCTGAACCAGGTTTACGGCCCCGGGCCGGTACCGTCGGTAGCCCTTGAACCGGGCATTCCGGGCGGGGCAGGCCTTCTCTGGCGGCACTTGTATCCGCTGGAGCAGACTTCCCATCCGTTGCGACGACTTCGAGCGCGATTCCAGATGAATATGCTGATTCACCCGGAATGCAGTAGTGATAGATCCCGGACAGATTCCGGCGCCACTCTCGCTGACCCCCATCAAGATCATCCGCCGTTGCCCGGCCGCATCGGGGAAAGAATGATGCTGCCCGGGCGACATCGATCCTTCCCCGATGTCCCCGATCGCCCGCCCGGACTTCAGGATCCAGGCAGCTACCGGGTTCCCGGACTCAGGGCCGGGCCGGCTCAGCCCGGCCCGGTCACGGCCACAGCATCAGGCGGGCACCGAGGCGGTAGCTTCCCCGGACGCAACGACACCAGGCAGGCACCGATGCTGCCAGAACGACACCAGGCAGGCACCGGTGTCGTAGCTTTTCCGGACGCAACGACGCCAGGCGGGCACCGATGCTGCCAGCTGCCGCCCGGTCTCCCGAGACATACCCCAGCGACGGATCCTGGGTCCAGAAATCCATGATCGCCGTGGATCATGAACGCAGGCCGGTGGCTGGTGGTGCAACTGGGGACTGCGTGACTAAAGCGACGAGGCGGGGAGCCGGGTGCCCGAGCCGCGCCGCCATCTGGGGACCAGGCCGGGCGTCGG
>WNEY01008178.1_pt1 | contig 13091 bp, 9 predicted proteins | sample 5400531 | NCBI WGS metagenome assembly WNEY01 (sample SAMN13153338, study PRJNA577476) | soil metagenome | isolation source: 200 cm saprolite under Douglas fir tree site 1 | place: USA:California | collected 2015-04-18
GAGCCACCCGCAGCCCAGCAACCGACAGCCCAGCCGCCCCCCTCATCTCGGCCTCCTCAGCCACCTCCGACCCATTCCCGCTGGCCCGCCGTCCGATGGTTCTCGTTCCTAGCCGTCGGTGCCGTAGTCGGCAGCCTCGCCGGCCCTTACCTCGTCCTAGTCCTGGCACTCTGCGGCTCGATCGAACTACTGGTCAAAACCCGGCGGTTCCCAGCCGCCAAGCCGCCTCACCCGCCGAGTCCGCCGAGTCCGCCCAAGCCGCCGACCCGACTCAACGCCCTGCTGCCCCTAGCAGCCCTCGCTGTGCCCCTCACGGTCGGCGTCCTGCTCTCGGTCGCCTGGGAAGCCTTCAAGGTCGGCGCCCTGTCCTACGGCGGCGGCTTCGTGATCATCCCCCTGATACAGCACGACGTCGTGCACACCTACCACTGGATGACCGGCACCCAGTTCCTCAGCGCCGTCGCCCTAGGCCAGGTAACCCCCGGCCCGGTCGTCCAAACTGTCTCCGTCGTCGGCTACGCGGCGGCCGGTCTCGGCGGCGGCCTCCTAGCCTCGTTCGTCGCCTTCCTGCCATCGTTCGTCTTCGTGCTAGTCGGCGCCTCAAAATTCGCCATCCTTCGCCGCAACACCAGCGTCCAGTCCTTCCTAACCGGCGCAGGCCCGGCCGCGATCGGCGCGATCGCCGGATCCACCATTCCGCTAGCGCTAGATCTGACCCATCTATGGCAAGCGGGGCTACTCGGTCTAGCCGCCATCTGGCTAATCGGCTTCCGCAAGAACCTCGTCGCCGCGATCGTCGGCTCCGCCTTCCTTGGCATCATCGCCGTCCTAACCGGCGCCCCAGTCGGCTAAAGCCACCTCGAAAGCCACCCCCGGTGGCCCGGTCAAGCGCCTGCCAGCAACCAGGCCCGACCTCCCCAATACGACCGCCCGAGCGTAGCGTTGACACCAGACAGTACGGGCACCTAGATTTTCATTGTTCGATTACGGAACTGATGTGCGTGATGCGCACAAATCCGGACCTGCCTGCGGAAACGACGGAGCGCCCCCGTTGGGAAGCGTTCACCGACACCCGCTGGGTCACGATCTGCGGTGACATCGCACCGTACCCGTTCTAACCGCACGCGCAGCCAAGGACACAATGCGTACCCAGGTAGGCATAGTCGGCGCCGGCCCGGCCGGACTGCTGCTCTCGCACCTGCTAGCGCTGCGCGGAATCGACTCGATCGTGGTCGAGGACCGCAGCCGGGCCTACTGTGAGGCGCGCCACCGGGCCGGCGTCCTCGAGGACGGCACCGTCCGCCTGCTCCGCGAGACCGGCGTCAGCCGCCGCCTCGACCAGCAGGGACTCGAGCACGGCGGTATTTACCTGCAGTTCGCCGGCGAGCGCCACCACCTAGACTTCCGGGCGCTCACCGGCGGGCGGACGGTCACGGTCTACGCCCAGACCGAAGTGGTAAAGGACCTTATAGAAGAAAGATTGGCGCGGGGTCTTCAGCTTGAATTCGAGGTGACTGACACCGAGGTCGATCATCTCGACACCGACCACCCAGTGCTGCGCTATACCGACGGGGGCGGCACCCGGCGCGAGGTCGTCTGCGACGCGATCGCCGGCTGCGACGGCTTTCACGGCATCACCCGGCAACGGATACCGCCGGAACTGCTGACGACCAGGGAGCGCGACTACCCCTACGCCTGGCTCGGCATCCTCGCCGACGTGCCGCCGTCGACCGACGAGCTGATCTACGCCCACCACCCCGACGGCTTCGCGCTGCACAGCCTGCGCAGCTGCAAGGTGAGTCGTTTGTACCTGCAGGTCGACCCGGACGAGTCCATCGACAACTGGCCGGACAGCCGGATCTGGGACGAGCTGCAACGCCGCTTTGAGTTCCCCGGCTGGTCGCTTATGGAGGGCCCGGTGCTCGACAAGAGCATCACCCCGATGCGCAGCTTCGTCACGACCCCGATGCGGTACGGCCGGCTGTTCCTGGCCGGCGACGCGGCCCACATCGTGCCGCCGACCGGCGCGAAGGGTCTCAACCTGGCGATGGCTGACGTCACGGCGCTGGCCCCGGCCCTCAGCCAGTTGCTCAAAGGCAATCCCGTGCTCGCCGACGCCTACACCGCGACCTGCCTGAACCGGGTCTGGCGCTCAACCCATTTCTCCTGGTGGATGACGACCATGCTGCACCGCACCCCGGGCGCCGACGCCATGGAGGCAGAGCTTCAGCTCTCCCAGCTCCGCTACGTAGTCTCATCACCGGCCGCGGCCACCTCCCTGGCCGAGAACTACACCGGCTATCCCGAACTCCGGCTCATCGATGACGAGGACTGACATGCGCACGACACCGCCGTTCCGCGCCGACCACGTTGGCAGCCTGCTCCGCCCGCAAGCCGTGCACGACGCCCGGACCCAGTTCGCGAACGGTGAGATCGACGCCGACCAGCTCCGCGCTATCGAGGACGCAGCGATCAACGATGCCGTCGCGATGCAGGCCGAAGTAGGCCTGCAGACGGCCACTGACGGCGAGTTCCGCCGGGCCACCTGGCACATGGACTTCATCTACCAGCTCGGCGGCATCAGCAAGGCGCCCGGCAACCTCGCGGTGAAGTTCATGAACGCCGAAGGCACCATCGAGTGGACGCCGGCCGCCATTCATATCGGCAGCAAGCTCAAGCTCGAACACACGATCTTCGAAGACCACTTCCGTTACCTGCAGTCGATCGCGGGCAACGCGACGCCCAAGCTCACGATCCCCTCGCCGAACATGGTCCACTACCGCGGCGGCCCGGCCTCGATCGACCACGAGGTCTACCCGGACATGGAGGAGTTCTGGTCCGACCTGTCGGCCGCCTACGCCGACGAGGTCAGTCGACTCGGCGAACTCGGCTGCCGCTACCTCCAGCTCGACGACACCAGCCTCGCGTACCTCAATGACCCAGCCCAGCGAGCCGAGATCGCCCAGCGCGGCGAGGACGCCGACCACCTGCACCTGCGCTACATCAAGCAGGTCAACAACGCGATCGCCGGCCGCCCAGAAAGCATGGCCGTCACCACCCACATGTGCCGGGGCAACTTCCGGTCATCCTGGGCCGCAGAAGGCGGCTACGACTTCGTCGCCGAGGCCCTGTTCAGCGAGCTAGGCGTGGATGGCTTCTTCCTCGAATACGACGACGAGCGCTCGGGCACCTTCGAGCCGCTCCGCTTCGTCCCCAAGGGCAAGATGGTCGTCCTCGGCCTGGTCACCACCAAGCGCGGCGAGCTGGAGAACCCCGATGCGCTGAAGCGCCGAATCGACGAAGCCGCCAAGTACGTCCCCCTCGACCAGCTCTGCCTGTCCCCCCAGTGCGGCTTCTCCTCAACGGTCGAAGGCAACGTCCTCACCGCCGACGAGCAGAAGGCCAAGCTGGCCCTAGTCGTCCAGGTAGCCAGCGAAGTCTGGGGATGATCTACCAGTTCACGGTAGGGCGCCTGAGCTGTGCGGTCGTCAGCGACGGCCAGATGAAGCCGCCACTGGAACCACCGCTGGCCGCATTCTTCACTCCAGAGGCCGGTGTCCCTGCCAGCGAACTGAACGCCGCCCTTTCGGCAGAAGGCCGAACTAAGACCACTCTGTCCTGCGGCTACAACTGCCTGCTAGTCGAAACCACGAGTGGGCACGCCGTCATCGACACCGGACTTGGTGCCCGCTTCCTGGGCTACGGCCCGCGCATCGAACCCTTGGTCGGTCGCCTAGGCGGCGGCCTCTCCTCCGTCGGGGTACCCGCGAACCAGCTCGCCGCCGTCGTGTTCACCCACCTGCACCAGGATCACTGCCGTGGCGCGACCTGGTCGGGCAAACTGACGTTCCCCGAGGCCACCGCCTTCGCCCACGCCGCCGAGATCGCCTTCTGGTCCGACGCCGCGGCGACCGACACCGCCGCTGGAGAGCACCTAGCCTCGGCCCGCGAAGCGATCAACCTCTTCGCCGACCGCCTGCGTCCGTTTACCTACGACACCGAGATCCTGCCCGGCGTCAGCGTCGTCGACGCCGCCGGCCACACCCCGGGCCATTCCGCGATCTTGCTGCGAAGCGGCGGCGAGCAAGTACGCCAGCGAAGTCTGGGGCTAAGGCGCCCAGGCGTACACCCCGGAGTCGTTCGCGGTGAACAGCCAGCCGTCGGCAAAGGTCGACTGCGCGAAATCCATTCCCGTCGCGAGGGTCGTTATAATCTGCCCTGTATTCTCATTGAGGAGATAGGTGCCGTTGGGTGCCTGTCCGTTATCAAAGGTTCCGACTGCCACCACTCCTCCGCCGTCGACTGACGGGCTTCCGGTGACCCCTTCTGGCAGGCCGGTTTGCCACAACAGTCTTCCGGAGTTGGTGAATTCCTTGACATTGCCGCGATATATCTGACCGCTGATGGTGTCTCTGGTGTCGCCGATGAAAAGGTCGCTGCCATTATAGGCGGCAGATCCCGCGCAGGCAGCGAGAATATTGTCTCTAGGAATGGTGCCGATTTTGACTGACCATGCCAGGGCCATGGTCGAACGGTTTAGCGCATAGAAATAACCGTTCTTGTTGCAGGCACCCACATATTGCCCGAAGATCGTCGGTGAGGCGCCGAAGTCACCATCGGGAGCCAGTTCGGATCTTGGAACCCGGAACTGCGCGAGTGGCTGAAGATTGGGACTTAGCTTGATAATGGAATCAGAGTAGGAAAGCTGTTGGTCACCGGATGGCCCATTGCCGGTGTCCGTGTAAACGTCGCCCGCGTCGTCTACAGTGACCGAAGACCAGATCGCTCCGCCGACGTCGCCGGCTGGCACAGTGTAATACGCTAGGAGTGCGCCGCGGATAAGCGGTTGGTCGCAGTTCGATGCGACACCTATATAGACCTTGCCGTTCGCCACGGTTGGGGATGAGTACTCGAAGTAGTCGTTGACCCTTGTCGACGGAACGGCGATCAAGGACTTCCATTTTAGTGCCAGGTTGGCGGCGTTGAACGCATAAAGATAGCCATTAGGGCCGCCTACGTAGACGGTCACGTCCCCGGTGACCGGGTCAGTGGCAACCGTGGCGGTGTCTACAATTCCCAATGGATCACAAGTCAATTTCGGCTGATATCCGATAAATGTTTGATCTATGACAGCACCGGTGGTTTCGTTCAGTTTATAGAACCAGCCTGTATTAGAGCCGATGAACACCGCTCCATCGGCCACGGTTGGGCTGGCATAATATCCTGGCGGTGGTTGTCCGAGCCCATTGCCCGCAGTTCCTAGGAAATGCCACTTCTGGGTTAGAGTGGAGGCATTGGCCGGGTTGATGGCCGTCTCGCTGGCCGCGTAAGAGGAGTGGGTCCGATCATGGAGAAATCCTGACCAGCTGGTGCTATTGCCGCTGTTAGCGGCATATGTCGTGCCTGGAGTCAACGTCGGCAATCCGACGGCAAGAGCAATGATGGCGGCTAGGTTCCTAGCTTTGGTCATCTTTTTCCATTCGTTCTCATGAGCAAGCAGCAGCGACTCAGAATTCTCCCTTTCGAGGCGAACACTATTACTATTAGAAGTCAGTTGCTAGGACGTCGCATTCGATCTGGCGGGTGCTTTCAGCCGCGGTGCGGCTCTCAGCAGCAGTGATAAGCGACTAGGCAGCCGCCGCGAGATGCCTGTCATTACCCACGTCAAGGCCGAGTTCATCGACCGCAGGTATCATGCAAGCATGAGTGGGACGGGCGGATTTTGGGCTTTCTTCGCGCGGCTTGCTGCCCTACGCGCAACGGCGGAGCCGCGCGTCCGCGACCGGACTCCCGAAGCCGAGCGCATGCGTTCCGCGCTGGAAATGCACGAACTCGGTGTCCAGTTGTACCGGCAACGGATGCATCGCGAGCACCCGTATGCCAGCGCAGCAGATATCGATGACCTAGTCCGTGCTTGGCTGGTCGCGCCTCCGCCTGATACGAGGCTGCGCCTGCCATCGAGGGAACGTCATGGCTTCGCCGGTTGAGTCAGCGCTCCGCAGGGCCGTTGCCGACCTTGATGCCCTTAGGGTCCGTTGGGCGCTCATTGGCGGCCTTGCCGTATCCGTCCGTTCGGTTCCCTGATTCACCAAGGACCTCGATTTCGCGATCGCCGTGGCGAACGACTCCGAGGCCGAAGAAGTGGTGCACCAGCTACGCGGGCGCGGTTACCAGCCCGTCCAGGTTCTTGAACAAGGGTACGTGGAGCGCCTATCCAGCGTCCGGGTTGAGCGCAGCGGCTCTGAGGTGATCGTGGACCTCGTGCGGCTCTAAGCGGCGCGTCGCTGGTCAGATTGGGCCGTGCTGCTGGATCAGCAGCAGTGGACGGCGAGGGCCTGGCGTATGGTGCCGCTGAAGGTGCCGACCGCCCATACGTTGGTGGGCGAGCTGGCGGCCACGCCGCTCAGGTCGTTGCTGGAACCGGGGTTGGGGCTGGCCACGTGCTCCCACTTAGTGCCGTTCCACCGCAGGATCAGGGTCTTGTCCCCAAGGCCGCTGGCGGCACTGCCCACCGCCCACGCGTTGCCGGCGGAGGTCACGACTACGCTGTTGAGGAAGTTGTCGTTTCGTGGACCCCCCAGGTCAGGGCTGGCCACGTGCAGCCATTTCCGGCCGTTCCAGTGCAGGATCAGAGTCTGGTCCGCGCCACCGTTCGATGAAAAGCCGACCGCCCACGCGTTCGCTGCGGACGTGGCGCCGATGCCGTTAAGCGAGTCCCTGATCCCCGGAGTGGGGCTTGGCACCTGCTTCCACCGGGTGCCGTTCCAGTGCAGGATCAGGTTCTTTTCACCGCCCCCACCGGAGAAGTTGCCGACCGCCCAGGCGTTGCCGTGGGAGGTGGCCGTGACACTGAACAGGTCGCTCTCGACCCCGGGGTCTGGGCTCGGCACCTGTTTCCACCCGTTGCCGTTCCAGTGCAGGATGAGCGTCCGGTTCGCGGTGTTGTTGCTGAAGGTGCCCACCGCCCAGACGTCGGATGCGGACACGGCCCGCACGGCATTGAGTTCATTGTCGGCGCTGCCGGGGTTCGGGCTCTCGAACTGTGCCCAGGAACGGCCATTCCAGTGCAGGATCATGGCCCTGGTCCCAGCTCCGTCGGAGAAGCCGCCCACCGCCCAGATGTCGGCGGGAGAGACGGCGCGGATGCTGGTCAGGAAGTTGTTGGCACTCCCCGGGTCCGGACTGGGCACCACTTTCCATGCGGCGCCGGTCCAGTGCTCGATGAGGGTCTGGTTTGCCCCGCTGCTGAAGTCGAAGCCGACCGCCCAGGCGTCGCAGGGCGAGAGCACAGTGGTGCTGAACAGCGTGTTGTCCGACGTCCCAGGGTTCGGTGGCTGCGTCCCTGACCAGCTTTCGCAGGTCGCGGCCAAGGCTCCTGGCGACCAGAGCAGGGTGAGCATTCCGGCCGGCACGAGCGCGGCGGCGAGCGCCGTGACGAAACGCCGGCGATGAGAATATGCGCGCATCCTTGGCGCCCCGTCCTTCGTATTGGACATGACCCCGTCGCACGATCGGACATTCTTGGCTGGGCGACCGTCAGTCAGGGCCGATCATGTCGCTCGCCCGCACGAACGGCATGGGGGTAGAAACCCCACTCTTTTGACCGGGAACGTGTCCGTCGGTGGCAATGGCTGGCCGCTTGGTGCGGCTGTTAATGCCCCGCGGTCTGGCCGAGAATGTCGGCGAGTTCGTCCCGTCCTTGGATGCCGAGTTTCCGGTAAGCGCTGGCGAGGTGTTTCTCGACCGTCTTCACGGTCACGAAAAGTTCCTGCGCGATCTCCCGGTTGCTGCGGCCACCGGCCGCACGCCGCGCCACCCGCGACTCGCTCGCTGTCAGCGCTTCGACACCGCCGGTGCGGGAGCGGCTCGGCCTTCCCCCCGCCGCCAGCAGCTCCTCGCGGCGCTGCGCGAGCACGAGGGCTCCGCAGCGGTCGGCGAGGTCGAGCGCGGCCCGCAGCGGCGATCGTGACTCGACGCGCCGCCCGGCCCGGCGCAGCGCCGCCCCGAGTTCGAGCTGTGCTCGGGCGCGCTCCAGCAGCGCCGGGGATCGGTCCAGTTCCCGGGCCGCGGTGTGGAGCAGGTCGAGCTGCGCCTGGCCTCCTTCGATGAGTCCGAGAGTGCGGAAGGCAGCGCCGATCGGACCCGGTGCTCCGAAAGGTTGTACAAGCTGCAACTGCTCGCGAGCCATGCTCCGTGCCTCCGCTCGCCGGCCCAGCGCCAGTTGCGCGGTGGCCGCCCCTAGCCGCCAGGCCCAGAAGCCTGGCAAATCATGGCCGGCCTCGCGGCCCAGGCGGCCAGCCGCCTGGAATTCCTCAAGCGCTTGGACCGGCCGTCCCTGGGCGATCCGCAGCCAGCCCCGGCAGCAGACGTAAATCGCCAGATCGCATTTCGCGCCCCGACTATCGCGGGCTTCGGCCGCCGCTACCTCGGCTTCGGCCAGCCGACCCTGGTCGGTGAGGGACATCGTCAGCGCCGCGGCCGAGACGTAGACGCTGTAGTCGCGGCCATATGACTGGGCAAGCTCCAGGGCCGTCGTCGCGTCTTGCTCAGCATCTGCCAGAGCACCCCGGCGGGCGGAGAGATCGGCCCGGGCGCTGGCGGCGAGCATGAACTGACCTGGCGATTGCCGGCGCTCGGCCTCCTCCATAACGCGGAGCAGCCAGTGATCCGCGTGGTCCAGCCGGTCGGCGAGCTCGAGCGCCCAGATGGCGGCGAGCGCGGGCATGAAGTCCTCCAGGCTCAGGGCGTGCCCATCGTCAAGGACTCGGTCGGCGAGCGCGCCGACCTCGGATGCGGTGCTTCCGGCGGCCGAGGAGACGTAGGCCGCCATAGCCAGCAGATCGAGTTCCGCTGGCGAATGTCCCTCGCCGGCCATCTCGATCGCCTGATCCAGCCGCTGCCGCCGCAACTCGCCTGCCACCAGCTCAGCGTGCAGCAGCCCGGCGTTCAGGCCGAGCAGGAGATCCTTTTCTGCCGCGCCCGCTACTAACGGCGGGCTGGAGAGCTCCGCGATCGCGTGGCGCAGGATCGGCTCGGCGTCCTCAGCTCGATCGTGCTCAACGAGGCTGCCGGCGAGCCGGGCAGCAGCTGCGGCCCGCTCCTGCCGGTCCTCGCTCAGACGCAGCGCCTCGCTCAGATGCTCAATGGCCCGCGGGTCGTATGTCAGTGTTTCGGCTCGTCCGAGTTCGGTCAGCAAGGCCGCCCGGACTTCGTCCGGGATTGGCTCGGCAAGCGCCCGGCGCAGGTAGACCGCCCGGCTCTCGGGCCGGACCTCAGCGGGCGCTGCGGCCCGCAAGACCTCGACCGCCCACCGGTCCCCGGCGGCAGGCGCGTTCAGCAAGTGCATAGCGATGCGAGCCGGCGTGGCATTTTCACTGCTCAGCAACCGTGCGGCCCGGCCGTGCAGGCCGGCCCGCCGTCCGGCCTTTATAGATTCGTAGACGCTGGCGCGAAAGACCGGGTGGCTGTATTCGAGGGGCTGGCCCGAGCGCAGCAGGCCGACCGCCGTCAGTTCGTCCGCGGCGGCCAGCACCTCGCCTTCGCCGAGACCGGCCAAGACGCGGACATGGCGAACTTCAGCTTGCGAGCCAAGCAGCGCGACATGCTCGGCCACCACGATGGCGGCAGGCGATAGCCGCCGGAGCCGGTCCAGGACCAGCGCGGATACCCGCTCGGGGCCAGCTCAGCCACGACGTCGGCATGGATCTCAACTGGCCGCAGGCAGCGAGTGCGCGCCTCCTCCAGGAGTTGCAGCGTGAACAGGGGGATTCCGCCCGTGGCCTGGTGGCAGGCCCGGACGAATCCGTCCTGGGGTTCAGTCTCGAAGCGGGCCCTGGCCAGCTCGTGTACCGCACCGAGGCTGAGCGGGCCGGGCCGGATGACCTGGACCAGAGGCTCCGCCGCGATCCCGGCTAGCAGGTTCTCATCGGCCCCGGGCTCATCGACGCGGCGGGTTAGCGCGAGCAGGACGGGCAGATCGTCAAGGCGGCGGACGAGGTAGCCGAGGAAGCGAAGCGAGGTCGCATCGGACCAGTGCACGTCGTCGATCGCGAGCATGATTGGCGAGTGCCCGGCCAGTCGTGCGCACAGCCAGTACAGGGCATTGTGACTCTCGTACTCATCGGCGGACGGATCGGAATCGGTGCCGTCCAAGCCGAACAGACGGCCCACGGCCGTCGCTGGTTGTGCCAGCAACTCAGCGCGCGCGGCCTGGCTTGCACGGACCAGCGGCGGCTCGAACAACTGGCGCTCGATGCCCAGGCTGAGTTCCCGCTCCAACTCGCCGCCGCGAGCCGCGAGCACCCGCAGGCCCTCGCGCTCGGCGCCTTGTCGCGCCGCCCACAGCAGCGCCGTCTTGCCGATCCCGGCCGGTCCCTCGATCAGGATCGCGTGCGGCGCGCCCGCCGCAGTCCCGGCGATCGCTTCCTCGAGCAGAGCCAGCTCGGACGCCCGCTCCAGGAGCGTGGCTGAACGCGCACTCACGCCGCCCATGCCCGGATCATCTCACCGCAGCCGCGCAATCTAGAAAGCATGGCCGAATCTAACCTCGGTCAACTCCTCGCTCCGGCATGCCGACAGCTACAGCTGGGCGTTCGCAAATAGGTGTAGCCAACGAGGCCTGGGGTTATATCGCTCGGGTGATCTGCCAGTTCAGACGCGACTTGGCTCGATTAGTGCGCACCGGCGGTCGCGTGCTCGACGTGGGCGGTAGTCGGCCGCCGTTTTGCCTGCGGCTTGTTCGTCGGGCCTGGGCCGGTTCCTTGTGCTCAGCTAGCGCGGCTGGGCGGCGGGTTTGTGCTCGAGCAGGTTGGCTAGCTCGGCGACCCGGAGCTGGGCGAGGCGGCTGTGCGGCGAGCGGCTTGGGTCCGGGCCGAGCCAGCGCGAGAGCTGGCGGAGTCCCAGCAAGATAGCCGAGACCCGGACTGCTTCACGGTGATCCTGGGCTAGGTCGGTGATCTCTGCGTAACCGGCCAGGAACGAGTCGAACAGTTCGGCCGGACGGGTCTCGCCGTCGTGCAGCAGGAAGTGGCCGAGGTCAAAGTAGAGGTCTGCGCCTCGCATCTCGCCGAAGTCGATGATGCCGCGGTAGCGGCCGTCCCGGGTGTAGATGTGGGTGACGTCGAGGTCTCCGTGGGCTAGGCGGGCGGTGCTGAGCGGGCGGGCGCGCTCGGCTTCTGCCAGGGCTTCGAGGGCATCAAGCTGGGCGGGCTCGAACAGCCCGGCGAGCCAGCCCGGCCAGCGTTCGGGCAGGCTGGACACGGCGAAGTCGGCGTAGCTGGCCAGCTTGGCCGTCAGGTGCGGAGCACCGGTTCGCTGCAGCCAGCCGAAGCCCGTCACGCTCAGGGAATTGATGACGGCAGTGTCCCGGCCCGCGGCTCTGGCCGCCCGCCGGGCCTCGTCATCGGTGCCGCCCCGGGCCAGGCTCTGGCCCTGAATCTCGGTCACGATCAGGTAGGAGCGGTCCAGGTCGCCGTGATCGGCCCCGGCCGCGACCACCGCAGGAACCGAGACTCCCAGATCCCGTAGCCGGCCGAGGATCTCAGCGTCGGTGGTCAGGTCCTGACCGGGTTCCTCGGCCAGGCGGAGATAGAACACGGCGTCGTCGGCCCTGGCCCGGTACACGACCACCAGGCGGCCGCCGCTGGCGGGCTCGACCGCTACAGACCTGGCCTGGGGGAAGACCTGCCGGACTAGGTGAACGAGAACGCGACTATCGACGGGGAACCGCTGTGTCATGACTCATCCTGCGAGCAGCGCCTGGCCGAACGAGCGCCGCACGGACGGCGCAGTTTCGGCTGACCTCTGTCCCAGCGTCCGGGCACACGAGGAACCAGGCCACACTCTACGACCCCGCCTTAATGCGCAAATCTGCACATCGCACGCCAAGGTGATCTGCCAGTTCAGAGGCTCATAACCGGTCACCACGCAGTCCGGCACAGCCGCGTTCATCAGGTCGCGCAGGCGACCGATCAGGACTGACCAAACCACCCCGGCGCCAAGTCCCGCTCCACGCTCGATCCGGCTGATCCAACGACTACCGCTAGGCCCGGCTGCAGCTCGATGAAGCCCAGAACGCCCCGGCCCTCGGCCCGTGGGCACGCGATGCGATAGCTCGATATGGGGTTCAGCCGGTCGATCCGCTTGTTTCCTCAGCATCTGCCTCGAACGGCCGGCCTTCGAGACTCGCGAAGACACGGAGCGGGTCGAGGTAGTCGCGCCATTGGGAAACCTTGCGGTCCTTGAGCACGGCGACGGAGATGTACCTGTTGCCGTACGGGTAGCCCGTCGCCACGACCTTGCCTTGGGAGGAGTACTCGAGCACGACGGAGGAGGTTGCTGGCGAGTGATGCACGCGCAGGTCATAGCAGCGGTCTAGAAAGAACGTGGATCCGTAACCCCGGTAGAGTTCGATGATGTTGTCCCGGCCGACCACGTGCCGCGGGTAGCCGGGAACGGTAATCACGAAGTCGAACACGACGTCTTCCGCGAGAAGATCGAAGAAGTGTTCACCGTCGGCATGTTCTCGCAGCCCTTCCTCGATGATGCGGAAGAACGGATCCAACGCGCGGAAGTCTTCCATCCGGTCTGGCATTGGGTCACCTCCGATAGTCTCCATGGGCGATGGTGTCGGCTGAACTATAAGATGCGGCTTCGGTTTGCAGGTGACCACCCCTCGCAGGTCATGACGACGAGGTTTTCAGTCCGTGGTGTCCTCACCCCCGACGAGCAGGAGGCCTAGCTGGCCCTCGTCGTCCAGGTAGCCAGCTAAGCGAACTGGACGCCGCCGTCGCGGCCGAAGGCCGAACTAAGACCACTCCGTCCTGCGACTACAACTGCCTGCTCGTCGAAACCACGAGCGGGCCCGCCGTCATCGACACCGGGAGGCACGATCACCAGGCAAGGCAACGCCTACCGCTGGGCTACTTGGGTCGGCTAGCCACACCGAGCAGACTTTCCACATCAGGGCGGTGGTCAAAGTAGGTCCTCATCTGCTTTGAGCTGTGATGATGCTGCTGAGTGGACAGATCGTTTGGTTTGCGGTATGCCTGCTGGGTGACTAATGCGAGCACTGAGCTGAAGGTCCGCCTCAT
>WNEY01002690.1_pt1 | contig 13090 bp, 13 predicted proteins | sample 5400531 | NCBI WGS metagenome assembly WNEY01 (sample SAMN13153338, study PRJNA577476) | soil metagenome | isolation source: 200 cm saprolite under Douglas fir tree site 1 | place: USA:California | collected 2015-04-18
TGCCGTCGAGGTCGCTCGCGAGATGCGAGCCGTCGGCGTCCATCTCGACGAACAGCTGGGCGCCATCGGCGAGTCCGATTCGGAACGCGTCTTCGTACGCACTGCCGAGCCCAAGCTTGCGCGCCCGGTGCAGCACCCGTACCCCCTTATCCGCGGCCGCCAGGCGATCCGCGAGGTCGCCGGTGCCGTCGGGTGAGGCGTCGTCGACGATCAGGACGTCATGCCCGAGCTGCCTGACTCCGCCGACCACGCGCTCGAGGTTCTCGACTTCGTTGAAGGTGGGCAGCACCACCAGCACCCCGTCGGTCACAGTCTGGACGCGCTCCGGGCGGTGCGCCCGAGCCTGACGTTGACGACGTGGCGGAACATGTCCACCGAGCTGCGGATGGGCATCACTTTGGTCGGCGCCGAGTTCCGCCAAACGACCGGCACCTCGGCGATGCGCACGCCCTTCTTCTTGGCGAGATAAAGCACCTCGGGGTCGTAACCGAAGCCGTCCGTGGTCAGGCCGGCGAAAACCTCGCGTGCGATGTCGCCGCGGAAGAGCTTGAACCCGCACTGCGTATCCCAGATCCCCGGCAAAAGTACGGCCTGGACGATGAGGTTGAAGACCTTGCCCATGAGGACGCGATAGAACGGCTGAGCGAGCTCGACACGCGAGCCCTTGACGGCACGCGACCCGATGGCGACCCCGGCGCCGGCCGCCAACGCCGACTCGAGCTTCTCCAGCTCTTCGATGGGAGTCGATAGGTCGGCGTCGGTGACGAGCACCTCCTGGCCCAGCGAGACTTTCACGCCTTCAGCGAGGGCGCGTCCCTTGCCACGATTCGCGGGCAGCGCCTCGATGCGAACTCTTTTGTGCCGCGCCGCTGCCGCGTCCATCACGGACCGCGTGCCGTCGCGGCTACCGTCGTCGACAAGGATCAGCTCATAGTCGTCGCGGCTGTCGAGATAGCGCTCGACCTGCTCGATGGTGCGCGGCAGCCTCTGCTCCTCGTTGTAGCAAGGGATGACGACGCTGAGCTTCGGGGAGGCGCTGGCCACGGCGCCCCATCGTAATGGCGCGAGATCAGAGGCTCCTAGGAATGGGAGCGCAAAACCCTCAACGCGTACCCGGGCAGTACGACCATTCGGCGGATGCGCCATGGCTGGTGGGCAAGCCGGAACAGCCATTCCAGACCCGCGCGCCGCATCCACACCGGTGCTCTCGGGACGCGCCCGGTCAGGTAGTCGAACGCGCCGCCGACGCCGATCGCCACCGAGACGCCGCTCAGGCTGTCGCCCAGGCGGTTGATCCACAGCTCCTGGTTTGGGGCTCCGTACGCGACCAGCAGGACATGGGGACGCTCGGCGGCGATCCGGTCGATGGTCTCCGCGTCCGCGGATGGCTCAGGCGAGCCCGGGTGCGCGGACACCTGCAGTCCCGGGTGCTCGGCCATCAGGCGCTGGGCTAGATCGTCGGCCACGCCCGGGGCCGCCCCCAACAGGAAGAGGCGGAGCTGGCGGCGGGCGCACAGTGCGGCCAGCGGTGGAATCAAATCGGTTCCCGTGACCGGCCCCGAAAGCGCGCAGCCCTGGCGGCGCGCGGCCCAAACCACGCCGCTGCCGTCAGCGAGGCAAAGGTCCGCGGCTTCGAGCACACGCGCGAACTCCTTGTCTCGGCCCGCCCGCATCACGAACTCGGGATTGACCGTGGCCACCTGGTGGCGGCCGCCGGCGTCCACAAAGGATTCGATTCGCGCCAGCGCGCCTTTCATGTCGACACAATCCACCCGCACGCCGAGGACCCGTGCCTGCTGCACGGGCAAATTATCGGTTGCTGCTATGCGCGCTCCGGCGTGGTGGTCATGGCGTGGATGTCGACCCACGGCTCAATCGGACCGAGGCTGGCGGCGTAGTCCCCCAGCAACTCGCCCCCGCCAACTCGCACCCGAGGCCACAAATAGCGGTCGGCGCGGCTGTGAAGGGTCCCGAACTCCTCTGTCACCGCGGTGTCGTATCCGGTTGCCTCGAGGGCGGCGACCGCTGTAGCGCTGTATTTGCCCGACGGGTAGGCGAAGTCCACCACGGAATGACCGGTCAGGTTCTCGAGCCACGCCTTCGACGTAGCCAGCTCGACCTGTGCCCAGTACAGGGATGCTTTCGAGAGGTTGGCGTGATCCACGGTGTGCGATGCGATCTGGATTCCGTTGTGGTCCATCTCCACTACCTGCGCGGCGGTGACGTATCTCGACTGGCCGACAAAGCTCGTGACGATGTAGGCCACCGCCTTGAAGTTGTGCGAGTGAAGGATCGGATAGGCGGCCGTGTACAGGTCGGCATAGCCGTCGTCGAGCGTGATCACGACCGGCTTGCTGGGCAGAGGCATGGCGCCCCCGAAGTAAGCCCGCAGATCGTTGAAGTCGACCGGGTGGTATCCGTTTGCCGCGAGCCAGTCCATCTGGCCGCTGAAGTCGCTGGGGGTGACTGTGAGCCTGTAGCCCATGTAATCCGTGTAGATCGAAGGAGCGGGACGGATGTAGTGGTACATCAGGATCGGCAAACTGATCGAGGTGCGCCCGAGCGGGATCACCCTTGTGTGGGTGAGCAGGAAGTTACGGTTCGACCCGGGCGGCATGCCCCAGGCGGCCTGTGGCTTGAGGACGGCGTCCAGCACCAGCGGCACCGGCACCGCGGTGGTCGCGTCGCCCACCTGAAGCACGAGAACACAGGCGGCCAGGAAAGCCACCGCGCCCACCCCTTGGCGCAGCATTACGTGCACGGCATTAGCTTAAGAGCGTATGTGCGCGAGTTCCACTAATCGAGCGATGAAGACCGTTGCCGTCGACCTCAATCCCGCGACTCGCGAGGTGGCGACCGGAACGGAGGTCTACACGCGCGAAGTCGGCTCCCGCCTGAGCGCCGCGGCGCCCAATATTCGGTGGCTCTTCTTCGCGTCCCGAGCCCGCTCCGGGTTGGGCGTCGACATGATGGTGGTGCCCATGGCCCGCATGTGGTCGCAGGTGCGGCTGCCCCTGGCCCTCCAGCCGGCCCATCCCGATCTGCTCTTCGTACCGGCGCACGCCATCCCATTCGGCTGGCTGGGCAAGTCCCTCACGGTGGTCCACGACCTCGCGTTCGAACGGCATCCCGACGCCTACTCGCTGGCCGAGCGTTCGTATCTCCAGCTCACGACACGATGGGCGGCGCTGCGATGCCCGCTTCTGATCACCCCGTCAGAATCCACCCGCAAAGACCTGGTCGAGCTCTATCACGTCGACCCGGAGCGGGTGCGTGTGGTGCCCCTGGGCGGCGGCGAGCAGGCGGAACGCGAAGTTGCGCCGGCCCAGAGGCTGGCAGAGCTGGGCCTGGAGGGCGCCTTCGTGCTCCAGGTCGGCCGCATCGAGGCGCGGAAGAACCAGGCCGCGGCGCTGGCAGCGGTCGAGCGTTTGGACGGCGTCACCCTCGCGGTCGCCGGGCCAGAGAGCGATGTCGCGATTTCGAAGCGGCTTCGGGCGTCATCCCACTGCCGCGTGCTCGGCACGGTTGATCAGCCCACGCTCGAGCTGCTGTACCGGCGAGCCCGGGCCGTGGTGGTACCGAGCCTGTACGAGGGCTTCGGGCTTCCCGTCCTCGAGGCGATGGCGCGCGGCCAGGTTGTCGTGGCCGCGCGAGCATCGTCGCTGCCGGAGGTGGGCGGCGAGGCAGCGCTCTACGTTGACGATCCCAACGATCCCACCGAGCTCGCGGGCGCGCTGGAGACGGCCCTAAGCGACGGGAGGGTGCGGGCGCGGCTGGGGCGGGCCGCCCGGAAGCAGGCGGCCGGGTTCACCTGGGATCGATGCGCGGCGGGCGTGGTGGAGGTGATTCGGGAACTGGTTGCCTGAACGCCGTCAGCCTCCCTTGACTGCCTCGTCGATAACGCCCCAGGTCATCGCGGCGCTCCGCGACCAGCTGAATTCCGCGGCGCGCAGGATCCCCCGCCGCCTGAGGTCGGCGGCCAGGTCCTGGTCGCCAAGAACCGTCTCCAGTGCTTTGCGCCACGCGTCGGCGTCGCCTGCAGCTACCACCAGGCCGGCATCGCCGACGACCTCCGGGAGGCTCGAGCTGTCCGAGACCACCACCGGCGTGCCGCACGCCATCGCTTCCAGTGGCGGCAACCCGAAGCCCTCGTACCACGCGGGGTGCGCGAGCGCTCGCGCCAGGTTGTAGATGGCGGGCAGGTCGTTGGGCTCGATGGCGTCGAGGTGGTGCACCTTGTCGCCGAGCCGGCTGATGCGCTCCCTGATCGGCTCGTAGTTCCAGCCCCAGCCGCCGACGATGACGAGGTCGGGCCGGTCCCGCATCATCGCCCAGGCTTCCAAAAGGGTGAGCAGGTTCTTCCGTGGCTCGATGGTCCCTACGAAAAGGATGAAGCGCTCAGGCAGCTGGAAACGCTCGCGGACAGCCGCCAGCTCCTCACCGCTCATCGGACGCAGGCCCGGCGACACGCCGTGCGGCACGACCGCAATCCGAGACCGCCTTACACCGAACAGCTCCTCGGCATCCTGCGCGGTGTTGCTGGAAACCGCGATCACCATGTCGGCGCGGTTCAGCGAGCTGGGCACCACCCACCGCGTGCTGAGGGGCTGGCGAGCTGGGAACCAGCCTGGATTGCGATAGATGGCGAGGTCGTGGACGGTGATGATCGATGGCGAGCCGACGTCCATCAGCGGCAGCGCGCCCACTGCCCCAAAGAACACGTCCGGCTTCAATCGCCGCAGCCTGGCCGGCCACTGGACGTGGCGGCCGATGAATGGAACCTCTGGGATCCGCCGGAATGAGCTCGAGCGTGAGCCCTCTGCGGACACGCCGGGCGGAACGTAGATGGTGAAGCGGCAGTCCGGGCGCTCGACCGCCATCGCCCTCAGGATCTGGGTCGTGTAGACGCCGACGCCGGCCCATGGCCGCGCGAGCCCGGCCCCATCCACGGCCACATGCAGGCCGGTCAACGAGTCAGCGCAGGTACGACTGGTTCCGCTTCAGCACCTCGAAATGCTCCAGGGCGAGGCCGGTGCCGCGCACGACCGAGGTCTGCGGATCGTCCGCAATCACGGCGGGTATGCCCGTGTGCATGGACAGGTAGCGGTCGAGCCCACGCAGCTGTGAGCCGCCGCCGGACAGCACGATGCCTCGATCGAAGATGTCGGCCGCCAGCTCAGGCGGCGTTTCCTCGAGCACGGTGCGCACGGCGCCGACGATGAGGCGAAGCGGCTCCTGGATCGCCTCCACGACGTCGTTGGAGGAGACCTCGAGGCTGCGAGGCAGGCCGGACACGATGTCGCGGCCGCGTACCTCGGTGCGCAGAGGCTCTTTCATCACGATCGCTGAGCCGATCGCGATCTTGACATCCTCCGCAGTGCGTTCGCCGATCAGAAGGTTGTACCGCCGCTTGAGGTGGACCGAGATCGCGTCGTCGATCCGGTTGCCCCCGACGCGAATCGAATGGGCGACCACCATTCCGGAAAGAGAGATGACGGCGATCTCGGTGGTGCCGCCGCCGATGTCGCAGATCGCGTTGCCTCGAGGCTCGGAGATCGGCAGGCCGGCGCCGATGGCGGCCGCGAGCGGTTCGTCGATGAGCCACGCCTGGCGAGCGCCCGCCGAGATGGCGGCCTCGGTGACTGCACGACGCTCGACGGAGGTCACTCCCGACGGCACGCAGATCATGATCTCGGGCTTGAAGATGCGCTGACGACCCAGGACCTTGCCTATGAAGTGATGGAGCATGCCCTCGGTGACGACGAAGTCGGCGATGACGCCGTCTCGCATCGGCCGCACGACCTGGATTGTGTCGGGGGCGCGACCGACCATCTCGAGCGCCTGCCGCCCGACGGCGAGGATGCGCGTGCCGTCGCGGTTGACCGCGACCAATGACGGCTCGTTGACGACGATCCCCTCACCTTTGACGTAGATGAGCACCGTCGAGGTGCCCAGGTCGATCCCTATCTTCTTGCTTAGCAAAAAGGCCAACTACTCGTAGGTATGTCCTGGATTGCTCCGCTCGGTGTCGACCGCGACCCTTTCGATCTGCGCGCCGACCGACGCCAGCTTGCCGGCCATGTCCTCGTAGCCACGCTCCACGTGCCAGGCGTCGCGCAGCAGGCTCTGGCCCTCGGCGCAAAGGGCGGCGATCACCAGCGCCGCGCCTGAGCGTATGTCTGGAATCGTCACCTCGGTCCCGCGCAGCCGGCATGGACCGTGCACAACCGCATGCAGTCGCCCTTCGACGTTGATGCCTGCACCCATCTTCGCCAGCTGATTGACGTGCTGGAATCGATTCTCGTGCACGTACTCCGAAATGACAGTCTCGCCGTCGGCTTGCGTCATCAGCGCCATGTACTGGGCCTGGAGGTCGGTCGGGAAACCGGGGAAGGTCCACGTGGACATGTCGATCGGCTTGATTCGGTTGCGAGGGCGCCGTCCGACCTGGAACCATCCATCACCCGTCGAAACATGCGCGCCCGCAAGCTCCAGCTTCAGGAGCACGACGTTGAGGTCCTCCGGCCGGCTGCACTCGATCCGCAGCTCGCCGCCGGCGGCGGCGACCGCGATGGCGTAGGTGCCCGCTTCCAGGTAGTCGGCGATCACGGTGTGTTCGGCGCCACCCAGCTCGCGCACACCATCGACCACCACGCGCTCGGTGCCGATGCCCTCGATACGCGCGCCCATCTTGCCGAGCAGGCGGCAGAGGTCCTGCACGTGGGGCTCGCGGGCGGCGTTGAAGATCTCGGTCCGCCCTTCGGCCAGCACGGCGGCGAGAAGGATGTTCTCGGTACCCGTGACGGTCGGCAGGTCGAACACGATGCGAGCGCCATGGAGGCGATCCGCCTCCGCGACGATCTCGGTCGCTGTCTCCTCGATCCGGGCGCCCATCTGGCGCAGGCCCCGCATGTGTTGTTCGACGCGACGCGCCCCGATGTCGTCACCACCAGGCCGGGGCAGTCGCGCCTGTCCGAACCTTCCCAGCAGAGCGCCCAACAGCACGATCGTCGCGCGCATACGCCGGCCGAGCGCATCGGGAACATGGGTGCCGCGCGCATTCCCCATCCGCAGGACGACAGAACCTTCTCCCTCCGAGCGTCCGCCGAGCTCGGTCAGGATCTGCGCCATCAGCTCGGTGTCAGAGACCTTGGGCACGTTGGTCAGGCGAAGTGGCTCGGATGTCAGGAGCGCAGCGGCCATCTCCGGGAGGGCGGCGTTCTTGGAGCCGCTGACGCAAAGGTCACCTGCAAGCTGCGAGCCGCCCGTGATGCGGAGGGCGAAGTCGCGGCTTGGACTTGAATTCATCACCCGTTACCGTACAGATGGAACATGCCGCGGTGTACGCCCCCTTCCCCGAGAGGCTCGCTTCGCGATCCTGCCGGGACCTCCCCGCGTGGCGGGGAGGCTAGAGCCTGCGCGCGCGCGCCAGCCGAAGTCGCGCCTCCGCAATGGCGAGCGCGGTCTGGAACTCGATCTCTTCAGCGGCGCTGAGCGCCCTCGTTCCGGCCAGCATCTCCTGGGCCCGACGGCGCACCTCCTCCGCGCGCTCGACGGAGATCTCATCGGCGTGCTCGGCTACATCGGCCAGCACCGTGACGCGTTCGGGCAGCACCTCGAGGAAGCCACCGCCCACGAAGATCACGTCCTCGGTGCCGCCCATCACCTCTTGAATGCGGAGTGGGCCTGGCTTGAGCACGGTCATCAGCGGCGCGTGGCGCGCCATGACGCCGAGCTCGCCATCAGCGCCTTTGGCGATGATGAACTCGACCTCACCTTCGAAGAGGCTCCGTTCAACGCTCACCACGCGCAGCGCGTACTTCATGTCAGCTGGTGGACGCCTTCTTCATCTGCTCACCCTGCGTGCGCGCCTCTTCGATAGTGCCCACCATGTAGAAAGCCTGCTCGGGGAGGTCGTCGTGCTTGCCCTCGAGGATCTCGGTGAAGCCTTGCACAGTCTCGCTGACCTTCACGTACTTGCCCTCGCGTCCCGTGAAGCGCTGCGCAACGCTGAACGGCTGAGAGAGGAATCGCTGGATCTTGCGTGCGCGTGACACCGCGAGCTTGTCGTCCTCCGACAGCTCCTCCATGCCGAGGATGGCGATGATGTCCTGCAGGTCCTTGTAGCGCTGCATCGTCTTCTTGACTCCCTGCGCGGCGTCGTAGTGCTCTTGCCCGACCACCGAGGGCTCCACGAAGCGGCTCGAAGACCCGAGCGGATCGATGGCGGGATAGATTCCGATCTCGACCAGCGACCGCTCCAGCCGCACCGTCGCGCCGAGGTGGGCGAAAACAGTTTGAATCGCGGGGTCGGTGTAATCGTCCGCCGGCACGTACACAGCCTGCACCGATGTGATCGAGCCTTTGCTCGTCGAGGTGATGCGCTCCTGCAGCTCACCCATCTCGGTGGCCAGGGTGGGTTGGTAGCCGACGGCAGACGGCATGCGGCCGAGCAGCGCCGACACCTCGGACCCGGCGAGCAGATATCTGAAGATGTTGTCCACGAAAAGGAGGACGTCCGCCCCCTCTTCGTCTCGGAAGTACTCGGCCATCGTCAGTCCCGTCAACCCCACGCGCGCGCGGGCGCCCGGAGGCTCGTTCATCTGGCCGAATACCAGCGCTGTCTGGGGCAGCACGCCGGCGTCCTCCATCTCGCGGTACATGTCGTTGCCCTCGCGCGTCCTCTCCCCCACGCCGGCGAACACCGAACGCCCCTTGTGGTGGTAGGCGATGTTGCGAATGAGCTCCTGGACGATGACTGTCTTGCCGGTCCCGGCGCCGCCGAACAGCCCGATCTTCGAGCCCTTAGCGAACGTGCAGATGAGGTCGATGACCTTGATCCCGGTCTCGAGGATTTCGACCTTCGCCTGTTGCTCCGACACTGGCGGCGCAGGGCGGTGGATGGGCCAGCGCGTGCCGCCTTCGGGCGCGGGCTCGTCGTCGATGGGGGCGCCGATCACGTTGAACAAGCGACCGAGGGTTTCGACCCCGACCGGCACCGAGATCGGCGCGCCTGTGGCGATCACCTTGTCGCCTCGCCTAAAGCCATCGGTGGAGTCCATGGCGATGCACTTCAACACGTTGTCTCCAATCGCGCTCGCGACCTCCAGCACCACCGTGCCGCCGTCTTGCTTCTTGACCTCCAGCGCCTCGTACAGCTCCGGCTGCTCACCTGGCTGGAAGGCGACGTCGACGACAGCTCCGATCACCTGCCTGACCTTGCCTTCCCGCCTCTTCTTCTTGGTGTCCGCCATGCCTCTCCTTTATCTGTCTACGTCGTGCGCAGCGCTTCTGCGCCGCCGACGATTTCCATCAGCTCCGTCGTGATGCCAGCCTGCCGGACCTTGTTGGCGAAAAGGGTCAGGGACTCGATGAAGTCGCCGGCCGCTTTGGTGGCGTTCTGCATGGCGATCATCTTGGCCGAGTATTCGCTGGCCTTGTTCTCCAGCACAGCCTGGTAGACCTGGGTCTCCACGTAGCGTGGAAGCAGGGCGTCCAGGACCGATTCCGGGTCGGGTTCGTAGATGTAATCCGCTCGCGGTCCGGCGTCCTTCTCGCGCTGCGGGATTTCAGCCGGGATGAGGGTGCGGACGATGGGCTCCTGCCTGAGCGTCGAAACCCATTTCGCGTAGCAGAGCAGGACGGAATCGACATCACCTTTCGTGTATTCATCGAGGGCGACCGCGACGCTCGAGAGGATCGCTGCTATGGACGGCCGATCCGGAAGGCCGCTCGAGTCAGCGATCACATTCCTGCGAAAGCGCAGCAGGAAATCACGACCCTTGCGACCGAGTGTCACGTACTTCTGCTGGTCCGGGTAGTGCTCGGTCATGTACCGCGTTCCGGCGCGGATGTTGTTGACGTTGAGCGCTCCGGTCAGCCCTTTGTCGGTGGTGACGAGGATCATCACCGCCCGGGTGCCTTCGCGCCTGACGAGGAACGGGTGCTTGTACTCGGTGGCCCGCTCGCCGGCCGTCTGCAGGACCTCGAGCATCTTCTCCGAGTACGGTCGCGTCGCCAGCACCGCCGCCTGCGCGCGGCGCAACCTCGTCGCCGCGACCACCTGCATGGCCTTGGTGATCTTCTGCGTGTTCTTGATGCTGTCGATCCGGCGGACGATGTCTCGGTACGCAGGCAATTACTTGGCCTTTGCTTTCCGTGGTGCTGCCTTCTTCACCTCCCCACCACGTGGGGAGGTCCCGACGGGCCCGGAGGACCCTTCGGGGGTGGGGCGAGTCGAGCCTGCAGGAGCCGGATCGGGCACGTCGCCGTAGCCCTCGACCCCAAACTGGTGATTGAACGTCGAGATCGCGGCTTTCAGGCGCTCGAACAGGTTGTCATCCAGCGCCTTCTGTTTGTCGATCGCGTCGAGCACCCCTGGCCGCTCGCTCTTCATGAAGCGGACGAACGAGGCCTCCCATTCCCGGACCCGCGCGGTCGGCACCTTGTCGACATATCCCTGTGTCCCCGCATAGATCACTGCGACCTGCTCGGCCAACGGCACGGGCTGGTACTTGTCCTGCTTCAGCAGCTCGGTCAGCCGCGCGCCTCGCTCGAGCTGGTTGCGGGTCTGAGTGTCGAGGTCGGAGGCGAACTGCGCGAACGCCGCCAGCTCGCGGTACTGGGCGAGGTCGAGGCGGAGCTGGCCGGCGACCTGGCGCATGGCTTTCGTCTGCGCATCGCCACCGACACGGGAAACGCTGATGCCGACGTTGAGAGCGGGGCGCTGGCCGGCGTTGAAGAGGTCGGACTGGAGATAGATCTGGCCGTCTGTGATCGAGATCACGTTGGTGGGGATGAACGCCGACACGTCGTTGGCCTGGGTCTCGATCACCGGCAGCGCCGTGAGCGAGCCGCCACCATGCGCCTTGTTCATCTTCGCCGCACGTTCGAGCAAACGGGAGTGCAGGTAGAAGACGTCGCCAGGGTAGGCCTCGCGGCCGGGCGGCCGGCGCAGAGTCGCCGAAACCTGGCGATAGGCCCATGCCTGCTTGGTCAGGTCGTCATAGCAGCAGAGCGCATCCTTGCCCTGATCCATGAAGTACTCACCCATCGCGCATCCGGCGTACGGGGCGATGAAGTTGAGCGAAGCGGGCTCGGATGCGGTGGCGGCGACGATGATCGTGTACCCCATCGCGCCGTTCTCCTCGAGGGTCGCCGCGACCCGTGCGATCGACGCGGCGTTCTGACCGATGGCGACGTAGACACAGATCAGGTCCTTGCCCTTCTGGTTGATGATCGTGTCGAGGAGGACAGTGGTCTTGCCGGTGAACCGGTCGCCGATGATCAGCTCCCGCTGGCCGCGCCCGAGCGGGATCATCGTGTCGATCGCCTTGATCCCTGTTTGGACTGGGCTGTCGACCCGCTGCCGGGTGATGACGCCGGGGGCGATCTTCTCGAGCGGGAGGGTCTTTGTGGTCTTGACCGGGCCCTTGCCGTCGATCGGCACCCCCAATGGGTTGACCACCCGGCCGATGAGCTCCTCGCCGACCGGAACCTCGAGCAATCGCCCCGTGGTGCGCACCTCGTCGCCCTCGTGCAGGTGCCCGTACTCGCCCAGGATCACGGCGCGAACCTGGTCCTCCTCGAGGTTGAGGGCCAGCCCGTAGGTCTCATGTGGAAACTCCAGAAGCTCGCCCGCCATGGCGTTCTGCAGCCCGTAGACCTGGGCGATGCCGTCGCCGGTGGCGACGATTCGGCCCACGTCGGTCGCCACGAGGCTGGCGTCGAAGTCCTTCAGGCGAGCCTTGATGACCTCGGAGATCTCTTTGGTGCTGATGCCCACTTTTGTTCTAGCCCCTCCTAGGACGCATCCGCCAGGCGGCGGCGCAGCTGCTGCAATCGGGTGGCGAGGCTGGCGTCGACCAGGCGATCGCCGTACTGGAGCTTGAGGCCGCCAATGATTCGGCGGTCGACTGTCGCGGTGACGCGGACCTCCTTGCCGAGCCGCTTTGACAATTGCCGGCTGAGACGCTCCCGTTCGTCGGCAGACAGCTCGACAGCGGCAGTCACAGTGGCGCGAACGCGGCCCGCGGCTTCGTCGGCGAGCTGTTCGTATTCTTCGAGGATGCCGGCCGCCTGATCCACGTGCCTCGTCTCGATGAGCATTCGCGCCAGGTTGGTGGCCTCCGGATCCAGGTATCGGGGCGCTGCGATCAGATCCATACGGCGCGCGGCGGGAATCGTCGGGTTCTCGAGCGCTGCAGCCACAGTGGGATCGCTCATGAGCTCGCTGATCGATGTGAGATGACGCAGCCACTCATCGACCCGCCCCTCATCCGAGGCAAGCTCGAAGACGGCCCGCGCGTAGCGCTTAGCGGCTGCCGTTGCCACTCGCCACCTCCTCGATGGCCCTGTCGATCAGCTGCTTGTGTTTCGCCACATCGAGCGTCTCGCCGATGACCTTTTCGGTCGCGGCTACGACCAGGCCAGCCACCTCGCTGCGCACGGACTGGATGGCCTTCACCCGCTCGGCCTCGATCTCCTTACGCGCAGTCTCCCGAAGGCGCTTAGCCTCGCCTTCGGCCTTCTGCTTTGCCTCGAGCCTCAGTTGCTCAGCAACCTTGTTGGCGCCGTCGATGAGGCTTTGCGCGGTTCGTCGCGCCTCGTTGACCGTGGCCTCAGCCTCCTTGAGGTGAGCCTCCGCGTCGTTTCGTGCTTGCTCGGCGCCTTTCAGCTGCTGTGCGATCAGCCGCTGGCGAGCCTCGGCGAATTTGACGACCTCCGGAAAGACGTATCGAGAAAGAATTGCGAGCATCGCCAGGAACGTGATCAGCTCGACGATCACCGTTCCGTCGATGCTGACTACGCCCGCCGTGGCCAGAAGGATCATCAGTGTGCCTGACTCAGGAGGACGAATCCCAACCCGAATGTAACGAAGTACATGCCTTCGACCAGGCCGATGACCGCGAACAGCCACGGCAGCATTCGGCCCTGGGCTTCCGGCTGGCGGGCGATCCCGCCCAGGAAGGCGTTACCGGCGACGGCGTCACCGACGCACGCCCCGATGGCGGCGCCTCCAAGGGCGATGCCGAACCCGAGGATCGCTCCGGCAAACATGATTCCGTGGTCAGTCACTGTATTTCCCTCC
>WNEY01002693.1_pt1 | contig 13088 bp, 13 predicted proteins | sample 5400531 | NCBI WGS metagenome assembly WNEY01 (sample SAMN13153338, study PRJNA577476) | soil metagenome | isolation source: 200 cm saprolite under Douglas fir tree site 1 | place: USA:California | collected 2015-04-18
AGTGTTTCCCAACATCGCGCAGAAAGGCGAGGAGCCGCTGCCCCACGAGCCAGTCGGCGTTGTTCAAGACGAGCGCGCGCGTCTCCTTCGCGTCGAAGTCGAACAGGCGCACCAGCTGGTCGCGCTGGCGGCGCACGTTTTCCCGGATCTGCTCCTCGGAAAGGAGGGGCCGCTCGCTCTGCTTACCGCTGGGGTCGCCAATCAGACCGGTGCCCCCGCCCATCAGCACGATCGGCCGGTGGCCGGCCAGTTGAAAATGCCGCAGCAGCATCAGCGGCATCAGGTTCCCGACCTGGAAGCTGGGCGCGGTGGGGTCGAAGCCGCAGTACAGCGTGCGGCGATCCGTGGCGAGGTGCGCCGCCAGATCCTTCGTGGTGTGGTGCACGAAGCCCCGCCACTCGAGTTCGGCCAAGAGGTCTGGCATGGCGCGGAATCGTACGAGATGCCTCCACCGCTGGCAAGCGCCGAGCGGCCTCACTAGGTTGTAACGCGATGGCGTCCATTCCAGCGCCGCCCCCCGTGACGCTCCCGGGGCCCATCTCCTGGTGGCAGAAACCAAAGGTCCGCCGCCGCGTCATCGCGGTCGCGGTACTCGCGGCCGCGTACCTTTTCGGCCTCTCGTACGGCGCCTGGACCCGGGTGTGCGCGGGCGAGCACTGCCCGAGCATCTCGCGGCTGTATCCTCAGGGAGCCGGCGGTAAGGTTCAGGTCCAGACGTCCAAGATGTACGCGGCGGACGGACGTCTCATCAGCGAGCTCGGCGCCGAGCGCCGTACCGTGTTGCCGCTCAGCGAGATCCCCACGCCGGTGCGTCAGGCGTTCATCGCGACCGAAGACAAGCGCTTCTACGATCACCACGGGATCGACTACTGGCGCATCGTCGGCGCCATCAAGAACGATCTCCTGACGATGAGCTTCGCGCAGGGGTTCTCGACCATCACCATGCAGCTGGCGCGCAACATCTTTCCGGAGGAGATCAGCCGCGAGAAGACGCTCACCCGCAAGCTCAAGGAGGCGCGGGTGGCGGTGGAAATCGAAAGCAACTTCCCCAAGGACACGATCCTCCAGCTGTACCTGAACCAGATCAACCTCGGGGCAGGGGCCCATGGTGTGGAGGCCGCCGCCCAGATCTACTTCGGGAAGCACGCGCAGCAGCTGAACGTCGCCGAGGCGGCGACGCTGGCGGCGCTCCCCAAGCTGCCGGCGTTCTACAACCCGCGGACCCATCCGGAGCGCGCCGTGCGCCGGCGCAACGTGGTGCTCGGGCTGATGCGCGACCAGGGCTTCCTCACACCCGAGGAAACCGAGCTCTGGCAGGCGTACCCCCTCGTGCTCACCGCGAACCGCACCAACTACGGCGACGTGGCTCCCTACTTCGTCGAGTGGCTGCGCGTCCAGCTCGACGCCCGCTTCGGGCGGGACCTGTACGAGGGCGGCCTGCGCATCTACACGACGCTCGACCTCGACATGCAGGAAGCGGCGGAGCGGGCGGTACAGTCGCAGCTCGACGCCATCGAAGCCGGCGTGTATTCGAACGGAAAGTTCCCGGGGCGCACCACCTATCGGGAATACCTCGAGTCGTCCAAGGCCTCAGGTGAGGACCATGGACCGTTCACGCCCTACATCCAGGGCGCGCTGGTCTCGCTCGAGGCGAACACCGGATACATCCGCGCGATGATCGGCGGCCGGGACTTCGATGACTCCAAGTACAACCGCGCGACCCAGGCCATCCGCCAGCCGGGCTCGACCTTCAAGCCGTTCGTGTACTCGGCGGCCGTCCGGGCGGGCCATCCGGTGACCGAGATCGTCGACGACACACCGCTCAACCCGCCCGTCATCCAGCTCGACTCCACGCTGTGGCAGCCGAAGGACGACGACGACACGACGCTCGGGCTGATCCCCATGCGCGAAGGGCTGTACCTGTCGCGCAACCTCGCCACGATCAAGCTCGGCATGGCGCTGGGCGAGCAGACGGTGATCGGTGAAGCGCGTCGCTACGGCATCACCACGCCCCTGCCGCCCTATCCCTCGATCCACATCGGCGCTCGGGGCGTGCGGCCGATCGAGATCATCGCCGCCTACACCGCTTTCGCCACACTCGGCACGCGCGCGGAGCCGGTCGGGATCCTGCGGGTGGAAGACCGGCAGGGCAACATCCTGTGGCAGCCCGCGATCCGCCGCGAGCCGGTCATGGATCCCGAGCACACGTGGCTCATGGTGGACATGATGAAGGACGTGATCCGCCGCGGCACCGCGTTCACCGCCGTCTGGAAAGCGGGGTTCACGCTCCCGGCGGCCGGCAAGACCGGGACGACCGACGACTACACCGACGCCTGGTTCATCGGGTACACGCCCGAGCTCGTGACCGGCATCTGGGTGGGCTACGACATCCAGCAGCGCATCCTCGAGCACAACGCGGGCGGAGGAAAGATCGTCGCGCCCGCGTGGACCGCGTTCATGCGCGATGTGTACGACCGCCGGCCAGCGCCGCCCGACTGGGAGCGGCCCGACTCGCTCATCACGCGCGAGGTGGATTGGTCCAACGGCTACCTCGCCACGCCGTTCTGCCCCCAGGACGTGCGGCACTGGGACTGGTTCTACCCGGGCACCGAGCCGACCCAGGCCTGTCCGGTGCACGCGCCGTTCGGCATCGGGGTCTCGCCGTGAGAGGCAGGTGTTAGGCGTTGGGGGATTAGGTACCGGGGCGTGGTAACCCCTAACGCCAAGGCCCTAGCACCTATCCCCTGATGTTGCGTATCCGTGCAGGCTTTGTGCACCCCGTCACGGCGCCGCCCATCAAGGACGGCGCCGTTCTCGTTGACGACCGCGGCATCATCGCCGCCGTAGGAGCGCAGCCACTCGTTCCCACGCCCCCGGGAGTGCGGGAGCTCGCTTTCCCGGAAGCCAGCCTCGTTCCCGGACTCGTCAACACCCACACCCACCTCGAGCTGACCCACCTCGCCGGCCAGAATGCGGAGCGCGAGTTCGCCGGCTGGATCCGCGCGCTGCGCGCCCTCAAGGACGCGACGACCCCGGAGGAGTTTTCCCGCTCGGCGGAGCGGGGCGTGCGCGACGCGTGGGCCGCCGGCGTCACGTGCGTCGCCGACACGGGGAGCACCGGCGCTCCGCTCGAGGCGCTCGCGCGCCTCGGCGCGCGCGGGATCTACTACCAGGAGGTGTTCGGTCCCGATCCGGCAAAGTGCGCTGCGAGCATGGAGGAGCTGGAGCAAGCTCTCGCGCGACTCAGCCCCTTGGCCTCTTCGCATGTTCGGGTCGGTGTCTCCCCGCACGCGCCATACACGGTGAGCGAGCCGCTCTATCGGGCCGTCGCCGACTTGGCACGGCGTGAAGGGTGGCCGCTTGCAATGCATCTCGCCGAGTCACACGCGGAGAGTGAGTTGGTGCGTGCGGGGAGGGGACCGTTCGCCGACGTACTGCGTGCACGTGGCATCGCCGTCAGTGCGCACCACCGATCGCCGGTCCAGTATCTCGTGCAACTTGGCGTCTTACAACGTGCAACGGGGTGGCTGTGCATCCATTGCGTCCAAGTAGACGAGCGGGACATCGATACGCTGCGGCAGGCAGGGGCGGCGGTGGCTCATTGTCCACGCTCGAACCGCGCGCACGGCCACGGCGCCGCCCCGCTCGCGGCCTTCCGGCGGGCCGGCCTGCGCGTCGGCCTTGGCACCGATTCGGTGGTGAGCGTGGGGGACTCGAGTCTCTTGGCCGAGGCCGCGGCCGCCGGGCTCGAGGGAGCGGACGCGTTGCGAATGCTGACGCTCGAAGGCGCCCGGGCGCTCGGACTCGAGGATGAGATCGGCTCGCTCGAGGTTGGGAAGCAGGCGGACCTCGCGGTGTTTCCCTCCACCATCCTCCACCGCTCTCCACCGCCCTCCACCGCCCTGCTCACCGTCGTCGCCGGACGAGTGGTTCACGGCTAGATTCTGGCCCCATGAAAACCCAACGCCATGCGGCCATCCTGAGGATCGTACGTTCGGAGACGGTCGCGAGTCAGGAGCAGCTGCGAGAGCTGCTCAAGGCCGAGGGCTTCGGCGTCACCCAGGCGACCCTCTCCCGGGACATCCGCGAGCTGGGCCTCGCCAAGGTGGCCGCGCCGGACGGCGGGTCGCACTACGCGCCGCCACCAGAGGCCGGGGCGGCCATCCGGCCGCACCTCGGGCAGCTGCTCCCCGCGGTGCTGGTTTCGGTCGATGGGGTTGGTCCGCTGCTCGTGGTCAAGACGCCCGCGGGCGGCGCTCAGGGGCTCGGCCTCGCCATCGACGCCGCCGGGTGGACGGAGATCATCGGAACGATTGCGGGCGACGACGCCGTGCTTGTGATTACCAAGAGCGAGCGCGCTCGTCGCGCCGTGCAGACGCGGATCAAGGAGCTGGCCGGCATTCCCGACTAAACGAGGAGGCGACGTGAACCCTATGACGATTCCCGTGACCCCTATCCGGCTGCTGCTGGCTTGCGCCGCGGCGGCCTCGATGGTCGCTCCGCGAGCGAGCCTCGCCCAACAAGCCGTGGCGAGCGGCCCTGCGGCCCTAAACACATTGACCGCCGCGGAGCGCTCCGGCGGCTGGCGCCTGCTGTTCGACGGCAAGACCACCGCCGGGTGGCGGGGCTTCAAGCAAGACTCGGCGCCGTCCGGCTGGCAAGTCGTGGACGGCGCGCTGACGCGCGCCGCCTCCGGAGGCGACATCATCACGCGGGACAAGTTTCGGAATTTCGAGCTGACGCTCGAATGGAACATCGCCCCCGCCGGGAACAGCGGGATCTTTTACCGCGGCAGCGAGGACGACGACGCCATCTACTGGAACGCGCCCGAGATGCAGGTGCTGGATGACGCGGGGCACGTGGACGGCAAGTCGCGTCTGACGGCGGCGGGCGCGGCGTACGACGTGTATCCCTCGCCGGCCGGAGTCGTGAAGCCGGCGGGCCAGTGGAATCAGGTGCGCCTCGTGGTGAAGGGGAAACACGTCGAGCACTGGCTGAACGGCGTCAAGGTCGTCGAGTACGAGTTCGGGAGCCCCGATTGGACGGCGAAGGTCAAGGCGAGCAAGTTCGCCGGTCACCCGCACTACGGGCGTAATACCACCGGCTACATCGGTCTCCAGGACCATGGCGACCAGGTCGCCTTCCGCAACGTCAAGATCCGGGTGCTGCCGTGAGCGTCCGCGCCAGGCTGTCGGCGATGATGTTCCTGCAGTTCTTCATCTGGGGAGCCTGGTACACGACGATCGCCGTTTACATGACCCACCACGGGATGGAGGCACTGACGCACTGGCCCTATACCGTGAATCCGATCGCGGCCATCGTCGCGCCGTTCTTCCTGGGACTCGTCGCCGACCGCTACTTCGCGACCGAGAAGGTGTTGGGCGTGCTCCACCTGCTGGGTGGTGTAGTGATGTTCGCAGTGCCCCGGGCCACGGGCGCGCCCGCGGTGTTCATCCTGCTGCTGCTGGTCTACAACCTGTGCTACATGCCGACGCTCGGCCTCGCGAACAGCCTGGCGTTCCACCACATCCAGTCGCAGGAGCAGCAGTTTCCGCTGATCCGCGTGTTCGGCACCCTCGGCTGGATCGTGGCCGGGTTGTTCATCAGCCTTGTGCTGGGCAACCTGATCGCGTCGGTCCCGGAACAGACGGCGCTACCGCTCTACACTACTGCCACCGCCAGCGTGCTGCTCGGCCTGTACAGTTTCACACTCCCCCATACGCCTCCCCCGGGCGCGGGGCAGCGCGTTTCGCTGCGCAGCATCGCCGGCCTCGACGCGCTAACGCAGCTGGGCGACCGCGCGTTCTACGTCTTCATCGCCGCCTCGCTGTTACTCTGCATCCCCCTGGCGGCCTATTACAACTTCACCCAGATCTTCCTGGGCGATGCCGGGGTCAAGAAAATCGCGGCGACCCAGTCGTTTGGACAGATGTCCGAGGTCGTGTTCATGCTGCTCATGCCGCTCTTCTTCGCGCGGCTGGGCGTCAAGCGAATGCTGATGGCCGGCATGGCGGCCTGGGTCCTGCGCTACGCCCTGTTCGCGATCGCGGCGCCCGGTGCGGTGTTCTCGCTCATCATCATCGGTATCCTGCTCCACGGGGTTTGCTACGACTTCTTCTTCGTGACAGGCCAGATCTACGTGGACAAGAAGTCCACACCCGCTGTGCGCGGCCAGGCGCAGGGATTCCTCGTGCTGGTTACCTACGGCATCGGCATGCTCATCGGCGCCCAGGTGGCCGGCAACGTGTACAACTGGCTCCGGGGCGGCGCCGCCGGACTCACACTGGAGCGTTGGCCCAGCTTCTGGGTGCTGCCGGCCGGGTTCGCCGCCGTGGTCCTCATCCTGTTCGCCGCGTTGTTCCGGCCGCCCGCGACGGCCCCCGGCGCCGCGCGCGCCCCGGGGCAGGGGTCATGACGACGATACCGCGACGGCAGTTCGTGGGCAGCGTTGCGGCGGCCGCGGCATTCACCATCGTGCCGCGGCACGTCTTGGGGCGCGGCTACCGCGCTCCCAGCGACAAGCTCAACGTCGCCTGCATCGGCGTGGGCGGCATGGGCCGCAACGACGTGAAGGGCATGGAAGGCGAGAACATCTACGCGCTGTGCGACGTCGACTGGAAGTCCGCCGAGGACGCCTTTCAGAGCTACCCCAAAGCGAAACGCTACAAGGACTACCGCGAGCTGCTCGACAAAGAGTCGAAGAGCATCGACGCCGTCACGGTCTCCACGCCCGATCACTCGCACACGGCCGCCGGCCTGCTCGCCATGAAGGCCGGCAAGCACACCTACATCCAGAAGCCGCTGGCGCGGACCATGGGGGAGGTGCGGGTGTTGGGCGAGTACGCCCGTAGCCACCCCAAGCTCATGACCCAGATGGGAAATCAGGGCCATGCGCGCGAGGGGACGCGCCTGATCCGCGAATGGGTGGAGGCGGGCGCGATCGGCACGGTGCGCGAAGTGCATTTCTGGACGAACCGGCCGATCTGGCCCCAGGCGATCGATCGGCCGCTCGAGGAGTACTACGTCCCGGCGACGCTCGACTGGAATCTCTGGCTCGGGCCCGCTCCGGAGCGACCCTATCACCCCGCCTACGCCCCGTTCAAGTGGCGCGGCTGGTGGGACTTCGGAACCGGCGCGCTGGGCGACATGGCGTGCCACATCATGGACGCCGCCTACTGGGCCCTCGATCTCGCCCTTCCCGCGCGCATCGAGCCCGAGTCGACGCCGCTGTTCAAGGAAACGGCGCCGGCCGGCTCGCGGATTACCTACACGTTCCGCGCCAAGGGTGCGCGCCCCGAGCTCCGGGCGGTGTGGCACGACGGCAGTCTCTATCCCCCGCGCCCGCCCGAGGTCGCCGACGACGCGCCCTGGCCGTTCGACCGGGGTGGCGGCCAGTTGTGGATCGGCACCGACGGTAAGCTGGTCGCCGGCACGTATGGCGACGACCCGAAGGTGCTCGACCCGGCGAAGCAGGCCGACCTGGTCGCCCACCCGCCCGCCCAAAAGTATCCCCGGTCGCCGGGCGTCTACCCGGAGTGGATCGCCGCCTGCAAGGGCGGCGCGCCGGCCGGCTCGACGTTCGATGGCCACGCCGGCGGGCTGACGTCCATGGTGCTGCTCGGCTGTCTCGCGGTGCGGCTGGGCCGGACGCTGGAGATCAATCCGGAGACCGGGCAGGTGACGAACCTCCGGGTCCCGGAGGAATACGTGCGGCCGACGTATCGGTCGGGGTGGGTATTTTAACGGATGGTCGATGGGCTGTCCGCCACCCTCAGTCATAACCCTCTGATCGCGCTGGTCACGCTGTTCGGTGCCGGACTCGTCACGAGTCTGACGCCGTGCATCTACCCGATGATCCCCATAACCGCAGGCATCCTGTCCGGGGCCACCGTCGGCCAGCCGTCGCGCGGCCGCACCGCCAGGCTCACGCTCGCCTACGCTACAGGCCTCGCGCTGTTCTATGCGATCCTCGGTCTCATCGCCGGGCTGTCTGGCTCGCTGTTTGGAACCGTGAGCGCGAGCCCGTGGGCCCGATTCGCGATCGGGAACCTGCTGCTCGTCTTCGCGCTTGCCATGCTGGACGTGATCCCGATCTCGGCGCCGCAGCGCCTGATGCGCTGGGTGTCGGGTCTCGGGGGCGGATCGTACCCGGCGGTCTTCTTGCTTGGGGCTACGTCCGGGATCGTCGCCGCACCATGTGGGGCTCCCGCGTTCGCGGCGGTCTTGACCTGGGTCGCGACCACGCGCAGTGGGGTATTGGGTTTCCTGTACCTGTTCGTGTTTTCGCTCGGGATGACGGCGCTGCTCGTCGCGGTCGGCCTGTTCTCCGGAACCGTCGCTGCGCTTCCCCGGGCCGGCAGCTGGATGGTGTGGGTGAAGAAGCTTTCCGGGGTGGTGCTGCTCGGCATGGCGGAGTACTACTTCATTCAGATGGGAAAAGTGCTTTGATGCGATACGGCTGGGTGCTGGCGCTGGCGCTCGCGATGCCGAGCGTGCTCGGGGCGCAGGACATCGGTCTGCCCATTGGCACGAAGGCCCCTGCGGTCGCTGTCGAGGACCTGGACGGCAAGCCCGTGGACCTGGGCGCCTACGTCGGTAAGCAGCCGGTGCTGCTCGAGTTCTGGGCGACGTGGTGCCCCCTCTGTCAGGCGCTCGAGCCCACCCTCAAGGCGGCGCACGCACGCTTCGGCGGCACGGTGCGATTCGTGGCGATCGGCGTCGGTGTGAACCAGACGCCGCGGTCGATCCGGCGCCACCTGGAGGAACACCCCCTGCCGTTTCCGGTGCTGTTCGACGCCAGCGGCGCCGCCGTGCGCGCCTATCAGGCGCCCACCACGTCGTACATCGTCGTGCTGGACAAGTCAGGGAAGGTCAGCTACACGGGCGCCGGCGCGGAGCAGGACGTCGCGACGGCGCTGGCGCAGGTCGTCGGGCGCTAGCCCGTCTACTCTCCCTCGGCCGGCTTAGGCGTGATCCGGTCGATCGCACCAGCCAGGTCCTTGTACGCCTGCGGATCGATCTCCCGGAACGGCGCCATCCGGTAAACGATTTTCCCGTCCGGACCCACCACGAAGAGGTTGCGGTTGTCGAGCCCGAATTTGGGGTTGTGGGCGCCGTACACCTTGCCGATAGCGCCGCCCGAGTCGCTCGCGAACAGGAACGGGAACTCGTCGTCCTTGGCCCACGATGCGAGGGCCTCGACCGGGTCCGCGCTGATCCCGATCAGCACCACGTTGCGGCCGTCGTGAAACAGCTGTGCGTACTGATCACGGTACGCATGCATTTGGATCGTTCAGCCCTTGGTTCGCGCCTTGTAGAAGAAGGCGAGGACGACGGTCTTCCCTTTGAAATCGCTCAAATGAACCGGGGCCTTGAGCACGCCGTACCGGGTGCCGCCCGGCAGCGTGAAATCGGGAGCGGTTGCGCCGACCTCGAGGGGCGCCGGCTCTTGTGCCGGCGCGGCTGGTGCAGCGAGCGCCGCTGCGAGCGGCAGAGCAAGTGCGACTGACAAACGAGGCATGTGGGATCCTTTCCGGTGCGGGCCGTGACGTAAGCTACGTGACGGACGACCCGGCTGCTATCGGGCGCGGTGCTTAGTGTTCCGACATGCGCGTCTCTGCACTACTGACAGCCGGCGTGCTCGCCGCGTGCCGGAGCGCTACTGGGAATGGGGGTGCCCCGCCCCCGCCCCCACCCCCGCCCCCGCCGACAGGGGGCGTCCCGACTGTGCGGGTGCAGGGGAACCAGCTGGTCGACTCGGCGGGACGTGCCGTTCGGCTGCGCGGGGTGAACCGCTCGGGGACGGAGTACGCCTGCGCGCAAGGGTGGGGCATATTCGACGGTCCGTCGGATTCGGCCTCCGTGCAGGCGATCCGGTCCTGGGGAGCCAACGTCGTGCGCGTACCCCTCAACGAGACGTGCTGGTTGAGCATCAACGGGGTCAACCCCGCGTACTCGGGCTCAAACTATCGGCGGGCCATCTCCGACTTCGTCGGCTTGCTCAACCGGAGCGGGCTCGTCGTCATTCTGGAATTGCATTGGAGCGCGGCGGACACGGCGAAGGCGTTGGGCCAGGCAGCGATGCCGAATCGCGATCACACGCCGGAGTTCTGGTATCAGGTCGCCGCCGCCTACAAGGGCAACAACCACGTCGTTTTCGACCTGTTCAACGAGCCGTTTCCGGACAACAACTCCGACACCCCCGAGGCCTGGCGCTGCTGGCGTGATGGCGGGACTTGCCGCGGGATGACGTTCCAGGCCGCCGGCATGCAGGAGCTGGTCGACACGGTTCGCAGCAGCGGCGCCACCAACGTGATCATGCTCGGCGGCGTGCAGTACTCGGCGCGCCTCTCGAGCTGGCTCGCATACCGGCCCACCGATCCGCTGGGCAACCTGGCCGCGTCCTGGCACATCTACAACTTCAGCTGGTGCACTACGCAGGCCTGTTGGGACGGCGACGCGGGGCCGGTGGCGCAGCAGGTGCCGCTGGTGCTGGGGGAACTGGGACAAGACAACTTCGCCACGTCCGGCAACGGGTTCGTCACCTCGCTCATGGACTGGATGGATGCCCGGCAGGGAAGCTACCTCGCCTGGGTGTGGGACGTGTGGGGCTCACCCCTTGATTTGATCACGAGCTATGACGGGACGCCGACTCCGTACGGCCAAACCTTCAGGACGCGTTTCGCAGCTCAGTTCCCCATCGGCCGGTAGTTCACATCCAGTACCGCCAGGCGCTCGAGGTGCGTGGCGAGCCGTCGAGAGAAATCAGCATAGTTCCGCTGCTCGCGCGGCGTCCACAGCACCTCGGCGAGGGCGCAGGCTCTGGGATACACCATGTACTCCGCTCGCTTCGGGTCCGGGATGTACTCGGTCCACAGTTGTCCCTGGGCCCCGAGCACGAACCGCGCCTCCGCTGGAGTCAGGGCGGGCGGCACGGGCTCGAACGCGTAGACGGTGTCGAGCGGCAGGAAGCCCCCGATTGCGAGCGGCTCGCGGGCCGTGTCGGCCGACTGATAATGATCGAAGTAGGTATGTGACCCCGGCGCCATGACCACTTCGTGCCCGGCCTGGGCCGCCGCGATGCCGCCGTCCACGCCGCGCCAAGACATCACGACCGCATTCGGCGCCAACCCGCCCTCGAGGATCTCGTCCCAACCGATCAGCCGGCGCCCGTGCGACGTGAGGAACTCGTCCATGCGGCGCGTGAAGTAGCCCTGCAGCGCCTCCTCGTCCTTCAAGCCGAGCTCGCGAATCCGCACCTGCGCCAGCGGGCTCGCTTTCCACTGCGCTTTCGGGGCTTCATCACCGCCGGTGTGGATCCACGGACCCGGAAACAGTCCCATCACTTCGGTGAGAACGTTTTGCGCGAACTGGATGGTGGGATCTGCGGGATTGAGGATGTTCTGGTCCACCCCCCAGGAGGTCCAGACGGGAAGGGTGTCGCCGCGGTTGCCGAGCTCCGGATAGGCAGCGATGGCCGCCTGGGAATGCCCCGGCATCTCGATCTCCGGCACGATCGTCACGAACCGCGCGCGGGCGTAGGCGACGATCTCGCGCACGTCGTCCTGGGTGTAGAAACCGCCATGCGGCTGGCCATCGAAGCGCCACTTGGTCGAGTCCTGGTCCTTTCGGCCGATGAGCGTCTCACGCCGCCACGCGCCCACCTGAGTGAGGCGCGGGTACTGCTTGATCTCGAGGCGCCACCCCTGGTCGTCGGTCAGGTGCCAGTGGAAGCGGTTGAGCTTATGGAGCGCCGCGAGATCGATGTACTTCTTCACGAACTCCTTCGGCATGAAGTGCCGGGCCACGTCCAGATGGACGCCGCGCCACGCGAACCGCGGCAGGTCCTCGATCGCGATCGCGGGGATGCGCCATGCCACGCCGTCCACCTTGGCTTGCCGGAAGACCGCGGGCGGGAACAGCTGGAGCAGCGTCTGGATCCCGTAGAACGCGCCCGCGGCGCGGTAGGCACGAATCGCGACGCGGGACGGGCTGGCGTCGAGGCGATAGCCCTCGTCGCCCAGGCGGGCGAGGGAGGAGTCGAGGCGGATGGAGATCACCGGCGTCGCGGCGGGCGCCGCGGTGCGCACGGCGAGCCGCAGACCGGTGGCGGGGAAGAGGTCGTTCCCCAGCAGCTCGCCCAGCCCGCGCAGGGCGCGATCGGTCACGATCACCGTGCCGGCCGTCAACGCAAAGGCGCCCGGCTGTACGGTTAGGTGCGCCGGGCGCGGCACGATGGCGGGGACGGAGTCCGACGCGAAGGCGATGATGAGCGCGGCGAGTATCGGCACCGGGCTACTCCGGTAGCTCCCGAACCCAGATGTCCCGGTAGCGCGTCGGGTTACCGTGGTCTTGCAGGAAGACGGGAAGCCGGTCCGGATGCGGCTCGTAGTGCGCACGCGCGGCGTGCACCGTCCAGCCGGTGATGATCGTATTGTCCTGCACCAGTACCCCGTTGTGCAGCACCGTGACCCGCGCCGAGTCGCGTACCGTACCATCCGACGCGAACCGGGGGCGGTGGAAAATGATGTCGTACGTCTGCCATTGGCCGGGGGGCCGGCTGGCGTTCACGAGCGGCGGGGTCTGTCCGTACACGGCTCCGGCCTGGCCGTCGGCGTAGGTCTCGTTGCGGTACGAATCGAGCACCTGGATCTCGTAGTGGCTCATCAAGAACACGCCGCTGTTACCGCGCTCCTGCCCTTGACCCTGGGGCGGCGTGGGCGTCGCCCACTCGAGGTGGAGCTGGATGTCTCCGAGGGCGCGCCGAGTGATGATCGGCCCGGCGCCGGCGACGACTTCCGCGTACCCGTCACGTACCAGCCATTTTGCGGGCGTGCCGTCCTGCGACTGCCACTGCGAGAGATCCTTGCCGTCGAATAGCACGATGGCGTCGGATGGCGGCGGCGGCCGCTCGGGGCCGGGATCCACCACGGGCGGGCGGGGGCGGTCCATGGAGTGGACGGGCCATTGTTGAGCGGTCATTGTGGCCGGAAGCATCCATCCGAGCGCGAGTAGTGCGGAATGCGGAATGCGGAGTGCGGAATGTAAAGGTGAGCGTCGCGCGGCGAGCGACCTTTCATGGCAATTCC
>WNEY01002695.1_pt1 | contig 13081 bp, 9 predicted proteins | sample 5400531 | NCBI WGS metagenome assembly WNEY01 (sample SAMN13153338, study PRJNA577476) | soil metagenome | isolation source: 200 cm saprolite under Douglas fir tree site 1 | place: USA:California | collected 2015-04-18
GGAAAAAACCGCGGATCATGCGTCACCCTTTGTCTCTCGCGCCCTCGAAACGCCGTCAGCAATTACCGGGGCGATGGAGGAAATTCAACCTCATCAGTGCCTTATGGACGCCTTACGGCCGGGTTGGCCGGTTCCGGCGGCCGCAGAAAGCGTTGACGCTGCAAAGACCTCCCTCTATAAGGGCGCCAATGGCGGCGGGCGCAATCCCGCCGCCGCTGTTCTTTGAACGGCGCTGGGCTTTGCGAGCGTAAATTCTGCGAGCGTAAATTCTGCGAGCGCGAATCCTGCGAGCATGTCTATGCTGCGAGCGGATCGGTTCCGGCAGCGCCGTTCCTCAGAGACGTTTTCGAAAAGCCAGCGGCGTCGATCTCGTGCTTGAATAGCGGCCGGCGCGCTTACCCTACCGACTTCACAATCGAGCGGTCACTGCCGAAGGATATTTGAGACCATGGCCAATACGACTTCCGCCAAGAAGGCGACGCGCAAGATTGCCCGCCGCACCCTGATCAACAAGTCGCGTCGCACGCAGATGCGTGGCGCCGTGCGCAACGTCGAGGAAGCGATCAAGCGCGGCGATCGCGACGCGGCGCTGAAGGCGATGGTGCAGGCGGAGCCCGAACTGATGCAGGCCGCGCAGGGGCGCATCATTCACAAGAACAACGCGAGCCGCAAAGTGTCGCGGTTGACGCATCAGATCGCGAAGCTCGCCAAGTGAATTGATCACGTGAATTGATCAAGTGAGCTTGTCGCGTGAAGCCATCGACGTGAACCGGTCAAAACGAACCTCGACCAGCCCGGCTTTGCCGGGCTTTCTTTTTTGTCTGTCGCGCTCCTTCTCTGCGTGCCGCGAATGCAATTTTTGCGCGCCCGTATTTCTACTTGATGCAATTTTGCCGCATACGAAACATTTGATGCATCGCGAGAAAATCGAGCTTCGTGCACTGTAGGCGACATACGCGCGGCTTTGTTGCAGGGCACTTGGGCCGGGAGTTACCCTGAAAAACAATCCCGAAAAACTTCGCTTCGATAATTACTTATCCCCATAGTGACGCCAAGCGGTTGGAAAAGCGGCCCTCGCATAAGCGAAGATAAATATTTTATGAAAATTTTTTGCGACTGCGATGAGATTTATGACACCCGCGATTCCTCGCGGTGATTCAAAAACTTGCTTTCCCGATGAGCAGCGGCGTCCTGGCGACGCTGGCGGGGACTCGGCTACCCCGTCTCATCGGAGGATTGCTTGAAATCACGCATCGTGTATTTCTAAATACGCTCGCAGCGCCCACGATCTTGAGACCAGCGCGGTTTTAGAAACGGGGCGGACGTGCAAATCGGCGGCGGTGTGCGCGTTAGCGACGCTTTCCAAGCGAATGTGGGATCGTGACTCATAGCAGTATGAGTGACGATACTTCTGTGTCATAATTTCTCAAGCGGGGTGTTGATGCCTTGCCGGCTTGTACAAGAGAAATTTGCATTCGCCGCGAAAGCGAAGCCAAGCGAGCGAGCAAGAGTTTGTGGGGCTGAGATCCGGTGGAGCGGCTGAACAGTTATGTTCGGAGGCAGCTGGTTTTGGAGCACAGGTAGGTCGACAACTTGCCGTGAGCGATCACGGTGAGACGGGGAGGTTGTTGCAATGCTTTACGGAAACATCGCGGTATTTGATCGCAAGTCACTTTCCAGCCAGGCCGTTTCCAACGAGGCCGTTGGTGGGACATCCAATAACGATATCCGGCTTTTGAGGTGCGCTCCGGCGCGGTCGCTGAGTACGCGCTGACCTCGAGGGAAGTCCCGCTCCGACCATCGCTGATCTGACCGCGGCATCTGTGCCGAACGGATCAGTTGTGCCTGGAGCAGACTGCCCGCCTGAGGTCGCGCCGTGGCAAGAAATCTGCAACGGCGTCGTGAAGCCAACATTACTCGTTTTGGAAAAGTTTTCAGGCAATGGCAAATTCGGAACAGGACCGCTGGTCCCGCGTCAAAGGTCGGCTGCGCTCAAGCGTGGGCGAAGACGTCTACACAAGCTGGTTCGCGCGGATGGACCTGGAGGGTGTGCAGGAGGAGAGCGTCCGCCTTTCGGTCCCCACCCGGTTCCTCAAGAGCTGGATTCAGGCGCACTATGCCGAGCGGGTGCTGTCCTGCTGGCAGGCCGAAATGCCCGAGGTGCACCGGATCGATCTCACCGTGCGTACGGCGATGCGATGCGCGACTCCCGCCAAGGAGGTCCCTGCCCCGCTCGAAACGCGGCGTGTCGAACGCGCCGATGGCCGCCCGGCGCCGGAGCTGCGCTCCACGGCGACCCTGCCGGTATCCGCCAACCATGCTGCGCTTGGCGGCTCTCCGCTCGATCCGCGCCTGACCTTCGCAAGCTTCGTCGTCGGCCGTTCCAACACGCTGGCGCATGCGGCGGCGCGCCAGGTGGCGGAAGGCCGGCGCGGCGATCCCGTGATGTTCAATCCACTTTATATTCACGCTGGCGTCGGGCTGGGCAAAACCCATCTGCTGCAGGCGGTGACCTGGGCCGGCAACGCGGCGAGCGAGCGCAAGGTGCTCTACCTCACCGCGGAGAAGTTCATGTACGGCTTCGTCGCGGCCCTGAAGACGCAGACGGCGCTGGCGTTCAAGGAGGCGCTGCGCGGCATCGACGTCCTGGTCATCGACGATTTGCAATTCCTGCAAGGCAAGTCGACCCAGGCCGAGTTCTGTCACACCCTGAACGCGCTGATCGACGCTGGCCGCCAGGTGGTGATCGCGGCCGACCGTCCGCCGTCCGATCTGGAAAGCCTCGACGACCGCGTGCGCTCGCGGCTGGCCGGCGGGCTCGTCGTCGAGATGGCCTCGCTCGGCGAGGAATTGCGGCTTGGCATTCTCAAGTCGCGCGTCGCCGCGGCGCGGGTGCATCACGCGAGCTTCGAGGTGCCGGATCCGGTGCTGGACTATCTCGCCCGCACCATCACCCATAACGGCCGCGACCTCGAAGGCGCCATCAACCGCCTGCTCGCGCACTCCAAGCTCAACGCCCAGCCGGTGACGCTGGAGATGGCCGAGCGCGAGGTGCGCGACCTGATCCGTCCGCAGGAACCGAAGCGGATCAAGATCGAGGACATTCAGCGCGTGGTGGCGCGACAATATAATGTCAGCCGTTCCGACCTGCTGTCGTCGCGCCGGACCGCCAATGTGGTCCGCCCGCGCCAGGTCGCGATGTATCTGGCAAAGACGCTGACCTTGCGCTCCCTGCCCGAAATCGGCCGCCGCTTCGGCGGGCGCGACCACACCACGGTGCTGCACGCGGTGCGCAAGATCGAGGCGCTGGTCGCCAAGGATACCGCGCTGTCCGAAGAGGTGGAATCGCTGAAGCGGCAGTTGCAGGAGTAGGTCCGCTCCGACCGCCGCTGTCACCTCGCGTGAAAAGTCCAACGCCGGTTTGCGCAAGGCAACGGTCTTGCGCAAACCGGCAGGGCTTGATTAAACCCCATCAAAAGGTCCGCCCCGGCCCCTTCGCCTTGCGTGAGGAGGACGCGGGCGGGTTCGGCCAAAACCTTGGAAACGGGCCCCGGTCCCTTGAACTTGCGCCTCATCCGCGCCACTTTACGGTCCCCCGAAGGCCCTCAAACATCAGGCTACCGGGAGCCATCAGCCGTGGCGCGCCTTAAACCGCCCGGCGTTCCCACGACATGCTCTGTTGGATCGGGCGGATATTGCATATGAAGGTCACCGTCGAACGCGCGCAACTCCTGAAGTCGCTGGGCCACGTCCATCGCGTGGTCGAGCGCCGCAACACCATTCCGATCCTGGGCAACGTGCTGCTGCGCGCCGAAAATGCGCAATTGTCGCTGAAGGCGACCGATCTCGATCTTGAGGTGACGGAAACGCTGGCGGCCGAAATCGCAACCGGCGGCTCGACCACGGTGCCGGCGCACATGTTCTACGACATCGTGCGCAAACTGCCCGACGGCGCGCAGATCGTGCTGGAGGGCGACGGCGACCGTTCGGTGCTGGCGATCCGCGCCGGCCGCTCGCGCTTCACGCTGCAGACCCTGCCGGAAAGCGATTTTCCGGACCTTGCTGCCGGCGAGATGACGCACAATTTCACGCTGGCCGCGTCCGACGTCAAACGGCTGATCGACCGCACGCAATTCGCCATCTCGACCGAAGAGACCCGCTATTATCTCAACGGCATCTATCTGCATGCGGCGGGCAGCGCCAAGGCCGCCACCCTGCGCGCGGTCGCAACCGACGGGCATCGATTGGCGCAGGTCGATATGCCCTTGCCGAAGGGCGGCGATGGCATGCCGGGCGTGATCGTCCCACGCAAGACGGTCGGCGAAGTGCAGCGCCTGATCGAGGACAACGAGGCGGAGATTTCGATCGAATTGTCGCAGGGCAAGATCCGCTTCACCCTCGGCAACGTGGTGCTGACGTCGAAACTGATCGACGGCACCTTCCCCGATTACGGCCGCGTCATCCCGCAAAACAACGACAAGGAACTGATCGTCGACAAGGCGGATTTCGCCGCCGCCGTCGACCGCGTCTCGACGATTTCCAGCGAGCGCGGCCGCGCGGTCAAGCTGGCATTGTCGGCCGGCAAATTGATCCTGTCGGTGACCAATCCGGATTCCGGCAGCGCGACCGAGGAGCTCGAAGTCGAATACGCCGCCGACGCTCTCGATATCGGCTTCAACTCGCGCTATCTGCTCGACATCGCCGCCCAGATCGAGGGCGAGGTCGCGGTGTTGAAACTCGCCGATCCGGGCTCGCCGACCTTGGTGCAGGACAAGGAGAACAAGAGCGCACTCTACGTGCTGATGCCGATGCGGGTGTGAGGTCCCCTCTCCCCTTGTGGGAGAGGGTGTCGCCGAAGGCGACGGGTGAGGGGTTGATGCCGCAGACACCGCACCATCGGCCCACCAGCAAGCGCATCCGCGATTTCGCAAAGAAGATGCGCCGTGCGCCGACTGAGGCCGAAGCCGCGATGTGGCGATTGCTGCGCGATCGCCGGCTCGCGAAATTCAAATTCCGCTGCCAAGTCCCCTTTCAAAGTTTCATTCTTGATTTTGTCTGCTTCGAGCAGCGCATCATCGTTGAAATCGATGGCAGCCAGCATGCCGCATCGGATCGCGATGCGGCCAGAGAGGCTATCTTAGCGGCTGAGGGCTTCCGGACCGTGCGCTACTGGAACAATGACGTCTTGCAACGACCTTCGGCGGTTTTGGAGGACATTCTCGTCAAGCTCGTCGTACCGTGAGATACCCCTCACCCGTCGCCTCACTTCGTGAGGCGCCACCCTCTCCCACAAGGGGAGAGGGGAAGACCGCCGGACAAACCATGACTCCCTCGCGCATTCATCGTCTGACGCTGACGCATTTCCGCAATTATCGGACGGCGGGGCTTGAGACGCGTGGCGACATGGTCGCGCTGGTCGGTCCGAACGGTGCGGGCAAGACCAATTGCCTGGAAGCGATCTCGTTTCTCTCCCCCGGCCGCGGCCTGCGCCGCGCGACGCTGGAGGATGTCGCGGACAATCAGGGCGACGGCTCCTGGGCGGTCTCAGCCGAGGTCGAGGGCGCGCTGGGGCTTGCGACGCTCGGCACCGGCATCGAGGCCCCGCGCGCAGATGCGGGCCCAGGCCGACGCTGCCGCATCGACCGCGAGAGCGTGGGGTCGGCCGCCGCCTTCGGCGATCATTTGCGCATGGTCTGGCTGACACCGGCGATGGACGGCCTGTTCATGGGCGCGGCCTCGGAGCGGCGGCGGTTCTTCGACCGCCTGGTGCTTGCGATCGACAGCGAGCATTCCAGCCGGGTCTCGGCGCTGGACCGCTCCTTGCGCTCGCGCAACCGGCTGCTGGAGGTGCGCAATTTCGATGACCATTGGTGCGACGCGATCGAGCGCGAGACCGCCGAGCTTGCGGTCGCGGTCGCGGCGACGCGCGGCCAGACCGCGCTGAAACTGGCGGCGATGCTTCGCGCGCGCGGACAGGCATCGGCGTTTCCCGCCGCGGAGATCGCGCTTGATGGCTGGATGGAGAACGCACTGCTCTCTGAGCCCGCCACCGCCGTCGAGGACCGCTACCGGAAAATCCTGCGCGAGGCCCGTGTGCGCGACGCGGCGGCGGGCCGCACCCTCGACGGTCCGCATCTCACCGATCTGCAGGTGATCTACGCGCCGAAAAACATGCCGGCGCGCGATGCGTCCACCGGCGAGCAGAAAGCGTTGTTGATCGGGCTGGTGCTCGCCCATTCCGCCCTCGTTGCGGAGACGACCGGGATCACCCCGCTCCTGCTGCTCGACGAGGTGGTCGCCCATCTCGACCCCACCCGGCGCGCCGCGCTGTTCGGCGAGCTCGCAAAGCTCGGCGCGCAGGTCTGGCTGACCGGCGCGGACCCCGCGGCGTTCACTGAGATCGGCACATCGGGCGACGTTTTTGACGTCGAGAACGGTCGCATCGCCCGCCGGGGCTGACTTTTGGCAGGTCTCCTGAACTCTGCCATTTCAGCTCGCGGAGAGAGCCCGCGCCACACGATTTCGACCTTAAGAAATCCGGGGTCTTGCGGGGCATCATCCGGCTTCGTATCGCGCTTTTCCGAGCGCCTGAAATCGGCCTTTCGACGGCTTGAAAAACCATTAAAAAATCCCATTTATTCAATTACTTATGAATCGAGACTTTGCGCTAGGCGCAGTCCGTCTTTCATGGCAGAAATACGCCGACCAGCGCCTGTTGTTGTGCCGCTGATTCGGGACATCCTCGAAGGCCCCCACATGACTGAACCTGCCCGGCAAGCGATCGCCGACACTGAGCATTCCATCCCAAGCGAATACGGCGCTGAATCGATCCGGGTCTTGAAGGGCCTCGATGCCGTGCGCAAGCGGCCGGGCATGTATATCGGCGACACTGATGACGGCTCCGGCCTGCATCACATGGTCTACGAGGTTGTCGACAACGCGATCGACGAGGCACTTGCCGGTCACGCCACGCTGGTCGAGGTGATCCTCAACGCCGACAATTCGGTCACCGTGCGCGACGACGGCCGCGGCATTCCCGTCGACATTCACAAGGGCGAAGGCATTTCGGCGGCCGAGGTCATCATGACCCAGCTGCACGCCGGTGGAAAATTCGACCAGAACTCCTACAAGGTGTCGGGCGGCCTGCATGGCGTCGGCGTCTCCGTGGTCAACGCGCTGTCGAGCAAATTGCAATTGCGGGTCTGGCGCGACGGCAAGGAGCATTTCATCGAGTTCGCCCATGGCGACGCGGTGGCGCCGCTGAAGACGGTCGGCGAAGCCAAGGGCAAGCGCGGCACCGAGGTGACATTCCTCGCCTCCCCAGGGACCTTCAAGAACATCGAATACGATTTCGCGACCTTGGAGCACCGCCTGCGCGAGCTCGCCTTCCTCAATTCCGGCGTCAACATCGTGCTCTCCGACATGCGCCACGCGGTCGAGAAGCGCGAGGAGATGCGCTATAGCGGCGGCGTCGAAGAATTCGTCAAATATCTCGACCGCAACAAGAAGGCGATCGTGCCGATGCCGATCATGGTGCGGGCGGATGCGAACGGCATCGGCGTCGAGGCCGCGCTGTGCTGGAACGACAGCTACCACGAGAACGTGCTGTGCTTCACCAACAACATCCCGCAGCGCGACGGCGGCACGCATCTCGCCGGCTTCCGCGGCGCGCTGACGCGGCAGGTCAACGGCTATGCCGAGGCCAATGCGAAAAAGGAAAAGATCGCGCTCACCGGCGACGATTGCCGCGAGGGCCTGACCGCGGTGCTTTCGGTGAAGGTGCCGGATCCCAAATTCTCGTCGCAGACCAAGGACAAGCTCGTATCCTCGGAAGTCCGCCCGGTGGTCGAGAACGTCCTGAACGAGGCGCTCGCGGCCTGGTTCGAGGAGCACCCGAGCGAAGCCAAGGTGATCGTCGGCAAGGTGATCCAGGCCGCGGCGGCGCGCGAGGCCGCCCGCAAGGCACGCGAACTGACCCGCAAGAATCCGCTCAGCGTATCCTCGCTCCCCGGCAAGCTTGCCGATTGCCAGGAGAAAGACCCCGCGAAATCCGAGCTGTTCATCGTCGAGGGCGACTCGGCCGGCGGCAGCGCCAAGCAGGGCCGCAACCGCGAGTTCCAGGCGGTGCTGCCGCTGCGCGGCAAGATCCTCAATGTCGAGCGCGTGCGGCCCGACAAGATGCTGTCGAGCGAACAGATCGGCACGCTGATCACCGCGCTCGGCACCGGCATCAGCGACGATTTCTCCGCCGACAAATTGCGCTACCACAAGATCATCGTGATGACGGACGCCGACGTCGACGGCGCCCATATCCGCACCCTGCTTCTGACCTTCTTCTACCGGCAGATGCGCGAGCTGATCGATCGCGGCCACCTCTATATCGCCCAGCCGCCGCTTTATAAGGTGACGCGCGGCAAGTCCGAGCAATATCTGAAGGACGAGCGCGCGCTGGAGGACTATCTGATCGCGACCGGGCTTGACGACTGCGTGTTCAAGACCGCCTCGGGCGAGGACCGCAAGGGCCGCGACCTGCTGTCGCTGGTCGAGGACGCCCGGATCATCCGCAACGTGCTGCGCAATCTGCACAGCCGCTATAACCGCAAGGTGGTCGAACAGGCCGCGATCGCCGGCGTGCTGCGCCACGAAATCATCGGCGACCCGGACAAGGCCGCAGACGCCGCCGACTATATCGCCAAGCGGCTCGACGTCCTGGCCGACGAGGTCGAGCGTGGCTGGATCGGACGCTTCAGCGAAGGCGAAGGCTTTCTGTTCGAGCGGACCGTGCGGGGCGTCAAGGACGCCGCCATCATCGACGACGCCCTGCTGGGATCGGCCGATGCCCGCAAGCTCGACGACTACGCACCGCAACTGCAGCAGGCCTATGCCCGGCCCGGCGTGTTGCGCCGCAAGGATTCCGAGAGCTTCATCTACGGCCCGGTCGATCTGTTCGAGGCGGTGACCGACGCCGGCCGCAAGGGCGTTGCATTGCAGCGCTACAAAGGTCTCGGCGAGATGAACCCGAGCCAGCTCTGGGAGACGACGCTGGACATCGACGCGCGATCGCTCCTGCAGGTGAAGGTCAAGGAGGTCGACGAGGCCGACGACATCTTCACCAAGCTGATGGGCGACGTGGTGGAGCCGCGCCGCGAGTTCATCCAGGACAACTCGCTCAGTGCCAATGTGGACGTATAAAGGTATCGGCGCCGCAGATTCGAGAATTTCTACGGCGATTGCGTCAAGTTCGCACTAGGACTTGCTGTCGAAAAGCGGTACTAGCTGCTGAGAGCAACAATCGCCCCTTCGTTGCGAACCTTCGCGGCAAAAAGGGGATGCGATGGGTCATCGAACTTCGAAAGACGGGGCATTGTCCGCGTGCCGCCCATTCAATACATCGCTGAGGGCGGCCATCGCTTAAGAGGCGCCATCGAGCCGTCCGGCAACAAGAATTCGGCGCTGCCGATCATTGCCGCCGCGCTCCTGACCGAGCATCCGGTCACGCTCGACAACGTCCCCCGGATTCGCGACACCGAAACGCTGGTGGAATTGATCCGCTCGGTCGGCGCGTCCGCCGAATGGCGCGGGCGCAACCGGCTCGCCATTCACGCCAAGGATATCCGCGCCGCCGACCTCGATCCGGTGCTCTGCGCGCGGATCCGCGCCTCGATCCTGCTGGCGGGGCCGCTGCTGGCCCGCTGCGGCGAGGTGATGCTGCCGCCGCCCGGCGGCGACGTCATCGGCCGGCGGCGCCTCGACACGCATTTTCTGGCCTTCGAGCAGCTCGGAGCCACGGTGGAGGCGACCGACCGGCTCAAGTTCCGCGCGTCGCAACTCAAGGGCGCCGACGTCTTCCTCGACGAGCCGAGCGTCACCGCGACCGAGAACGCACTGGTGGCCGCGGTCGCCGCGCACGGCACGACCTACCTGCGCAACGTCGCCTCCGAGCCGCATGTGCAGGATCTCGCGCATTTCCTGGTCGCGCTCGGAGCAACCATCGAGGGTATCGGCACCAACACCATGGTGGTGCACGGGCAGGCCTCGCTCGGCCAGGCCAGCTATTCGATCCAGCCCGACCACATCGAGGTCGGCTCGTTGATCGGCCTTGCCGCGGTGACCCGGTCGCCGCTCCGCATCGTCCGCGCGGGCATCGAACATCTGCGCTCGATCCGGATGGGCTTCGAGCGGCTCGGCATCGTCTGCGAGGTCGCGGGCGACGACCTCATCGTGCCGTCCGAGCAGACGCTGAAAATCAAGGACGATTTCGGCGGCCATGTGCCAAAGCTCGAGGATCAGCCGTGGCCGGCGTTCCCCGCCGACCTGATGTCGATTGCGATCGTCACCGCGAGCCAGTGCGACGGCGTCATCCTGATGTTCGAAAAGATGTTCGAATCGCGGATGTTCTTCGTCGACAAGCTGATCTCGATGGGCGCCCGCATCGTGCTCTGCGACCCGCACCGGGCGATCGTGGCGGGCCCAAGCCGGCTGCGCGGCGCCTCGATGATCTCTCCCGACATCCGCGCCGGCATGGCGATGCTCCTGGCTGCGGTCTGCGCCGACGGCACCTCTACGATCAACAATGCCGACCAGATCGAGCGCGGCTATGAGCGCATTGAGGAACGGCTGAACGCGCTCGGCGCGAGAATTACGCGAGTGCCGGAGCGGGGACGGTAGGAACAAGAGCCGATCGGCACTCGTCGTCCCAGGCCGCGTATTTGCGCTGCCACAGTGCTAATCTCGCGTCATGATGTCCCTCGACGAAATCGAGCGGGCCGCGATCCCGGCAAGTCCGTCCGAGACCGCCGGCCGCCATCTCACCAGCGAACTGGCCGAAACCCTCAAGCTCGCCGCGCCGATGGCGCTAACGCAACTTGGGCAAATCGCAATGACCACGACCGACCTCGCCTTGATCGGCCACATCAGCGACGAGGCCGTCGCGGCGGCGGGTCTTGCGGGCATGGTCTATTTTGTCAGCTTCACTCTCGGAATCGGACTGATGGCCGCCGTGGCGCCGCTCGCCGCGCAGGCCTTTGGGGCGGGCAACCCGCCTCTGGTACGACGCGCGCTGCGCACTGGCCTGTGGGCTGCGCTCGCGATTTCACTGCCGATCATGGCGTTCCCGCTCCGCGGCGAACAGATTCTTCAGGCGCTGGGTCAGGCCCAAGCGACGTCGCATCTCGCGCAGGACTATCTGTTCGGGCTGGCCTGGGGCGTGATGCCGGCGCTCTGGTTCCAGGCGATCCGCAGTTTCATGGGTGCAGTCAATCGACCGCAGCCGATCCTGTGGATCACACTTGCCGCGATCCCGGCCAATGCGCTGTTGGCCTATCTCCTGATCTATGGCGCGTTCAGGCTGCCAAGGCTCGGGCTGTTTGGCGCCGGCATCGCCACCTCGATGGTCAATTTCGGGACGTTTCTGGCCGCCCTCTGGTTTGTGACGCAGCGCAAGCCATTCAGCGATTATCACGTCATGACGCGGCTCTGGCGCATCGACTGGACGCTGATGCGCCAGATCGTCGCAATCGGTGCGCCGATCTCGATCGCGTTCCTGCTGGAATATGGGCTGTTCTCCTCGGCCGGGCTATTGATGGGGCTGATCAGCACCACGGCGCTCGCGGCACATCAGGTCGCCCTCCAGATCACGGCCATCTTGTTCATGGTGCCGTTCGGCATCGGCATGGCGGCCACGATCCGGGTAGGCCATGCCGTCGGCCGCGACGACGCGGCCGCGGTCAAGCGCGCGGGCTTCGTCGCCATGCTGCTTGGCGTCGTGTTGAGTGCGATCCTGACGCTTACGGTGATCCTGGCGCGCGTTGCGATCGTGCGGATTTTCCTCGGCGCGACTGCCGAGAACGCGGACGCAACGATCGACCTTGCGGCAACGCTTTTGGCGATCGGCGCGACATTGTTCGTCACCGATGGCCTGCAGGGCACCGCGGTCGGAGCGCTGCGCGGCTTGAAAGACACGCGTGTGCCGCTATTGTTCGCCGCGATCAGCTACTGGCTCATCGGCTTCTCGGCGGCGTATGCCCTCGCCTTCTTCACGCCGCTCGGCCCGCTCGGCGTCTGGATCGGGCTGTCCCTGGGAACGGCGATCCACGCCACGCTTCTGGCCTTGCGTTTCTGGCGGCTCGCGAACAGATTTGCGCGAACATGAACGTCCGTGAAATCACGCCCGATGTCGATCCCGCCCCGCTGCTCGCCGGCGCGCAGTTCGTCGACGCATACCGTGTCGAGATGGACGGCGCCGCCCTCGATGCCCGCGAAGCGGCGAGGAGAATGTTCGCGCGGTCGCCGCGCTGGGCTGAAGCGCTCCTAAGCCTACGCAACCTGGTCGTCGCGCCGCTTGGCCTGAAGACATCAGGCGCCGGCGAGCGCGCGGCCGGCGGCATGATCGGGATATTCCCTGTCGTGAGCGAAACGCCGGAGCGGCTGGTCGCCGGCTTTAACGACAGCCATCTGGACTTCCGCGTCGTCGTGGACGTCATGCCTGCCGGCGCGGGACAACAGGTCACCCTGACGACGCTGGTGCGGACGCATAATTGGCTCGGCCGTGCCTACCTCGCGATTATCTTGCCGTTTCACCGGCTGATCGCCCGCAGCATGCTGCGACGGGTTGCCGCCTGACCAAACGGAGCCCCTGCTCTCCATGGGCGCGTTGCGGCGCCCGTGCTTTTCTCTCACAAGAAAACGAACTGCGGGGGCTGCCCTTGACATTCTCGGTCGATCTCTTCTTTTCCTTCCGCAGCCCGTACAGCTATCTGGCGCTGCCGAAGACGCTCAAGCTCGTCGCGGATTACGACGCGACGGTGAACCTTCGCCCGGTCTATCCGCTTGCAGTGCGGGTGCCCGGCTTCTTCAAGAAGACCAATCCGCAATTCCTCCCCTACGTCGCGCTCGACTCGAGCCGCGTCGCCCAGCGCGAGAACATTCCCTACCGCTTTCCCCGCCCAGACCCGATCGTGCAGGACTTGGCGACACTCGAGGTCGCCGAACATCAGCCCTACATCCACCGCCTGACCCGACTTGGCGCGCTGGCGCAAACGGAGGCGCGCGCGCTCGCCTTCGTCAACGCCATCGCCCGCGT
>WNEY01002696.1_pt1 | contig 13080 bp, 7 predicted proteins | sample 5400531 | NCBI WGS metagenome assembly WNEY01 (sample SAMN13153338, study PRJNA577476) | soil metagenome | isolation source: 200 cm saprolite under Douglas fir tree site 1 | place: USA:California | collected 2015-04-18
CATCCAGATCATGTACGGAGTCGCCGGTGAGCGGCGGCTCGACGAATGGGAGGTCGAGTGGCTCCCCGGCTACGAGGAGTCACGACCCGTGCGCGTCGGCAACGCTGCTTCCGAGCAGCTACAGCTCGACGTGTACGGCGAAGTGCTCGACGCGCTGTACCAGACGCGCACGCACGGGGCGCCTCCGGACGACAACGCCTGGGCGCTGACGCTCGAGCTCCTCGAGTGGCTCGAAGACGGCTGGCGACAGATGGACGCCGGCATCTGGGAGATTCGCGGACCTGCGCGTCACTTCACGCACTCGAAGGTGATGGCGTGGGTCGCGTTCGACCGCGCGGTTCGCTACTGCGAGGAGCTCGGGCGCGAAGGGCCGGTCGAGCGCTGGCGGGAGCTGCGCGACGAGATCCGCGGAGAAATACTCGCGCGCTCCTGGAGCGAGCAGAAGCAGGCGTTCGCGCAGTCGTTCGACTCGGACGAGCTCGACGCGAGCGTCCTCCTGATGCCGCTGGTCGGCTTTCTGCCCGCGACGGATCCGCGCTTCGTCTCCACCGTCGACGCGATCCGGCGCGAGCTGGTCGTCGACGGACTCGTTCTGCGCTACCGGTCCTCCCAGGTCGAGGACGGGCTGCCGCCGGGCGAGGGCGTGTTCCTGGCGTGCTCGTTCTGGCTCGCGGACGTGCTCGCGCTGCAGGGCAACATCGAGGAGGCGCGCGAGCTGTTCGAGCGACTGCTCGACCTGCGCAACGACGTCGGCCTGCTCTCCGAGGAGTACGACCCGGTCGCGAACCGCCAGCTCGGAAACTTTCCGCAGGCATTCACGCACCTCGCGCTCGTCAACACCGCGATCGTCCTCGGCGAGGGCCGCGGGATGCGGCATCCCCGCCGCCGGAACGACTGAGGCCCGCTCGCGCGGGCCTCAGTCCTTGTACGGATCGACGACGTCGCGACCGGCCATCGCGACGCCGAGCGGGCGCAGCTTGTGCTTCACGCGGATCGAGTCCGCGTGTGCGGCGAGGACGTCCGGCAGGCGCTTGTACACCTCGGGCGCCTCGTCCGCGCCGCCGCCGACCAGCACGATGCCCTGCTCGCGCAGGCGCTTCTGCACCGCCGGCCAGTCGACCACGCCCGGCTTGAGCTGCTCCTCGACCCACGTCTTCATCACGCCCGCCTCCGGATGCTCCGGACAGCGCGCGTCACGCGACTCGAAGGCGCGGTCGCAGTCGCGGTTGCGGCACGTCCAGCGCTTGCGCCGGCGAACGCGGCCCGCGGCCTGCGAGCGGCTCATCACACGGCCGGCACCGTGCACGGTCGAGTAGAGCGACTCCTCGGCCTCGCCGCTCTCCACGCCCTCGAGGATCACGGACTCGTCGCCCATCGAGCCGCCGACGAAGCCCTCCTGGCCGGGACGCGCGGGCGTGCAGCCCTTGCGGATCACCCAGTAGGTGCGGCCGAAGTGCTCCTCTCGCCACCCGAAGTTATGGTGGTTGTGCACCTCGTAAACCGCGTCCGCGCCCAGGATCTCCAGCACCTTGTCGACGACGACGTCGCGGCCGGCGTACGCGTACTCGCCCGCCAGCTGCATCGCGGCGACGTAGGACTCGCCGAGCTCGGAGTCGACCTCGAACAGCACCGGAGGCGAGTCCATCTCGCCCTCTGAGGCGCGGCCCTCGAACGGCAGGTCCTGCGCGAGCGCGAGGAAGCCGGACGCGGTCTTGTGGCCGAAGCCGCGCGAGCCGAAGTGGACGCCGACCCAGATGCGGCCCTGCTCGTCCTCCATCAGGTTGACGTAGTGGTTGCCCGAGCCGACGGTGCCGAGCTGCGCCTCCGCCGTCTGCGCGAGCTTGCGCTGCGGCGCGAAGTCCGCGGTGCGGATCTTCTCCAGCACGGGATGGTCAGCACGCTCCTGCGCGGGAACACCCATGCCGAAGGAGATGCGGCGGGTGATCTCGCGCATCACACGCTCGATGCCGCCTAGAGCGTCCAGGTCCGAACGCGTAAGGTTGGTTTGAGCCGCCTTGTTGCCGCAGTTATGCACGACGACTCCCTCGGCGAGGAATGACTCCGCGGGGTCGGCGGTCACGATGTCCCACGTCTCAGCCGGTCCGGAGCTGCGTAGGTCATCAATAGGGACCCACACGCCCTCTCCCAGTACCTGCGTCTCGAAGGCCACGTTCATGCCGCGCCGCAGCGGTGCGTTGCGATAGACAGAGTGATGGACGAATCCGCGTGAGACGCCGAAGCGAGATGAGACTTCAGCGACTACTGCCGAGTGCTTCATCCCGACGGCTCGGAGCGAGAGTGCCTGAAGGCGTGCCGCTTGGCGCCGCACTAGAAGCGCACGCCGCTGCCAGGCGACACTCGCCGCGAGTGCGGCGGCGCGCCGCTTCTGCGCTGCACGACAAAAACCGACATCCTCGAAGAAGCGGACTTGCTCGTCCTCTCCACCAAGGATTTGCACGACCGAGCACTCCGCACTGGTTGCGATCGAGCAGCGAAAACCGAGAGACGTCAGCAAAGCGACGACAAGCGCTGCCGCATGTGCGTCGGCCTGCTTCAACGCCAAGTTCGTGATGCGCCCCTCGAGCACGAAGGGCGTGCTCATCTCCGCACTTGCGAATGCAGACAACCACAGCGCTCGCGCCCATGCCGGTGCATCGAGCAACCACGGCATCGGCGTGCGATGCCACCGCTTGCGTCCCACGGGCGATCCAAGCTCGGCGAGTCGTGCATGGAGCTCGACAGAGTTGACACAGACGTGAATCTCGCGCGCACGTCGCGAGCCACGGTCCCTCCGATGGACGTTCGCCGAATAGCCGAGCCGAGCCACGTCGCCTACGATCGCCGCGGCGTCCTCCTCGACCGTTGTGTAGATCGAAACGCGCTTGCCGTCCTCTGTCAGGTGGCCGTCGCCGGAGGCGTACGCGAGCAGGCGCAGTAGCGCCGGCTCGATTGCAAACGGCTCATACGCAAGCCCCAGGTGGGGTCGGCAGAGGACCAAGTCGTCGTCATCGATTGCTTGCGTCTCGATCCATCCGCGGGTCGTGAGAATTCGGTGGTCGGGCGTGAGCTCGAGGCTTCGTCCGTTGGCCAACGCGAGCTCGACGACGTCCTTGCGTCCTCGACTGATCGCGCCGATGTGCGGACTCACGGATCGGCTTCGACCCTCGTCGAGGCACTCAAGCGGTGTGGAAACCAAAACGGCATTGATTGGCAGCGCATATCCATCGCTCGTCGCGACGGAAGTTCCCGATGCGATGCAGCCGATGTCGTATCCGACGCCGGACGGTGAGATGAACCCCTCGTAGGCAATTCCGCCCCCGATTGGCTGGCTGTACCCAGGGTGGTGGTCGGCGCACAAGACACCGAAGTCCGCATCTCCGGCATCCATGCACCGCTTCAACTGCTCGAGGCTGCGCTGATCGACCGGACCGAACGTCTTGATAGTGCTCATTGCTCTCCTTATTCTCGCTGCCGTACATGAAGACACCGGGCGGACTCGAACCGCCGTCTACGCGCTTTGCAGGCGCCCGCCTCGCCACTCGGCCACGGCGTCAGGCCTCCGAGAGGAATCGAACCTCTGCGCCCGGGTTCGAAGCCCGGAGCTCTGTCCGCTGAGCTACGGAGGCGAAGTGCGGGCGGAGGGAGTCGAACCCCCATGGGCGTGAGCCCGCCGGCTTCTGAGGCCGGTGCGTCTGGCCAGTTCCGCCACGCCCGCGTGCATTGCTTGCGCCCTCGCCGGCCGTAGGCCGGTTACCAGCCCCAGGCGCGGCGGTACGCGTCGACGAGGAAGCGATCGACCGCGACGCGGTCCGGTTCATCCGGCAGCGGGGAGCGCTCGAGCGCTCCCGCGAGTCCGCGTTCGACGTCGTCGATCTCGGCGAGCGCATCCTCGAACGACAGTTCGCCGGTTCGGATCGCCATCACGCGCGAGCGGCCGGGCTCGGCGAGCGGAAGGGTCAGCCGTCCTGACTCGAGCAGCTCGATTCCCTGGTGCCCAAGACGAGCTGCGTGCATCGCGTACTTCGTGTCGTACCCGTGCGCCTCGACGAGCTCTGGTCGATTCACCCGCTTCTGTCCACGCGTTCCGAGGAGACGTTCCTTCTGTCCGCGTAAGTAGCCGAGGTAGCCGCGTCCCGCCCGTTTCGAGAGGAGCGCGCGACGGAGCTCGCGCAGCTCCTCGCCGAGCTCGGTGCAGACGTGCACGAGCTCGGCGGGCACGAAGAGCAAGAGCAGGATCGTCGGATGACCCTTCAGCGCAAGACGCACGTACTTCCGCAGGCTGTACGCGACGAGGTCGAGGTCTCCCGGGCCGGACCGCGCTCCTTCCGGCTGCGTGCGGTGAACGAAGTGCTCGAACCCGTAGAGCCCGCCTGTGCTCGCGCCGGCACGCGCAAGCCCGACGATGAATTCCGGCGGTTCGACGAACACCGCCATCTCGTCGCGATCGTCCTGGCCGCCGTGATGGAGTCCGTGCACGGTCGAGCCGACGGTCGCGCGCAGGATCGTGGTTCTCTCGACGATCTCCTTCGTGTCCACAGTGGCCTCCTCTCGCATTCTCATGGGACGCGCCTCCGCCTGGACAGCTCGGCGGAGGCGCTCATCATCGCCCGCCGAGCGCGCCAGGAGTCAGAGCGCGCCGCGGGCGAAGTCCGAGATCAGCTGCGGCGTCGCGGTGTCGAAGCCGACGACGTTGAGCATTCCCGGATCGTTGGGATCTGCGATCGAGAATGCGTTCGAGACCATCCCGACCACGACGAGGCGAGCATCGATCCCTGAGGCGCGGCGGTACGCCCGCAGCGCCTGGGCCGGATGAATTACGCCCGCCCACGTCTCCGAGTCGGTGTAGATCACGAACGCGTCGACCTCGCGCTCCGTCGCCTGCGCGTACAGCATCGGCAGCGCGCAGTCCGTGCCGCCGAACGGCAGGTCGGAGACGGTCTTGATCGCGTCGTCGAGCCGCTGGCGCGGGCTGATTGCGAGCGGCGTCAGCCCGTCTTCGTAGCCGCTCCACATCGACGGACCCTGCTTCTTGAAGCCACCCTTGCCGGTGAAGAAGCCGACGATCTCGTAATGCGGCTCAGTCGCCGCCGTCACAAGCGCAAGCGCGGCGGACGCGTCGCGAGGCGTCAGGCCTGGAACGCCGGCGACCCAGCCCGTCGTCATCGAGCCCGAGACGTCGAGCGCAAGCAGCAGACGCGAACCTGCCGGCTCGACGTTCGCGAATGCCGAGTAGAACGCACCGTCGAGCGCGTCGACCAGCTCGCGAACCGGGTTCCACTCACCGCGTCCGCGAACGCCGCGGCCGGACTCGTATGTCCGGAGCGCCGCGAGCAAAGCGATCGGGTGCACCCGCGCACGCTGGATTCGCTCTTCGTCGCCCAGCTCTGCGACGACCTTGGTCGTGCCTGCCGAGCCCGGTGCGACGACGCCGACCCGCGTCATCGTCGCGAGGTTGCGGATCATCGCCGTCATCGGCATTTCTTCGAGCAACGCCTCCCAGACCTCGCGCGAGCCCAGGTGCTCGCCCTTGACTGCCTCGCGCGGGAGACCGTACTCGCGGATCACCGCCGCGCTGTCGGCCGGGTGCTCTGCGGCCTGCGCCCGAGCGAACCCCTCGACCGTGCGCGGGAGACCGCCGGCGTGGCCGCCCCGGACGATCCACTCGAACAGCGCCGCATGCTCGCGTGTGACGTCGAGCGTCGGGTTGCCGGCGCTGACAGTTCGAGCCGGATGCGCGAGGCGCAGCAGGTCGCGATGGGTCACGCCCTCACGCCGGCGGTACTTCACCGCCTGGTATGCGACCTCGTCCGGCCGGCGGCTTGCGTACCACCGGCCGACCGCACGCCGCAGCGCGCGGCCCCAGCCGCGGAACTGCTCAACGAACGTCGCGAACCGGAACAGGTGTGTGCCGGTGCGCGCGACGAGCGGCAGCGCGTCGAGCGCCGCCTTCCGCGTGTCGTGGTCGGCCGAGCCGGCGGCCATCGCGAGCGCGAACAGCGCCGGATCGTTCTTCGGCGCACGGCCCTCGCGGCTGACCGCGACGATCTCGTCGACCGTGCGCTGCCCGTCTTCGGCAAGACAGCGGTCGACTGCCTTGGCGTTTTCGCGTGTCAGCGTCCGCTCGGACGCGTAGTAGCTCCCGCCCTCCGAACCGAGGACGAGGAACCGATGCAGCCGTGCCCAGCCGTCCACCGGCCACGAGTAGCCGACGTCGCTGTTCGGCACCTGGCCCGGCAGCGGCTCGGACTGCGGCACGCGGCGCGTGCCGTGACGCTTCAGGTACGACATATGACCTCCTCCCTTCGTGGTTTGCCGTGTTGTCAAAGACGTGCGGTCGTGGTGTGCAACCCGGACCAGCCGAAGCTCCCTGTGGCGCGGCCTGGACCGCGCCGTCCAGGTTCCGAGAACCGGGCCGCTCCGGCCCGCACGTGCGAAGGCTGCGGTCGTGGTGTCGCGGGCGGAAGAACTGAGCTACACGACGAGGCGTTCGCCTCGACGTGGACGGAGTCGAACCCGTCGACCTCCCGGCGCAACGCCGGGCGCTCTACCGATAACCGCTCGCTGCCGGCCCGCAGCCGGCTGCACGTTCGACGTCGTACTGCCGCGGCGCGGGGCGCGAACGATTCACTTCGGCCCGCAGCAGGATGTCTCGTCGCGGTCATGGGGTGCAGACCGGACACCGCGCGCGGAGCGCGGCGGCGGGAGTCGAACCCGCAAGACGCGTGCGCCTTCTATGCCAGAGAACCGGACCGCTCCGGCCCGCGACGATCGTCGAACAGCAGGCCCGCCAGGAGTCGAACCCGGACCGACGAGGTTGGAGCTCGTCGTGCACCCGTTACACCACGGGCCTGTGAGATACGCCCGGCTGGAGTCGAACCAGCGTCCTCTGCCGTCGCAGAGCAGCGCTCTGTCCACTGAGCTACGGGCGTTTGTGCGAGAGCTACCAGCCGGTCGTAATCCGAACCACGTGGTTATCGTCTGAGGCGGCTGCCCTAAGTCGACCCATTTGGGCTGATGAAAATCAAACAGGTCCAAAATGCTAAATTGGACCGATGCTTAAATTTGCGTCCAGAAGTGGGTCAAATATCTCCTAGAGGCCGTGGTCGCCCGAGCCGCGCCGAGGTCCTGCGCTCGCTGGATCGAGCGATCGAGGACTTGCACACTGTGGGCGGGCTGCCGCTCCCTGCCGAGGCGGATGCAATCTGGGAAGGCATCTGGTACGAGGAGGCGCACCACTCGACGGCGATCGAGGGCAACACCTTGATCCTCAAGGAGGTCGAGCGACTTCTCCGCGACGGGAAGGCGGTCGGCAGCAAGGAACTCGCCGAGTACCTCGAGGTCGAGGGGTACGCGAAGGCGGCGCGGTGGGTATACGCCCAAGCGGTGGAGCAGACACGCGACTGGTCGGCCGGGGAGCGGATCAACCTGACGGAGCTCCGTCAGATCCACAAGCTCGTGGTCGAGCCCGCCTGGCTCCATTCGCCGCTGGATGACCTGCGTCCGCGTGAGGGGCCCGGTTCGTTCCGCCAGCACGACATCCGGCCGTTTGCAGGAGGTATGACACCATCGCCCTTCCCCGACGTCCCGGCGCTCGTCTCCGATTGGCTGCGAGATGCCGATCGAGGGCCGGCCGATGACCAGCATGCGATGCTGTTCGTCGCCGACCTCCACGCTCGCTTCGAACGGATCCATCCCTTCCGCGACGGGAACGGACGAGTAGGCCGCCTCGCGACCAACCTCCTTCTCGTTCGGCACGGGTATCCACCGGCAGTCGTTTACAAGCGAGACCGCATTCGGTATCTGAACGCGCTCAGACGGGCGGATCGGGACGACGCGGGCCCGCTCGCCGAGATCCTCGCCCGAGCGGTCACCGACGGAATCCACCGCTTCCTGCTCCCCGGTCTGGCCGGACCGCATCGCCTCGTTCCGCTTCGGTCCCTCGCCGACACGGAGCTCTCGGGGAACGCTCTTGCCGTTGCGGCCAAGCGCAGTCGGCTGCGCGCTGTCCGACGGACCGATCAGTGGTACTCGACGAGGCAGTGGGTGGAGGACTATAAGGAGCGGCGATACAAGCGCGGATGAATTCGACCTATCCGAGCTCGTCGAAAATCGGACAAGTCAACTTTCGTCAGCATCAGTCAGAAGAAGGGCCTCCGGCAGGAGTCGAACCCACACTTCGGCCGTACAAAGGGCGCGTGCTTGCCGTTGACACTACGGAGGCGAAAGTGGAGACGGTGGGAGTCGAACCCACGTCCTCCTCGGTGCAAGCGAGGTGCTCGCCGTTGAGCTGCATCCCCGTGAATGGGGTGACCGGCCGGATTCGAACCGGCGCCGCGGGATTCACAGTCCCGGATGCTGACCGTCTACACCACGGTCACCACGAAGCGGGGACGACCGGAGTCGAACCGGCGGCCTCTCGCCTGACAAGCGAGCGCTCTTTGCCGTTGAGCTACGTCCCCTTTGAGTAGCGCGGACGGGATTCGAACCCGCGATCTCGAGCTCATGAGGCTCGCGAGGACAGCCGCTCCTCTACCGCGCGTCGCGCCGAAGGCGCGCAAATGGGCAAAAGCCCAATCACATCTGGCTGGCAGGACTCGAACCTGCGCTCTCCGGCGCCCGAAGCCGGCGGGGTGGCCAGTCTCCCCTACAGCCAGTCGAGGTACCCCCGGCGAGATTCGAACTCGCAGCTTCCGGGTTGAGGGCCCGGCGTCATCACCGTTTCGACCACAGGGGCGTACAGCTCCGGCGGCAGGACTCGAACCTGCAGTCTCGCGGGTAACAGCCGCGCGTCTTCCCCTTCGACCACGCCGGAACGAGCTCGACGAGTGGCCCCGGCAGGCGTCGAACCTGCACGTCCCCGATTAAGAGTCGGGAGCTCTGCCAGTTTGAGCTACGGAGCCGGAGATGTGACCGGCAGGTGTCGAACCTGCGCGCCCCGCGTTTCAGAGGGGAGCTCTTCCAACTGAGCTACGGTCACGTAGATGGGTGCACAAACCAATCGCTCTTTGACCGCTCCCGCCCTGATGATCAGTCTTGAGTACTCGAGTGAGTCGAGAACCCGCGCAGTGGTATGCCGGCCGTTCTGACCGCATCGGCATCCAGAATTTCCGCAGAAGGTGTGAAGTATCGCGAAATCATTCGGCTGATCGAGGACGACGGCTGGCGCTTGGTAGCGCAGCGTGGAAGCCATCGTCATTACGAACACGCGACCAAACCGGGAAAGGTCACGGTGGCAGGCAAGCCAAACCTGGACGTGCCGAAGGGCACGGCGGCGAATATCCTTCGTCAAGCGGGTCTACGAAAGCGGAGCTGATGACGGAGTATCTGGTCGTAATCGAGCACGAGGGCGAGTCCTGGGGCGCCTTTTGCCCCGATCTTCCCGGTGTCGGCGTCGTCGCGGACACGCGGGAAGAGGTGGAGCTGCTGATCCGCGACGCGATCTCGTTCCACCTCGAGGGCTTGCGCCAGGCCGGCGAACCGATTCCTGAGCCTTCAGCCGTAGGAACGACGGTCGTTCAGGTTCCCGCCGCGTAGCTGTCTCCGCTGGGCGCATCTATCTGAGAGGGGCTGATCCGACGATCATGGGCGGAACTTGGAGTTGCGCAAACCAGATCGTCGTCACAGCCGAGCCGCTGAGCGTCGGGTGACGCGATCACGTGTCCGCCCTCTAGCGAGAGGACGCTCGCGCATGCGACCGCCGCCGCGCTTCACTTCCATCACGGCGCCGATGCCGGCTTTGCCGGCGTCGGCTCACGGACGCCGGCCGGTAGGAACCAGCGCCTGAAAGTCCGAAGGACTTTCGGGCGATATGGGCGAGGCTGGAATCGAACCAGCGGCCTCTCGTTTGTAAGACGCGCGCTCTACCTGCCGAGCTACGCGCCCGCGTGAAGCTCCGGGACGAGGAGTCGAACCTCGATCTCCACGTTCAGAGCGTGGGGTCCTGCCGGTTAGACGATCCCGGAAGGCCGGTGCGCACGTCTTCGCGTTTCCGTCCATCTCCGGCGGGAGATCGATGCAGATGCGAAGCGTTGCTCTGTCACGCTCAGCCGAGGCCGAGCGATGTTTTCCAAGCCACTCGCCTACTCTTCGACCCTGGATCGCGTGCTTGCGCGTCCTACGTGGAGGAGCTTTGGAGCCCGAGCCTCGGGCGTTTCGGCTAAAACCGCAAGCTAAAGTACACCGAAATGGTGGCGCTGGATTTCCAGCGAAAACACCGAGGGTCTTTCTCTCTCAGGCGGGGCCTCGATTCGATCTAGATTTTTCTCAAGCTGGGCATCACCCTTCTGTTTGCGAGTCCTCAGTCGACCTCCGAAACGACGAAGGCGACCCGTTTGGGTCGCCCTCGGCTGGAGCTGCTATGCCGCTAGTCGCCTAGCGCATGCACCCCTCAGCGAGGGCATCGGCGGTGAAACGCGCGTTTCCCGGGTACCGCTCGGGATCGCACGGCAACGCCACGGCCTGAATGGCCGTTTCGGGAAGGAACGAGTGGCTGTTTTTGATGGTGATCAACATGTGCGTGTCGTTATGCCGGGCCGGAGCATAGACCAAACATCGGACATCCGCAAGAGGTAGTTGAGAAATTAACGTACTGATCACACCTTCGGAAGAACGAAGTCAAAGGCAAAAGTCGCTTCAGGAATTCGCAAGACTGCCAGCCGTCACCGGCTCGACCGTGACCACGAGCTCGCGCGCAGCGCGGCCGGCGAGCTCCAGGGCCGCCCCCGGGTCAGCGGCCGTCGCGATCACGTAGCCACGGCGGTCTGCATCGACCTGCACCGGGCGGATCACCTCGCCGAGCTGGATGTACACGTCGGCCTCGAGCACGCCGGGCGCTGCACGAACGCGGTCGAGCCCGCTGACGGCAGTGACGCGGCCCGTCGGCAGGATGCCCGGGCTCGCGGTGAAGAAGCGGACCGCGAGGGGCCTTTGGAACCGCGACTCGACGAGCTCGTCGGGGACGGCCAGACCGAGCGCCTGTCGCAGCGCGATGTCGACGAGGTCGACGCCGATCGCAAGGCGGACGAGGTCCGCCATCTGCCCGGCCGGAATGCGTGCGGCGACCTCGACGACGGAAGGCTCGCCGCCGTCGGTGACGATCAGCTGCGGAAACGCGATTCCGTCGCGGAGCCCGAGCGCGCGCACCGCCGCTACGGCTGTCTGTCCCGCCGACTCGAGCCACACGCGGTCGAGTCTCGACGGATAGAGGTGGATCCACCCGACGCCGAATCCCCGCCCCCGCGGTCGCAGCCGATCCGACAGCGTCAGTAGCACCGGCTCGCCGTCGCGGACGATGACGATGCCGTTCAGCTCGGCGCCTTCCAGATAGCGCTCGACGATCGCCGTGCCGTTGCGCGAATGGGCGAGCGTCTCCGGCAGACGCTTCCGGAGCTCGGCAAAGGAGTCGAGCCGGAAAACCCCACGCTGGCCGCCCGAATCGACCGGCTTGAGCACCGCCGGGAAGTTGATCGCGGACAGCTCCGCGGCGCGGACGGCTTCGGCCGTCAAGACGGAAAACGTTGGCTGCGCAACGCCGTGCTCGAGCAAGCGGACGCGCATCGCGGCCTTGTCGGTCATCACGTGCGCCGTCCCGCTGCCGATCCCGGGTAGGCCGAGTCCTTCGGCGACGGCCGCGGCCGCGGGAACGGCGCGGTCGCTCGAGATCGCGACGACCGCATCCACGTGCTCGCGGCGCGCGATCTCGGTGACGCGGTCGACGTCGGTGAAGTCCACCGCTTCGTGGACGTCGGCCTCCGCAAAACCGACGGCCCCGGGGTCCCCGTCCACTGCGACGACCCGGAAGCCGTCGGATCGTGCCTGCCGTAGCGCGGCGAGCTGTGACACGCTCGCACCCAGGAAGAGCACGGTCGCCACCCCGCGCCGATGCTAGGACGGCGCTGCAGGGCAACCCTGCGAATTCCGCAACGCTTAACGCGGAATGAACGAACCTTTACGCAATACATGATCTACGGGATGAGCGTCCGTTCGGCGAACACGACCGCGACGAGCACGAGCGCCAGCGCGCCGGCGAGGGCGACCGGCGGGAACGCCGACTCGGCGAGCAGCAGTGCGAGGAGGACCGTTGCCGAGGCGAGCTTCAGCGACACGCCGACGCGGCGGGGGCCGCCGACCGTGACCGAGCGCGTGGCGACAAGCGAGACGAGGTAGAGGATGACGCCGCCGAGGAGCGCGACGCTCGCGCCTGCTCCGAGCTGATCGTCGCCGGCCCGCTCGATCAGCAGGCGCAGGCCCGCGCTCGTCGCCGCCAGCGCCATCAGGAGCGGAATGTGCGCGTACGAGTAGACGACGACGTCCATCGTCGAGCCTCGCAGGACGACGCCGGCCTGGCGGTCGAAGTACAGCCACCAGATCGCCGCCACGGCGGTGAACCCGAGGACTCCGGCCGCGACCGAGTCGACTTGCCAGTTGGTCCCGGAGGTTCGGAGGGCGACCGCGACGACGGACTCGCCGAGCACAATGAGCGTGAAGAGCGCCCAGCGCTCCGGGAGGTGGCTGCCGCTCGTCGGCACGCGGCGGTGGATGTGCGTCGAGAGCGGCGGCAGGCTCAGCTCGAGCGTGAGCGCGACTCCCCAGAACACGTAGCGCAGCGGCGTGTCGACTGCGAGCGACGCCAGCCAGATCGCGACGCCGACGCTGTACCCGCCACCGTAGAGGCGAATCAGCGTGCGCGCCTCGGGAACGGCGCGCCAGGCGCGCCAGTAGAGGGCGAGCATGAACGAGCGCAGCGTGATGTAGGCGAGCGCGAACGCGGCGCTGTTCCGTCCATGAGCGACGTCGTCGATGAGCACCGCCATCGCGGCGATCGCGAGCATCGCCGCGAAGTACGCGACGCGGAAGAGCAGGTCGTCGGTGTCGAAGCGCGTCGCGTAGGCCATGTAGCCCTGCCACGCGACGTAGACGGGGATGAACAGCGCCGCGAAGCGAGGAAGCCTGCGGTCGAGTGATCGACGACCAGCTCGTGGGACAGCTCGGTGATCGCGACGACGAAGACGAGGTCGAAAAAGAGCTCGAGCCAGCTCGCGTGCCGCTCGCCCACCTCGTGCGTCGTCAGCAATCGTGGCG
>WNEY01002697.1_pt1 | contig 13079 bp, 9 predicted proteins | sample 5400531 | NCBI WGS metagenome assembly WNEY01 (sample SAMN13153338, study PRJNA577476) | soil metagenome | isolation source: 200 cm saprolite under Douglas fir tree site 1 | place: USA:California | collected 2015-04-18
GCGGCGTCGGTGTTCACCAGGTTCTCGATCTTGCGCACCGCATGCAGCACGGTCGTGTGGTCGCGGCCGCCGAAGCGTCGACCGATCTCCGGGAGCGAGCGCAGCGTCAGCGTCTTGGCCAGGTACATCGCCACCTGCCGCGGACGCACCACGTTGGCGGTGCGTCGCGACGACAGGAGGTCGGCGCGGCTCACATTGTATTGTCGCGCCACGACGCGCTGGATGTCCTCGATCTTGACGCGCTTGGGCTCCTGCGGGCGGATCAGGTCGCGCACCTCGCGCTCCGCCATCTCCAACGTGATCGGCTGTGCGGTCAGCTTGCTGTGGGCGAGCAGGCGGTTGAGCGCGCCCTCGAGGTCACGCCCGTTGTGAGTCACGGTCTTGGCGATGAAGATGAGCACCTGGGGCGGAACGTCGAAGCCGGGGTGATGCTGCTTCGCGGCGGCGACCCGGTATTTGAGAATTTCGAGGCGCAGCTCCTCGCCGAGCGATCCCATCTCGACCACCAGCCCGCCCGCGAGCCGCGAGCGCACGCGCTCGTCCAGGCTCTCGAGATCGGACGGTGGACGGTCGGCGGCGATCACGACCTGCCGTCCGGCGTCGATCAGCGCATTGAGCGTGTGGCAGAACTCGGCCTGGGTCGATTTGCCTTGCAGGAACTGGAGGTCGTCGATCACCAGCACGTCGATGGCGCGCAGTGCTTCCTTGAAGGCGATCGCGTTCTGCGTGCGCAGCGCGGCCACGAAGCCGTACATGAATTTCTCGGCGGTGAGATAGAGCACCTTGCGTTCGGGGCTGCTGTTGCCGGCCCAGGCGAGCGACTGCAGGAGATGGGTCTTGCCGAGACCCACGCCGGCGTGAATGTAGAGCGGGTTGAACATGACCGCGTCACCGCGGCGGCCTTGCGCCACCTGCTTGGCGGCGGCGTGGGCGAGCGTGTTGGAGCGGCCGACCACGAATGTCTCGAAGCACAGGCGCGGATCGAGCGGGGAACCACCGAGCGCCTCGTGCACGGCCGAGACCGGCGCCAGCATGCTGCGCGGCTCGCCGCTGCTCTTGTAGTCGCGCACCGTCTGGGTGCGATTGCCGGCGAGCTCGCTGGCTGTTTCCGCCGGCTTGCTCTTCGGCGGCAGGGTGCGAATGACGGCCGAGCGCACCGTGAGTTCGATCCGCAGGATGCTCGGTTGCTCCGCTTGCCAGCAGGCGAGCACTTTTTCGGCGTAATGCGACTGGATCCAGCTCTTGAGAAAGCGGGTCGGCACCGAAAGCTTCACGGTGTCCTCTTCGATGCCTTCGAGCTCCATGCGGGCGAACCAGCTCGAATAGATGTCTTCCCCGACTTCGGCACGCAGGCGTTCCTTCACCCGCGCCCAGCGCTCCTGATCCGTGCTCGTCATTTGGCCGTTCTCTTTTTTGTCGACAGGCAGATTTTGTGGAACGCAGCACAAACGCGGGTACAGCAGGGCGCCCGAAGGGGCGGAAGCAGATTGAATTGAACGCAGGCGAATGAAGCGGCGGGAACAGGGGCTGCTCGTGGAGACAGAAGCGGAGCGTGCCGGCAGCCGGGCGGCACGGGACAGGCAATCAGCGCCCGGGCGGCGCCGGCCCTTTCGTCGATACGAACAGCCTTGATACGAACAGCCTTGATACGAACAGCCTTGGACCGAAGCCGGCGGCTTCCCGGTCGGTCGCTCTCGTCCTAGACATTGGCCTCGCCTCGGTCATAATGCCCCCCTGTCCATCGCCGTCGTTTTTCACGAGGGCTATGCACGCATTCGACTTGCCGAAGTATTGTTCTGGTCGCTCCCCGTCGCCGCTTATTATTGCACCAGCGCCACGAAGCTTAGACTTATGTCTCGACGCACCGATCTTTGAGCAGATCGAAGTCGAAGCGGGAGCGAACTGGACATGACTCTCCCCTCCTCATTCTCCGAGGAACTCAAATACGGACCATTTACTGAAAACCGCCAGTGGCCTAGCGACAATTTCAAAATAGCACGGCCGAGCCGCCTCGCAAGCGTTCTGCAATCGCGAACACCGCATGATTCGCGGCTCGATGCGCTGTGCAGGCTCCGCGATGATAGACGTAAGAGTTTGAGCGAGCTTGGTAATTCTTAAGTCGCCGGATGCCGGGCAACGGGCGGGCGCCGAATGGAATTTGATGCTACGTCGGAGCGCGCCGAATCGCAGAAAAGCCCGAAATCAAAGCCCTCGTCGACACATGGCCAATAAACTCTTCTGTAAACAGCTATATTTTTGTGCGGAAAGACAGGGTAGTCCGCAAGGGCACAGCTCGCCCTCGGCGGCATCGAGGTCGCCAATCCGCAAGAGCAAAAACGTGGCACACAGCGCAGTCCACGCACTATAGGTGCGCTCCGTGACGCTTTTGCAACACGGGGGGCGAGACGTGTGGACGGATTTCCATGCGCCGACGAATGCTATCGAGCCGGCGCTTGCACATCGTGGTTGCGCAGCCGGTCGAATCGCACAAAGCCCGGCCTGCGCGGGCCGGGCCATAACCAGCAGCAGGCGGGCAAGAGCTGCGCTATTGGGCGAGCTTGGCAACCTGGTGGTTGAGGCGCGACACCTTGCGGCTCGCCGCGTTGCGGTGAACCACGCCCTTCTGCGCTGCGCGCATGATCATCGGCTCGGCCTGCTTCAATGCATCGAGCGCCTTGCCGCGGTCGCCGGCCGCGATGGCCTCCTCGACCTTGCGCACCGAGCCGCGCAGCTCGGAGCGGCGCGCTTTGTTGATCTCGGTGCGGCGCGCGATCTTGCGCGCGGCTTTTTCAGCGGAAGTGGTATTGGCCATGCCTGATCTCGTTCTGCGTGCCGCCGTCCGGCACGCTCATCTCTCATCCGGGTCTATATCGTAAAACGCGAGCGGCGGCGAGCGTCTCGCCGCCAACGCGCGCCGCTTATAGTCGGGCGCTCCGGGAGCGTCAACACCGTAGGTAGCACACGAGCTGTCCGGTTTTGGAGCATTTTCCGGAAAAGTGGACACCGGTTTTCCGTAGAAAATGCGACCACTAAAGGAATCCGGAGCGCATTCCGTGTTCAACCTGATCGGAATGCGCTCTAGGCCACCCGCTTGGCGCGGACGCCGTCGTAGCCGGCCACCACCGATGCCCGGTCGGCGGCCGCGAACATGCTCAACGGCGGCTGCACCCGCCCCCAGGCCGCGTCGCCGTGGATGTGCGCCAGCAGCGCCTTCACGCCCGCGACCAGCTGCTTGCCGTCGAACAGCTTGCGGATCGTCACTGCGGCGTCGAGCGCTGCCGCATCGCCGCCACGCCATGCGCGCGCGCACAGGTCGGCGTTGAGATTCGCGGTCGCCGAGATGCAGCCGGCAAATGCGCCGGAACGCGCCTCCAGCAGCACCGCTTCGGTCGAGGGAAATACCTTGAAGCGGGGCGAGATCGCCGCCGCCTCGCGCGCATAGCCCATGTCGCCGGAGGAATCCTTGAGGCCGACGATGCGGTCGCCGTGCGTGGCGAGCAGGCGCTTGACCAGCTTGACATGCCAGGGAAGGCCGGACTGGGCCGGGAAGTGATAGAGATAGATCGGAATCGGCTTGGCGGCTGTTGCGGTCACGATCGTATCGATATAGGCCGCGAGCCCGTCGTCGGGCACGCCCTTGTAGTAGAACGGCGGCAGCACCAGCGCGCCGGCGAATCCAAGCTCGGCCGCGTGCCTGGTCAACGTGACGGCGTCCGCCATCGAGGCGGCGCCGGTGCCGACCATGAGGCGATCGAGAGGTAGTCCCGTGTCGCGGTAAGCGCTCATCACGCGCTGGCGCTGATCGAGCGAGAACGAGGTCGCCTCGCCGGTGGTGCCGAGCACGTTCAGTCCGTCGCAGCCGTTGCCGAGCAGGAAGCGGGCGAGCGCGGTCGAGCGCGCGCAATCGGGCTCGCCCTTGTCGTCGACCGCGGTCGCGATCGCGGCGATGACTCCTTGGAGTTTGTCGCTCATGTTCCCTCCTCGTTCAGCGGCGAATAGCGAATGGCGAATAGCGAATAGAATATGCAACTGGCGCCGTTCGCTATCGGCTGCTTACCATTCGCCACTCGCTACTCGCTATTCGCCCTTGCGTCCTCAGCCGCTCACGTTGAACGCCGCCAGCGCGGCCATGTTCACGAGCTGGGCGTCGTTGGCCGACAGCGGAACGATCTGCACCGGCCGGTCGAGCCCGACCAGGATCGGCCCGATCACGGTCGCGCCGCCCAATTCCTGCAGCAGCTTGGTCGAGATCGAGGCGGAATGGAATGCCGGCATGATCAGTACGTTGGCCGGTCCCGACAGCCGGCAGAACGGATAGGCCTCCCGCAGCTCCATGTTGAGCGCGACGTCGGCCGCCACGTCGCCGTCGTATTCGAAATCGACGCGGCGCTGGTCGAGGATGCGCACCGCCTCCTGCACGAGCGCGGCGCGCTCGCCCGGCGGATTGCCGAAGGTCGAAAAGGCGAGCAGCGCCAGCCGCGGCTCGTAGCCCATCCGGCGCGCGACGCCGGCCGCTTCCACCGCGATGTCGGCGAGGTTCGCGGCATTCGGCATCTCGGTGACCGCGGTGTCGGCGACCAGCACGGTGCGGCCGCGTGCGAGCACCAGCGAGACACCCATCACGCGGTGGCCGGGCTTGGGATCGATGCAGCGCAGAATGTCGGTGAGCGCGACCGAGAAGTTGCGGGTGACGCCGGTCACCATGGCATCGGCGTCGCCCAGCGCGACCATGCAAGAGGCGAAATGGTTGCGGTCCTGGTTGACCAGCCGCTGGCAGTCGCGCTGCAGAAAGCCCCGGCGCTGCAACCGCTCGTAGAGATGGGCGGCATAGGCCGCGTTGCGATGCGACAGACGCGCATTGATGATCTCGATGCCGCCGCCGAGCTCGATGCCGAGCGTGCGTGCGCTTTCGCGCACGCGATCCTCGCGGGCGACCAGCAGCGCGGTGCCCAGGCCCTGGTTGACGAAGCTCGCGGCGGCGCGGATCACCTGCTCCTCCTCGCCCTCCGCGAACACCACGCGCTGCGGCCGCCGCCGCAATCGTTCGTAAACGCGCTGCAGGACGCCGGCGACCGGATCGCGGCGCGAGCGCAGTTGCGCCCGATAGGCGTCCATATCGACGATCGGCTTGCGCGCCACGCCGGTGTCCATGGCGGCCTTGGCGACCGCCGGCGGAATATTGGAGATCAGGCGCGGGTCGAACGGCACCGGAATGATGTAATCGGCGCCGTATTTCGGCCGCGTGCCGTAGGCGACCGCCACCTCGTCGGGCACGTCCTCGCGCGCCAGCTCGGCGAGCGCCCGCGCGGCGGCGATCTTCATCTCCATGTTGATGGCGGTCGCTCGCACGTCGAGCGCGCCGCGGAAGATGTAGGGAAAGCCGAGAACGTTGTTGATCTGGTTCGGATAGTCCGAGCGGCCGGTTGCCATGATCGCATCGTCGCGCACTTCGGCGACCTCTTCGGCGGTGATCTCCGGATCCGGGTTGGCCATGGCGAAGATGATGGGCTTGGCCGCCATCGACTTTACCATATCCTTGGTCACCGCGCCCTTGACCGACAGCCCGAACAGCACGTCGGCGCCAGCGAGCGCCTGCGCGAGCGTGCGGGCGGAGGTCTTTGCCGCGTGCGCCGACTTCCACTGGTTCATGCCGTCGGTGCGGCCCTGGTAGATCACGCCCTTGGTGTCGCACAGGATGACGTTGTCGGGGGTGAAGCCGATCGCCTTGAGCAATTCGAGGCAGGCGATGCCGGCGGAGCCGGCGCCGTTGCAGACGAGCTTGGTCGACTTGATGTCGCGGCCGGTGAGGTCGAGGGCGTTGATCAGGCCGGCGGCCGCGATGATGGCGGTGCCGTGCTGATCGTCGTGGAATACCGGAATGTCGAGCAGCTCACGCAGCTTCTGCTCGATGATGAAGCATTCCGGCGCCTTGATGTCCTCGAGATTGATGCCGCCCCAGCTCTTGCCGAGCACCCTGACGCAGTTGATGAACTCGTCCGGATCCTCGGTCGACACTTCGAGGTCGATCGAATCGACGTCGGCGAAGCGCTTGAACAGCACCGCCTTGCCTTCCATCACGGGCTTGGCCGCCAGCGCGCCGCGATTGCCGAGGCCCAGAATGGCGGTGCCGTTGGTTATGACGGCGACGAAATTGCCCTTGGTGGTGTAGTCGTAGGCGCGGCCCTCATCCTCGGCGATCGCCAGTACCGGCACCGCCACCCCGGGCGAATAGGCAAGCGACAGATCGCGCTGCGTCGCCATCGGCTTGGTGGCCACGACTTCGAGCTTGCCGGGCCGGCCTTGGCTGTGAAACAGCAGCGCTTCCTGGTCGGTGAACGTCGGTCGTCCGCCGCGGCCTTTTGTTTGTGAAGACATTTCAACCCCTTACGAACGCCCCGACGACCGCGGAACTTGGCCGGCCGGCGGAACCTAGCGGATCGAATAGCGGTCGCTCAAGAGATGCGATCGATCCGCCGATCGAATGCGCTGCTGTCATGCGGTCCTCGGGGAGCCGCGCTCGTCCACAGCGCCACGTCGGTCGCGTCTTCGACAATTGAACCGGGCGGCGGAGGCGTATAATCGAGGGTGGGTGACGCTTTTTCCCCAATGCGTATGACGGCCTGACCATGATCCGCTTCGTCTTCCGGTTCGTTGGACTTTTGTGTCTCGCGGCGGGATTCATCTTTCTGGTCTACGACGGCACCAGGTCGATCGCCGATCAGACGCTCAATCTCACCAGTGTCGGTTACCTCTGGTCGAACATTCACCAGACGTCGCTCTTGCTGCTGCAGCCCGCGGTCGAACGGCACGTGGCGGTCTGGCTGTGGCAGGGCGTGATCCAGCCGTATTTTCTCGAGCAGCCGGTCGCGCTCGCGCTCGGCGTCCTCGGTGCCATCCTGATCCTGCTCGGCCGCAAGAGGAAGCCGCTGATCGGCTACGCGCGCGATTGAGCGGCCGATCTCGGGCAAGCCCGAGATCGATCTTCGTGCGACCTTAATGCGCGCCTGCTGATCCGACCTAACCCTCGTCGGACTCGATCACTTGATCGTATCGGCGCCGGCTTTGCAGGCTTGCCCGTCCTGCGCTCCGGTGCCGCCGCTGCAGCCGATGGCGCCGATGATCTTGCCCCCCGCCATCAGCGGAATGCCGCCTTCGGAGGCGATGACGCCGTCGAGCGTCAACAGAAAGGTGTTTCCCGCAGCCAATCCGTCCTGAAACGCTTTGGTCGGACGACGGAAGGTTGCCGCCGCCTTGGCCTTGTGCTGCGCGATCTGGATCGAGGCGATTTGGGTTTGGTCCATCTTGCTGAAGTGCACGAGATTGCCCCCGATGCTCACGACGGCGATCGCCATGAACCATCCGTTCTTCTTGGCCTCGGCCTCGGCCGCCTCGACCGCCTTTTTCGCCTGCTCGAGCGTGACGCCCGGGCTGCCATATGGGGTTGTGGGCGGGGCCGGTGGGGCCGGCTGCTGTGCCCAAGCAGTTGCGGTGCCGAACGCGAGCGCAGCACAAACCGCGAGCGAACTCATAACCAGCTTACGCATGAAATTTCCTCCCGTCATTCGTTGTCCAGCACCGGGCTCGGTGCGTGGAGCGCATGCAAGCGCTGGGCGAAAGCATAAGGGGGGAATGGCAACGGCGGAATAGGGTTGACGGCGATGTGCTCGCGCGGCCGTGATCGTCCCATCGCGGTCGGCCCGTGAAGATGTGATGCACCGCGCGGGTGCGAAAATCGTCGCAAGCGACTATATTCGGCGCCGCAACGATGGGAGATCGCGCCATGTTCGCATTCAGGAAGAAGCTGGAAATTCCGTCGGCCGCCGAGGCGCTGCCCGGTCGCGCGGCGCCGATCCCGACCGCCCGTGAGCATTTCATTTTTCACCGGCCGCTCAAGGGGCCCTATCCGGAGGGCCTCGCAACCGCGATGTTCGGCATGGGTTGCTTCTGGGGCGCCGAGCGCAAGTTCTGGGAGCTGGGCGACGGCATCCACATCACCGCCGTCGGTTATGCGGGCGGGCCCACCCCCAATCCGACCTACCAGGAGGTCTGCAGCGGCCGTACCGGCCACAACGAGGTGGTGCTCGTGGTCTACGATCCCAAGAAGGTCTCCTACGAGCAGCTGCTCAAGACGTTCTGGGAGGATCACGATCCGACCCAGGGCATGCGCCAGGGCAACGACGTCGGCACGCAGTACCGCTCCGGCATCTACGCGTTCACGCCGCAGCAGCGCAAAGCCGCGGAGGCTTCGAAGGCGATGTACGAGCAGGCGCTCAAGGCGCGGCGCTTCGACCCCATCACGACTGAGATCATCGATGCGCCGGAGTTCTACTTCGCCGAGGACTACCACCAGCAATATCTGGCCAAGAATCCGATGGGCTATTGCGGCCTGGGCGGCACCGGCGTGATCTGCCCGATCGGCACCGGAGCGCAGCTGACGCAGCCCGCGCAAGCCTGACGGCGAAGCCGCCGTTCATTCGGCGGCTTGCGGATAGTCCTCGATCGGCGGACAGCTGCAGACCAGGTGCCGGTCGCCGTAGACATTGTCGATGCGGCTCACCGGCGGCCAATACTTGCTCGCTGCGACCACGCCGTTCGGAAAGCATCCTTCGGCGCGGCGATAGGCGCGCTCCCACACATCTTCGACCAAGTCCTGCGCGGCATGCGGCGCATGCCGCAACGGCGATTGCTCGACCGTGAGCCGGCCACGCTCGATGTCGGCGATCTCCCGGCGGATCGCGATCAGCGCGTCGCAAAAGCGGTCGAGCTCGACCTTCGCTTCCGATTCGGTCGGCTCGATCATCAGTGTTCCCGGTACCGGGAAGCTCATGGTCGGGGCGTGAAAGCCGTAGTCGATGAGCCGCTTGGCGATGTCGTCGACCGTCACCCCGTAAGCCTCCTTGAGCGGACGCGGATCGACGATGCATTCGTGCGCGACGCGGCCATTGCGGTTCTTATAGAGCACCGGGAAATGCGGATCGAGCCTCCTCGCGACGTAGTTGGCCGCCAGGATCGCCGCCTCGGTGGCGTGACGAAGCCCGTCGGCTCCCATCATCAGGATGTAGGCGTAGGAGATCAGCAGGATCGAGGCCGAGCCGTAGGGCGCGGCCGCCACCGGTCCGACCTGCCAGGCGCGGGGAAGCGCGGGATGCCCCGGCAGGAACGGCGCCAGACGCGCCTTCACGCCGATCGGTCCCATGCCGGGGCCGCCGCCGCCGTGCGGGATGCAGAACGTCTTATGCAGGTTGAGGTGACTGACGTCGGCGCCGAAGTCGGCCGGCCGGCACAGTCCGACCTGCGCGTTCATGTTGGCGCCGTCGAGATAGACCTGGCCGCCGTGCCGGTGCACGAGCTCGCAAATTTCGACGATGCGAGGCTCGAACACGCCGTGGGTTGACGGATAGGTGATCATGATGGCGGCGAGCGCCGGCGCGTGGCGCTCGGCCTTGGCGCGCAGATCGTCGACGTCCACGTTGCCGCGCTCGTCGCAGGCGACGACGACCACCTCCATGCCCGCCAAGTGGGCGGAGGCCGGATTGGTGCCGTGCGCCGAGGTCGGGATCAGGCAGATGTTGCGATGCGCCTCGCCGCGGCTGCGGTGGTAACCGCGAATCGCGAGCAGCCCGGCATATTCGCCCTGTGCCCCGGAATTGGGCTGCAGCGACACGGCGTCGTAGCCGGTAATCGCGCAGAGCGCACGCTCGAGCTCCCCGAACATCGCGTGATATCCCGCCGCCTGCTCGACAGGAGCGAACGGATGCAGGGCGGAAAACTCCGGCCACGAGATCGGCATCATCTCGGCGGTCGCGTTGAGCTTCATCGTGCAGGAGCCGAGCGGGATCATGCTGCGGTCGAGCGCCAGGTCGCGGTCGGACAGCCGGCGCATATAACGTAGCAACTCAGTCTCTGACCGATAGCGGTGAAACACCGGGTGCTCGAGGAACGGGGTGCGGCGCGCAAGGCTTGGCGGCAAGGCGAGCGGTGCCGAGCCCGCGATATCGGCGAAGGCAAAATCGCCGCCGAAGGCGCGCCAGACCGCCTCGACGGTGGCGGCGGTGCTGGTCTCGTCGAGCGAGATGCCGAGCGCCGCCGTGGCATTGGCATCGTCCGCCGCGATGATTCGCAGATTGATGCGCTCGGCCTCGGCGCGCTCGATGATCTCGGCCTGCCGCCCGCCGACCGGGACCGTCAGCGTGTCGAAGAAGCTTGCATCGCGCAACGCGAAGGAGAGCCGGCGCAATCCGGCCGCCAGCACCGCGGTCTTGTGCGCGATGGCGCGCGCGATCGCCGTCAGCCCCTCCGGCCCATGGTAGATCGCGTACATCGAGGCGATCACCGCGAGCAGCACCTGCGCGGTGCAGATGTTGGAGGTCGCCTTCTCGCGGCGAATATGCTGCTCGCGGGTCTGCAGGGCGAGCCGATAGGCGGGGCGGCCATGCGCGTCCACCGATACGCCGACCAGCCGGCCCGGAAGCGCGCGCTTGTGCGCGTCCTTGACGGCGATGTAGGCGGCATGCGGACCGCCGTACCCCATTGGCACGCCGAACCGCTGGGTCGATCCGACCGCGATGTCGGCGCCGAGCTCGCCGGGCGAGGCGATCAGCGTCAACGCCAACGGGTCTGCCGCCAGCGCGGCAAGCCCGCCTTGCTCATGGAGCTTGCGGATCGACTCGCGCAGGTCGCGAATCCCGCCGTAGCTCCCCGGATATTGGAACACGGCGCCGAACACGTCGGCGTCCGTGACGTCCGTCGCGGGATCGCCGAGCACCAGGCTCCAGCCGAGCGCCTCGGCGCGCGTGCGCATGACCGCGATCGTCTGTGGATGCAGCTCGCGATCGACGAAGAAGCGATCGGATTTCGAGCCGGACGCCCGCTTGGCGAGCGCCATCGCCTCGGCGGCGGCCGTCGCCTCGTCGAGCAGCGACGCGTTGGCGACGTCGAGCCCGGTCAGGTCGCGGATCAGCGTCTGATAGTTCAGCAGCGCTTCCAGCCGCCCCTGGCTGATTTCCGGCTGGTACGGCGTGTAGGCCGTGTACCAGGCGGGGTTTTCCAGGATGTTGCGTTGGATCACGGGCGGCAGGATGGTCCCGTGATAGCCTTGGCCGATCAGCGAGGTGAACACGGCATTCCTGCCGGCGAGCTCGTGCAGGCGCGCGAGCGCTTGCGTTTCCGAAAGCGCGGCGTCGATCGCGAGCGGCGCCGAGCTTCGGATCTCGTCCGGGATGGTCTGCGCGATCAGCTCCTCCATGCTTCGAACGCCGACAGCCTCGAGCATGGCGTCGACCTCGCGCGCCGAGGGGCCGATGTGCCGGCGCTCGAATGCGCTCGCGGTGGCTTCGCGCGCTTGCCTGGTCGGAGCGTTCATCGGATCGGTCCCTTCGATCTATTGGGCACGGGGTCGGCGCGCCTCTCAGGCGATGTGCTGCCGATAGGCGGTCTCGTCCATCAGGCCTTCGAGCTCCGCCGGGCTTGCGATGCGGACCTTGAATAGCCACGCCTGCTTTTCCGCATCGCTGTTGACGAGCGCGGGCTCGGCCACGACGGCGTCGTTGACGGCGACGATTTCACCGGTCACGGGCGAGTAGACGTCGGACGCGGCCTTGACGGACTCGACCACCGCCACCGCTTCGCGCTTTCGGATGCTGCGGCCGAGCTTCGGCAATTCCACGAAGACGAGATCGCCGAGCTGCTCCTGGGCGTAGTCGGTGATGCCGATCGTTGCCACGTCGCCCTCGACGCTCAGCCATTCGTGGTCTTCGGTGAATTTCCGATCCATGTTGCTGCCTCTCCTGCGCGCGAAAATTCGGGGTTGCTGGGGAGCCGCGCGTCAGCCGCGCTTGTAGGTGTGGGGAACGAACGGAAGCGGTGACACCAGGACCGGCAGGCGCGCGCCGCGCACCTCCGCGAACAGCCGCGTGCCCGGCGCGCAACGCTCGCGCACGACGTAGCCCATCGCGATCGGCGCCGCCAGGCTCGGCCCGTAGCCGCCGGAAGTCACGACGCCGACCGGCGTGCGCGCTTCGGCGTCGGCATAAAGCTTGGCGCCGCCGCGCACCGGCGCGCGTCCTTCGGGCCGCAGGCCGACGCGCCGGCGGCGCGCTCCGTTCGCCAGCGCCGCCAGCACCGTGTCGGCGCCCGGGAAGCCGCCGGCGCGGCTGCCGCCGGGACGGCGACATTTCGGGATCGTCCATTCGAGCGCGGCCTCGACCGGGTTGGTGTCGGCATCGAGATCCGATCCGTAGAGACACAACCCGGCTTCGAGCCGCAGGCTGTCGCGCGCCGCGAGCCCAATCGGCGCCACCGCCTCGTGCCGCAGCAGCGTGCCCGCTACCTCCGCCGCCGCGTCGGCGGCGAGCCCGATCTCGAAGCCGTCCTCGCCGGTGTAGCCGGAGCGCGAGACCAGGCACTCCACGCCCGCGATCCGTGACGCTCGAACGTCCATGAAGTGCATCGCGGCGACCGCCGGATCATGCGACGCCAGCACCGCTTCGGCGCGCGGTCCCTGCAGCGCCAGCAGCGCGCGCTCGGGCGCGGGCTCGATCGCGCAGGTCGTCGACAGCTGTGCGCGCAGATGGGCTTCGTCCGCCGCCTTGGTGGCGGCGTTGACCACCAGCAGCAGATGGCTGCCGAGATTGGCCACCATCAGGTCGTCGAGAATGCCGCCCTGCGCGTTGGTCAGCACGGTGTAGCGCTGCCGTCCGGCGCCGAGCCCGACGATGTCGGCGGGGACCAATTGCTCGAGCGCCGCGGCGGCGTCCTCGACCGCCCCCGACCGTGGCCTCAGCGCGATCTGGCCCATGTGCGAGACGTCGAACAGCCCCGCCGCCTGGCGCGTGTGCAGGTGCTCCTTGAGGACGCCCGACGCGTATTGCACCGGCATCTCGTATCCGGCGAACGGCACCATCTTGGCGCCGTGCGCCAGGTGCAGGTCGTAAAGGGAAGTGCGGCGGAGCGGCGCCTGGGCGGCGGCGGACGACGCAGTCGACGCGGTATTCATGGGCGCACCTCCAGGCCGGCGGTTGCCGATCCTCGTGCGCCCCATCTGTCCGTTCGCCTGAGATCGTTATCCCGTCGGCGGGCGC
>WNEY01002698.1_pt1 | contig 13071 bp, 10 predicted proteins | sample 5400531 | NCBI WGS metagenome assembly WNEY01 (sample SAMN13153338, study PRJNA577476) | soil metagenome | isolation source: 200 cm saprolite under Douglas fir tree site 1 | place: USA:California | collected 2015-04-18
GTTAAACGCAAGTACGCTGCCGGGGTTGAAGCCGAACCACCCGACCCAGAGCAGGAGGATGGCGGTCGTTAACCAGCCCGCGTTGACGCGGTACGGGACGACCTCACTGGTCTTGCGGCCACTGGCCTTCTCCTCCCGCCATATCTGCCACACGATCCCAAGGCCGGCCGCGCCGGCGGCCCCATGCACCACCAGCCCACCGGCGAAATCGACCATGCCAAGTTTGGCGAGCCATCCACTCGGGTTCCAGATCCATGCTGCCGGCAGCGCCCAGATGACCACGAAGTAGACGACCGAATAGATGGCAAAGGCGGACAGCTTCATCTTGTGCAGCGCGACCACCCCGACCAGAGCCAACGTGACGGCGGCGAACGCGGTTTCGAATAGAAAGTAGGTGCCAGTCCGAAGGCCGGCACCCGACACCGACCACCAGCTGTCGGTGATACCCGGCGAGAAGGCGCCGAGGATGAGTCCCGGCCCGTAAAAGGGGTTGCCGATAATGCCGCCGAGGGTCGGCGCAAACGCGGTGTTGAACCCGATCACGGCCATGACCAGCACGGCCAGGCCCGTGATCAGGATCGTCTTGACAAGGCTCTGAATGACACGCTCGCCGAGCTCGCCGACCTCAAGCAGCCCGACCGCGATCGTCATCATGAAAACGAAGAGACCGCAGACGAGAACCCAGAGGTTGTTGGCGAGGACGGCGGCCGTCACTTCGCTGCCATTACGTCCGCAAGCTTAAGGGCAGTTTAGTCGGCAGTCATACTCGATCCGGTGAGTGACACCAGCACCACCGCCACAGACCAAGAGGAAGTGTGGCTGCGCCCGTCGCCGAGGCTTGGCACCATGCGCCGCCTCGAGGTCCTGGGGATCACTTGCGTGGCGGCCGCGATCGTGCTGGTCATGACCGCAATCCGCTTCGTCACGGGCGCTCCCGTCGACCTTGCCGGAGCCGTCATTTTCATCGTTGCGATCGCGCTCGCGGGCTATCTGAGCGATCGCTGGGCCCAGCGGCGCGTGCGGGCCTGGGCCTACCGCGAGCGCGACGACGATCTGCTTGTGCGGCGCGGTGTCATGGTCTCCCGCCTGTCGGTCATCCCTTACGGACGAATGCAGTTCATCGACGTCGTCGCCGGGCCAATCGAGCGAGCGTTTGGCCTCGCCACCGTCCGAATGCACACGGCGGCCGCAAGCAGCGACGCTCGCATCCCCGGCCTGACTCAGATCGAGGCCGGGCGCCTCCGCGATCATCTGGCCCAGCTCGGTGAGGCCAAGGCGGCAGGGCTTTAGTCGTGGACCCGGCCGCCACCTGGCACCGCCTGCATCCCCTTTCGCCGGTCATTCGCGCCGGCCGTCTCTTTGTCGGCGCCGTGATCGTCCTTGCGGGCACGCTTCTGCCGGGCTCCCACACCACCGAATCCGGGGCGATTACCCGGGCGGTGATCGGCGTCGTGGTGATCGCCTTCGGCGTGGTCTCGTGGCTCGTCACCCGCTGGCGGGTCGAAGGCAACGACCTGCGCATCGAGACCGGACTGATCAGGCGAAGCTCGCTGCGCTTTCCCCTCCCGCAGATCCAGGCCATCGACGTGGTGCGCCCCGTTCTGGCGCGCATCTTCGGTCTCGCCGAGTTGCGCCTCAGAATGGGAGGCGCGACCGCGGGCTCGGCCCGGCTCGCGTACCTCACGGCAAGCCACGCAGACACGGTGAGGGCCCAGCTCCTGGCTCTCGCCCGCGGCACGGCCATCCAGCCGGATACGGAGGAATCGCCCGAGCGCGTGCTCGTGCGATTGCCGACTGGGCGCTTGATCGGATCCCTGGTCCTCGGATCGCCCGCGGTCACTGTCCTCGTGATGGCGGGTGCGATCGCAGGCGCGGCGGCACTCTCACCCAGGGCCGCGGTCGGGATCCTCAGCTCCAGCAGCGCCATCGCTATCGGCATGGTCACTGTCATATGGCGGCGCCTCAACGGCGCCTACAACCTGACTGTTGCCGAGGCGCACGACGGGCTGCGCGTACGCTCCGGCCTTCTCGACACCACCGCCGAAACCATTCCCAGGGGCCGCGTGCAGGCGGTACGCATGGTCGAACCGCTGCTGTGGCGGCCACTTGGCTGGTGCCGCCTCGAGGTCGACGTCGCTGGGCGCCAGCACCGAGGTGGCGAGAACAACCCGGAGAGGCAGCAGCTTCGGGCGGTCCTGCCGGTTGGCTCCCGCCAGGAGGCAGAAAGCCTGCTCGCGCGCATCTTGCCCGATGCGCCGCGCGAGCGAACCCGCCCACCATCGCGTGCGCGCTGGAAGGCGCCTCTGCGATTTCACAATCTGTCCTGGGGTCACAACGAGCGGTGCGCGGTCACCACGACCGGACGCCTCGCCCGCATCACATCATGGGTGCCGCTGACCAAGGTCCAGAGCCTGCGCCTCGTGCAAGGGCCGGCGCAGCGCGGACTGCGTCTCGCAACGATCTACCTCGACACCGCCGGCCATAGCGTGCATGCGGCGATTCGCGACCGCGATGCGGATGAGGCGCGGGAGCAGCTTGGCGAGCTCACCGTCCTTTGCCGCGCGGCCCGAACCGCGCAAAGTTCTCGCTGATGCTCGCCCACGTCGAGAAGGAGTTGGCAAATGCCTCATGACGAGAAGCAGGAGAAGACCCTCGTCGCCGTCATCGGCAACGGCATCATGGGTCACGGAATCGCAGAGGTCTTTGCGACGGCCGGTCATGACGTCGTTCTGATCGGGCGCAATCACGAAAGTCTTCAGGTGGCGATCGCCAAGATTGCCGCCAGCGTGGACGAGTTCGTGGCCCGAGGGGTGCTTCGCGAAGGCAGCACCAAGGACGCGCTTGCACGCATCACGATCGAGACCAGCATTGAGTCCGCCGCGGATGCCGGCCTGGTGATTGAGGCGCTACCTGAGAACCTCGAGTTGAAGGTCGAGACGTTCGGCCGGCTCGACGAGATTTGCGGTGCGACCGCAATCCTGGCCACCGCCAGCGGACACCCTGTCAGCGAGATGTCGCGCAGAGTGTCGGGCGTTGACAGGCTGATAGCCACCCACTTCTGGTATCCGCCTCAACTGCTTCCTCTCGTCGAGGTATGCGGGATGCCCGGTACGAGCCCAGAAGTGGTCGAACGCACGTGCCGCTTCCTGCGAGGCGTCGGCAAGGACCCGGTCGTAATCGATCGAGAGATCGACGGCTTCATTGGCAATCGTCTCCAATTCGCGCTGCTCCGCGAGGCCTGGGCATTGTGGGCGGATGGGGTCGCGTCAGCGTCTGCGATCGATGCGGTCGTCCGACAGAGTATCGGCCGGCGACTCGGTATCACGGGACCGCTCGAGTCGGCCGACCTCGGAGGGATCGACACGATGGTTTCGTTTGCGCAGTTCCTTCAACCGACGCTCGACGTGTCTGACCAGCCGCCCGAGCGCGTTGTCGCGCTGGCGTCGGGCCACGTTGAAAAAGGACTCGGGGGCGTGCGCGGATTCGACGCAGGTGCGGCCGCCCACCTACTTCAAGCGCGCCGGGACGAGCTCTTTCGATGGCTGCTTGAGGGTCCCGCGCATGCCCCGCTACACGATCATCGCGCCTAACACCAGAGGTGCCAGAAAGAGGATCCCCGCGAACGGAGCGGCCAAGACCATTCCTCACGCACGCAGCGCTGCTTCTAAGCGGCTTCGGCAGGCAAGTCGAATCTCTGAGCGAGCTTCGGGTTTAGGAAAGCGCCACAAATTGGCCGGTAACCCGGTCCTGCGGCTGGCTTAAGAGCAGCCTTCGTCCGCCGCGCGCACCGCTTTGTGGAGGGCCGCGCGCGAGGCTTCGAACTGTTCCAGGGGGACCAAGAGGTCGTCTGCGATCTCCTGGCGGACCTCGCGGCTGATGCGCGCGCTTACGCGCTTTGCCCACCGTCGCCCGAGCCAGCCGGCGTGCAGCCCCAGCAGCTTTGCGAGAACGTAGCCGGCGAGGAGGGTGGCGGCGACGAGCACGACCGGCGTTGGCATGGGTCCGAGATAAGGCACCGAGATCGCACCTACCGGCGCGTCGTGGATGACGAAGAGCGACGCGAACCAGAGCAGGGAGAAGATGAGGACAGCGGTCACTGCGTATTGGGCGATGCCGATGACCGACCACAGCGCGCTCGTGGGCACCCGGAAGGTGGCCACTTCTGACGCGAGGGAACGATCGATCGTCGCCGCGAGTCGATGCTCCAGTGACGCCGGCGCGCTGAGTGCAGCGAGCGCGCCGCGGAGCTGCGCGGGAACCGAAGGTAGCTTCGATGTCACGAGCTCGCGCACCGGTTCGACCGCGGGCGCGAGCGAGCCGCGCAGCTGCCAGCGGCGTAGGAAGCCGGCGGGGTCTGCCGAGACCCGCTTGCGCCCGCTGAGTCGGATGACCGCGCTCGTCAAGCTGCCAAGCGGTCCGCCGCCCCGTCGCCGCGCAGCCAAACGTGTCGCCGCGACGGCTTGACGCTCCAGGCCCGCGACGTCTATGACGGCAAGCGAGCCCGCCGCGACCGAGGAGAGAGCACGCTCGCGGCGCGCCGGCTCGATCAGCGGGGCAAGGGTTCCCTCAAGGACGCCAGCGTCGGCGCCGAGATCGCGCACGGCCTCGCGCGCCTCGGCGGCGATTCGAGACGCGACCACACGCTTCGCCTCGACCCCAGACTCGAGCCACTTACGTAGTTCGCCAATGCCGCCGGGGCCTTCTCGTGCGCGCGTGGCAACGACGTCGATGGCGCCTGCGCCGTCGCGACGCAGCTGGTCACGCATGTCCTCAGTGACGCGACTCGTATCGGCGAGACTGAGGAGATCGCTCCGGTTCAGAACCACAATCTGGCGGCGGACGCGCGGCGCGAACTGTCGCAAATACCCGCCGTGGATGATTTGATCGTTGTATTTCTCGGGATCCACGATCCACGCGACGGCGTCGACACGGGGAAGCAGAGCATCCACACGGTCTCGGTGCTCGAGAGCGATCGAGTCGAAGTCGGGAAGGTCGAGCACGGCGACATCGGCGAGCGCGCCGCCCGCGTGCTCGCGCACCTCGCTGATGCCTAGCCAATGCATCAGGCCGGCGAGCTCCTGGCCGCGGCTGGATGGGACCCACGCGACCGCTTCTGATGTGGTTGGCCGGCGCGCGCTGGCCAGGCTCACGTTCTCGCCGGCAATCGCATTCAACAGCGTCGACTTGCCGACGCCGGTGCCGCCGACCAGTGCAAGGACGTATGCGCTGCTCGGGAAGCCAAGCCGCGCCTGCGTCGTTTCGCGGGTAGCCACCGCAGCGCTTGCGTCCAGGCCAAGCGCTTTCGCGGCGACGATCGCCTCGTCGAGGCTCTCCATGCAGCGATCGAAGTTCACGGTGCCACGCCTTCGACCGCTGCGCGCATCTCGGCCGCGAGCTCGCGCATGCCTCCCGGCGAAGGTACGAGCGCCTCGAAACGGGCGCGCTCGTCCTCGAAGAGCGAGGTCAGGAGCGTGAGGAGCCGGGCGCGCGCTTTGGCGATGAGCTCCCCCATCGCGCCTTCGCCGAAGATCGCCTCGAGAAGCTTCTGATTCAGGAGTGCCGTCCCGGCGGCGATCCCCACCTCCGCTCCCGTTAGGCCGGCCGTGTAGGCGAAAACGCCGAGCATCACCGCGACAGCGACTGCGTTCACCCCTAGGGCCGCGATCTGCGCGACCGCGCGCTTCCGGCCGGCATGCGCGCGGACGTCGTCGACGATTGCCCCCATCCACGCACCCAGGCCTTGTCCGACGGCCGCACCGAATCCTTCCGACGCGGACCACAGAGCGGGATTGCGAGCTACGAGCGCGGCCGCCGCCGATCGCTCGGACCAGGCGATCGAGGTCCGCCGCGCGGCATCGGTTGCGTGGCGCAGTGCGAGCGCCTCGAGCGTGCTCGTCATCTCGGCCTCGACGACCGTCACCGGCGCTGCCGGTGTTCCGCGGAACGCGGTGACCAGAATCGCGCGCAGCCTGCCGATGCCTGAGGAGATGAATCTCGCCACCTGGTCCGCGCCGACGAAGTCGTTCCACCGACGCAACACCTCCTCACGCAACATGAGACCGCCCTGCATCGCCGTGGCCAGCGAAGCCAATTCCTCGGCGTACGTGGTTGCGGCGATCCGCCGCAACGCATCGGCGTCGATGGCTTCGTGTTCAAGGTCGTCGGCGATGCTGTGTGCAAGCGGTGCAAGGCCCCTGAGCGAACCCGCCAGCGCCTGGGTCGCGACATCGCGGCGCTCGTCCGCCTCGGCGGCGAGGCGCGCTATGCGCTCGAGAAGCGGGCGCGCCTTCTCGCGCGCAAGTCCGTTGACGCGCGGATCCACGTCGCCTTCATCGATCGCGATCAGCTCGACGGGCTGCTGCGTATCTGGTGTGTCGGTCTCGCTGAGGAGGCGCTCGGCGTCAGCAAGCACCGCCACACGATCCTGTTCGTCAGGTGGCACACGGTTCAACACCACCACGAGCGGAAGGCCACGCTCGCGGACGCGGCGCAGCACCTCCCAGGGCACAAGGTCTGCATAGCGCGTCGCGGTCGTCACGAAGACACAGAGATCGCTGATCTCCACCAGCACATCGGCAAGCTCGCGATTGTCGCGCTCGACGGAGTCGATGTCCGGCGCATCGATGACGGCAACGCCGTCCGCGCTGGCGGGCGCAGCCGCCAGCCTCAGCCTCTCCTTCGCGATGGCGGCGAGACGACCGCTGCCAAGAATGCGATTCGAATCGCTCTCGCTCGTGTACAGAACCGCGTCCTTTGTCGTCGGCCGCAGCACGCCGGCTTTGCTGACCTCCGCGCCGGCGATCGTGTTCAGCAGCGACGACTTGCCGGCGCCGGTCGGTCCGAGGAGCAGTACCAGCAGCGGCGCATCCATGTCCGCCAGGCGCGGAAGCACGAACCCGTCGAGGTGGTCGTGCAGCTGTCGCGTGCGTGCCTCGGCTGCGGGATTCGCCGTTGGAAACGCAAAGCGCCGGTCGGCAAGCGCCGCGAGGCGATTGCACCGCTCGATGAGCTCTTTCGAGTCCACGGCCCGCACTCTACTGATGGCGGACGAGGTTCGGACCGTTCAGGGTCCGGCTTTTTGAAGTATCGCCCTTTAGCTGAGCTAGAGGCCGAGGTAGGCCTTGCGGATGTTAGGGTCGTCTCGCAGGTCGGCCGCGGCACCGGCAAGCACCATCCGACCGTTTTCCAGGACGTACGCACGCTGGGCGACGTCGAGCGCAACGAGCACGTCCTGCTCGACCAGCAGCAGGGCGGTGCCGGCCGCGTGGATGTCCTTCACCACGTCGATCAGCCGGTCGACGATCTTGGGCGCCAGCCCCAGGGACATCTCGTCCACCATCAGGAGCTTCGGTCGCGCCATCAGACCGCGGCCGATCGCGACCATCTGTTGCTCGCCTCCAGAAAGCGTGCGCGCCTCCCGGTTCAGTTTGTCCTTGAGAGCCGGGAAGTACTCAAGCACGCTTCGCACCTCCGTATCGATGTCGCCATCACGACGCGCGTATGCGCCGAGCCGCAAGTTCTTCTCAACCGACATCGTGTCGAAGAGCCGACGGCCCTGGGGCACGTGCGCGATACCAGCCTTGACGATGGCCTCAGGACGCGCGTTCGTGATATCGCGTCCCGAGAATGCGATGCTCCCCGCTCTCGCACGCACGAGCCCGCTCAGTGTGCCGAGCAAGGTGGACTTGCCGGCACCGTTTGCGCCCACCAGGGCAATGAGCTCCCCCCGTGCGATTTCCATGTCGATCTCGAATAGAACCGGCCCTGCCGCGAAGCCTGCGGTCAGGCCGTTCACACGAAGGAGCTGTTCAGCTGCCACGTAGCCGCCTCGCGTATCGCTCGCCGAGGTAAGCCTGGATCACTCGCTCGTCGCGGAGGACGACGTCCGGCGGCCCGTCGGCCAGCATGCGGCCGACGTCTAGCACAACCACCCTCGCGCACACGCCGACGATCACGCGCATGACGTGCTCGATCAGGACGACGGTCACGCCGCTTTGGTGGACGGCCCGGACCATGTCGAGCGCGTCATCGATCTCCACCGGGTTGAGCCCGGCCATCACCTCGTCGAGCAGCAGCAGCTTCGGCCGAGTCGCCACGGCCCTGGCGACCTCAAGCCGTTTGCGGTCCGGGATGGTCATAGCGCTGACAGGCAGGTCCGCCTTCGATCGCAGGCCGACCAGCTCGAGCACGCCGTCGGCGCGTCCGAAAGCCGCCCCGAGCCGGGGCCGGTCCTCATCGCTGCCAAACAGCGCACCCGCCACGACGTTCTCGCGAACCGTCATTGAGGTGAAGGGCTTGACGATCTGAAAAGTCCTGCCGATACCGAGCCGTGCCACCCTGTACGGAGCCAGCCCGGCGATCGATTCGCCCTGCCAGCGAACGTCCCCGCCGTCAAGCCTGTACACCCCGCTGATGCAGTTGAGCAACGTGGTCTTTCCCGCGCCGTTCGGCCCGATGACGCCGAGGATCTCCCCTTTCCCAATCGCGAACGTGACATCGTCGACGGCTGCCACGCCGCCAAAGCGCTTGGTGACGTTCTTCAGCTCGAGCTGAGGATCCACAGACGTCACACGGAAGTTTCACGAAGCGACCGGCGCAGGTAGGCGATGCTCAAAGTGCTGCGGCCGCCGAAGAAGTCGATGACGCCGCGCGGTGCGAAGACCACGACCAGCGTCAGCAGTACGCCAAGCACCACCTGAGCGAGCACAGGCATCGCATCGTCGGGCACGAACGGGATCTGGAGGGTGATTGGGAGGCTGCCGCTCAGGAACTGGATCAGCAGCTGCAGCACCACGGCTCCGGCGGCGGGGCCGAAGACGGTACCGGTCCCCCCGAGCAGAGCCATCAGGATCATCTCGACGTTGTAGCCGATTGGAAACGAGTTCTCCTGGTCGACGAAGACGTTCCACTGCGCGAACACGCCGCCCGCCAATCCGGTCAGCGCCGCCGCGAGCGCGAATGCGGCCACTTTGTAAGCGGTCGTGTTTACTCCGATCACAGCGGCGGCCTCTTCGTTCTCGCGAATCGCGATCAGCCCGTAACCAAAGCGGCTGCGCAAAACCGCCCAGGTGACCCCGATCGAGACGGCCGCCGCCGCGAGCATGAGATAGAAGAAGTAGAGATCGCGGTTGGGAACTGCGAGGATCGGCAAGAAAAGTCCGCTGGCGCCCCCGAACAGCGGCTCGCCACGAAAGTCGACGTTCTGGACGAGCTCGCCCACAGCAACTCCCACCCCAAGGCTCGCGACGGCAAAGTAGTGGCCACGCAATCTAAGTAGCGGAAGGCCGATCAGCACCGCGAAGACGGCGGCGGCGGCGGGGGCGAGGGGCAGCGCGAGCAGAAACGGCCACCTCGCTTTGGTGATCAACATCCCGACGGTGTAGGCGCCGATGCCGAAGAAGGCCACGTTGCCGAAGGCGGCATACCCCGTGAGCCCGCCGATGATGTTCCACGCCGAAGCCATGACGACGAACATCGCAGTGATGGTGGCGAGCCGGAACCAGAGCTTGTCGGTGAGCAGCGGCATGCCGAGCGACTGCAGCACGTCCAGCGAGGAGAGCGGGGCGAGCACGGCGTAGGCAAGCACCGCCATCGCCAGGGCGGTGAAGACGCGATTCCAAATCCTCGAGGCGGGCATCCCGATCATCGGAGGCGGCCCATCAAGCCCTGGGGCCGGGTTACCAGGACCAGCACCATGACGCCAAACGCGATCGCGTTAGCGAACACGGACCCTGAGCCCGGGATCGACTGGCCGAACGCCTCCACCAGCCCGAAGGCGAGACCACCTACGACCGTAGCGCTCACGCGACCGAGACCACCCAGGATGACGACGACAAAGGCCTGCAGCGTGTAAGGCTCGCCCGCGGTCGGCGTGATCGCCTGAATCATGGCGATCATTCCCCCCGCGACGCCGGCGACCGCCGCGCCGAGGCCGAAGGTGACCGCGTACGCGTGGCGCAGGTCGATGCCGACGAGCTGCGCCGCGTCACGGTCCGAGCCCACCGCGTGGATGGCCAGTCCGACGCGGGTGCGACTGAGCAGAATCGCCAGCAAGGCCGCCATCACAAGGGCGATGGCGAGCGCCGCCAGGCGGATGTATGGGATTACGAGGCCGCCGAGCTCCAGGCCTGCGCCGGAGTAGGCGGTGGTGACCGAGCGAAAGTCGGACTTGAAGATCAGCAGAAGAACGTTGACCGCGATCAGGTTCAAACCGAAGGTCAACAAGAAGGTGAATAGAAGGGGGGCACGAATGATTCGGTTGATCACCCCGCGCTGGACGGCGTATCCGAGGACGAAGAGCGCGATCGCGTCGATAGGCAATGTGAGAAACGGATCCACGCCCCAGGCGGCGAACATTTGCCACGTCAGATACGCACCGATGATCACCAGCGCCCCATGAGCGAGGTTCACGATGTTGAGGACGCCCCAGACCAGGCCAAAGCCGACTCCCACCGCTGCATAGATCCCACCGGCCAGCAGGCCGATGATCACCAGCTGGGCGAAGGCGGCCAACCGCTAGCTGGACATCAGCGCTGGTCCCACCCCGGCGTTGGGTACATCGCCTGCTTGTCGGCGACGTCGGCGGGGAAGACGGTGTGGTGCTGGCCGTTCTGGATCTGCTCGACCACCATTGGCTTGTAGACGTTGATGCCGCGGCTATCGAACTTGATCTTGCCGTAGAACGTCGTCACGTCCAGGGCCGCCAGCGCGTCACGGACCTTTTTGGGATCCAAGGATTTCGCGTTCTCGATCGCACGCTGCAACGCGAGGCAGGCCGCGGTCGACTCCGCGACGTGGTAGTCCGGGGCGCCCTCGCTCGGGTATTTCGCCCTGTAGGCAGCGACGTAGTCCGCCACCGAGAGGTAGAAGTCCGCCGTGTACTTGACCTGCGGCGTCCACTGTGACCCGTCGTAGACGTAGTCCGCGTCCTTGCCCAGAGACGTGATGAAGTCAGGCGTGGAGGGGCCGACGGAGTAGGCAAACATCTTGGCGTTGAGCTTCTGCTCCTTGGCCGCCTTGTTGATCGCTATCGCCTCGGCCAGATGCCCTGAATTGAGCAGGATTTCGGGGTTGGCAGCTTTCGCCGCCTGGACCTCGGCGGTCAGGGCGGTGGCCCCGTTCTTGTACTTCTTGTAGAGAACCACCTGCATGCCCTTGGTGGGTGCATAGTCGATGATGCCCTGGGCAACTTCGAGGCTGAAATTGTCGTCCGCGCTCAGCATCGCGATCGTCGTGGGTTTCGGGTTGAGCGTCGCCGCCATGTCGAGCACGCCCTGCAGGTACTTGTTCGCCGGGCTGAGCACCCCAAACGTGTACTTGTAGCCCTGGTTGAAGATCGACTGGGCCGCACCGTTGGCCTCCACCATCGGGATCTGGTTCTGCTCTGCAATCGCGGCGTCGGTGGCCGTGGCCGCGCTTCCATACGGACCGAGCAGGAAGTTCGCCTTGTCCTCGGTGATGAGCTTCTGCATCAGGACCGCTGACTGGTTGGCAGTGCTCGTGTCGTCGTAATACTTGATGGTTACGGGATGCTTGGTCCCGTTGACGTTGATGCCTCCCTGCTTGTTGATCCAGTCAAGCCAGAGGTCGTAGCCCTGCTTGGTCAGGGCCGACTCTTTGGTGAGCGATCCGGTCAGACCGAGCGGTGCTCCCAGGACGATCGTTGAGCCGGTGGCCCCCTGGTTCGAGGAACTACCGCACGCAAGGGCGACCACGCCCGCCACTGCCAGCAACGTCAAAATCCGCGTCTTCATGCAGATTCCCCCCGTTCAGCCCGGCTTGCCAGCCTCATCTTATATCCGTCAGGATCCCTCGTCGTCCGCACGACATAGCGGGCGGGCGATGACCGTCCGCAGGATGACGTTGGTTCCTTCCCCGATAGCCCTCAGGGGCGCATCGCGGTAGAACCTCTCGACGTCGTATTCGGTCGAGTACCCGCACCGAAACGACGCCTGCGTTCTTCCGCGATTTCGACTCACGCTTCTAGAGCCGATCGTGAACGCCTGGCACCGAGAGGCACGAGCGCCTCAGCGGGTCCGGCCGGGATGGCGAGGACATCGCTGATGCATTTATAGACTTCCTGGCAATGTCGAAAGCGAGACGGCCTGGTGAGGACTCCTCTTACGCGTGGCTGGTGGCAGGCACGTTGGCCGTCACGGTGACGGTCTCCTATGGGGTCCTTACCTACACGTTCGGGATCGTGCTCGTACCGATGCAGCGCGAGCTCGGCTGGTCGCGGCTCGAGCTCACCGCCGCATTCTCACTCGCCCTCGCGGTTTGGGCCATTGGAGGCATCGGTGTCGGTGCCATCCTCGACCGCTATCCGCCACGTGCTCTGCTCGCCGGAGGCTCGGCGCTCGCCGCTGGGCTGGTGCTCGCATGGTCGCAGGTGCACGACCGCGTTCAGCTCTACTTCGTATTCGGCGGCCTCGGCATTGCCATGGCGGCGGTCCTCTACAACTCCGTGTTCGCCGTGGTTACGAAATGGTTTCGCCTCCGCCATCGCGAGGCGCTGGTCGCGATCACCCTGGTGGGCGCGTTCTCAAGTTTCATCTTTTCGCCATTGGCCGGCAGCCTGACGGTGGAATTTGGCTGGCGAGCTGCCCTCGCCATCCTGGCCGTCTTGTTGGGCGCGCTCACAATCCCGCTCCACGCCGGCATCCTGCGCGCACCACCCATCACGACGGTCCGGGAGAACGAGCCCGACGACGCAGGCCAGGCCCGGACGGCGATCACGAGCTTGCGTTTCTGGCTGCTGACGGCTTCCCTCGCGCTTGGCAGCTACAGCTGGTCTGTCATGGTCGTGCAACTCGTCCCATTCCTATCGGACTCCGGACGCAGCCTCCAGTTCGCCTCCTTCGCGGCCGGTGTAGTGGGGCTTGGCCAACTTCCCGGCAGGCTCATGTTCATATTCTTCGGCAGGGCCCTGCGGGGCAGCCGACTGCCTGCGGCCACGTTCGGTCTGGCTGCTCTGGCACTCGCGATCCTCGCGGTCGATCGCTCCGATTTTGGGGTCTTCTTGTTCGCGGCACTGTTCGGGACGAGCGCAGGAATGATGACCTTGATGACTGC
>WNEY01002700.1_pt1 | contig 13068 bp, 10 predicted proteins | sample 5400531 | NCBI WGS metagenome assembly WNEY01 (sample SAMN13153338, study PRJNA577476) | soil metagenome | isolation source: 200 cm saprolite under Douglas fir tree site 1 | place: USA:California | collected 2015-04-18
AGCCAGGGCGCGGTGCCCATCATTCGCAACGGCGTGGTCGAGGGCGCGTGCGGTGTGGGTGGCGGGACCTCCCAGCAAGACGAGGACGTTGCGCGCGCGGCCGTCGCGAAGCTCTGAGACTCTAGCCGGAAGGCCTGCTAGCCGGCCCGCTCTCGCGTGATCTCCACGAACTGAGCGTTCTGACGCTAAGGTCCAGCGTCTGCTTTTGGATACGGCCATGCTCTTCGAGGAAAGCAGTTGGGGACGGCGGCGGGTCGCCTGCGATTTTCGCTTGACAGCTTCCTGCGGGGGCAATCGCCGCGTGGCGGCAGCACCGGGTGGATACCGTCCCAGCGGTCCACAGAAGCCAGGAGATGCCATCGCGCGTGCGTTCGTCGAAAAAATGTCGATCGTGCCGCGATCGCCGCTTGTCGTGCCTCTCAAGTGGCTCCGAAACTCGGGTGTAGAGTCGCCCCAGCAGAAGGGGGACTCGCCATGGAAACACTCTCGCTCGACCGATTGGGCGACGAGATCGCCGAGCTGTCGGCCCACCTCGACGCCGCGACCGCCCGCCTCCTCGATCTCATCCGCGAGTTCGACGCCCGAGAAGGTTGGAACACCGGATTTCGCTCCTGCGCTGCCTGGCTGAGCTGGCGGGTGGGGCTTGCCCCCGGCGCGGCCCGCGAGCACGTGCGGGTGGCGCGCGCCCTGGGAACGCTGCCGCGGTTGGCCCAGGCCCTGGCGCGTGGAGAGCTCTCGTACGCCAAAGTCCGCGCGCTGACCCGCGTGGCCACGCCGGAGACCGAGGAGCGGCTGCTGGCGGTGGGGCGCGCCGGCACGGCGGATCATGTCGAACGCATCGTGCGCGGCTGGCGGCGGGTAGATCGGCAGGCCGAGGATCGCGAGGCCGCCCGGCAGCACGCGAGCCGGGCGCTGCAGGTGTATCCCGACGCGGACGGTACTGTCATTCTCCGCGGGCGGCTCACACCGGAAGTCGGCGCGCTGCTCATGCAGGCGCTGGCCGCCGCCCGCGAGACACTGTATCAGCAGGATCGCGGAACGGAGCCGGAGGGCGACCCGCCGACGATGGTCCAGCAGCAGGCGGACGCGCTGGCACTGCTCGCGGAGACCGCTCTCCACCAGGGTATCGACCCCGGCGCCCCGGCAGAGCGCTACCAGGTAGTGGTCCACGTCGACGCCGAAGTCCTCGCAGACCCCGATCAGCCCGGCCAGTCCGTCCTCGAGGACGGCGCGCGCGTTCCCGCGGGAACGTCACAGCGCCTGGCGTGCGACGCCAGCCGGGTGGTGATGCAACACGGCCGGGACGGCCATGTCGTGGAGGTCGCTGCCCGGACCCGCACGATCCCCCCGGCGCTACGACGGGCGCTCCACCACCGAGACCACGGCTGCCGGTTCCCGGGTTGCGGGGTCCGCTTCGGCCAGGGACATCACATCCGTCACTGGGCCCAAGGAGGCCCCACCACGCTCTCGAATCTCGCCCTACTCTGTCGCCGGCACCACCGGGCCGTTCACGAAGAGGGCTACAAGCTCGATCGACAGCCCGACGGCGCGCTTCGGTTCCGCCGCCCGGACGGGCGGCTCCTGCCCGAGGTCCCGCGTCCTCCTGAAGTATTGGGCGATCCGGTAAAAGCCCTGCGCGCGCGGCACGATGCCGAGGGGCTTGCCCTGAACGCGCGGACCGCCACCCCGGGGTGGCTGGGGGAGCGCCTGGACGTGGGCTGGGCGATCGACGTCTTGCACCCGCTGGCGCGCTAGGCGGTCATCTCCGCGAACCGGCAGAGCGCGTTGATCAGGCGCATCTGCTCGATCGTCCGCGCGCGCGACTCGAGCAGGCGCGGGCTGGCGACGATGCAGGCCAGGCACATCGCGCGCGAGACGGCGACGTTGAGGCGATTGCGCGAGAAGAGGAATTCGAGGCTGCGCGGCACGTCCTCGGCGCTCGAGGTGGCCATCGAGTAGAAGACCACGGCGGCCTCGCGCCCCTGGAACTTGTCGACGGTACCCACGGGGACGTTCGCGAGGCCGGCGGCCTGGAGCGCCTGGCGGAGCCGGCGCACCTGAGCGTTGTACGGCGCGACCACCATGAAGTCGGACTCGTTCAGGGGCCGCGTCTCGCCCTTGCGGTTGGTCCACGACCCGCCTCGCATGGCTCCGATCTCGCTTGCGATCCGCTCGGCTTCCTCCGGCGCTGCCGCCACATTGCCGACGTGCTCCACGGGCAGGTAGCGCAGCCCCGTGCCGAACGCGGTCGTCTGCGCCGCGAGTTCCGGAAGCCCGTCGAGCCGGTTGTCGTACACGATCTCCGAGACGAACCGGCAGACGTCCGGATGCATGCGCCGCGTGCGGTCGAGGAAAATCCCCATGTCGGGAGGCACCGTCGGGTGGTTGCCGAGCAGGTGCTCCAGCACCGACGCCCCTGCGCCCTCCGGGTGCGTCCCCTGCGAGACCTGGGCGAGTTGCAGCGGATCGCCGAGCAGGATCAGGTTGCGCACGGCGGTGCCCATGGCGAGGGCGTCGGCGAGAGCCACCTGCCCAGCCTCGTCGATGACGAGCGTGTCGACGAGGGCGCCGCCGTCGAGGTCGTCGTGCGCGAACAGCCACGCCGTGCCGGCCACGAGCTGGACGCGCGGTGCCGCCTGCACGAGCTTGCGAGTATCGGTGATATTGGTGACCCAGTCGCCCGAGTACTCGGTCTCGGCGCTACCGGCGCTGGATTTCTTCAGACCGCGGACCCGGACACCCTCCTCACGGGCCGCCCGCCCGATCTCGTCGAGCAGGTTGTGAATCGTCTTATGGCTCGTGGCCGCGACGCCGACGCGCCGGCCCCGGTGGATGAGATCGACAATGATCCGCGCGCCCGTCCAGGTCTTGCCGGTGCCCGGCGGCCCCTGAATGAAGAGGTAGCTGTCGTCGAGCGCGGCGGCTCGCTCGCGTTGCTCCCGTAGGTCCGTCGCCTGGATCGGCCCGCTGAAGCCGCCGGTCAGCCGCGGCCGTGCCAGGGCGAGGATGTCCTCCAGCGCGCGGTATCGACCGTTGCCAGCCAGCATCGCATCGCCAAGCCGCGCGAGGGCGCCGCGCTGCGCCCGCGTGTCGTATGGCCCTGGCGGGATCAAGGCCGTCGGGAGGGGCACCGACGCGTGGCTCGGACCGCGTCGCAGGACGAGCACGCCGGCGGCCTCGTCCAGCTCCACGATCGTGCCGGCACTCTTTCCCGTCGCCGGATCGAAGGGCGCGTCCCCCGGCGCCAGCTTGTGTTGCTGGGCCGGAAAGCGGAAGCCGTGCTCGAGCGAGTTCTTCGCCCGGCGCGGCGCGCCCTCCGGCTCCAGACGGCCGATCGCCTCGCCGTCCTCCACCAGCTCGTCGAGCGACATCTGGCAGCGCGCGAAGAACCACCACCACGCCGGCCGAGCCTCGCGCCGGTGGTATTCGAGCAGCTCGGCGGCGAGCCAGCGCGGCGCGCCGGCGCTCGCGCCCGTGAGCAACGCCTGGCGTAGCGCCTCCCGCTCAGCGTCGGACTTCTGCTTGTCGTCATCGACCGGCCGCGCGTCCGGACTCTCCGCCCAGGCGGCGCCATCCGGCCGGTGATCCACCAGCCAGTCGCGGAGCGCGCGCGTCGCGCGGCAGTCTTCCTCGTTGTAGGCCACGATCTCCTCGAGCCGCGCGGCGGCACGCGTGGCCATCCATTCCTCGTAGGCCAGCACGGCACGCGTGCCGGTCGTGACGCGCGCCTGGCGGCGGAAGGCGGGGAGCGCCTCCACGTCCTTCAGCGAATACGTCGGCACGCCCGCCCGCAGGCCCTGGCGCACGACCGAGTGCAAATCGACGAAGATCTCACGGCGCAGCAGCGTATCCATCGCATCCTCGCGCGTCGCGTACACGCCCATGAGCTGTTTCAGCGCCGTCGGCTCGTAGACGCCGTAGTGATAGACGTGCATGTCGGCATACCGCGCGAGCCGCTCGTGGAAGAAGTCGATCAGCGCCTCGAACGCCTGGCGCTCCCCTGCCCGATCGTGCGCCCAGACTGTCCGATAGCGCCACGCGCCGTCGTCGTGGGTCAGCAGGCCGAAGAGGAAATGCAGACCGCACGCCGGCTCCCAGAACGGATCGCCCTCGATGTCGAACATGATGTCGCCCGACGAGGGCCGGGGCAGCCGCTCGAAGCCGCGTCCGGGCTCGACGGGCAACGAGTGCCAGTCGAGATTGCCGGTGGTCCGCCGGCGGAGCTGCAGCCCAGCCTGGTCGTGAAGGGTTTCCAATGTGCGAGAAGCGATGTGGGGGACCGGCGTCGCCGGCGCCTGGGCGAGCTGCGCCAGCGTCCCGACACCCGCCGACCGCAGGTGCCGGACCTGCCCGCGCCGGATCCCGGCCACCAGCGCCAGGTGATCTTCCTGCGTCCATCGCGCGTTGCACACGTCGCGGAACTCGCACAGCGCACAGTGCTCGACCGGGTACGGCTCGGTCGCCGCCGCGCGGTCGAGTGCGGAGAGGAACCCGGCGCGGACGCGACGGTAGTAGGCGGCGAAGTCGGCGTGGCGCAGCGTGCGCCGCTCGCCAATGCCGAGCAGCACGTGCATCGCGCTCGGCGTCACCCGCTGGATGGAGGCGATCGCTCCCGTGTAGAAGCAAAGCTGTAGCACGTAGGTAGGCTTCTCCGCTCGCGCGAGCTTGGCATCGAGCGCCTCGTAGCCCCACGCCCCCAGCGCGGTCGTCCGCTCGACGCGCTCGAGGAAATCGGCCCGGCCCCGCCAGTCGCCCAGCACGAACGTCGCCTGGTAGATGATTTCCGCCCCCGCGCGCATGGCGTCGACGGTCGCGCGCGCCGAGCTATCGAAATCCCAGCGATCGACGCCGATGACGTCGACGACCTGCCGCCCCTTCGCGCGCAGCTCGGCCAGGTAGGCGGCCTCGTGCTCCTCGCCCTTGCGGCGGAGGAGATCGGCGTGGTCCTCGGGCACGTGGGGGCGCCGGCGGACGCCGCGCGCGACCTCCAGCGCCAGCGTGGTGAGGTGCGCGCACTCGACGTAGTCGTTGAGATCGGAGGGGGAGAGGACGAGGCGACTGTTTGTCGCTTGCATCACCGCCCCTCGATTATAGCGACGGCCCGTCAATGACGCTACTCACAGTCTGTAGACTTACAGACATCACCGGCCCGATTCTGTGTCCCGGTCTGCACTCCTTGTGCGGGCGGGCACATGCCGGACAGAGAACTCAGAAAACCTAGCCGGGGGATCACCCGGGTCCTCGCCGACAACATCCGCGCCTTCAGGAAGGCCAAGCGCATATCCCAGGAGGAGCTGGCCGATATGTGCGGGCTCCATCGAACCTATATTGGCTCGGTGGAGCGCGGAGAGCGCAACGTCTCCCTTAGCACGCTTGAGGTTCTCGCTGCCGCCCTTGGTGTGACTGTCCCTCAGCTCCTGACCAAGGGGCCAACCAAGTGACTACAGGAGCGGCTGGCGCGCGCCGTTATGTCGATGCAATCCGTCGAAGAGGGCTCTCCATCTACGATCCGATCGAGATAGGCGATCCGGAGCTTTGGATTCCGACGCCGGAACTCGAATCGTTGCTCGACCGGGGCCTCCGGGGCGTATCTCTGGCGGGGTTGCCGCTGCGGACCCGCTCGAAGGTTGTGAAGACGCGCGTTTGCCAGATCCTCGGCTATTCCGTCCCCAGAACATTTACGAAGACCCAACCACGGTTTCCGGGGCAGTTTTTCGACACCTACGTTCAGAAATCCAACAATCTTCAAGTCTGGAACGAGGAGCTGGCCCCGACTCGCCGTTACGTCATCATTCGCGCCGGCGCCGACGGCGTGATGAAGCGGGTGAAGGTCGTGACCGGAGACACGTTGGCCCTCCTCGATACGACGGGAACGCTGACCCAGAAGTATCAGGCCCGCCTGATTCCGGGGACATCCAAGGCGGAACTCATAGCCGACCAGGACACCACCCTGCTACGGCCCTTCGTGCGTAAGAGCGTCGATCTGAAGCGCGTGGCCAGTCCCGTCGACCATCCGGCTGGCGGACAATTGCTTCCGATCGGGCAAATTTTCGACCGCCTGAAAACGCTGGTCGGCGTGAGCTTCGCTCATAGAGGATATGACCAGGAGCGCAACCGGGGCGCTGAACTTCACACGCTGGTCTGCCAGCATCTCGGCTACTCGGATTACCGGGATGATGGCCGTTCCCGGACGTGCGGCATCAACTGCTCGAAGTGAAGCTTCAGACCTCACCGACGATTGATCTTGGCCTCGTTCGTCCGGACAGCACCGAACCGCTGGACGTCCCCAAGATCGCGGGTCGTCAGATCCGCCATTGTGACGTGCGCTACGCTCTCTTCTATGGTCAGATAGACGGGGTGAACGTCGCGCTGACGCATTTTTTCCTGACAACAGGCGAGCGCTTCTTCACGCGGTTCCCGCAATTCCAGGGCAAGGTTCTGAACAAGAAGCTTCAGATTCCCCTACCCGCGGACTTCTTCGGCACTTAGGCCGAAGGTCTGCCATACCATGCGGTCCAGTTCCGCTTCGAGGCTCTTTGCCTGCAGCGCCGGGATGCACTCGTAGACTTGCCTGGCTGTTGCGATGATTTCCTTGCCGAGGGCGCTGTGCGGTTCGGGAAGGGGGAATTTCTCGACGTACTGCGTGATAAAGCGTCGGCGGCCGGCGTAAAGCTTGTTGTTGAAACGATGGTCGTAGAAGTGCTCGATGAATGTCGAGTTGCCGACCGCAGCAGCTAGCCATAGCAGATCGGTCTGCGCCGGATTCTGGCAGGTGAGCCAGTAACAATCTCCGTTCACGACGGCCCCATCGTGGTCGATCCAGAACACCGGTTCTTCGCTGATGTCGCGGAACACCAGCTTAGGCTGATCCCACGCTGCCGGGTCCTGCGGCACCCAGATTTCGTACCACGCGCGGCCTGCCTCGATGACGTAGGTTCGGTCTTCTAGCTCGGTGCGGTGCCGCTCCAGATATGCCCTGCTCCGCGGAAACAGGGACAGGTCCATCGCACGACGCTGGCCCTGCACGACTTCATGGGGATAGAGAATCTTGCGTTCCGGTGTCTGCGCCTTGAAGCGCCTGCCAATGTGATGCGTGATCAGCGGTCTGAGCGCTTCCGGCTGCTCTTCCTTCGGCAACGCACCCCAATCCGACCGTATGAACACGCTGTCGGCACAGGTTTTCACTCCGACGCGGATCTTGCCAATGTCGCGGAACGTTCCCCAGGTATGCTCCTCAACCGCTGCCAGCCACGCGTCACCCGTCGTGGTGGCCACCCGCCACACGCCATCCCCAATTCCGCCCGCGTCCAGCGTGCCGTGCTGCACCAGGAACCGGCGGCCATCGCCTGTCTGAACCACACCATCTCTCGACAGGGCGTCGATGGGTGTCTGGGAAAGCGAGTCATGAGCGCGGTCAGTTTGGTAGATCGAGGTAAAGCGAGGAGTTTCCGGATTGTGTCCTTTCTTCCCTTCGGCCAGCAACACGGCCGGAAGCACCGCGGCATCAAAAAGTTTCGTGTCGCCCAGATCCCACACATGGCGGAGGTTGAAGCGCTGCTGGACCGCGTGCCGGACAGAAGCTCCCGAACGTGTTGTCATGAAGCGGTTGGAGACGATGATCCCTGCTACCCCGTGCGGCTGCAGCACACTCGCCATGCCAAGAATGAAGGCGTAGTAGAGATCGACGCGGCCACCCAGACCGAACTGCTCCGCGAGGAGCCGCGCCTGTGGAGCACCCATGATCTGCGTACGGACATAGGGCGGATTGGCAATGATCAGGTCGAACGCCTCGGGCACAGCCGGACCGAACAGGCTTCCGTGGCCATCCGCGCCGAACCGCTCCAGCACAAACTCAAGAAAGTTCCCCAGCTCGAAGTGAATCTCTGCGTCTGGGAAGTGCTGCTTGACCCGTGCGACGGCAACCTCAAGCGCCTTTGGATCAGTCTCGAAGCCGTAGACTTCAGAGTGCCGCGGTCCGCGGCGGGACATCTCGCCGAGCAGGCTCAGAAGAAGCTCGCCATCGCCGATGGCCGGGTCTAGTACGCGCCAGGCGCGGTCCGTCACGCTTTGCTCCGTATGCTGGACGATCTGCCGCGCGACGAAGTCCGCCAGAATCTTGGGCGTGTAGGTCGCGCCCCCCGCCTTTTCCTCAGTGACGATTTCGTAGCGTTTGGGTGTCGCAGCTTTCGCGAGCGTTCTCATCTGGCGGACAGTTTCTGTTCTGAGTTGTGAGTCTGGGCGCTACTCATAGTCATCCATCAGAACCCGATGTCAACCCTCTTCACAGGGTCTAGGCACAGGAACGGACTGTTCTCGCGGATCAGAGGTACTCCTTCTTGAAGTACATCAAGTCGCCGAGCGCAACCTGAAGTGCGCCTTTGCTCGGCGTGTCATCATCGTGCTTCGCCGGGTTCAGCGCCGAGGGAACCGCCCGCAGCTTGCCCGGATGTGAGGGATTCTTCACCAGTAACGGCTCTACTTTCGGGATCAGCCATTCGAGCGTCTTGCCGTCGTAGTCGCTGACGACGGCAGCCTTGTCGCCTTTGGCCTGGCGATCCTTTACAAGCATCTCCTTGCAGAACCGCTCGCCCGCGTTGCGGAGGTTCTCCCCGGCCTGCTTCAGAAGATCCGGGTGCCCGCTACGCACCAGAATCTCAATCTTGGCAAACCTCGCCGTAAGGTGGTCGGCGGTGTTGCGAACGATGGTCCCCTCGCCCGGATCGGTGAGCGACAGCTGGAACATGGCGATGCCCTTGTGAAGATACCGGTGCTCCAAATCCCTCCACGTTGTTTGATCCTGCGAGAGCAGGATCACTTGAACGCCGAGGCCCAGCAGCTTCTCAACAACGCCTGTCGTAAAGAAGGCGTTGTAGTCCTCGTCGCTCGACAGGACCGGATCGTCAAGGACGATGAAGCTTGCTCCCTCGTGAAGCGAACGCGCGATGAAGAGCGCCAATCCGAGACAGTGCAGCTGGGACTGGCTGAACACGGCGACCACGTCGCGAAGCTTCAGGTCGCTGCGATCGGCCTTGGCCGCCAGCCCCGCCTTGAAGTCGATCGTGCGGCGGGCGCCCGGGCGTGGTTTGACCGCGGCGAAGAAACTCATCTCGTCGGGCCGCAGAAGATTCCACCACATCTCGACGTTGGCGCTCAGCTCTTGGAACTTCCCGTCCAGGACCTCCTCGTTTCCCTTGTCGATTTGTTTGAGAGCTTGGGCCAGTTCCTTCTGCGCCTCCTCGTGAATGGACTTCTCGATCAGAGCTGCACGCAGGCCGGCGGGGTCCTTGGCGAGGTCGATCAGCTGCTGCCATCCCGTGGTCTGGCTCGCGGCGTCGGCGACGCCCCTGATTCCGTCCGCGACGGGCTTTTCGGCTGTGAGGTACGCTGGTAGCGCCAGGGGCAGCTGCTTCAGAGCGCTGCCGAAAGCTTCGACCCCGTGCTGAAGGGTCGTCTCATCGGTAAGCGTATCAAGGCCAAGCCTGTATCCCTCGATGGCAGTCAGCGGGGGTCCGGCGACCCGTCGCAACGCGGAACGTAGTCGGGCGATCCGCCGTGCTTCCGCAAGCCACGAACCGATGGCGGCCTCGGCTTCCGCGCCCAGCAGCTTGCGGATGCGCTCGACGCGGAAGCCGCGCTCCCGCCGAAGCTTCGATGGATACACCATAAACTTGGGAAGGGCCTCGTCGACCGCTTTCCGCCCAGCCTCCACGGCGGTTGCCATCTCGTCGAGCGCCTTCCGGGCTGCGGCCTCGGCCCCGCGGAAGTTTTCGGTGTCCTTCAGGCGCTCGCGGATGAATCCGACGCGTTCGGGTGTCAGGGCGTCTTCCGTCGCGCAGAGCGGGCAGTCTATCGCCTCGGTCGCGTCGGCCACGCTCGGCAAAATGAGTGCTTGCTCGAAGAGCGCCGTGAGACACCGTGTCTCCTCATCCACCTTCCCGCGTTCCGTGACATATGTCGCCAGCGCGGTGAAGGCGTTCGGCGGCGGTGGCGTCCAGGTCCCGAGAGGCTGCTTGTCGAAGCCCTTGACGGGGAACGCTTTCGATCTCCTGTCGGCCAGGACGTCCTCGAGTTTTGCTATGCGCTCAGCCGTTGAGGCGGGGGCGGTCTCGCCGGCGGCCGTAATCAGCGCCGCCATCGCAGCAGCTACGGCCTTGACGATCTCGGGAACTGTTTGAACTCTTGCCTTAAGCGGCGCCAGGTGGAGTGACGCCTCGGAGATGACCGCTGCCGCGTCGAGCCGCCCCAGAACAGGGTCAACGGAAGCCCTGAGATCGGCATCGAGCGCCGCGACGGCAGTGCGGAAGGCCTCAAGATCCGTGACTTCGAAGACCGCCTTGAAGTAGGTCGCCCGGTCTTGTGGCCGGGCAGAAAACAGATAGCCGAGAGTGTGCTGTGTGAGCACCGGTGCGCGAAGCGGAGGCTGCGAGAGGACGAAGCCTAGCGCTTGGAGCGCCTGGTCGGCGGCCGCTTTGCCGTCGATTTCCAGCACGCTGCGGCAATCCTCCCTCTTCTCATAGTCGGCCGTCAGCGTGCGCTTGATCGTGTGCTTCTTGCCGTCCGGAGCGACCACCTCCGCCTGAACAAAGACCGGTGTGGCCGCGGGAATATGAGCGTTGCGCAGGGCACCGGCAAACTCGTCCTGGCTGCTGGCAAGCAGCTCGCGCCGCACGATCCGGCCAGTCAGCAGAAACTCGAAAGCCTCGGCGAGACCGGTCTTGCCGTGGCTGTTTGGAGCCCACACCGCGGCTATCGGCGACGGGAACATGAGCGTCTGAGGTTTCCGCCCGAAGGAACGGAAGCCCTGGATTTCAAACTTGCTGATCTGTAGGGCCGGCATACTTCTTCCTTAGTTCGTCCAACCGGTCCGCCACGACCTTCTTCAACGCAGCCTGTTCCGCACCGGCCTTCGTCCCCATCTGTGCCTCAACAAGCCGGGCGGCGAGGCTCTCCTTCTTCAACTTCTTCTTCAGGCGCTCGAGGTTGGTCGGTGACGATGGAGCGCTGCTCATGAAGCCTCCCCGCCCCGACCCGGCCCCACGACACGGAGCTGGCCGCGCTTCCGGCCAGGAGCCGCGCCTGGCCCCGGAGCGCCGGTCAGGCCTGTAAGCGTGAGCCCAAAGACAAGCTGCTCGATCTCCTCCGGCGTGATATGGAGTTGCTCCGCGATATCCCGCTTCGCAACGCTGTCGTCGCGCAGCGCCGTGAACACCTTCGCCAGCACCTGCGAGGTCTCCCGCTGTCCTTCTTCCGGCTCGCGCGTGCGGAGCCCGCGCTTTGAGATGTCGATGTAGAGCTGCCGGTAATGCCACTCGCTCAGAGCGTCGAGCGCGTGAAGTCGGTAGGCAAGCGCTGCGACGGAGACGGTCCAGAAGTGCTTCAGCTTCACCAGATGATCGACCGTCGCGAATCGCGGCGCATGGGCAAGGACGCTGCCGCGTGGCATCAGGAACGCGGCAGCGAAGGCATGCGCCTCGCGCTCAACCTCCTGGCCTTGTGGTTCGCCGTGGCGGTGCAGGACGAGGTGCCCCAGCTCGTGAGCGGCATCGAAGCGGCTGTGTTCGGCCGATTTCATCGTGTTCAGGAAAATGAAAGGTCTGCTGTCGTGCCACATCGAGAAGGCGTCAACTTCCCTGGCGTCGATCGCCAGTGAGAAGACGCGCACGCCCCCGGATTCGAGCAGATGCACCATGTTCTTGACCGGCAGTTCGCCGAGCCCCCAGAGCTGGCGGATCGCGGCGGCGGCGGCTTCGGGCCCCCCTTCCTGGCTGAGATCCGGAAGGTTCGGTTGGGGCAGTTCGAAGCGTTTCTCGATCCAGTCGTTGAGAAGGAGCGCGATCGCGCCGGCGCCAAGCGCCATGTCGCGTTTCGACGCGGTTATCTTCGACATGGCGCGGAAGCTGGCGATGTCGGGGGAGAGTTGCTCGAGGTCGTCGCCGGCGAAGAAGGTCACCGGGAAACGCAATGCTTTTGCAAGCTGCTCGCGCCTCTCCGGGTCGGGCGTGAATTCACCATTCTCGTAGGCCGAGATCGAGCGCGGCTCGACGCCGATCAGTTCGGCCAGGCGCGTCATCGTCAGGCCCCGGCGCTTGCGCGCCAGCGTCAGCCGGGACGGATTGAACTGGGGGCCGATGCTCATACCCGGCGTCTGACGCTAACGTCGATATCGGGAAGCGTTGGTGGCGCGGGCACCGCCTCGGCCAGGTCGCCATCGAGCGGGATCGAGCCCAGCAAGATGCGCTCGCGCCAGGCATCGACGTGCATATCTTCGCCGATCGAAATCGGCAGGGATAGCTCGCACCGGACCTCGTCGGTCGCACGGTGAATAAGGAGAATCCAGGTCGCGCGGCCGCTGCCGGCGCCGGCCGCCGTGTCTCGCGGGCGGGCAGGCTGGTCCATGAAACTGAACCGGAGCTGGTTGGCGGCGACGGCGTCCAGGGTGATGGGCCCCTTGCGGGCGTTGGTAGAGGGGTTAGCGTCGGCGCGGCCTGTGCCGTCATCGCCGGTCGCCACGGCGATCGCCATGCTGCCTTCGGGGTCGACCGAGAGCGCATAGTTTCTGTCGTTGGAGCGTTGCCAGCCGGCGGGGATGACGCCTTCGCGCAGCGCGCAGACCGTTTCCGCCCACGCCGCCAGACCCGGGAAGTTTCGGGGGATGGTTGGGCGTGCAACTCAAGAAGGCGAGCTGGCCGCGGCGGACGGCGTCGGTCAGGAATCCCTCCTCAAGGCCTAGCTCGGCGAGGCGGTGCCGGACATCCCCTGGTTCCTGGCGCACAACGGCGGCCATGTGAATCCTTTCCCCCGCGTCCCGTGGAGGCCGACCAAGCTTCCTGTTTTTCTACCACGATCGAGGCGGCAAAACAAGAAGTTCGCGTCAGGCTCCGGAGGCTGTCCTTCTTTCGGCGGACAGCCGCGACTGGGAGCGTGACGGACATGAACGCCTCCCCTCCCCCCCCCCGAGACAGCGATGTCCCGTCCACGCGGTTGTCCAGGCCGGCCGGAGAGGGTACTTTTCGGACGTTGACGTGGGGCGCCTCCACGGGCCCGGCGCGAATAACCCGACCACAAGGA
>WNEY01002701.1_pt1 | contig 13068 bp, 11 predicted proteins | sample 5400531 | NCBI WGS metagenome assembly WNEY01 (sample SAMN13153338, study PRJNA577476) | soil metagenome | isolation source: 200 cm saprolite under Douglas fir tree site 1 | place: USA:California | collected 2015-04-18
TCAAGAGCGGCCAGATCGACCTCTACCCTGGCTACGCCGCCACCGACCTCGAGTACTACAACAGCGGCGCCGGCGAGGCGAGCGGAGACGTCAACGCGACGGTGCAGAAGCTGAACGCGCGCCTGCAGCCCCTGGGCCTGGCGGCGCTCACACCCTCGGCCGCCGTCGACCAGAACGCCTTCGCGGTCACCAAGGCGACGGCTGCCAAGTACAACCTGACCAAGCTTTCCGACCTGGCGCCGATCGGCAACCAGCTCGTCCTGGGCGCCGGACCGGAGTGCCCGACGCGGCCGTTCTGCCTGCCCGGGCTCCAGAACACGTACGGCATCCACTTCAAGGACTTCAAGGCGCTGGACACCGACGGCCCGGCCACGCGCGCGGCCTTCGCCAACGGCACCATCCAGGTCGGCCTGGTCTTCAGCAGCGACTCCGACCTGAACAAGCTCGGCCTCGTCGTCCTCCAGGACGACAAGCACCTGGAGAACGCTGACAACGTGGTTCCGATCATCCGCACCACGGTGGCCACAGACGAGGTGAAGAGCGTGCTGAACAAGATCAGCACCAACCTGGACACCAAGACGCTCGTCACGCTCAACGGCCAGGTCGAGCTGAACCACCAGGACCCGGACGCCGTCGCCAGGGCTTTCCTGCAGCAGCACAACTATTTCGCGTAGGACGTCCGGCTAAGGCAGCCGGTAGATCCATTCCGGGGTCGCGTATTTGGAGGCGACGAGCCTCCGCGCGGCCCCGATCTCTTCTTCGGTCAGCTCGCCGGCGGTGGTCCGGAATTCGCGCATGAAGTGCGCTTGCATACGCTGGGCGACCTCGTCGCACGAGAGCGTTGTGAACCAGGAGAGCGGCGAGACGCCCTTCTCGGCGCTGCGCACGCCCCGCTCCGCGATGCTGGCGCGGCCGATCCGGATGATCCGGGGCAGGAGCTCGACGTCCATCGAGTGCGCGATCGTCGTGTGATGCAGCACGTGCCCGCGCCGCCGGGCCTGCGCCGCGCCGGCGATCTTGCCTCGCGGCGAGATGATGTCGTTGATCTCGCGGTATGAGGCGGGCACGCCCAGGTCGTTGAGCGCGGCGACCGCCCAGGCGTCGAGCAGCGCGTAAGACTTTCTGAAGCTCACGCCCGCGACCATCGACTCCGGCAGATAGAGCGAATAGGTGATGGTGCGGTCGGGCTCGCACAGCATCGTCCCGCCGCCGCTCATGCGCCGCGTGACGGCGAAGCCGAGCTCGCGCGAGACGTCCAGGTCGATCTCGTTGCTTACCGACTGATGCGAGCCGATGACCAGCGCGCGCTCGATCCACCGCCACACCCTCATCGTCGGTGGCCGCGCACCCGCGATGACCTGGTTGAGCAAGACCTCGTCGAGCGCCATGTGCATGTGCGCGGAAAACGAGCCGGGCGCGATCACGTCCCACCTTTCGTCCTGCAAGGCTCTGCCAGTATTCCTGAAGGTGATCAGCCCGCATGAAACCACCTAGCCCGATCCAGATCGTTCCGCTGCGTACTGAGGCGCCGGCGCCGGTCACGACGCCGCGTCTGACGTATCGGGGTGGCCCGCTTCTGGCATCCGCGCAGGTGTTCCTCATCTTCTGGGGCGACGCGTGGCAGACCGACCCGCTCGCGTCTCAGATGCAGCAGCTGAACGACTTCTTCGAGTTCGTGCTCACGAGCCCGTTGATGGACCAGCTGGCCGAGTACGACGTCCAGGGCTTCACGATCGGACACGGCGCGCGCTCCGGCGCGATCGCGGTGACCACCACTCCGCCGTCGACGGTGGCCGATGCGGACATACGCCAGTTCATCCGCGACCAGCTCGCCTCCAACCCCGCGGTGCCGGCGCCCACGCCGAGCTCCCTTTACTTCGTGTTCCTGCCGCCGGGCGTGACCTCGGGGCTCAACGGCTCTTCGTCGTGCGTCAACTTCTGCGGCTACCACGACAACGACGCCGAGGTGTACTACGCGGTCATGCCGCATCCCGACTGCGATGGGTGCGCCGGCGGTCTGTCGGCGATCGACGCGCTGACCACTACGAGCTCGCACGAGCTGTGCGAGGCGTTAACGGACCCCCAGCCCGGCCAAAGTTGGTACGACGACAGCAACGGGGAAATCGGAGACATATGCCCCTGGCAGACGAAAAAGCTGGGCGGCTACACCGTCCAGCTCGAGTGGTCGAACAGCCAGGGGACGTGCGTGTGAGCGCTTTCGACTTCAAGCAGAAGCCGCTCCCGGCTCCTCAGTAGCGGACGTCGTCGAGCGCGCGCCAGCCGTACGAGACCTCCTGCAGCAGCGCCGACCCGATCGTGATCGGCTGCGTGCGCACGTACACGCCGCCCAGGCGCTCATAGAAGCTGCGCGCGCCGGCATTGTCCCGCAAGACCCACACGATCATGTCGCGTAGGTGGAGCTCACGCAGGCCACCGACCACCGCCTGCACGAGCCGGTGTCCGAAGCCGCGTCCCTGCGACTCGCGCAGCACGTAGATCGCGTACAGCTCGCCGTCGTATCCGCTTTCGCCCGCGCGCTCGCGGCCGCCGGAGGCGAAGCCGACGACGTCCCGCCCATCCGCCGCCACATAGACGCGGCTCGAACCCTCGCCGACGATGCGCCGCCATCGCTCTTCGTAGCCGGCCTCGTCGAGAGAGTCGAGGAAGTCATCGGGAAGCAGCCCTCGGTATGTCGATTGCCACGTCGCCACGTGCACGCGGGCGATCGCGGCGGCGTCAGCAATCTCGGCACGTCGAACCTTCATCAGGGGATTAAGTCCGACCATCGATTCACAATCTAGCGCCAAGCAATTGGACGCGCCTCCGGCCAGCAACCGCTCGCGCCGCGCGCTGCCGCTCATCGCGGCCGCGCTGACGGCGATCGTGGTCGTGGGCCTGCTCTATCTGAAACCCAGCCTTCCACCGGCCTCCGTCCCGTCTGCGCATCCCAGTCCTGAGCCACGGGTCCTCGAGCAGCGCTACCGCCCGGACTACGACTTCGTCACGCCGTCTCTTGGGTGGGCGTTGGTCTACGACCTGATCTCGGGGCGGTACTGGGTCTACAACACGACCGACGGGGCGCGCCACTGGGACTTGCAGAAGTGGGACCTGCAGCCGATCAACGCGAGCTTCCGCATCCGCTTCTTCAACGCGCACGACGGCTTCTACTCGCTCGCCGGCGGCGGCACGTTTCGCACCTCCGACGGCGGGCGCCACTGGAACCAGGTCGCGCTGCCGTCGACGACCATCGGCGTCGTCCGGTTTGTCGATCCGTCGCACGGCTGGTATCAGAGCGACAGCGATTTCGAGTCCACCTCCGACGGCGGGGCGACCTGGCACGCGCTGCCGCCACCGCCTTTGGCCGGTCCGCTGCTCGACTTTGTTGACGCGCGCAACGGATGGCTGGCGTCGATCACCGACTCGGCGCCCGCGGTCGTGTACTCGACGCATGACGGCGGCGCAAGCTGGGCGCCGCACTCGCTGCCTGGGGAAACCGGTGGCAAGCCGTTCCGGCGCGCGGACGGATTGTCCGCGCTTCCGGGAGGAGGCGTGCTCGTAGACCTGCCGGACGAGACCGCATACACATCGTTCGACGGAGGCGCGACCTGGAGCAAGCTCGCGCCGCCGCCGCCCGGGAACAGCTATTCGGACATCGCGATCCAGGACGCGACCCACTGGTGGGCGATGCGCCTCGGAGACCTGTTCAAGACCAGCGACGCGGGCCAGTCCTGGCAGCACATCGCCATCCAGGTCGACGGCTGGCTGTATCTCCCGGGCATCCTCGACGCCCGGCACGCGTGGGCCAGGCTGGAGAGCTCGGGACCGCCGACGTCGGGCAGCGCGCTTGCCCTGACGTCCGACGGCGGAGTCCACTGGACCTATGCCAGCGTGCCACGCGTAAGCTGACGTCGAATCGCTCATGCACGCGGCCGACCTCGAAACCGACTTCGATCCGGGGACGCCGCGCGCGCGGGCGGGTCGCGCCCTGGCGCTGATCGCGGTCTCGGTTGTCGCCATCCTCGTCACCGGCGCGATCTACCTGCACCCGACGTTCGGCTCCCCGCCCGCGCCTGCCCAGCCCCTGGGGCCGCAGCTGCGCGGCGACTACCGCGTCGCGTCGGTGAGCTTCATCAGCCCGACTTCGGGCTGGCTCGTCGTCGACTTTCCATCCGGCGACTATGCCGTCATCCACACCACCGACGGCGGCATCACCTGGACCCGGCAGCTGACAGCACCCAGCCAGAGTCACGCGATCTATGCCAGGTTCTTCGACGACCTCTCCGGCGTCGTCGCGCTGGTCGGGGGTCGGCCCGTGTTGAGCCGGACGACGGACGGAGGGCGGTCGTGGGCATCGATACCGGCGTTGACGTCCAGCTCGTCCGTTCTCTCGTGGTCGTTCGTCGACTCGCTATACGGCTGGATGCTTGCCCGGCAGACCGCGGCGGCGAGGCCCAAGCTCTTCCGGACGGAGGACGGCGGCCTGACCTGGCTCGACCTCGGCCTGCCGGTCGCACCGCCAGACCAGGCCTTCCAGGTCCAGTTCTCGCACTTCACGACCGGCTGGCTCAGCACCGTCAGCGCCGGGCCGTACGCGTACCGCACCCAGGACTTCGGCGCCACCTGGACGCGCGTTCCGCTGCCGGCGAGCGGCCTGGGTAGACCCGCGGGCGGTCAGTACTTTGTCGCGGTGCGGCCGACCACGGGCCTTGGCGCGCTCGCGACGGTCGTTTACTTTCCGCCGGTCAAAGGGAGGACCGGAGTCGGCGGCATCGTCCGCGCTTACCCACCGCTGACGGTGCGCGCCTTCGACGGCGGGCGGCCGCACACGTACATCTACACGACGGTCCTCGACGAGGTCGTCTCCGGCCCGTTTGCGGAAGAACCGCCGCCCAACCAGGCGGAGCTGGGCACCGTCGACGCCGGCAAGACCTGGTCGGCCGTCGCGCCGCCCGAGGAAACCGGCGCGATCGGCTACTTCGACGCGAGCCACTGGTGGTGGATCGGCGCTGGAATGTTCGCCGGGAGCGCGGATGCCGGTGCGACCTGGACCGACCCACGGGGCATCGGCGTGGTCGACCCGCTGCCCGGATCGCTGGAGGTGCTGGACCGCGACCATGCGTGGTTCGCAGGCCAGTCGGCATCACGGCCCGGGCTCGAGATGACCGACGACGGCGGACGCCACTGGACCCTCATGACCCTGCCCCAGCTCGAGGACACACCGACGGACCTGCAAGAACTCCGATAGTCCCAGACTGTCCGTTAGTCCGGCCTATCCGCCATGTTTTGATCCCAGACTGTCCGTTAGCCCGGACTATCGCCCAAACGGCGTAACGCCCCGCCCGGTCGCGGCCCACTCCTTGTAGAGATCGGGGAGCGCCGTCACTCCATAAGGGTTTGGGTTTTCAAGACAGCGCGCGGTGCAGCTCGATGATCGGGGTCACGAGCCTGTACCCCATCTGGTTGTTGATCTTGAGGATCGACGGGTTGTCGGCGTCGTTGTTCGTGCGCACACGCGTGTATCCGTCTTCGATCGCCTGCGCCATCGACTCGTACTTGAGTGCTCGCCCGATGCCGCGGCCGCGGACGCTGCGCCGCGTGCCGGTGTACGCGGTCCAGGGGATGCCCTTGGTGAGCGGGCAGTCGAGCACGGACGTGCCGACGATCTCGTCGCCGTCGCGCGCGACCCAGAAGTGGCTCTCCTGGATGCCTGGATTGTCGAGCCAGAAGCGCTTCCACTCGGGGAAGGAAAGGACTCGCCAGGGGACGCTGCGGGGAATGTCCTGCTCCGACTCGATGATCAGCTCGTACAGCTTCTGCAGACGGCTGGGGTCGGTGTCCTCGCTCAACGGATGCATCTCTATGCCCTGGCGGCGCATCTCCGCGCGACACTCGTCGCGCGTGCGCAGGATCTCCTCGCGCTTGGCGACCAGGTCGAGCTCCGACGTTCGCATGCGCCGGTCTTCGCGATAGCCGATACGCTCGAGCACCGTGACGTCGCTCTCGAAGTCGGCGCGGATGCGGACGACCGACGTCGCCGCGCCCTCGCCGCGCAGCCAGAGCTCGCCGACGCCGACGAGCTCGCCGTATCGCGCGTCGTCCCACATGTCCTTGCGCAGAAGCGTACGGACGACGCCGAATCGTTTGTCGTCCGGGGGTTCCCATCTCTCGTGCTGCGCGGCGACGAACGCCACGGCCTCGCCGTCCTGGGTCGCGATCTGCCGTGAGGTCTTCTGCAGCTCGTCCGCCATCTGCCACCAGTAGCGCAGCAGGACCGGGTCGCTGAGGTCGTCGGGGTCGCGCCGCGCCTGCAGCTCGGCCACCATCTCCGCGTCTTCGAGCGTCGAGGGGCGGAGCTGGAGGCGGAAAGTCATGTCGGGCATGCGTTGACTAGAAGGTTAATCTTCCCGCGTTGATCGCCAGGGGAGCGCTCAGAGGGATCGGCGGGAGGCGCGTCCGCTCCGCGCACCGGCTCGCCCTGTCGCCCACGTGCTGGGGCATCAGCGAGGACCGTGACTGGGGCCACCAGCTCGACGCCGAGCGCGTTCTCTCCGAGGCGGCCGCCGTGGGCGAAGGGGCGATCACCGCCGGCCCGCCGGGATTCCTGCCCGACCGCAGCGACCACGCCCGCGCATTGCTGCGCCGGAGCCGCCTCCACGTTGTCGCGGGCCAGGTCCACGCCATCCTCCACCACAACGACATCCGCGGTCCGGAGCTGGCGCACATCGACGGCCACGCGCACTGGCTCGCGGCTGTCGGAGCGGAGACCCTCGTGCTCGCAGCGATCCCCGAGCGCAACCCCGCCGCGGCGAAGGAGGCGGCGATGCTGACGAACGCCGAGTGGGCGCATCTGCTGCACCTGGTCGGCTCGGTGGAGCACGTGTGCGCGCGTCACCGACTGAAGCTGGCGGTCCAGCCACGGTTCGGCAGCATCATCCAGGGCCCCAGGGAGATCGAGAGACTGCTCGTCGGCTCGGAGGCCGGCGTGTGCCTCGACCTGGCGCACCTCGTGCTGGCCGGCGCGGACCCTGTCGAGGTGATCGAGCTCACAGCCGGGCGGATCCAGCACGTGCACCTCAACGACGTCGACCTGGACCTCGCCCGCCAGGTGCGCGACCGCTCCCTTCCCTACAGCGACGCCGTGGCGCGCAACCTCTACCGGCCCATCGGCGAAGGAGGTGCCGAGGTGGCCAGGGCGACGGAGGCGCTCCGCGCGGCGGGCTATCGGGGCTGGTACGTGCTGGAGCAGGAGACGCGGCTGGGCAGCATCGCCGACCGGCCGCTGGGCCGCATCAGCCGCTCGATGGAGTTCGTCCTGCCTCTGCTCAAGTGACCAGCTGAGGAAGTCTGCGCTCGACTTCGGTCGGAAAAGCGCCTCAAATCGCGCGGCCGGCGCCTGCCCAGTAGGGCTCGCGGAGGGTGCGTTTCAGCAGCTTGCCCGCCGCGTCGCGCGGCAGCTCGTCGACGAAGTCCACCGACCGCGGCTTCTTGTAGCTCGCCAGTCGTTCGGCGCAGAACGCGATCAGCTCGTCGGCCTGCATTTCGATACCCGGGCGAAGCTGCACGACAGCCTTCACCGCCTCGCCCCACTCGTCGTCCGGCACACCGATCACCGCCGCGTCCTCAACCGCGGGGTGGGCCAGCAGCACCGACTCGATCTCGGCCGGGTAGATGTTCACGCCGCCCGAGATGACCATGTCGATCCGCCGGTCGCAGATGAAGTAGTAGCCCTCGCCGTCGCGGTACGCGACGTCGCCGGCGGAGAAGTAGCCGTCGTGGAGGCTCTTGCTCGTGGCGTCGGGCTTGTTGAAGTACTCGGCCACCCACGCGCTGCGCACCGTGAGCTCGCCCGGCTCGCCGACGTCCGCCTCGGTGCCGTCGTCGCGCAGCAGGCGAATGTCCTGGCCGGGCACGGCGGTACCGCACGAGCCTGGCTTGCGCAATTGGTCCTCTGGTCGAAGCACGGTGTTGAACCCGGTCTCGGTCGCGGCGTACGTCTCCCACAGAACAGGCCCGAGCGCCGTGTGCGCGCGCACCTTCAGCGAGAAAGGACACGGAGCGGCGCTCAGGATCACCGCCCGCAGCGAAGAGACGTCGCGAGGATTCGTCTCCTGGGCCTCGACGAGCTTCTGTAGAAGCGTCGGGGCCAAGAACGTCGACGTCACACGATGACGCTCGATGAGATCGAGCGCTTCGTCCGGCTCGAAGCGACGCTGCACCACGATCGTCGCCCCCAGCACCTGGTGCAGCACCGCGAAGATCCCCGGACCGCTGTGGTAGACGGGGCCGCACAGGAGGTGCACGTCCGACTGGGTCAGCTCGAAGAGGGAGATGACCTGGAGGATGTTCTCGACCGCGATGCCATGCGGCCGCCACGCGCCCTTCGGGGCCCCGGTCGTGCCTGACGTGTAGACCATCGCGGCGCCCATCCCGCCGTCGTCCCGAGGCGCGCGCTCGCCGGCCGCCGCGTCCCTGAGCTCTGGATACCCGAGCCACCCCCCGGCGGCAGCGTTGCCGTCGACCGCAAGCATGTGCACGCCGCGCGCGATCGCGGGGCGTGCGTCCTCGATGACCTCGACATGATCGCGGTCCGCCGCGACCATCACGGCGCCCGAGTCGTTGACGACGTACGCCGCCTCACTTCCTCGCAGCCGGTAGTTGAGCGGTACGAAGATGGCGCCGAGCTTGCGCAGCCCGTTGGTGATCTCGAAGTACTCGAGCGAGTTGAACGACATGAGCGTCGCGCGGTCGTCGCTCTTCACGCCGAGCTGCTCGAACGCGTTGGCCGCCTGGTTGGCGCGCCGGTTCAGCGTCGCAAAGTCGATCGACGTTTCGCCGAGGATGATCGCCGCCTTGTCGGGGTTCAGGCCGGCGTGGAGGGCGAGGAAATCCACGCCTTAGAGTGTGACGCTAGGTGGGTGAGGCTTTGATCGACGGCGTCGGTCTGGCCGAGCACAGGTCGCCGCCCGTCAGGCCGATCGTGGCCGCGACCGGCGCGATGCTGCCCGTGATCACGACCCGGTAGCGATAGCACCCACCAAGGAGCGCCCACGTGTCGCTCGGCGCCCAGTGGTGGTACACGACGCCCGCGGCCATCGGCGGGTACTTGCTCAGCACGTCCTCCGTGGCGTCGGTGATCGACGAGATCGGCGACACCTTCGAGGAGTCGAACTCCCACATGTACACCTGCGTGATCGGGCGGTTGGCCGGCGTGTCCGCCGCGGCCGGCAGCTTGGTCGCCGCCAGCAGGGCGTCGACGGTGGGCTGCGGTCCTGGGCTCGTCTTCACGTCGGCGAACGTCTTGTTCGGCATCGCCGCCGACCACGAAAGGCCGGTGATGTTGCCGAGGGTGCGCTTCGCAGGTGGTCCGTCGGGCGCGCCGGTCTTGTACAGCTCGATCTCCAGGTTCGCCGCCATCGCGAGCTCGCTTCCGTCAGGGCTGAAGGAGAGCGCGTCCGGGTGCAGGATTCGCGAGTTCACGCGCTTGGGCGCGACCGGGCTGGCGGGCAACGGCTTCGGCGACGTCGATGGCAGGGGGCTCGGACTCCCGCCTGGCGTCGGCGAGGCCATGGGCAGGCCGCTGTTGATCGGCTCGAGCAGCGCGCCCTGGCTCTGCAGTGCGACAGCGGCCATGGTCCCATCGGGGCTGATCGCGATCGGGCCGTCGTCCGGTCCGGGCTTGAGCGGGAATGGATGCAGCACACCTGCGTCCGCGTCCAACCAGTACCACGCGCCGGTGCCGGCGCCACGCACCGCGATGAGGCCGGAGTCCCCCGGCGCTATTCCCTCGGTGAAGAACGCGGGCTCGGCCGGCGGGCGGGTGAGCGCCTTCACCGGTGCGCCGGCCTTGGTGAGGTCGAGCGCGTCCACCTCGTACGAGCTGCAGCAGCCGTAGCTCATGGCGAGGTAGTGCGAGTTGGCGACGAGGCCGATCGGCCCTTCGCTCTGCGAGTCCTGCGAAGCCGCCACCGGTTCGATCGTCCCGGTGAACGGGTCGACGCGGAAGATCCAGTCCCAGGGCACCACGCCCGCGATGTTCCGGCGTTCGGGAGTCCGGTCGTCGTGAAGCGTGAAGTAGATGACGGGATGGTCGACACCCGGCGCCGGTCCCCAGGCGGGGCCCAGGATGCGGAACAGTCCGCGCGTGAACGGCGCGACGAGCTTGAACTTGTCGGTCGACGGATCGAGCACCCCGACGCCTCCGCTTCCATCCGCGATGTAGGCGATGAGGCCGTTGGTCAGGCCGCCGGTCAGCGGCGATGGCGAGTGCTGGACCGCGGCCGCCGGCGCGCTGCTGCACGCGGCCGCGAGCAGTGCGGCCGCGATCAGGGCCTTGAGCTTAGACACGAGCCGCCAATCCTACCTCCAGGGACAAAACAGGTCCCATCCTGGTGTCGAAGACCAGTTACCCGAACGTGCCGCGAGGCGTTTCCGTCACTGAGATGCACAGGAAAAGTTCCAACCTGCTCGGGTTCTCCCGCACGAAATTTGTGCTTGCGGCGGCGATCGGCCTGCTCCTGGCCGGCTGCGGCCACTACGTGGGCATCGGATCGAATCCGACGCCGACCCCCTCGCAGGTCGAAGTCACCGACCAGGATCACACGGCGACTCTGCACGTCGGCCAGAGGCTCGAGGTGATCCTCCACGCCCCCAACGGCATGAACAGCTGGACCCACCCGAAATCGAGCGACGAGTCGGTCCTGACGCCGGTGGTGGACACCAAAGCCACGGCGCCGATCGGCGTCACCGTGGCGGCGTTTCAAGCCCTGAAGGCGGGCGATGCCGGGGTCACCGCCACCGCGTCACCGAAATGCCCCCCGGGCTCAGCGTGCCCGATGTATGTGGCCTTCTACTCCCTGAAGGTGACCGTTACGCCGTAGCGGGCGTTGCCGCGGCGCGAAGGGCCGCCGCGATCGCGTCGAGCTGAGCGCGCGCGGGCGCCTTCTCGTATGTGTCGGGGAAAGTCAGTCCGAATCCGTCGCGCGGATAGCGCGGAATCACGTGCACATGGAAGTGGGGCACGTCCTGGTACGCGGCCTCGCCGTCCATCACGATGATGTTGATCCCGCTCGCGCCCATCGTGTGACGGGCCACCGCGGCGAGCCGGCGCGCGACGCGAAACGTCCGCATGGCCGCCGTCTCGTTGATGTCGGTCATGAGCACCGCGTGCTCGCGCGGCACCACGAGCATGTGGCCCTGCGTGATCGGCTGGATGTCCATGAACACGACGACCGTGTCGTCCTGGTAGACGAAGCTTGCCGGCGCGGTGCCGTGGACGATCTCGCAGAACACGCACTGGTCGCTCATGAAGCGAAGAGCTTAACGAGTGGGACACGCGAACGACCCCCGTAGCGAGAGATTTGGCGATCCAGGTGGCCCAGATCCGGGCGAAGCGACGAGCAGCGGAGCGAGCGCATCGTGCTATGCGTGAGCGAGCAGCACAGGAGCTGAGCCCGGAGATGGGCCGCATTGGGCGCCAAAGATTCGCTCCGGGGGCCGGCTCGCGTGTCCTACGCCGTTATTCAGCCTCCGTAGGCGATTCGACTGGCGACGGCTCGGCCACCCCATTCGAGCTCGCCCCTGCCTCGGCGGTGGCCGGAACCGGCTCCGAGCCGTTCGCGGCCGCCTCCAGCTCACCGATGCCCGTAGCCTCGCCCGGGACGTGCGGGACGCGGCGGCGGCGACGGGCCCGGCGGTCGCCCCGGTGCGGCCTCGAAAGGCGCTGGACCTGGGACCGGATGCCGACGCGCTGGCAGGCCGTGACGACGGCGCCGACGCCCGCCACCAGGCCTTCCTCCTTGCAGTGCTCGAACAGCGGCCCGAAGAGCTCGGGCGCGCCGCCGATGACCGTCTTCGAGTCGCCGACGATGACGAGCAGCTTCTTCGCCCGGGAGATGGCGACGTTGACGCGGTTGGGGTCGTTCAAGAACCCGATCGCGGCGCGGTCGTTGGAGCGGACGAGGGAAAGGATCACGCCGTCCGACTCGCGCCCCTCGAAGGCATCCACCGACTCGATGTCGTCAGGCGGCACGATGCCCTTCAATGCACCCTGCAGGCGGTTGACCTGCGAGTTGTACATCGCGATCACGGCGAGCTTGGCCTTGCGCACGCGGCGCCGGATGATCGAGGTGATGTCCTTGCACAGCGCGACCTCGAACTCGTTGGCGACGGAGCGCTGCGCGTCGCGGTACTCGTCCTGCGCGCCGGTGTCGACCCAGACCAGCTCGCGGTCGAAGGGCCACGGCAGCGGCATGCGCGGGTGCGGCGCCTCGTGGATCAGCTTGCCCTCGTAGAAGAGGTCGGAGACGACCCGGCCGATGGGCTCGCGCATCCGGTACTGGCGCGGCAGCATGATCCGTGAGCCGGCCGGGACCTTGTCCCAGATCCAGCCGTAGAAGCTGTCGTCGCGCACGACCTCGTCGAGGGGCTTGGAGATCTCGAACGTGGACGCGGCGTCCTCCATCACCGGCGGCAGCTGGTTCAGGTCGCCGATCATCACCCACCGCTTGGCCAGCGGCATCACGGCGAGCGCCTCGTTCGCGCGGACCTTGTTGGCCTCGTCGAGGATCAGCCAGTCGAAGACTTTGAAGCGCAGCCGTGAGTCGATCGTCAGGCGGTTGACCGTGCCGGCGACGAGGTTGAAGGCCTCGAGGTCGTCACCCTCGACCAGCGTGGGGCGCAGCCGGCGCGGCACCTTGCCCGGCTCGGCGATGCGCGCCTGGCGGACGTGGGAGAAGCCGAGCAGCCGCTCCTGGCCGGTGTCGACCGCGTCGTTGGAATGCGACGACAGCAGGATCGACGCGCTCGGGTTGCGGCCCAGGATGCGGCGGATCGACTCCACGATGGCGGTCGTCTTGCCGGTGCCAGGCGGTCCCTGGATCAGGTACAGCTGGCCCGGACGCAAGCCCATGACCCGGGCCACCGCCTCGGCCTGCTCCTCGTTGGGGTCGGGGAGGTGGTGCGCCCGCTTGCCGTCCAGCGCCACGCGCGGCGGGCTGCCGAGCCATCCGGTGTCGGCCAGCTCGGCGGCGAGGGCGCCGGTGCGCGGGCTGCCGATCTGGAGCTGGCGGA
>WNEY01002703.1_pt1 | contig 13064 bp, 14 predicted proteins | sample 5400531 | NCBI WGS metagenome assembly WNEY01 (sample SAMN13153338, study PRJNA577476) | soil metagenome | isolation source: 200 cm saprolite under Douglas fir tree site 1 | place: USA:California | collected 2015-04-18
TGCACGGGCAACATCTGCCGCTCGCCAACTGCTGAGGCGATTTTCCGCAAGCTGACAGCCGACGCGGGGCTCGCGAAAGTGATTTTAGGCGACTCCGCCGGTACCCACAGCTACCACCTCGGCGAGCCGCCCGATCCCCGCGCGCAGGCGGCCGCGGCGAGGCGCGGCTACGATTTGAGCGAACTGCGTGCGCGCAAGGTCGAGCGCGCGGACTTTCACCGCTTCAATCTGATCCTCGCCATGGACCGCGACCACCGCGAGGTCCTCGCGCGCATGGCGCCTCCTTCCGCGGGGCACAAGCTGCAGATGATGATGTCCTACGCGCGGCGCTTCCGCGATGCGGAGGTCCCGGATCCGTACTACGGCGGATCGCAGGGCTTCGAGCTGGTGCTCGACATGCTCGAGGACGCGTCGCGGGGACTGCTGGAGTCTTTGCTGAAAGTGGCGGTGACCCGTTGAGGCGAGCCGGTGGCGGGGTTTTCCCCGCGCCGCCCGGAGGGACGCGCCGTCCGCAGCTGTACGAGAAGCGCCGCCCAGGGCCTCTTGCGCTCCGCAGGGCTCGACTACGTCGGGTTCGAGGCGTCCTCTTTGCTCGCGGTCTCAACTTGAACGAGGGGCTCATTCAAATCGGCCGGCGGGGCGCGCCGCTCCCGCTTGGCGGGGGTGAACCCGGGCTGGGGCGCCGGCTCTACTGTGGTGCCGGCACGGGTCTGCACCAGTTCGAGTCCGCTTTCCTTGAGCGCGCGTTCGATCTCGACCGGATCTGGCGCGCGCGGGGCGGGCTGAGGTTGCGGGGCTGCGGGCGCTGCCACCATCACGGGTTCGCGCACGGGCTCGTGCTGTGCAGGCGCGTGAGGGGGAGGCGAAGAGAAGTCCATTGCAGCTGGTGTCGCCGGCGCATCCGCTTGAACCGGAGGCGCGGGGCGCCGTTCCTCTCCTTGCCGTGTCCTGGGCTGACTGCCCCGGTTTTCACCGCGATCTCCCCGTTCTCCGCGCTCACCGCGGTCGCGTCCACCGCGTCGGCGGCGCCGGCGTTCATGGTCGCCATCGCGCTGGTCCGGCGTCCCCAACTGCGGCGGGATGGGACGCTCGGGCTGGCGCTGCTCGGCGCGATCCATGGGTCCGCGCTCCTGGTGCTCGCCGCGCTGCGGCCGTTGCGCACCGTTCGGACGATCGGGACGCTGCCGGTCGGGGCGGTCCAAACGTTGCGGCCGGTCGCCGCGCGTCTCGCGGTGCTCCTCTCGCCCCGGACGCTGCTGTGCACGCCCCTCGGCGCGGGCGCGGAAGCGGTCACGGTCGCCCCGGTCGCGACGCTCGGACCGGTCCGCGTGGGCCTCGCGGCGCGGCACCCCGGCCGCCGCGGGCGGAGTGCGCGCGGGGGCCGTGCGGTCGCGCTTGAACCAGCTGAAGATCCGTTCGATCATGCCCGGAGACCGCTCGACCGGTTGCGGCGCTCGCGGACGTTGCGCGGCCACCGGCGCGGGCCGTTCCGGCGTAATGCCTTGCACCGCGGCCTGCTGGCGCGGCGGCCGCACTTCCTGGACCGCGGCGTCCTTGGTTTCCTCGTCGGCTGGCGCGGTGGCGAGGTTGTAGCTCGCCGGCAGCGCCTCCGCCTGATTCAGGTCGTCATGGCGCAGGCGCTCCACCTTGTAGTTCGGCGTCTCGAGATGGGTGTTCGGGATCAGCACCACGTTCACCTTGAGCCGCGCCTCGATCAAGTGGATGTCGGCGCGCTTTTCATTGAGCAGGAACGTGGCGACGTCCACCGGCACCTGGGCGTGCACCGCGGCGCTGTTCTCCTTCATGGCCTCTTCCTGGATGATCCGGAGGATATGCAGCGCAGTCGATTCAGTGCCGCGAATGTGCCCGGTGCCGTTGCAGCGCGGGCAGGTGATGTTGCTGCCCTCGCCGAGCGACGGCCGCAGCCGCTGGCGCGACAGCTCCATCAGCCCGAAGCGGGAAATCTTGCCCATCTGCACCCGCGCGCGGTCCAGCCGCAGCGCTTCGCGCAGCCGGTTTTCCACCTCGCGCTGGTTGCGCTGGTTTTCCATGTCGATGAAGTCGATGACGATGAGGCCCCCGAGGTCGCGCAGTCGCAGCTGGCGGGCGATTTCCTCGGCCGCTTCGACGTTGGTGTGGAAAGCCGTCTGCTCGATGTCATGGCCGTGCGTGGCGCGCGCCGAGTTGACGTCGATCGAGACCAGCGCTTCGGTATGATCGATTACGATGGCGCCGCCCGAGGGGAGCGACACCTGGCGCGAGTAAGCGGTCTCGATCTGGTGTTCGATCTGAAACCGCGAAAACAGCGGCACGTCGTCGCGGTAGCGCTTGACCCGGTTGACATTGTCCGGCATGACGTTGCTCATGAACGCCACCGTCTGCTCGTAGATCGGATCGGTGTCGATCAGGATCTCGCCGATGTCGGGCTGGAAGTAGTCGCGAATGGCGCGGATGACGAGGCTGCCCTCCTGGTAGATGAGGAAAGGCGCCGGATTGAGAAGCTTGCCTTCGGCGTCTCGGACCGGCTCGGTCGCCTCGACGATCTTGCCCCAGAGTTTGAGCAGGTAACTGAGGTCCCACTGCAGCTCCTCGTAGGAGCGGGCGATACCCGCAGTGCGCCCGATGATGCTCATGCCCGAGGGCACGTCGAGCTTGTCCATGATGTCGCGCAGCTCGTCGCGGTCCTCGCCCTCGACGCGGCGCGACACGCCGCCGCCGCGCGGATTGTTGGGCATCAGCACGAGGTAGCGACCCGCGAGGCTGATGAAGGTGGTCAGCGCGGCGCCCTTGTTGCCGCGCTCGTCCTTCTCGACCTGGACGATCAGCTCCTGGCCTTCATGGAGCGCGTCCTGGATGCGGGCGCGGCCGACGTCGATGCCGGGCTTGAAGTACTGCCGCGCGACTTCCTTGAAGGGAAGAAAGCCGTGGCGCTCGGTGCCGTAGTCCACGAACGCGGCTTCGAGGCTGGGCTCGACCCGGGTTATGACACCCTTGTAGATGTTGCTTTTTCTTTGTTCTTTCGCGGCCGATTCGATGTCGAGGTCCACGAGCTTCTGGCCATCGACGATCGCGACACGGAGTTCCTCGGCCTGTGTCGCATTGAAGAGCATGCGCTTCATTAATTTGTTCTCCCGCGCGCGCGGGCAGGACAAACCAAGAGCCTGGTTGTTCAGGCTAGCTTCGCATTATCAATCTCTTGATCATGTGAACGCGGTAATTTGGCTTGTCGGATCGAGTCGCTGCGGAGCAGGACCCGGAAAAATCTGCCGATATGCTGTGGGCGCGCTGTTCAATTACTATCACTGGTTGGATAACCAACCGCCTTTGCCGGCTTCGGGTTCATGCGCTCGCCAATCTGGACTTTGCCGTTAGTAGCGGTGGAACCGGGGACACGTTAGCCACGCTTGTCTGGGGGCGGAATCGCACCGCCGTACGTACAAGCAGCCGTCCCGCAACGGAAGCAGCGCGTAGATCATAAACAAAATGAAGGATTTAAGCAATGCCTCCCTGGTCGCGGTCGATAGCGCGAGCGAAGGCCAGCGGGTGGACAACTTCCTGCTGCGGGTCTGCAAGGGGGTGCCCCGCAGCCATATCTACCGCATCCTGCGCACCGGCGAAGTGCGCGTCAACAGCCGTCGCGTGGACGCCACTTACCGGCTGCAGCCCGGTGACCGGGTTCGCATTCCGCCGGTACGGCTCGCCGAGCGCGCGCAGAGACCGGCTCCGACGCCTACGGAGTTCCCGGTGATCTACGAGGATGAGGCGCTGCTGATCGTGGACAAGCCTGCGGGAGTCGCCGTGCACGGCGGCAGCGGCGTGAGCTTCGGCGTGATCGAGGCGCTGCGAGCAGCGCGGCCGCAGTTGAAGTTCCTCGAGCTTGCGCATCGCCTGGACCGCGAGACCTCCGGATTGCTCGTGCTGGCCAAGAAGCGCTCGGCGCTGACCGGAATGCACGCGGCGCTGCGCGAGGGAAGGGTGCGCAAGCGCTATCTGGCGCTGGTCAAGGGCGAGTGGAAGGACGACGAACGCCGGGTCGACCTGCCGCTGAAGAAATACATGACGCGCGAAGGCGAGCGGCGTGTCAGCGTCGACCGGGCCGGGCGAAAATCACAGACCGTGTTCCGGCGGGAGCGCGGATTTCGCGGATACACGCTGCTTTCGGCCGAGCTTTTGACGGGGCGCACGCACCAGATTCGCGTGCATCTCGCCCACCTCGGATTTCCGATAGCGGGCGACGACAAGTATGGCGATTTCGAGCTCAACCGCGCCCTGGCTAAGCGCGGCCTGAAGCGAATGTTCCTGCACGCTCAAGAGCTCGAGCTCGAGCACCCGGTCTCCGGCGCGACGCTGAAGCTCGCCTCGCCCTTACCCGAAGCGCTTGCACCTTTTCTGGATTCGCTCGCAACATGACGCCGCGCCGCTTCGAGGCTCATCCGAAAAGCGACCTCGTCGCGCTGAAACCGCTCGCTTGCGTTGACAGTATCGAGGAACTGAGACGGTGGCTGACACGGAACGCGTAATCTGCTCAAGCGGCGATCTGGTCGACTCGGGCGACGGGGTGCGCTTCGAGGTGGAAGTGGAGGGCAAACGCGAGCCGGCGTTCGCGATCCGCTGCGAGGGGCGCGCGTACGCCTACCTCAACCGCTGCGCCCACATGCCGATGGAACTGGACTGGAAGCCGGGCAAGTTTTTTGATGTCTTCGGCCGGGTTTTGATATGCTCGACGCACGGAGCCATATATCAGCCGAACACCGGAAGATGTTTGGGCGGGCCGTGCTTCGAGCGCGGCCTGGTTCCGGTCGCGATCGAGGAGCGGGACGGCCGGGTTTTCTTGAAGGACCATCCAAATGGCAGAAGGTAACTGGGAACGGGACGTGATCGAGAAGCTGGCGTTTGCCACGCTCAGAGAACAGCGCCGTTCGCGCCGCTGGGGCATATTTTTCAAGCTGCTCGGCTTCGCGTATCTCACCCTTTTCCTGTTGATCGCACTCGACTGGCGCGGCGAGGACGGCCTGACTTCGGGCAAGCACACGGCACTGGTGGAGGTGGTGGGCGTGATAGATCCAAAAGGCGACGCCAGCGCCGACCGAGTTACCGCCGCGCTGCAGAGCGCGTTCAAGGACAAGAATACCCAGGGTGTGGTGTTGCGCATCAACTCCCCCGGCGGCAGCCCGGTGCAGGCCGGGATCATCTACGACGAGATCCGCCGCCTGCGCGGCTTGTATCCCAATATTCCCATGTACGTGGTGGTCGAGGACGTTTGCGCATCGGGCGGTTACTACATCGCCGCCGCCGCGGACAAGATCTACGTGGACAAGGCGAGCATCGTCGGCTCGATCGGGGTGATCATGGACGGCTGGGGATTCACCGGCACCATGGAGAAGCTGGGCGTGGAGCGGCGCGTGCTCATTTCCGGGGAGAATAAAGCGTTCCTCGATCCGTTTTCGCCGGTCGATGAGAAGCAAAAGCGCCACGCCCAATCGATGCTGGACGAAATCCACAAGCAGTTCATCGACGTGGTCAGGAAGGGTCGCGGCAAGCGGCTCAAGGAAAACCCCGATTTGTTTTCCGGCTTGCTATGGACAGGGGCGAGAAGCGTCGAGCTGGGGCTCACCGACGGTTTTGGCAGCGTCGACTTTGTCGCGCGAGAGGTGATCAAGGCCGAGGATATCGTCGACTTCACTCAGAAGGAGAACATTGCCGAGCGTTTTGCCAAGCGCTTTGGCGCGACGATGGCGAACGCATTCGCCAAAGTGCTGGTGCAGGGGCAATTCAACCTGCGTTGATATCCTGCGCTACTTCTCGGTCAGAAACAGAAATACCGTTGGCCGTCCCTTAAGTTTGGGCGTTTCTTTGCGCCAAGCGGTGACCCGCTGCGTGTGCACCGATTCCGATTCGAGCGTCAAATCCGCGGCGACGCACACGAGCGTGACCGGATCGAGCGTGCGCAGCATTGCCGCCAGGGTTCGTTCGTTGCGGTAAGGCGTCTCGATTAAGATCTGCGTTTGGTGGAGCCGCCGCGATTGGCGCTCAAGCTCTTTTACTGCGGACACAAGTTCGGCGTCTGCTACTGGAAGATAGCCGTGAAAGGCGAAACGCTGACCATCGAGGCCGGAGGCCGCGAGCGCGAGCAGGATGGATGAAGGGCCGCTCAGGGGTACGACGCGGATGTTCCGCTCGTGCGCGAGCCGCACCAGGCTCGCTCCGGGATCAGCCACAGCAGGAAGCCCCGCCTCAGAGAGCAGTCCTGCGTCGCTGCCAGCGAGTAGCGGTTCGAGCAGTGCCGGAATATCGCCTGCCTTGGTGTTGTGGTCGAGCCGCTCGATACGGATGCTCTGCAGCGGTCGCGTGGTTGCAATGCGTTTCAGGAAGGAGCGCGCCGCTTTGGGGTTTTCGGCAATGATGTAGTCGAGTGAACGCGTGCGATTCAGCACAGCCGTCGGAATGACAGCCTCCAGCGCAGCGTCGCCCAGCGTGTTGGGCAGGAGATAAAGCGAACCTCTCGGGTCAGACGACATCCAGGCCTTGCTCGTGCAGTAGATCCACCAGCGCGATCAGCGGCAGACCGACGAGCGCATTCGGATCCTCGCCATCTATCTTCGCGATCAACGTTATGCCAAGGCCTTCGAATTTTGCGCTGCCCGCGCAATCGTAGGGCTGCTCGCGAGCAAGGTAGCGCGCGATGGCGCCGTCGTCGATCTCGCGGAAAGTTACCCGGCATGGAACCACGCAGGTCCGGCTGGCGCCGCTGGCGGTGTTGTGAACGCATACCGCGGTGTAGAACACCGCCTCACGGCCGGATAGGGCGCGAAGCTGGCGCACGGCATTTTCGTGTTTGCCGGGCTTGCCGAGCACCTCGCCGTTTATGACGGCGACCTGGTCGCAGCCGATGACGAGCGCGTCGCGAAAACGGCCGGCGACGGCGCGCGCCTTGGCTTCGGCGAGGCGCCGGGCCATGGCCTCCGGCGCTTCCCCGGGACGGTGCTCCTCCGACACGCGGGGATCTGCGACGGAGAAGGGCACCCCCAAGCGTTCTAGAAGCCCGCGACGGTAACGCGAGGTCGAGGCGAGAACGAGTTGCATGTGCAGAGAATGTGAAAAACCTAGCTCCGACATTGTTCCGCCGTGAGCTTTTCCTGCCGCGCGATGGCTGCGTCGCGCTCTGCGTCGTTCATGTAGACCCGCTCGCCCTTTTCATTCAGCGTGTAGCTCCGCCCGCTCTGCTTCAGCCGCGCGAGCAAATCACGCTGCTGGTTGCATTGCTCTTGGCGCCTCGCGGCGTCCTGTTTTTCCTCTGCCGTGTCTGCCTGGATTTTGCGTTGGCGAAAAGCGCGGTCTTTTTGCTGCCAGTCCTCAGCGGGGCTAGCAGCTCCCGGACCGGGCGTTCCGAGCTTGTTCGGGACCTCGCTTGCTTTCTTGCCCTGCGGCGGTCGCTCCCCGTAGTGCGTCACGCCTTTCTCATCCACCCACTTGTACACTTGGGCTGACGCCGACGCGGCGATGGCCATCAAGGCGAAAAAGTGAACTAACGCTCTGAACAACTTGGAATTTCTTTTGACACTGAGGAGCAAACATAATATCATGCGCCCCTTATGTCGCAAGCGGGGGTGATCGACGGCCTCCAATTTGCCCGTGGCGCGCTGGAACGGCGAGGTTTACTGGGCATGGAGCACCTGCCGCGGCTTGCGCAAATGCAGTGCTCAACCGACGGTTTGGGGTACTTTTTGCGCGGCGGCATGACGAGCGAGGGAAAGCCGTTCTTGCGGATCTCCGTCAGCGGAAGCACGCAGCTCGTTTGCCAACGTTGCCTCGGTACGCTCCAGGTTCCCCTCGCGCTTGACGTCGAGCTCCAGCTCACCGAAAGCCTGCGCGAGATAGCGGAAGCAGACGACGATGTCGAGCGGGCGCTGGCGTCCCGGACGATGAAAATCGAACAGCTCGTGGAGGATGAAGTGATTCTGGCTTTGCCCATGGTGCCGCGGCACGAAACGTGCGCATCGGCCGGACCCGCGACGCAGGCGAGAACATCACCGTTTGGCGCGCTCGCGGCACTCAAGCGCGGCGGCGTGCAAAAATAGGAGCGGCTTCCCGTCGAAGCCGCGTTACTACAACCGGTTTGAAGGAGCTTCAACATGGCAGTCCAGCAAAACAAGAAATCCCCCTCGAAGCGCGGCATGCATCGCGCTCACGATTTCCTTACCAACCCCGCGCTTGCGGTCGAACCAACCACCGGCGAGGTGCATTTGCGCCACCATATCAGCCCAAGCGGCTACTACCGCGGCAAGAAGGTCGTCAGGACCCGAGGCGAATAAATCGCCTCCGGCGGAGAAATGGGCGGATCGCAATCCGCCCGGGTGAGCGAAGCAGAGACGCTTCGGGCGACGCCATATGGATATCACCGTAGCCGTTGACTGCATGGGCGGCGACCACGGCCCGCACGTCACCGTGCCGGCGGCGCTCAATTTCCTGAAGTCTAACGCGGACGTCGACGTCGTCCTCGTGGGCTTGCGCGACGCAATCGAGGCCGAGCTGAAGGCGCGTGGCGCCAAGCCCGGTCCGCGGTTGCGCGTGCATCACGCGAGCGAAGTGGTGCTCATGGACGAGTCGCCGGCAGTTGTGTTGCGCAACAAGAAAGATTCGTCGCTGCGCATCGCGGTTGACCTCGTCAAAAACGGGGAAGCCCAGGCCTGCGTCAGCGCCGGCAACACGGGCGCGCTGATGGCGATTTCCCGCTTCGTGCTTAAGACGCTTCCCGGGATCGACCGTCCCGCAATCATTTCCGCGCTGCCCACCCTGCGCGGCAGCAGCACCTACGTGCTCGATCTCGGCGCCAACGTCGACTGCGGACCGGAGCATCTGCTGCAGTTCGGCATAATGGGCGCGACGCTCGTAGCTGCGGTGGAGCACAAAGACCGACCGAGCGTGGGGCTTCTCAACATTGGCGAGGAGGAGATCAAGGGCAACGAAGTGGTGAGGCGCGCCGCGGAGCTGCTGCGAGAAAGCGGCCTGAACTTCATCGGCAACGTCGAGGGCGACGGCATTTATAAGGGAGAAGCCGACGTGGTGGTGTGCGACGGTTTTGTCGGAAACGTCCTGCTCAAGACATCCGAAGGTCTCGCGCAGATGGTGCGCAGTTTCCTGCGCCAGGAATTCATGCGCAGTGTGCTCACCAAGTTCGCCGGTGTGGTCGTAATGCCGGTGCTGTACGCGTTCCGCAAGCGCGTTGATCCTCGCCGATACAACGGCGCAACCCTGCTCGGGCTGAGAGGGATCGTGGTGAAGAGCCATGGATCGGCCGACATCTTCAGCTTCGAGCGCGCGCTCGAGCGCGCCATGGAAGAAGTGCGCAATGAAGTGCTGCATCGTCTGATGCGACGCTTCGGCGCTACCGAACCGGTCGAGGCAAGTTGATTTATTCGCGTATCGCCGGAACGGGCGGCTATCTGCCCGAGAAGATCGTGACCAACGACGATCTGGCCAAACGCATGGACACCTCGGACGAGTGGATCCGCGTGCGTACCGGCATCCGCCAACGCCACATTGCAGAGCCCTCGCAGGCCTCCAGCGATCTCGGCGCCGAGGCGAGTCGCCGGGCGATCGCCGCCGCAGGCACGTCGCCGCAAGAGATCGATCTCATCATCGTCGCCACGGCCACGCCCGACTACATCTTTCCGAGCACCGCTTGCATCATGCAAACGAAGCTCGGAATCAAGGGTTGCGCCGCATTCGACGTGCAGGCGGTCTGCAGCGGATTCGTCTACGCGCTGGCCATGGCGGACACATTTATCCGGTCCGGACAGCACCGCTGTGCGCTGGTAGTCGGCACAGAGGTGTATTCGCGTATTCTTGACTGGAACGACCGGGGCACGGCGGTGCTGTTCGGCGACGGTGCCGGCGCAGTGGTCCTGAAGGCCGATTCAAGACCTGGCATTCTCGGCAGCGTGCTGCACGCCGACGGCTCGTACGCCGATATCCTTTCCGTGCCCGGCAACGTCTGTGGCGGAAAGATTATCGGTTCGCCTTTTCTGCAGATGGACGGGCAAGCGGTGTTCAAATTTGCTGTCAAAGTGCTGGATGACGTGGGGCGGGAAACTTTGGCGCAATGCGGATTGACCGCTGCGGACATTGACTGGCTCATTCCGCACCAAGCGAACGTGCGCATTCTCGAAGCCACGGCAAAAAAGCTCGGAGTGGATTTGTCGAAGCTGATCGTCACGGTGGACATCCATGGCAACACTTCGGCAGCGTCGGTGCCGCTTGCGCTCGACCTCGCCATTCGCGACGGACGCATCAAGCCCGGGCACAAGGTCATGCTGCAGGGAGTCGGCGGCGGATTCACTTGGGGCGCCGCGCTGGTGGAGATGTAGTCGACGTGAAACTTGCCATGGTTTTCCCCGGGCAGGGATCGCAGTCGGTGGGGATGCTCGCAGGGTACGGCGACATGCCGGCGATCCGCGGGACGTTGGCGGAGGCCTCCGATGTGCTGAAGCAGAATCTGGCCAAACTGATTGCAGAAGGGCCCGCCGAGGAGCTCAACCTCACGGTCAACACTCAGCCGATCATGGTTACGGTGGGAATTTGCACCTGGCGGGCATGGTTGGAACTCGGCGGTGCAGAACCTTCGCTCGCGGCCGGTCACAGCTTGGGTGAATATACGGCGCTGGTGATCGCCGGCGCGATCTCTTTTGCCGATTGCCTTCCCCTTGTGCGCCTGCGCGGCCAGGCCATGCAGGAGGCCGTGCCGCAGGGACAGGGCGCGATGGCGGCGATCCTTGGTCTGGACGACGACGCGGTGCGTGCCGCCTGTGCCGAGACGGCGCGGGGCGAAGTCGCAGAGGCGGTGAACTTCAACGCACCCGGACAAGTGGTGATCGCCGGAAACGCGGGCGCCGTGCAACGTGCGGTCGAGGCAGCGAAGGCGCGTGGGGCGAAACGCGCCATCATGTTGTCCGTGAGCGCGCCGTTCCATTCCTCGCTGATGGCGCCGGCAGCTTCGCGATTGCGCGCAGCCCTTGAGCACATTAAGGTCAGTCCACCGCGTATCCCGGTAATCCACAACGTCGACGTGAAAAGCCATACGGATACCGCCGCGATCAAGGACGCGCTGGTGCGGCAAGCCGACCATCCGGTGCGCTGGGTCGAGTGCGTGAAGGAGATGGCAGCGCGTGGCGCCACGCACCTGTTCGAGTGCGGTCCGGGAAAGGTGCTGGCACCGCTCGCGAGGCGCATCACCGGAGGGCTGGAGGGCCTCGCGCTTGCCGACCGCGCGGGTATCGAACAAGGGTTGCACCTGTTCAGGGTGGCGGGATGGAACTGAACAACCAGATCGCGCTGGTTACCGGAGCGTCGCGCGGAATCGGCCAGGCGATCGCTCTGGCACTCGGCGCTCGGGGCGCGACCGTTGTCGGCACCGCTACGACGGACGCCGGGGCTCAAGCCATCACGGAATATCTCGCCGATGCGCGGGTACGGGGTAAGGGAGCACGGCTCGACGTGAAGGACACGGCCCGCATCGACGCTGTAATCGCCGAAGCAGAGCAGGCTTACGGCAGCATATCCATTCTCGTTAACAATGCCGGAATTACGCGGGACAATCTTGCGATGCGTATGAAGGAAACCGAGTGGGATGCAGTGATCGATACCAATCTGAAATCCGTGTTCTGGCTTTCAAAAGCTGTGTTGCGGGGCATGATGAAAGCGCGCTCCGGCCGCATCATCAACATCAGCTCCGTGGTGGGCTCGAGCGGCAACGCCGGACAGATCAATTACTCCGCGGCGAAGGCCGGTATCGGCGGAATGACCCGGTCGCTCGCGCGGGAAATAGGCAGTCGCGGCATCACGGTCAACTGCGTCGCGCCGGGTTTCATCGACACGGACATGACGCGCGCGCTGCCGCAAGCCCAGCGCGAGGCGCTGCTCCAGCAAATTCCGCTGGGTCGCCTCGGAACGCCCGAAGAGGTCGCCGCGGCGGTTGCGTTTCTCGCCTCGCCGCAAGCCGCCTACATCACCGGCGTGACGCTGCACGTCAACGGCGGCATGTACATGAGCTGAATGGATTTTCCGGGAGTAGAGGCGATTCTGCTACAATCCGCACCTCCCGAACTTTGACTCCACCAAAATAAGGGGAAGGAGCCTGCAAATGGAAAACGTTGAACAACGCGTGAAGAAAATCGTCGCGGAGCAGCTCGGCGTGAACGAAGCGGAGATCAAGAACGAGTCCTCTTTTGTCGATGACCTTGGCGCCGACTCGCTCGACACGGTCGAGCTGGTGATGGCTCTTGAGGAGGAGTTTGAGACCGAAATCCCGGACGAGGAAGCGGAAAAGATCACTACCGTTCACCAGGCGATAGACTTCGTCAAGACCCACGCCAAAAAGGCCTGATTTCCTCAGCGACCGGAGTCGAATTGAGTCGCCGTCGTGTCGTCGTCACCGGTTTGGGAAATGTCTGTCCGGTCGGCAATACCGTTGCGGAAGCCTGGTCAGCCATCCTAGCCGGCAAATCCGGCATCACCCGCATTACACGGTTCGACCCGACGCCGCTCTCATCGCAGATCGCCGGCGAAGTCAAGAATTTCGATGTCGCCGCCTATCTTTCGCCGAAGGAGGCGCGCCGCATGGACCGCTTCATCCATCTTGGCATGGCGGCCGGAGTCCAAGCGATCAAGGATTCCGGGCTCGAAGTAAATGCGACCAACGCCGCCCGCATCGGTGTCAATATCGGCTCGGGCATCGGCGGTCTGCCGATGATCGAGGAGACGCACAACGAACTGCTGAAGGGCGGACCGCGCAAAATCTCTCCGTTTTTTATTCCCAGCACGATCATCAACATGATCTCCGGGAATTTGTCGATCCTGTACGGCCTCAAGGGCCCCAACCTCGCCATGGTGACTGCTTGCACTACGTCCGCACACTGCATAGGGGAGGCCGGCCGCCTGATCGAATACGGCGACTGCGATGTCGTGGTCGCAGGCGGCGCGGAGGCGACGATCACCTTGCTTACGGTAGGTGGCTTTGCTGCGGCGCGTGCGCTCTCGACCCGTAACGACGATCCGGCGACAGCGAG
>WNEY01006422.1_pt1 | contig 13061 bp, 12 predicted proteins | sample 5400531 | NCBI WGS metagenome assembly WNEY01 (sample SAMN13153338, study PRJNA577476) | soil metagenome | isolation source: 200 cm saprolite under Douglas fir tree site 1 | place: USA:California | collected 2015-04-18
CGGATTCGGAACTCCTCGCGCTCCCCAGCTCATCCGCGCACTCAGCGCGTCGAGCCCCTAACCAACTTCGGCAGTCGAGAGCGGCTGAATCCGTGTGGTCCGGTCGCTCTCCGACTCAATTGGGCGGTCATTAAGCTGACGGGACTCGGCGCGCCGGTCTCTGTTCGAGCGGCCTTCCATCGGCGCATCGGCATCTCACCGAAGGAGTACCGCGCTGTCTGGCGCGGATCGTCAATGTCAGTGGCTGGGCGCGTCCCAGCACGCAGTGGATAGGGCTGATCAGGACACACGCCGGGGCACGGCCGGGGCACAGATTCGCGGAACCAGGTGGCTCTAGGAGGACACGGACGGACACCACGGTTCGGCAATTTGAGTTCAGGCGGGCATCTGCGGAGCCGCCGGGACAGCCGGGGACACGCCGCCGACACGGTTCGGGACCGTGAGGTTCAAATCCCTCGCCTCCGACCAATTTCTGAACTCAAATCCGTCCAAGCCGCGGAGCTAACGTGACAAGCGCGGACGAGTGTAGTAATTGTGTAGGAGTACTTGCTCGCCATCTCCCACAGCCATCGGACATCACGCCTGGGCTTAAGGCTGGATCCCCGGGACGCATCCCTTCTCGTGTGTGTGAGTGAGGGTTCCTACGTAGCCATCTTGTCCGTGAGAAGCGTGTAGTTGCCCGTGCCTACGTGGTGTTGCCCGCCAGCCGGGCATTTAGAGCCCGAGTTATCGCCGAAGAACAGGCCCTGGCACTTCTGGCACCACCGCCAGTGCTGCTGGCCAGGGGCATCTGGAGCGTTTAGAGACAGGATGTAGCTTGCGCTGCCGATGTTGTGCTGCTTCTTGTCGGCAGGACACATCGAGCCCGGGTTATCGCCGAAGAACAGGCCCTGACACTTCTGGCACCACCGCCAGTGCTGCTGGACGCTGTCTGGGCGCATCTCCCAGAGGATGTAATGGCCGCTCCCAGGTTTGTGGTTCTTGTTGTCGGCAGGACACACCGAGCCCGGGTTGTCGCCAAAGAAGAGGCCCTGACACTTCTGGCACCACCGCCAGCCATGCTGCCCAGGCGCGTCGGGGGCATTGAGGACCAGGTTGTAGTCACCGCCGCCGATGTGGTGCTCCTTCTTGTCGGCAGGACACACCGAGCCCGGGTTATCGCCGAAGAACAGGCCCTGGCATTTCTGGCACCACCGCCACCCGTGCTGGCCGGACGGAACCGCCGAGTTGATCGCGAGGACGTAGTTTGCGCTGGAGCTGCCTTCATGTCCTCCGCCCGCCGGGCAGCTTCCGCCGACGGTGCCAGATATCGGTTTGCCGCCATAGAAAAGCCCTTGGCACCTGTGACACCAACGCCAGTACTCCTGGAAGAGACGAGAGTTGTCGGGTAGCAGCGGCTCGGCGTCACGGGGACGCCAAGCACCATGATTCGCGTCATGGAATTCGATCGGAAGCGTCGGCCCAAGATCTTGCCCGGTGTTCCAAAAGAGCCGAACGTCGATGTGGAGGTGCGGCCCGAAGGAATTCCCCATATTGTCTGCGAGGCCGATCACTTGTCCCTGTGCGATCCACTGCCCAATCTTGGTGACGAAGTTCTGATGTGGCATTAAGTGGCAGTAGGCTGCAACAGTATCGTCCGCATGTCTGATTAGGATGGCGTTCCCGCCGCCAATCGCGGCTCGTTCCGACTCGGGAATCTTCGCCCAATCTTTGTCCGTCCATTGCGATGTGTTCACCGTGACGTCGTTCCTGAAAGTAACCACATAGCCTGCGCGGGCGGCTCGAACGTTCCAACCACTGGCCTTGTCATAGTGCTCGATATCGAACGCGTATGCCTGGCCAACCCCGTGACCTCCGCCGGGGTCGTCCCAGTTGCCCTTGCCGACCGCCCAGCCCGAGCCGGGGTCGAGGGGAAGTCGATACGGAGGCATGCTAGTCCCAAACTTCTTTAGCTCAGCCGCATCGACCTTCGGGTCGTCTATGTCTACGTCCGGTCCGTCTTGTGGTTTCGGCATTTTCCGTCTCCTATGTCTTGTGCCGACAGACAAGGCCGGCCGCTGCAGCGGCGATCACCGCGACCGATCGGCAGTATTTCTTGCGGCCAGACACCGTAATACGTGGCCCTTCGGCGTCGTCCACCTGACGCTCTCCCATTTCGGCCCACTCCACTCTCGCTAGACGTTCAATTAGGCTGGGCGCCTCTTAAAGATCGGAGCCAGGAGGCCGAGTTGGCAGGCGGCGTCTCCATCCAAGAGCTCGCCGCCCGCTTGGTCAGCCCTTAGACTCCGGGACAAGTACCCGGATTGGATTGGTCGATCCTCGACAAGCCGCCCACGGGCACGCCGGGGAACGTCGCAACGACGATAAAGTTGGTTGAGCCAGTGTTCACCGCGTTCACCACGTCACCTGGGCGCTCAACGAACGACTGTCCTTTCGTGTAAACAGTGATCTCGCAGTGGTTCCCAACCGACTTGTAGAGGGTGAGCTCGCCCTGCTGGACGATGGCGATTGCGCCCCCGGGATGCGAGTGCCAGCCTGAGGAGCCACCGGGGACCACGGTGATCCTCGAAACGACAACATCCAAGCCCTGTTCAAAGGGGAGGGTGCCGTTGGACATATAAGTCCCTCGACCCAATGCCTCGCTTGTGAATCCAACTGCCGGTGTCGCCGACCCCGGGACTGCGTTGACGGCTACAAACAGCCCCGCCAATCCCACCGTCAGAACGGCCAGCCGCACAATCCGTTTCTTAAGTGTGCTCATACACGACTCCTCCCTAGTGCTCACGTTCCCATCGTGCGGCTGGGCCTCGCAACGGGAAATGTTGACTGCGGAGAGCGCCGCACCCAGCCCTCGCGCTTCAGGCGCTCAGCGGAATGTACTCCGCATGGAGACATCTGTCTGCGGCCCGTAGGGCCCGTCAGCACCCGAATCATTGAATGCTCCGCGATGGACTTGGCGTTCAAATCCCGGGCCTGCGGAGCTCGTGGTTAGAGAGCAGGGCCTGGGCGTTATAGAAGAGTGAAGATGAATCGCCGGACGGTGGTGGTCCGCGCGTCGTGCGCGTGGCTGATCGTGATGATCAGCCTTCTGTTTGCCCCGGTGGCGGGACAGGCGCGTGTGAGCGGCGGCTGTACGGCGACGGCCACTGCCTCCAAGTCGGGAGCGATCGACCTGACAACGGCAACCGTCTGGCATGTGAAGGACCCGGACGTGATCAACGGCTCGGGTAACGCGCCGACCGCGCAGAAGTCCGCGCAGCTCAAGGTGCTCATGTTCGGTATCGGCCTGCCGCTTCTGGATCGGCAGGGCAACAGCCCAAGCGGAGCCGCAGGCCCGTACCTGATCGCAGATTACGACCGCTACACGAGAGTGCTGTCGGTGGCGGGGACGAGCACCACCTGCGACGGATCGATCCTGGTCATCGTCGATGACGTCGCCCCGCTGGCGACCTGGGCCGGGATCCTGGGGTTGATCGCCCTGCTGCTCGGCCTCATCGGGCTGGTGGCGACCTCTATGCAGTTCCCGAGCGGCTCCGCCCGCGTGGTCGGCATGATCGTGGGCCTGGTCGCAGGCCTCGGCCTCGGACTCCTGCTCCAGCAGGGCGCCATCCTCGACCCCGCGAACGTCCTCGGGCTGCTTTTGCCGGCAGGAGGAGCCCTCCTCGGACTCATCGTGCCGGGCGTGTTCCACCGCCAGAGAGGGGCGGCCGGCCCTTGATCGATTCCGTCGATACTCCTCCGGCACGGCACCGTCGACACTCGATCAAGTGGATCGCGTCCTATCCACCTCGCTCACTCGCATCCGGGTTAACGGGCCACGCGCAACGTTGCTTCAATCCTGGGGCTTCCGCATACTGATTTCATGGCCTCGTATTCCCTCAATGAGCGCGCAATCGCTCACGCTCGTCGACTGATCGACGCACGCCAGTACGTTCTCGAAAGTGATTGGGGCGAAGTTCAGCCGAAAGCCGCGGACGAGAATGCATTCCATGCATTCCTGGAAGGCCACACATGGGACGACTACGCCGAATGGCACCTTGGCCTAAACGAGGAAGCGAATGACGAGACCAAGAGCCGATACGCGTTCGTTTATGGCGATTTTCGCCGCGTCCACCGAACCGGCCTGATCGCCTGCCAATACAGGGCAGCCGAGTGGCGCCACAAGGAGATTGAGCTTGCCGCGCACGAGCTTCTGCAGCGGCTAGACAAGACGAGCGCCTAGCCACTCCTCATTTCGGCGCGGGCCGTCAGATCGCTCATGCTGCGTGCACCGGTAGAGCCTGCGGGTCAATAGGCAACGTAAACCAGAAACGCGAACCTTTGCCAGGCTCGGACTCCAAGCCCATGTGTCCGCCTTGAAGCTCGACCAGCTTGCGTGCGATCGATAGGCCGAGGCCGGTGCCGCCATAAGTCCGAGAGATCTTGTCGCTGGCTTGCCGGAATTCCTCGAAGATCCGCTTATGAGCGGCAGGCTCGATACCGATACCCGTGTCGAGCACCGAGATTTCGGCCATTCCGCCTAGAGGCATGCCCCGAATCGCTACTGAACCGGTAGGCGTGAACTTGATCGCGTTTGAAAGAAGGTTGGTCAAAATCTCACGAACGCGAAGCGGATCGCCCATAACTCTTCTAACTTCGGGTGACAGATCGTAGGTCAGTTTCAAGGCCTTCGCGTCCGCAATCTGCTGCATCGAGCTGATTACTTGGTCAACAACTGAGGGCAGGTCGACTTCCTGGACGTCGATTTCGATCTGACCCGCCTCAATCTTGGAGAGATCGAGAATGTCGTTTACGAGTTCAAGAAGCACAAGACCGCTTCTGTGAACCTCGGCGATGTCCTGAGCCTGATCACGAGTAAGCTCGCCGTCCATGCCCTGCGTCAGCACTTCGCAGAAGCCAATGATCGCGGTCAATGGAGTCCGGAGCTGATGGCTCATCTTGGCGAGGAACTCGGACTTGAATTCACTGGCTTGTGAAAGCTGAGCATTCATTTCACGGAGTTGCATGTCATAAGCGTTTGCGATCCGGACCAGGCTTGCATCGGCATTGGCCTGCACAGCGTGGATGACTGCTTCAGTGACGTCAGCCGGCGAACACAGTCGTGCTGCCTCTTCGCGCACGACTTCGATCAGGACGTCGCGCCAGTGCAGGTGTCCGCGAGTGGTTTCAAGGAGGGGAACTCCCTCGCGTGCGGCGGCACCACCGCTCTTTGTGATCCATTCGACTTCATCCTTGTCGGCCGCAATGCCGCTTACCAGCCAGCGCGCGATGAGCAGCGTGCCGACCACGCTTCGACCCCATCGATAGTCCAGGTATGCATCGCTGACGGCCCCGGTCTGGCCCTTCCGATACAGAAGCGCAATGGTGCGCTGGTAGACCTCGTCAGCCCGCCGACCAATCGCCAAACCGAGTTTGGCACGACCATTCAGTCGCTGCTCCGAGTCGTCGGTCAATGGCATTGGCCCGCCTCTCTGATGCGATCTTATGCCCAGCCGCCCATAACCAACCCCGCTTTAGGGCCCTTTTCACTACCAACGTGCATGTCAGAACTGCTTACCCTGCCAGCGAATCGCCGGATCCGCATCGAGCAGCCAGTCAAGCGCGGTCATCGGGCAGGTCTCCCTTCGCTTCGATCCGGTGCAATTTACGATATCAACCGAATGACTGACGTCTTCGTACCGGTGCGGATCGAAGCGATGACGGTGGGCGAGGCGTGGATATCGATCGCGGCGGCGATTCTGACCGACGGTGTCGTCGGGAGCTGGGAAGGACTGCCAACCGTCGAGGTGTTTCGCGCGACGCTCGACGTGTCTTCACCAAGGATGGACGACCCGATCATTGCCCAGCACGGCGATCCAGAACGCCTGGCCTGGATGCACGCGAACTTTACCGACCACTCCCGAGTGGCAGAGCTCGGTGACGCCGACAGCTACGCGACGCGCCTGTACGACTACGCCCACGCAGGCCGCGACCAGATCCGCTGGGTGATCGACCGACTGGAGGCCAATCCATCTGCGCGCGACGCGACGGTGACGACGTTCCAGCCACTTACAGACTCCGGCTACGTCCCATGTGTCAGCCTGCTCGACTTCTGGCTCGTCAAGGGGGAGCTACAGCTCGCCGTCTACGCTCACGCCATCGATTTCGGTACGAAGGGCTACGCCAATCTCGTCGAGCTCGCAGCGCTTCAAACTCGTGTGGCCGGCGACCTTGGCGTCGGCGTCGGCACGCTGACGATGACGGTGAAGTCGGCCCATATTTATCAGACCGACATTGGCCTGATGCAACGCATCATCGCGGCGTCGAAGGGAACGGGGTGACCCCATTGGTTGAGCCGACGCTTCCGGACGTGCTGGCCGCGGCGGCTTGCATTCGGCCTTATCTCGCGCCGACCCCGCTGCGTCGGTCACCTGCCGTCAGCGAGCTCATCGGCGCCGACGTCTACCTGAAGCACGAGTTCCATCTCCCGACCGGCGCGTTCAAGGTTCGGGGCGGCGTCAACCTCGTCTCTCAGCTCAGCGCTCAAGAGCGCGAAGCCGGCGTGATCGCAGCTTCGACCGGAAACCACGGCCAGTCGGTCGCGTATGCGGCACGGCTGTTTGGAGTCAAGTCCATCATCTGCGCACCCGAGAACTCCAACCCCGCCAAGGTCGAGGCGATGAAAGAGCTGGGCGCGACGGTGAATCTGGTCGGTGCTGACTTCGATGACGCGCGCGTGGCTTGCGAGCAGCTCGCCGCCGCCAACGGCTACCGGTACATCCACTCCGGAAATGAGCCGCTGCTGATCGCCGGCGTCGGTACGCACACGCTCGAGATCGTGAGCGAAGTTCCAGAAATCGACGTCATCATCGTCCCGGTCGGAGGCGGCAGCGGCGCAGCCGGCGCCTGCATCGTGGCCAAGGCGGTGAACCCGGAGATCGTGGTCATCGGGGTTCAGGCGGAGAAGGCGCCCTCGGCCTACCTTTCGTGGCGGGCCGGCAAACCGGTCGAGGCCACCACGAGCACGTGGGCAGAAGGCCTGGCGACCAGGACAGCGTTCGAGCTGCCCCAGCGGATCCTGCGCCGGCTGCTTGACGACTTCATCCTCGTCTCTGAAGAGGCGATCTCGGAGGCGGTTCGATTTCTGCTCGCGCGCAACCGAATCCTGGTGGAAGGAGCCGGCGCGTCGTCCCTGGCGGCTGCTCTGGCGCTCAAGGACCGGCTCGCAGGTAAGCGCCTGGCTCTGATCTTGACCGGCGGCAACATCTCGATCCCTCAGCTGAAGGCTGTGCTCGACGGCGCCTGAGCGCAGGCCGCGCCTGGAATTCGGCTCTGCGATACTGCCGCAGTGGCTCCACTTTCGAGGCGACTGCGCCGGATCGAGGCTCCCCGCATGGCGGCGCTCCTGCTCGCGGTGCCGGTGCTCGGGATCCTGGCGGCTTACGGCTACGCCCTGACGACCGTGAAACCGACCCCGGGCGGCCTCGCGGCCGCTGCCGGCGTGGTCGGGATAGGTGGGACTGGCCTCCTGTATGCTTGGCGCGCTGTCACCGGCGCCTCCGTCGAGTAGCCGGCTCGGACTACTCTCACCAACCTACGGAGTGCGGATGGACTCCCTCCACCTGATCGGCTTCTACGTGTCCGCTGCACTGGCCGGGGTCGGCGGCCTTCTCCTCGCATTCCTGCGCGGCCACTGGAACCGGGGCCTGGCGCTCGGCGTGGTCGGGCTTGGCGTCGCGGGCATCTATGCGTCGCTGTCAGCCGGCTTTGCAGCCATCGTCGTCCTCGTCTGCTACGTCGGTTGCGCGTTACTGGTGTCACGGCCCGATTACCGGACCGTCGAGCAGGCGGCCGCCGGCCTGTGGCGTCAGATCGGGGCCGTGGGAGCCGCGCTCTTGCTGGTGGTGCTGGGCTACGCGGCGTTTCGCGGCCGCTTCGCGCACGCGACCTTTTATGACGGTCCTTTCAACACCATGACGGTGGCGCGCCTCCTGTTCGCCCACGATGGCCTTGCTACTGAAGCCGTCGCCGGCGTGGTCCTGGCGGCGCTGGTCGGAGCCGCGATCGCGTGGCGCCGGGAACGCCCCAGGGACGAACGCGAGGGCAGGCGATGAGCGTGACGCTGGTCTCGGTGCTGTTCGTCTCTGCTGGCTTGACGGCGCTCGGGGCTTTCATCGCCGCGTGGAAACGTGAGCTGACCGCGGCCCTGACAGGGCTGCCGGTCATGTTTGCCGGTGCGGGCGTCGCATTCGTGGGCGTGGCGCGGTTGGGCGCGACCTCGGGCGCCCCGCTCTTCGGCCAGGAGGTCGCCGTTCTGCTCGCGATCACGGCGCTCGCCGCCGTCGGCCTCGGAGTCGGACTCGCGGGCCGGGAGAGCTCTCGCTGAGCCTGCTGGTCGCCCTCGGCGACTTCCTGACCGCCGCTTCCGGCGCTGCCTCAGGTGCACGGGCCGCGACGCCTCGCTTCAACTTCGATCCGTCGACGACGCTCGGTTGGGCCGTGCCGGTCATGGTGCTGGTGCCGCTCCTGGCCTTCGTACTGGCGGCGACCAGCGTCCGCACTCGCCGCTCCGCGGCCAACATGGCGATGCTCGGCGCGGTGGCGACGTTCGCGCTCTCTCTGCTGGTCGTGTGGGGTCTGACCAGAAGGTCGACGCCTTTCCAGACCACGTATCCCTACCTGAACGTCCCCGTCGCCTTTACCGGTCCGGTCAACTTCCAGGGCTTCGGCATCGACATCATCCTTCGGGTCGATCGACTGACCTCGGTCGCGCTGCTCGTGGTGGAGATCTGCGTGATCGGCGGGATTGCGTGGCACCGCGTCATGGGCCGCTCGGAGCCAGGCGGCGCCCGCTTCTACGCGCTGGTGAGCGTGCTGCTGTTCGCCGCCGTGGCGACTTTGGTGAGCTACGACCTCGCCGAGCTGTTCGCCTTCTGGGGGCTTGCCGGCGCCGCGACATACTTGATGCTTGCTCACCGCTGGGGCTCGATGGAGTCGTCGCGGAGCGCGCGAATCGCCCTCGTGCTTCCCTTCGCGTTCGACCTGAGCCTGCTGTCCGGCGTCGCCGTGCTCTACTCGCACTACGGAGTGAATAACATCGCGAACCTGGTGCCGATCCTCCACACCACCCTCGGCGTCGGCGCCAGGTCAATGGTCGCGGCCGCAATCCTCTTGTTCGTCGGGGTGGCCGGGCGGCTCGGGCTCTGGCCGCTGAGTCTCTGGTTGACGCGCACCGCGACGACAGCGCCTCCCGTCGCCAGTGCGCTGGCGCAGTCCGTGTGGTCGGTCGTCGCGATCGTGATCCTGTACCGGTTCATGCCGATCATCGCCGCGTCCAACACCACGACCTTGCGCGACATGGTCTACGTAAGCGCCGTGGCCGCGGTAGTCGCTCCAATCCTGACCCTCGTCGGCAACGAGCCTCGTCGGGCGATGGTGCTGGCGGGCTCGGGGGTCGCTGCGGTCGGCGTCGCGCTGGTGGTCCATGCGTACCAGGCGTCCAACACCACTTACGCGGTGGTGGGGGTCGCGTGCGTGCTGGCGGCGGCGCCGGCGCGAGCCGCCGCGACGCTCGCCGTGTCGGCCATCGCCGCCGCGATGCGGACCGACGACCTGGCGGAGATGGGCGATGGGTGGCGCCGCATGCGCGTCACCACCACGGCGCTGCTGCTTTCGGGGCTGGTGATTGCGCTCAGCGCCGCCGGTGCCGTGGCGCTGTCAGCCGGCTCCCGGTCGCGGTTCGGACTGGCCCTCGGCGAGGCGGTGCTCCTGGTGTCGATCGCCGCGATCCGGGTCCCGTTCGGCATCGCCATCGGCCCGCTCCGCAGGCGTCGCACCTTCGAGCCCGACCGTGCTCGCGAGGCCCCGGCCGCATCGCTGACCTGGCCGTATTGGCTCACCCTGGCGGGCGCGGCGTTGACGGTCGCCTTCCTCATTCCCGGTTGGCTCGGCTTTCTCGACGGTCAAAAGCACAAACCGGCGCCGGCCACCGGCCTGGTGCTGTGGGCGGCCGTGGCTTTGATTGGAGTCGCGGTGGTGGCCATCGCGTACGGCGCCGACAAAGACGGCGCCCACCGGGTCTCGGCCCTGGTGGGGCGAGGGCTGGACCGCCTGCTCGAAGGCGGCGCCGCCGCGTACGCGCGTTTCCTCTCCGAACCAGTGGGGGTGATCACCGTGGTCGTGAGCGACTGGATCCCTCAGGGTGATGGCGACCTGGCTCGGGCGGCCGCCGCCTCCGGACGCCTGGCGCTCGCCGCGACGCGCACGCCGGCGGTGGCGCTCCTCGTCGCGCTCGCCGCCGTATTGACGATCGCGGTAGCTCTGCTTTCGCCGGGGCTGTTCAGGTGATCCTCGCCGGGATCGCGCTCGCGTCGCCAAGGCCGGTCGCCGTGCCGGGCGCCGGCATCTTCACATCACCGCTCATCCTGAGCCTGTCGATATGGGTGCCGTTCGCGGTTGCGATCGCGATGAACTTCATCCCCAACCCGCGCGGACGCTACGACACGCTGATGAAGCAGATCGCGTTCTTCACCAACCTGGGAATCGTTTTCATCCTCTTCATCGCCTACAACCAGTTCCAGACCTTCCTGCCCGGCATGCAGTACGAGGAGAAGCTGAACTGGCTCACGTCCATCGGTGCGACGTATCACCTGGGCGTAGACGGGCCGGGCATGACGATGATGATTCTCTCCGGCATCGTCGGCATCAGCTCCGTGCTCGCGTCATGGGGTGTGCGCGAGCGCGTGCGTTCGTACTTCACTCTGCTGCTCCTCTTGCAGGCCGCGGTCAACGGCGCCATCGCCGCCCACGACATGTTCGTGCTGGTCCTCTTCTGGGGTGCCGCGATCATCCCCGCCGCGCTGCTCGTGCTCGGATGGGGGGGACCCCGCCGCGAGGCCGCCGCGTGGAGGCTGGTGGGCTACTGGGGCCTCGGCACCGTGGCGCTGCTGGTCGCAACCATGACTGCGTACGCGGCCAGCGGTGGGAACAGCTTCGACATGGACGTGCTGTTGAAGGCGACGCTGACCGCCCGAGTGCAGCTCGCGGTCGGGGTGGCGCTGGTCATCGCCGCCGCGACGCGGCTTCCGCTTTTCCCGCTGCACGGGTGGGCGCGCGACGTGTACTCGGATTCGCCGCTTGGAGTTTCGGTTGTGATCGCCGGCAGCGCGTCCAGGCTCGGGGCATTTCTGTTGCTGCGGGCGCTGGTCGCCTCGGATGCGGACGCGGCCCGGCTCCTGGCCCCATTCATCGCCATCCTGGCCGTGCTGTCGATCGGCTACGCGGCGCTGGTGGCGCTTCGGTCAGTCGACCTGCGTTCGGCCGCCGCGCACCTTGCCATGGTGCCCGGCGGGATCACGGTTTTTGGACTCGCGGCGCTGACCCCGCTGTCGATCGCGGGGGCCGTCCTCTCGCTGTTCACCGGCGGACTCGCGGCCGCGCTCATCGTGGCCACGGCCTGGACGCTCACCGATCGCGCCCAGACACGCAGCCTGCAACTGCTCAGCGGACTTGCTCCTCGGATGCCGATCCTCACGTGGGTTTTCGTGATCGCGGCGCTCGCGCTCCTCGGCGTGCCGCTGATGGCGTCGTTTCCGGCCGAGACGATGATCCTGTTCGGCTCCTTCAAGACCCAGCCTGTGGGCGCGTTTGCCGTGGCCGCAGGCCTGGTGCTGACCGCGGTGGCGGTGGCCGTGATCACTCACCGCGTCCTGTTCGGCTCGCCGAACCAGGACGCTCCGGCCGTCTCGGATGCGTCGCTCGGCGAGACCTGGTACCTCGGGGTCATGGCCGGCGCCCTCCTGTGGGTCGGCCTGTTCCCAGGCGGTCCCAAGCTGCCCGGGACTGAGCAGCCCATCTTCGATCCCGGCCTGATCAACATCATGTCCGCAGGCATCAGCGACATCACCTCGCCATACGTCCCGCCCAACCCGGCCGCAACGCAATGAGGAACTACGTACTGGTTCCGGAGGCCCTGGTGGTGGCGGGCGCGCTCGTGTTCGCGCTCCTCGGCCGCGCGCCGAGGCGATCGCGGAGGTGGGCCCCGCTCGCCGCCACGGTGGTGGTGGCCGTCGCCCTGGCGGTCGAGCTGTGGGCGGGGGCGGCGCAGGCGAGCTACTTCGGCGGAGCGCTCGTTCAGGATCGGTTTGCGTTGTTCGCGAAAGCGGCGGTCTTGCTCGCGGCCGGGCTCGCGATCGCAATCACCGATTGGTCTGACGAAGGCGCGCCGGCGATCGGGATGGCGATGATCTTGCTCGCCGCGTTCGGGGTCATGATCATCGCGTCGGCGGCCGATTTCGTGGGCCTGTGGGCTGGACTCGAGCTGGCGGCGGCGGCAGGCGTCGTGCTGGTGTCGGTCCGGCGCGCAGACTTTGGGCTCCGGCTCCTGGTCGTCGGCGGCGTCGCGAGCGCTCTGGTCCTGATCGGGTTGGCCTTCGTCTATGCGACCACCGGTTCGGCGGACCTGCTGACGGTGCGGCGCGCCGCCGCTTCGGCGAACCCGACGCTGCCGCTTGCGATCCCGGTGCTGCTGCTCCTCGGCGGATTGGCCGTGCGCGCGGGTCTGCCGCCATTCCAGTTCGCGAGGTTGCCTGTCGGTTTGGGAGCGTCGCCGCTGGGGACGGGCATCCTCATCGGCCTCGTCGCCGCGGCCGCCCTCGCCGTCGCCTTCAAGATCTCGGCGGCGCTGCTCCCGCTGCCCGCCGTTTTCTCTCCTTATCTGATGGTGGTCGCCGCCGTGGCCATGGTCGGCGGCGGCGCCGCCGCCCTGGCGACGAGATCCCCCCGGGCCCGCCTCGCGTATCTGGCCGCCGGACAGGTGGGCTGGATAGCGGCCGGCCTGGCCACGCACTATCGCACCGGGCTGGGAGGGTCGCTGTTCCTGCTGGGCGCATTTGCCGTCGCGGGCACGGCCGGCCCCGCGGCCATGGCGGGTGCGGATGTGGGCGAGTTCGCTCTCGCCGGGATGGGCTTGCTGCGGCCCGCGCGCGCGGCGGGCATCGCGCTCGCGTTCCTGTCCCTGGCCGGCGCTCCGCCGCTGGGCGGTTTCTTCGGTGAGTTCGCGGTCGCCGCGGCGCTCGCGACGA
>WNEY01009652.1_pt1 | contig 13060 bp, 10 predicted proteins | sample 5400531 | NCBI WGS metagenome assembly WNEY01 (sample SAMN13153338, study PRJNA577476) | soil metagenome | isolation source: 200 cm saprolite under Douglas fir tree site 1 | place: USA:California | collected 2015-04-18
CGCTCGACGAGTGAGACCGCACCGAAGAGCAAGATGGCCATGACGGAGAGGAGGATCATGGAGCTGAACGCCAGCTCGGTCTTCCAGTACGAGGTCGCCGACAGGATGACGTAGCCGAGCCCCTGGTCCGAGCCCACGAACTCGCCGACGACGGCGCCGATCACGGACAGCGTGATGGCCACCTTGGCGCCGGCGAAGAAGAACGGCAACGCCATCGGCAGCCGGACTTTCAGGAACGTCTTGAACGCGCTGGCCCGGTACGAGCGGCTCAGGTCGAGCAGCTCGGGGGGCGTCGCGGCCAGCCCGGTCGCGGTGTCGACGACGACGGGGAAGAATGCGACGAGGAACGCGACGATGATTTTGGGGATCTCGCCGTGGCCCAGGATCAGGAGCAGCACCGGCGCGACCGCGATCTTGGGAACGGACTGAGCGAGGACGATGAGCGGGTAGAGCGCGCTCTTCATGGCCGGCGAGTACACGATGAGGACGGCGAGCGGGACACCGACGAGGATGGATAGCGCGAAGCCGCCGAGTGTCTCGTAGAGCGTCACCCACGCGTGGCCGAGGAACCGGTACCGCCACTCCCACCCTTCGCCCACAATGGCCGACGGCGCCGGCATGATGAAGTTGGGGATGTGGAAGGCGCGCGTGGCGGCTTCCCACACGACGAGCGCACCGACCAGGGCACCCGCGGGGACGACGTAGTCGCTGACGACCCTTCGGGCGACCCGCGCCGTCACGCCCGCTCCTCGGATTTCAGGCTCGGCTCGGCCGTCGGAACGGCCTCACGTCGCACGGCCACCCTCCCGGCGAAGATTAGACTCCGCACGTCGTCGCTGTAGGTTTTGAACCGGCGGTCGAACTCCAGATCCATCGTGCGGGGGCGCGGCAGGTCGATGTCGAGCACGCGGGCGATGCGGCCGGGCCGCGGCGTCATCACGACGACCCGGTCGGCCAGGAGGATCGCCTCCGGGATGCTGTGGGTGACGAAGAGGATCGTCTTGCGTCGCTCCTCCCAGATGCGGAGCAGTTCGAGGCCCATCTCTTCCCGGGTCATCGCGTCCAGCGCGCCGAAGGGCTCGTCCATCAGGAGCAGACTCGGGTCGGGCAGCAAGGCCCGGCAGATCGCCACGCGCTGCTGCATCCCGCCCGACAGCTCGCGCGGGTACTTGGTCTCGAAGCCGCCGAGCCCGGTCAGCTCGAGGAGATCGACGGCGGGCTTGCGATATTGCCGCGGCTCCAGGCCCAGCATCTCGACGGAGAAGAGGACGTTGTCGAGCACCGAGCGCCACGGGAGCAGGACCGGCTGCTGGAACACGAAGCCCACGTCCGGAAAGGGCTCCCGCACCAGATGATCGCGCACATGGACAGCGCCGCGGGTGGCCGGCACGAGCCCGGCCACCAGCTTGAGGAGCGTGCTCTTGCCGCAGCCGCTCGTGCCCACCACGCTGACGAACTCGTTCTCACCGACGTCGAGCGTGACGTCGTCGACGGCGTGTACGAGATCGCCCCGCCGCGTCCGGTACGTCTTCTCGACGTGGTCGAGCCGGATCACCGAAGCAGATCGTTCGTGTAGATCTCTTCGAGCGGCACCTTGCGCTTGAGCTCGAGGTACTGCGTGTAGACGTCCCGCGTCTTCTCGATCCGCGCCGGCTCGAACTGCCCGACCGGGATCTTGCCGCTCATCACCTCTTCCGCGTAGACGAAGCGCGCGGCCACCTGGGCGGCGCCCAGCGCGCCGTCGGGATCGACCTCGGGATGGTGCTTGACGACGTAGCCAACGCCCTCGTCGAAATGCTTGTTCCGGAACGCGTAGTCGGCACCCTTCAGCGTCGCGCGCAGAAACGCCTTGAGGCCTTCGGGATCCTTGGCGATCGTGTCCTCGCGCGCGACGAGCGACGTGGACGAGAGGTCGAAGCCCAGGTCGGCCCAGGCCGAGAGCACGCGGATGTCGGCGTTCTGCTGCTTGGCGATCTTCCTGATGCGCGCTTCGTGCACGACGAAGAAGGGCACCGCGTCGGTGGCTCCCTTGATCAGCGAGGGCGGCATCGAGGCGGCGTCCATCGTCACCCACGTCACCGAGTTGGGCTTGAGCCCGGACAGGCGCTCGAACAGGGGCCACAGGATCTGGTGGCTGTTGCCCGGCGAGATCGCCAGCTTCTTGCCTTCGAGCTCCTTGGGCGTCTTGATCGGCGAGTCGGCGCGCACGAAGACGCCGTGCGGCGGTCGCCGGTACCAGAGCGCGATGGCCTTGACCTTGACGTCGGTATTGGCGCGCGCCGCGATCAGCGCCGAGATGTCCGAGATGCCCACTTCGCCCTGGCCGGCCGCGATGCGCTTGACCGTGTCGGCCGAGCCCTGGCCTCGCAGGATCTTCACGTCGAGGCCCTCGTCGCGGTACCACCCCTTCTCGAGCGCCGTGTAGTGCGGCACGTACTCGCCGGTCGGCACGAAGTCGAGGATCAGCGTGTAGGGCCGGAGCGGCTTCGTCTGAGCCGGTCCACTCCCGGGCACGGCCACCAGGATGAGCACCGCCAGCAACGTGAGCGCGATCTGGGCAACTCGGGTCATCGTGATCCTCCGTGACGGGTGGCCGAGTCCGAACGCGCGACATGCATCTCATGCGGTGCGCGGCGTGTCAAGCTCAGGCGGGATCGTATAATCCCGGAGGGATGCCGATCGACCTTCTCGGCCAGCGGCTCGCCCGGGCGGGCGCCTGGTTGCTCACCGTCGGGATGGCGACGGGAGTGTGGGCCGGCCTCGTGCTGACCGAGACGATCAAGGTGCCGATTCCCCGCCTCGCCCTCGCCGCGCATTTGAATGCGATCCTGGGCGCCTTCTGGCTGATCGCGGTCTCCTCCACGCTCGACCGTCTCCGGTACGGCGCGACCGGACGCCAGCGCCTCGCCCTCGGCGTCGCGCTGGCGGCGTGGGCGAACTGGCTCATCACGCTGATCGCCTCCGCGCTCGGCGTCCGCGGGCTCGAGTACACGAGCGATCCGGCCAACAACGTCATCGCCGCGCTGCTCCAGGTCTTCGTGGTGCTGCCGTCCCTGGTCGCGGCGGCGGCCTGGGCGTGGGGGTTCGGCGAGCGAAGGTGAGTCGCGGTCGCCGACGGATCTTCGTCAGCCTCGTGGAGGAATGCTAGGATCGAATCAAGCAGCCGAATGACGCACTACGATCTCATCGTCATCGGGTCGGGACCGGCGGGCGAGAAGGGCGCGGCGCAAGCGGCGTACTTCGGCAAGCGCGTCGCCATCGTCGAGCAGGCCCCCGAGGTCGGCGGCACCGGGATCAACACGGGCACGATTCCGTCGAAGACGCTGCGGGAGACGGCGCTCTACTTCTCGGGCCTCCAGGAGCGCGGGCTCTACGGCGTCGACCACCAGGTGAAGAAGGACCTCACCGTGCACGACTTCCTGTATCGCGAGCGCGAAGTCGTGCGCTCGCTGGGGAGTCTGGTGCACCAGAACATCGCGCGGCACCACATCGACCTCGTCCACGGGCAGGCCAGCTTCGCGGACCCGCATACGATCCGCGTCGAGGGCGGCAACGGTCACGAGGACCGCCTCCTCCACGGCGACGTCATCCTGATCGCCACCGGCTCGGTGCCGAGCCGGCCCCGCAACATCCCGTTCGGTGATCCGCGTCTCTACGACAGCGACACCATCCTCCGGATGGAGCGCATGCCCCGCTCGCTGGCCGTGGTGGGCGCCGGCGTGATCGGGTGCGAGTACACGACGATCTTCGCCGCGCTCGGCCTGGACGTGACGCTCATCGACGGCCGGAGTCGGCTCCTCGCGTTTCTCGACGGCGAGCTGGCCGACCGGCTGCGCCAGCACATGGAGGCGCTCAACGTCCACGTCCGCCTGCGCGAGGAGATCAAGCGGCTGGAGCCGTGCCCGGACGCCCTGTACATCACGCTGGGCAGTGGCGGCACCATCGCCGTCGATTGCGTGCTGCTGGCCGCGGGACGCGCCGGGAACACCTCCGCGCTCGGCCTGGACAAGGTCGGCATTCCGGTGAGCGACCGCGGGCTCCTCAGCGTGAACGAGCGGTACCAGACGGTCGTCCCCCACATCTACGCCGCCGGCGACGTGATCGGCTTCCCGGCGTTGGCGGCCACGTCCATGGAGCAGGCGCGGGTGGCGATGGTCCACGCCTTCGACCTCAAGTACAAGGCGCGCGTGGCGCCGCTCTTCCCGCTGGCCGTCTATTCCATCCCCGAGGTGGCGATGGCCGGCGAGACCGAGGAGTCGTGCCGCCAGATGACGATCGACTACTGCGTGGGGCGGGCCTACTACCGGCAGAACGCCCGCGGTCAGATCGCGGGTGACCTCAACGGCATGGTGAAGCTCGTCTTCCGGAGCAGCGACAAGACGCTGCTGGGCGTGCACATCATCGGTGGGTCGGCCTCGGAGCTGGTCCACATCGGGCTCATGGTGCTCCAGACCGGCGGCACCATCGACGCGTTCATCGACACGGTCTTCAACTACCCGACGGTCGGCGAAGCCTACAAGTACGCGGCCTACGACGGGCTCGGCCAGCTCGCCGCCCGGCAACGCCAGACGAGCTGATCCGCTTCGCGCGCGGCTAGTGCGGCTCGGCGGCGAGTCGAGCGGCGCCGAGCAGCGGCGCGCGCGGGTTGAGCGCCAGATGCACCGGGATCGTGCCCATCAGGGTCGCGAACCTTCCCTTGTCGCAGAACGCGCGAACGAACGTCCCGTCCTCCAGCTTGGCGCGGAGCTTGGGCGCGATCCCACCGCCCACCCACAGGCCTCCCACCGCCAGGCCTTTCAGCGCGAGGTTGCCGGCCTCCGCGCCGTAGATCGCGGCGAAGAGGTCGAGCGTCGCCACGCAGGCCGGGTCCTTGCCAGCCAGTCCGACCTCGGCGACGCAGGCGCTCGGATCTTCGCGCTCCAGTCGCTCGGCGAGCCACGCCGGACGCGAAGCGCCCTCCGCCTCGATCAGGAAGCGATAGATGTTGAACAGGCCGGGGCCGGACAACACGCGCTCGTAACTCACGTGGCCGAACTGGCGGGCCAGCCATTGCAACAGCTTCACCTCGCGGTCGTTGCGGGGAGCGAAGTCGACGTGACCGCCCTCGGAGGCCACCACCCGATGACGCGTGCCGTCCCATGGCATGAGCGCCTCGCCGAGACCGGTGCCGGCGGCGATGAGGGCCAGGTTCCCCTTCCGCGCGGCGCCGGCCTGGAGCGTGACGCGCTCGCTGGGGCCGAGATTCAGCACGCCCCAGGCCGCCGCCTCGAGGTCGTTGAGCAGCTTCACCCGGCCGGCGGGAATGGCGCGGGCGAGCGTGCGCTCGTCGAGACTCCACGGCAGGTTGGTCGTGGTGCAGCGACCATCCACCACGGCGCCGGCGACACCGAAGCACGCCGACGTGACCGACACCCCGGGGCCGACAGCAAGAAACTTGTGGACGATGGACTCGAGGCCGTCGGGGAACTCCCGGCTGGGGAACGTGCCGTCGCGCACCTCGCCCAGGAGCATCGCGCTCAGGCGCCGTAGAGCTCCATGATGGTCTTGAGGAACTTGAGCGCGTCGGCGCGCTTCCGCTGGAACGAATTGCGCCCGATGATCGAGCCGAAGCCGCCGCCCTGGCGGATGGCGCGCACCTCGTCGAACACCGCCTCGTCCTGCTCCTGCAGCGCGCCGCCGGAGAAGATGACGATGCGACGGCCGTTGAACGTGGCCTGCACGATGTGGCGCACGCGCTCGGCCAGCGTGCCCGTCGGCACCTGCTGCTTCGTGTAGACCTTCTTGGCCGCCTCCTGCTCGATGTGGGCGCTCGGCAGCTTCACCTTGATCACGTGGGCGCCGAGCTGGGCGGCGATGTGCGCGGCGTAGGCGGTGACGTCGATCGCGGTCTCGCCCTCCTTCGACAATCCCGAGCCGCGCGGATACGACCAGATGATCACGGCGAGCCCGGCGCGCTTGGCCTCCTCGGCAAGCTCGCGGATCTGGCTGTACATGTCCAGGCGATGCATGGAGCCGGGATAGATCGTGAACCCGACGCCCACGCAGCCCAGGCGGACGGCGTCAGCCACGCTGCCGGTCAACGCCTGGGTGGGATCGGGCTCCTCGAACAGCACGTCGTGGTCGTTCAGCTTCAGGATCAGCGGAATCTCGCCGGCGAACTCGCGGGCCCCGGCCTCCAGGAAGCCGAGCGGTGCGGCGTAGCCGCTACACCCCGACTCGATGGCCAGCTCGAAGTGGTAGCGGGGATCGTACGCCTCCGGATTCGGGGCGAAGCTGCGGGCCGGGCCGTGCTCGAAGCCCTGGTCGACCGGGAGGATCACCATGCGACCGGTGCGGCCGAGGGCACCGTGATTGAGCAGCCGCGCGAGGTTGGTGAGCGTGCCGGGCGAGTCGCTTCCGTACCAGCTCAGGATCTCCTTCACCCGTGTGGTCATGACGAGCCTCCGTTGTGTGTTCAGCGTTGACCGGCCAGGAATTCCTCGAAGAGCGTCACGTCTTCGGGGCTGCCGATCACCAGGGGAACGCGCTGGTGGGGGCCATCCGGTCGGATGTCGAGGATGCGTTCCTTGCCTGTGCTCGCTTTGCCGCCGGCGTGCTCGAGGACGAGCGCCATGGGCGCCGCCTCGTACTGGAGCCGGAGCTTGCCGGCCGCCCGGCCGTCGGAGCCGACCTCGCCCGGATAGAAGAACACGCCGCCCTGCAGCAGGGTGCGATGGACGTCGGCGACCATCGAGCCCACGTAGCGCGCGGTGTAGGGCCGGGCCGTCGTCGGGTCGTGCGCGCGCAGGTAATCGACGTAGCGGCGGACGCCCTCGGGCCACGTGGGCGCGCGGGAGTCGTTGACGCTGTAGGTGTGCCCGCGGGCCGGGATCCGCACACCCTCGTGCGAGCGCACGAACTCGCCGATCGTCGACTCCAGCGTGAAGATGTGGACGCCTCCGCGCGCCGTGTAGACGAACGCGGTGCTGGGCCCGTACATGATGTAGCCGGCCGCCACCTGGGCGGTCCCCGGCAGGACGGCGTCGGCGGCCACGTGGCCCGGCCCGCGCGCAGTCCTGCGCCGGATCGAGAAGATCGTGCCCACGACGCCGTTGATGTCGAGGTTGGAGGAGCCGTCGACGGGATCGAAGCACACGACGAACTCGGCGTCGCCGCAGCGCTCGGGCAGATGGAGCGGCTGCTCCATCTCCTCGGAGATCATCAGGCAGACGTGCCCGCTCGCTTCCAGGGCACGGACCATCACCTCGTTCCCCCACACGTCGAGCTTCTTGACGATCTCGCCCTGCACGTTGACGTCGCCGGTGGTGCCGAGCTGGCCGGCCAGCGCCGCGTGGGCCAGCTCGCGGGCGATGAGCTTGCCGGCCACCGCCAACTGCGCCAGCACGGCGCCGAGCGGATCGGTGCCGTGCGCGCCCTCGGCGCGGATGTGCTGGGCCAGCCGCAGCGCGATCTCGTTCATCGCTCAGAGCACCGCTTCGGCCATGGTGCGGGCCAGGCCAACGCTCGACTCGAAGAGGCGGTCGCGAACCGGTTCGGGGAGCTGCAGGCCCACGAGATCACCGCGGCCGAGGACGGGCATGCCGAGCGACTGTACGGTGTCGGACAGGCCATCGGCGACGATCGACGCGCGCCCGGGGCCGTCGTGCGTGAAGCGAAACGTCACCGGGCGCCCCGACACGCGGGTGACGATCTCGATGCGCTGGATCTCCGACTCGCCCTCGGCCAGGCGGTGGATGTGCACGCGCGGCTGGCCGTGTCGCCAATCGAACGCCCACGTGACCTCCGGCCCCGCGGCCACCTGCCCGCCTCGCGGCGTCCAGCCCATCCGGAACGCGAGCCAGCCGACCAGCAGCCACGACTGGGTGAGCGTGTGGGGGCCATGCTCGATGCGCACCTCGCTGATCGCTTCGAACGCGCCCGGCGCCAGCACCGGGTCCAGCATCTCCGCGATGACCCGCCGCCACAGGCGTGGCCGCCGCCAGGCGAGGTCCGCCGCGACCGCAGCGCCACCGCCGATCCAGCGGGCGACGATGACGAGCTGGCGCAGCGGGTCCGGCCACGCGAAGCTGTCGTAGATCACCTGACCGCCCAGCGCCTCGAGATCGGAGAACAGCGCCCCGGCCAGCGGCGGCGCCTCGGGCGTGGCCCACCACAACGTGGTCGGAATGTCGCCGAGCAGGATCTCGCGCACGGTCGGTACCAGCAAGTGGGCTCCGGCGCCGCCGACGCGCAGCACGATCTGCTCGGCCCGGGCCCGCCCGCCCACGCCCATCAGCGCCACCGACGCGTCGATCTGGCGGGCGCTGCTCGACGCGTCGGCGACGAGGAGCACGACCCGCGAGGGGTGACGGCGGATCAGCGCTTCCAGGTCGCGCGTGGCCTGCGCCTGCTCGACCTCGGTGCGGCAGAACACGACGACGTTCGCCATCAGCGCGCGGGTGGTGGCCGCCTCGCCCCGTGCGGTGCTGGCCTCGGCCCACAGCCGGCGAAGCTCACGCTCGATGCCGGCCACGGAGACGGTGCGGGACGGCGGCGCGACGACGGCGCTCAGAGGGTCCTCCATTTCCGCCCGTCGGATTCGATGAGGCGATCGGCCTCGATGGGGCCCCAGCTCCCGGCCCCGTACTCGGGCACGAAGCGCGCTCGGCTGGCCTCCCACGCTTCGAGGACCCCGGTCACCCATGACCACGACGCCTCCACCGCGTCGCGCCGCATGAAGAGCGTCGCGTCGCCGGCCATCACGTCGAGCAGCAGGCGCTCGTAGGCCTCCGGCGTGGATTCCCCGAACGTGGCGTCGTAGTGGAAATCCATCTTCACGGGATAGATCGCCAGCTTCGGCCCCGGCAGCTTGGACGACAGTCGCAGCGAGAACCCCTCGTCGGGCTGGATCCGCAGCGCCAGGACGTTCGACTCGAGCGGGGCGTCGGTGTTCGTGTTGAACAGGATCTGCGGGACCGCCTTGAAGTACACGGCCGCCTCGCTGGCCCTCTTGGGCATCCGCTTGCCGGTGCGGATGTAGAACGGCACGCCGGCCCAGCGCCAGTTGTCGATGAACACCTTGAGCGCCACGTAGGTCTCGGTGGCGGAGTCGCGGCGCACGCCGTCCTCTCGGCGATACCCGGGCACCTCCTCGCCGTGATGGATGCCCGACGAGTACTGCGCGCGCACCACGAGCTTGTCGATGTCGGCGCCGCGCAGCGGCCGCAGGCACCTCAGCACCTCGATCTTGGCGTCACGGATCGTCTCGGCGTCCAGCGACCACGGCGGCTCCATCGTGATCATGGCCAGCACCTGGAGGATGTGGTTCTGGACCATGTCGCGGAGCGCGCCCGCCTCTTCGTAGTACCCGGCCCGGATGCCGACGCCCTCGGCCTCGGCCACCGTGAGCTGGACGTGGTCGACGTACTTCGCGTTCCACAGAGGCTCGAGGATCGAGTTGGCAAAGCGCAGGACCAGGATGTTCTGGACCGTCTCCTTGCCGAGGTAGTGGTCGATGCGGAAGATCTGCGATTCGTCGAACGTCTTGGCCAGCGTGACGTTGATGGCGCGCGCGGATTCCAGATCGCGCCCGACCGGCTTCTCGACGATGATCCGGGAGAGCGCCCCCTGGTCGGGGCGATTGACGAAGCCGGCGGCGCCGAGCTGGCCGACACAGGCGCCGATGAGGCTGGGCGGGATGGCCAGGTAGAAGACGCGGTTGCCGGGGATGCCGATCTCGGCTTCGATCTTCTCGACCCGGCGCTTCAGCTCGTTGTAGGCCTGGGCGTCGTCGAACGAGCCGGTCACGTAGAACAGATTCTTGGAGAACTGCGCCCAATGCGCCTCGTCCAGAGGTTGCCGGGAGAAGCGGGTGATGCCGTCCCGCGCCAGCGCGCGGAAGGCCGCGTCGTCCAGCTCGTTGCGGGCGAAGCCGACCACCGCGAAGTTGGCCGGCAGCACCCCGTCGAGCTGCAGGTTGTAGACGGCCGGCAGGAGCTTGCGGGCGGAGAGGTCGCCGGCGCCGCCGAAGATGACGAGCGTGCAGGGCTGGGGCAGGAGCGTTCGCCCGAGCCCATCGATCAGCGGGTTGCGCGCCCCGACGGCCACGGCCGCTCAGGCCCGCCGCACGGCGTGGCCGCCGAACGCGTTGCGCAGCGCGGCCAGCATCTTCTCGCCGAACGACTCCTCCTGGCGCGAGCGGAAGCGCGTGAAGAGCGACGAGGTGAGGACCATCGCCGGCACGTCCTTCTCGATGGCGTCGTACACCGTCCAGCGGCCCTCGCCGGAGTCGTCCACGTGGCCCTTGATCTTCTCCAGCTTGGGGTCGTCGCGCAGCGCGGACGCGGCCAGCTCCAGCAGCCACGAGCGCACCACGCTACCGTGCATCCACAGCTCGGCGATGGCCGGGAGATTGAGCTTGTAGTCGCTCTTGCTCATCAGCTCGAAGCCCTCGGCGTAGGCCTGCATCATTCCGTACTCGATGCCGTTGTGGATCATCTTCACGTAGTGGCCGGAGCCGACGCCACCCATGTGGGCCCAGCCGTCCTCGGGGGCCAGCGTCGTGAAGATCGGCGCCAGGCGTCGCACGACCGGCTCCTCGCCGCCGACCATGAGGCAGTAGCCGATCTTCAGCCCCCAGATCCCGCCGCTGGTGCCGGCGTCGACGTAGTGCAGCCCGCGCGCCTTCAGCTCCTGGGCGCGGCGCTGATCGTCCTTGTAGTAGCTGTTGCCGCCATCGATGATCGCGTCGCCCGACGAGAGTAGCCCGACGAGCTCCTTGACCGTGCCCTCGGTGGGCGCGCCCGCCGGCACCATCACCCACACCGCTTTGGGCGCCGAGAGCTTGCCGACGAGGTCGGCGAGCCCGCTGGCCGCGACGGCGCCGGCCTCGACCGCTTCCTTCATGGGCTCGGCGGCGCGGTCCCACACGATCACGCGATGCTTGTCGCGCTGCAGGCGGCGCACCATGTTGAGCCCCATCCGTCCGAGTCCGACAAATCCGAGTTCCATGACGTCCCCCCTGTGTGCGCCCTTCAGCGCGGCAGCGCGCTCTCGATGAGCCGGCAGGCGCGGTCGACCGTCGCGGCATCGGCCGCGGGCAGATGGATATGGAGCGCGCGCCGGCCGGTGGCCGACAGCGACGTGAAGTCGCCCAGCGCCTGCGCCAGCTCGAGCACTCCGAACGAGAACGGCTCTCCCGGGATCTCGACGTCCTCACGGACGTCCGCCGTCAGCAGCACGAACTGTCCGTTGTTGGCTCCGCCCTTGTGGAGCTGTCCCGTCGAGTGCAGGTAGCGGGGGCCGAACCCGAACATCGTCGCCACTCGCTTCCCGTCACGGACGGCCTGGCGCATCTGCTCGAGGCGACTCTCGATGGCGGGCTCTCCGGGCAGATAGGCCAGAATGCCGAGGTAGTCTCCCGCCTGCATCAGATCGAGGAAGCCGCGAACCGCCGCGGCGCCGGCCACCGGCGAGCCCATCTTGTCGAGCGCGGGCTGCGAAAACGTGAGGCGCACGCCGTCGACGGTCGCCTGGGGCGACGGAACCGGCAGGCGCTTGGTGGCCGTGTACTCCTTGAGCAGGACCTTCGTCGCATCCTTGGCTTGCTGCACGTTGGGCTCGTCGAACGGGTTGATGCCGAGCACGGCGCCGGCGGTCGCGGTCGCGATCTCCCAGCGCACGAACTCGGCGCCGATGCCCAGCGGCTCGAGGAGCCGGATGGTCACGATCGGATGGCCCGCGGCGCGCAACCGTTCCACCAGGCCGTCGCGCCGGTGCTCGTCCGGATCGCCGCCGTGCAGGCGCAACCGCACGAAGAGCCGGTCGTCGCCGTAGACCTCGGCCTCGCCGAGCTTTTCGCCGGCCACGGGAACGATGCCGGTCCCGCGCTTGCCGGTGGACTCGGCAATGAGCTGCTCGATCCACAGGCCGAACGGGCGCAGCCGGGGCCCGGTGATCAGGGTGAGCTTGTCGCGCCCGGCGCGGGCCGCGGTGCCCATCACGATGCCGAGGGCCACGCCGGGGTTCTGCCCGATCGCGTTGGTCGGGCCGCAGAGGTTGACCATCCCGCGGCCCCAGCCGAGCAGGCCGCTGACGTCCAGGCCCATGAGGGCCGCCGGGACCATGCCGAAGAACGACAACGCCGAGTAGCGGCCGCCGATGTCGGCGGGATTCACGAAGATGTCGCGATAGCCTTCCTGCTGGGCCAGCTCGTGGAGCGCGGTGCCCTCGTCGGTGATCGCCACCAGGTGACGGCCGGGCTCCTTGACTCCGGCGGCGACGAGCCGCGACTTGAAGAACGCGCAGAGCGCGTTGGGCTCGATCGTCGTCCCCGACTTGGACGCGACGATGAAGAGCGTGCGGGCGATCGGCACCGCCCGCTCCACGGCGCGGACCGCCGCGGGGTCGGTCGAGTCCAGCATGGTGAACGCCGGGGCGCCGGGCGCCACGCCGAGCACCGCCCGAATGACCTCGGGGGCGAGGCTCGAGCCGCCCATCCCGAGCAGCACCACGTGCTGGACGCCGTCCCGGCGAACGGCCTCGGCGAACGCGAGCAGGCGCGGCAGGTTCTTCGCCATCAGCTCCGGCGACTCGAGCCAGCCGAGCCGATTGCCGATCCGCTTCTGGTCCTCGGCTTCGTCGGACCAGAGCGCCGCCTGCTTCGCCCACATGCCGGGGACGAAGCCGCGAAGCTGCAGGTCGATGTTGAAGCGGTCCAGCTCCTTGCCCAGACCGGCGCCGGCAATCTCGTAGCGGCCGCGCAGCAGGGCGGCCTTGCGCTTGGTGTCGATACCCAGCATCAATGCCGCGAAGGAATCGACAAACGCCTGCAGCGCCTCCCCCTTCAGGCGGGCCAGGATCGCGGGCATGACGATGCCGGCGCGGCCGAGGTCGGCGAGGATGCGCCGGGCGCCCTCGACGTCACGATCGAGATTCGAGCCGGCTCGGCCGTGATCGCGGAAGGCGGCCAGGGTGCCGGGCGGCATCGTATTCACCGTGTCCGCGCCGACCAGCTCCTCGATGTACAGCACGTCGCGGTACTTGGGGTTCTTGGTGCCGGTGGAGGCCCACAACGGGCGCT
>WNEY01004680.1_pt1 | contig 13059 bp, 12 predicted proteins | sample 5400531 | NCBI WGS metagenome assembly WNEY01 (sample SAMN13153338, study PRJNA577476) | soil metagenome | isolation source: 200 cm saprolite under Douglas fir tree site 1 | place: USA:California | collected 2015-04-18
GCTTCGAGGCAAGTCAGTACGGCAGCCAATACATTGAGACGGAACACTTGCTGCTTGGACTCTTACGAGAAGATCCGGCCCTATCTAAGCGGTTTCTGGGGCCAACTAACGTCCTCGCAGAGATTCGCACCGAAATCGAGAGAAAGATTACTCCGCGTGAGCGCATCTCCACAGCCGTCGAAGTGCCGCTAACCATCGAGAGTAAGGAGGTCCTGAATCTAGCCACCGAGGAGTCCAATAGACTCGGACAACTGTACCTCGGACCGGAACATATTCTGTTAGGGATATTAAGGGTGGAAGGCTCACTCGCCGCCAGGCTCCTCCAGGAGAGGGGCCTCAAGCCGGTACCGGTTCGAGAGCAGCTTGCAAAAGCTCCGAACCCAAAATATCAGAGAGAGAGCACGAGAAGTGCGTTATTGACATTAGATAACTTCCTTACTGGGCTTAAGTCGCTCAAGTCTGAAGAACTGATCTCTTTTTTCACACAGAATGCGGAGTTCATCGATGCTACTGGAAAACGATGGAATCGCGAAGAAATTTGGAAGGGATTTGAAACTCTATTCGCTCCTTATGCAAAGAAAAATGCAAGTTACGTCGTCGAAGCAACGCTAGCAGAAACAAGTGAGCTGTTCGTCGCTAATGTTCTATGGAAGAATGCGCTTCTTGCTAGTGAACAGCGCTCTTGGATGCACCGAATGGGTGTTGTTCTCTTACCTAAAGTGGATGACTGGCAAATTCTTACTGTGCAGGTAACCCCGGTACAGCCTTCTTAGGCTGGCGGGAAATGCACATTCGGGATTCTGCCTGATCCGCTGATCGGAAACTGACTTAATAATACCCGTTCGTACGGAAGGGGCTGGCTTCCTGTAAGGTTTCATTTCAAACGCTATCTGTGTTGGACGGCTAGGGGGAGTGCTTGGAAACACGCGTTCCTTGACTGACGCCTCCGCCTACACGTCCAAGTGATGGCTCCGACAGCCACAGCTTCCGCATTCTAAACCGCGGAATCGCTAGACTTCAGCCTACTTCTTATCGGCAAGCTTCAGCGAAGTCCACGGAACGTTCCGCGTGATGTGGCCCAGCCCATCCGTCGATTTGAGGTTTGCCGTCTGCATTAGCGAATTGATGTCGGCAATTTCAAACACACCCTCTTGCCCGGCAATAGCCACACGGTCGCCCCGCTTTGGGATCGTCATACTGGTTCCGGCACTCATAGGATCCTCCAGTCATCGGTTCTAGCACGAACCGCCTGCCCCCTGGGGAGGAATATACGGTCTATTCTTACCCCTCTAGGGCTGCAATAGCCAGCGGTTTCATTTTGGCCGCGCTTCTCGAAGGTAACTGCGGAGCGAATGGAAAACGGTTCAAAGGGATGTCAGCTTAATGTATTGAGATGCGCTGCAGTGTGTGGACGTTTTAAGTAGCACAGGCTTCAGCCTGTGTGGTTTTGATTTTCATTAGTTCGGAACGGCTCACAGGCTGAAGCCTGTGCTACTGGGATGGCCAGCAGTCTTAAACTTTTAGAACCCGAACGCGTCAGACGGTCTTCGTGGTGACCTGCGCGTCCGCACGCACTTCTTCGCGCGATTCCACTTGGCCTAGGCCGAACGTCCGGTGCAGCGCCTTGACGGCTCTCTCCATGGCGCTCGCTTCCACCAGGAAGGAAATGTTGTACTCGGAGGAACCCTGCGCGATGGCGATCATGTTGATCCCTTCGTTGCCCAGCGTGCTGAAAACGCTCCCGGCAATGCCCGGCGTTCCGGCCATATTTTCTCCGACCGCCGCGACGACGGCGACGTTTCGATTGACGGTGACGTGCTCGAGTTCGTGGTGGCGCACATCTTCGTGCAGCGCGTCCCGCAGCGCTTTCTCCGTGCGGATCGTGTCGGCGGACTGCACGACGAAACAGATGCTGTCCTGCGAGGACGATTGCGAAATCATCACGATATTCGCGCGCACGGAAGCCGTGGCGGCAAAAAAGCGCGCCGCGATGTCCGGCACGCCGATGATGCCGGGACCGGCCACGGCAATCAATGCCACGTCGCGCGTCGCGGTGACGGCCTTCACGCAGTGAGGCGTCGGACGGGCTGTCTGCGTAATTTTGGTTCCCACTCTGTGCGGCTCGAAGCTGTTGCGGATCCAAACGGGAATGCCGCGTTCGATCACCGGGCGCAGTGTCATCGGGTGCAGCACCTTCGCGCCGAAGAACGCCAACTCGCCCGCTTCGCTGTAGGAAACTTCGTCGAGCGTGACGGCGTCAGGCACCATCCTCGGGTCTGCCGTCAGCACGCCGTTCACGTCGGTCCAGATGATGACTTCCTGCGCGTCAAGAGCAGCGCCCAAAATTGTGGCGGAGAAATCCGATCCCCCTCGGCCGAGCGTCGTCGGAACGCCCTTCACGGTCGCCGCAATGTAGCCGGTGACGACGGGTATCCCTCCAGACTCGAGCAGCGGCCCGAGCGCTGCGCGTGTTTTCTCGCGCGTCAAAGCAGCAAGCGGGCGCGCGCCGCCGTGGACTTCATCGGTGACAATCAAATCGGTCGCGTCGAACGCGACGCCGCGGCACCCTATTTCGCGGAGTACGGCGGCCGCGATTCGCGCCGTCAGCCGTTCACCCGAGCCTGCAATCACGTCGAGCGCGCGCGGAGATAACTCTCCGAGGAGCGCGCATCCCCGGCAATAGTTTGCCGCCCGGTCGATCAACGCTTCAATTTCGGAAAGCAATTCCCGCCGTCCTTCGCCATCAGGAATCAGCGCCGTGATTGGTGTTTCGTCTTGAGCAGCGAGGTAAGTGCTTCCCCCGCGGCTTCATCGCCAGCCGCGGATTTTCCCGCGGCGGCGATCAGCGTATTCGTCACCCCCGACATTGCGGAAACCACCACTACGATGGAGCGCTGCTTCGAAGCCTCCGCTGCGATGGTGGCCGCGCTACGGATGCGCGCGGCGTCGCCGACGGATGTGCCACCGAACTTCATCACCTGGATCGGCCGGCTCATCGAACTCTCACCTCGGCGGGAGCCGGAGCTTTTTCCCTCGCCGATCTTGCTGAGAGCAGACCCCGAGCCTGCAACAATTCAGCATTCAGAATCGCCGCTCCGGCCGCGCCGCGAATCGTGTTGTGTCCGAGGACGACGAAGCGGTAGTCGAGCACGTTGTCAGGAAACAGCCGTCCCACGGTTACGCTCATGCCGCCGCCCGCATCGCGGTCCAGGCGAGGTTGCGGCCGGTCTTTTTCATCTCGCACGATAACGGGATGCTCCGGAGCGCTTTGCAGACGCAATTCCTGCGGAACGGAGCGATATGCGGAGAGCGCTTTGCGAATTTCCTCTATGCTTGCGCGCTTCGCCAGCTTCACGCGAACGGCCACCGTATGCCCGTCAGCAACATTCACGCGATGACACTGCGCGCTCACCGCGAACGGAGCATTCTCGAATGCGTTGTGCTCGAGACGTCCAAGAATTTTTCGCGTCTCGCTCTCCATCTTTGGTTCTTCCCCGTCGATGAAGGGAAGCACGTTGTCGACCACGTCCAGCGAAGGCACGCCCGGATATCCAGCGCCCGAAACCGCTTGCAGAGTGGTCGCAATAACTGCCTCAATGCCGAATTGCATGTGGAGCGGCGCCAGCGCCAGCGCCATGATGATCGTCGAACAATTCGGGTTCGTGACAATGTAGCCGTCGCCGAAACCCCGCTCCTTGCGCTGTCGCGCGAGGACGTCCAAATGGTCCGCGTTAATTTCGGGAATCAGGAGGGGCACGTCGGCGTCCATGCGGAAAGAGGAAGCGTTGCTGATCACGGGATAGCCGGCGCGTGCGAAGCTTTCTTCCGCGCCCCGCGCGACATCCGAAGGCAAACTGGAAAGCACCACATCGCAATCTAGCGGCGGTTGCGGCTGCTGCACCACCATCGATTTCACGAAGGCGGGCATGTCGCCAACCAGCCGCCACGTACAGGCTTCGCCATACGGCTTTCCCTGCGAACGGTCCGAAGCCGCCAGCGCCGTCACGGCGAAGCCCGGATGGTTTGCCAGCAACTGGAGGAAACGCTGGCCGACCATTCCGGTCGCGCCCAGAATTCCCACCCGAACTCGCCCGCTCGACAACTTGTCCGCCATCTTATTCAACGCCACCCCTCCCATACGAATTATGAAATGGATGCTGCATCGCAAGACTCAACATCTCTGATCTAAACTCTTCCGTTACGTCTTCGTCTCGAGACTCTTCGTCCGCCGCTAGGCCCACAACGGACCCGACAACAAGAAGTGATGGCGCTGCGGCTCCCGGAAATTGCGGCAATGCCCCGACCGTCGTTCGGTGGATCGTTTCGTCTTTGGTTGTCGCGCGTGAAATCACGACGCACGGAATTTCCGCGCCGACCCCTGCCGCTTGCAATTCCGCAGCCAGCTCGGCGTAACGATCGCCCGGCATGTAAATGACGTAAGTGGTGTCATCGGCCTCGTGCCGCTCGTTGGTCAGGCCCGTTCCGCCCGCCCGGTGAGCGGTAACGAACACGACGCGCGAAGCATATCGCCTGTCGGTGAGTGAAATTCGCGCCGAAGCCGCCGCACCCAGGGCAGCCGTCACTCCGGGAATCACTTCGAATTCGATCCCTGCCTGCCGCAGCGCTTCCATTTCTTCTCCAGCCCGTCCAAAGATCAGCGGATCGCCGTTCTTGAGCCGCGCAACGATTTTGCCCTCACGCGCTAGCGTCACCATCCGCTCATTGATTTCAACCTGAGAAATTCCTTTCGCGCCGCAGCGCTTTCCCACGTTCACGACCTGCGCTGCCCGCGGAAGGATGCGCAGAATTTCTTCCGAAACCAGATCGTCGTGCAACACGATGTCGGCGGACTGCAGCACGCGCCACGCCTTGCGTGTCAGCAGCTCCGGATCGCCCGGGCCGGCTCCTACAAGATAAACTTTTCCTGGCATCTCGATTGCAAATCCTCTAGTGTTCTGTGCCCAAAGTCTTGCGCCAGCAGGAATCATCCGATTTGTGGGTCGGAGCTTTAGCTCCGACATTCACTGCGGCTAACCTGCGGGCCTTTAGGCCCTGAGCCTTCAGGGCCTAAAGGCCCTTTTCCTACGACGCTGATTGTCGGACCTGAAGGTCCGACCCACAAATCTTTTCGGCAGTGATTTACTCCGTCAGCGCGTCTCTGGATCAAGGCTGGCGTACTGGTGCAACAGCCGCCTCCGCTGCTCTGGCGGCATCGGAATGCTGAGCAATTCCTCGCGCGTTTGTCCGAGCTTCGCCACCCACTCTTCCCATTCGGGACCGAATTGCTGTTCCAGTTCTTTTCGCAGCCGCTGTGCGAGAGCCGGACTCATTCCGCCGGTAGAAATGGCAATCTGTAACTCCCCCCGTCGCACCACGGCAGGGAAATAGAAGTCGCAGCGGTCGGGTTCATCCACGGCGTTGCACAACACACCACGGCGTTGCGCTTCCGCATAAATTTCGTCGTGGAGCGCGGGCGATCCTGTCGCCGCGATCACCAGGAAGACGCCCAAGAGGTCCCCCGGCCCGTATTCACGCGCTTCCCACTCGATGCGGCCCTCGCGCGCCCATTCACGCACTTTGGGCGTTGCCTTCGGCGCAACAACACGCACTGAGGCCGCCGTCGCTAGCAGGCTCTCGACCTTTGCCTCGGCTACGGTCCCAGCGCCGACAACCAGGCATCGGCGGCCATCCAATTTTAGGAACATGGGGAAGAGACTCATCTTTCCTCTCCGTTTCCAGCCTCGGACTTCCAACCTCTAGTCCCTGGTTTCCAGCCTCCAACCTCCACCTCTACTCCGGTGCGTGCAATCCGCACTCCTTTTTCGCGAAGCCCGACCAGCGCCCTGCCCGTGGATCCTCTCCCGGCTGCACTTGCCGCGTGCAGTAGGTGCAACCGATGCTCGGGTAATTCTGTTCGTGCAGCGGGTTGTAGGGCACGTTGTGCGCGCGAACGTATTCCCACACGTTTTCCCAGGTCCAGTCCGCCAGCGGATTCATTTTCACCAGGCCGAATTTTTCGTCCCATTCAATTTTCTTCGCGTTCGCTCGCGTGGCAGCCTGATCGCGGCGGATTCCGGTCGCCCAGGCTGTCAATTCGCCGAGCTTAGTCTTGAGCGGCTCGACTTTGCGCAGCTCGCAGCATTTGTTCGGGTCGATCGTCCACAGTTTCGGCCCGTGCAGCTCGGCCTGTTTTTCCGGCGTCAGCAGGGACTTCACGCGTTCGACGCGGATTCCGTACTTTTTCTCGATCTGGTCTATCAATTCATAGGTCTCCGCGAAAAGGAAATCCGTGTCCAGCGTAAACACACGTATGTCCGGGCGTACACGCGCCGCGATGTCGATCAGCGCGACATCTTCCGCGCCGAAGCTTGATGCGATGGCCGCGTGCGGAAAGAACTCCGTCAGTCCCCAGCGCAGGACTTCCTGAGCGCTCCAGCGCTCTGCCTCCGCTTGCACTACGCCTATTTTTTCCATTGCTGCTGTTACGCTCATCAGTTTCCGTCCGCGCCTTCCCTGTGGTCTTGCATTTCGAATTCCATCTGGAGCCGCCCCATAAATAAAAACGCCCGCGAGCTTTGAGCATCGCGGGCCGCGTCTAAGAGCTTGAAGGATGTCTGACTACGCTTGCGTATCCTTGGCTCCCAAGGGGGTCCGCGCCGCCCACGTACACTTGGGCGTGCGCGTCATAATCGTAATTCCCTTGGAAATCGGAGTCATCATTGTGTCTACTGCCACTCTCATAGGTTAGACCAGCCGCCAAAATTGTCAAGTCCCAATTCCCAGCCGCACCCCGTGCCAGCTCCCCCGAGGCCGCATCTGCTTCAGCCACAAGCATCTGCCGGCCCGCTTGCCGGACGGGCAGGCGCTCCGCCCGCGATCGAGGGTACTACCAGTACGCGATCCCCCTCGCGAAACTTGTACTCATTGCCGCCGAGGAACCGGATGTCTTCCTCGTTGACGTAGATGTTCACGAAACGCCGGACTTGCCCCGCGTCGTCGCGCAAATGCTTGACGATCGCCGGAAACCGTTGCTCGATTTCGCCCAGCAATTCGGGCAGTGTCCCCGAGCTGCATTCGATCGACGGGACTCCGTCGGTGAACCGGCGCAGTGCTGTGGGGATCTCGACAGTAATTTTCATCTCGATTTTAGATTCCTGACTCCGAAGTTCGGTAACGCATAACTCTTAATGATTTGTGGGTCGGAGCTTTAGCTCCGACATTCACCGCCGGCAAGCTGCGGGGCTTTAGCCCCTGAAGCTTCAGGGCCTAAAGGCCCATTTCCTACAACGCTGATTGTCGGGCCTCAAGTCCCGACCCACAAATCTCAAATTCCAGCGACCGCGGCCATGCGATCATTGATGAACGACTCAAACTCCGCGAGGCGCGGCGCGATGGCCGGGGTGAGCGCGTATTCCTGCGAAACCGCGTCGATCGTTTTCAGGCCATTGCCGGTGATGCAGACTACCGTAGTATCGCTCGGGCCGATGTATCCCTGCTCGATCAGTTTCTTGGTGACGCTGGTCGTCACGCCGCCGGCCGTCTCCGTGAAAATTCCCTCGGTTTCGGCCAATAGCTGGATGCCCTTGACGATTTCAGGATCGGAGACATCTTCCGCCCAGCCGCCGCTGTCGCGAATCGCGCGCGAGGCGTAGTAACCATCCGCGGGATTCCCGATGGCGAGCGACCTCGCGATCGTCGCCGGTTTTTGCGGCTCAAACTGGTCGAGATTGCGCTTGACGGCGTCCGAAATCGGAGAGCACCCGGTCGCCTGCGCGCCAAAGAATTTCACTTTCTTTTCCTCAACCAGGCCCAGCGCGATCAATTCCGAAAACGACTTGCGAATTTTCGTGATCAGCGAGCCTCCGGCCATGGGTACCACGATGTTGTCCGGCAGTCGCCAGCCGAGTTGTTCCGCGATTTCGTAGCCAACCGTTTTCGAGCCTTCCGCATAGTAGGGCCGCAGGTTCACATTCACAAATCCCCAGGGAAACTTCTCCGCGATCTGCGAGCACAGCCGGTTCACTTGATCGTAGTTGCCTGCGATCCGCACCAGCTTCGCGCCAAAGACCAGCGTCCCGGTGACTTTCGCGGGTTCGAGGTCGGCGGGAATGAAGATCCACGCGTCGAAGCCTTCGCGCGCGGCCTGCGCCGCCACGGCATTCGCCAGATTGCCAGTCGAAGAGCAGCTCACTACCTTGTACCCAAACCGGTGCGCCGCCGCCAGCGCCACCGCCACCACGCGATCCTTGAACGACAAAGTAGGGAAGCAGATGGCATCGTTCTTGACGTAGAGATTGCGCGCCCCGAGCTCCTTGCTCAGGCGACGTGCTTCGACCAGAGGCGTAAAGCCTGTCGGGAGTGTGCCTTGGAAGCCCTCCGCGAGGGGCAGAAGGGCGCGGTAGCGCCACAAATTCGCGGGTCCTGCCTCAATATTCTTGCGCGTAAAACGTCCGCGCGCCGCAGCCATGTCATACGATATTTCGAGCGGCGAAAGGCACTCGTCGCAGAAAGACCGCGCCTCATTGCCCCACAACTTGCCACATTCACGGCACTTAAGCTGAAAATGTTCGGCCATTTCTCTCGCCTGCTTTCGTAAACGATCGCGGTCTGGCTGGTTGAACTGCTGCGGGATAGCGGCGCGATGAGGGGTAAACTAAAAAACCCTCCGCGCCAAAGAGGGGGAGGGCTCAAAAAACTCTTGTTGAGTGCTCGTCCGACTCTTTAGCAGTTTTTTACGTGGAGCAAGTTGCCTTAAATCGCCACGTGTCCAGCGAGTTGAAGTATAGGGAATTGCCCATACCTCTGTCAAGGAGTTTTCCCCGCGTCGCCGCTATGTCGCTTTTTGCGCGTAATTCCGGCGTGGCGTTGACTAATTGGGCCTCCGACAATGGATTGATGTCGGCCGAAACCAGGAATGCATGAGAATAACTAGACGTACGAACTTTTGTTGTCGGAAGGCGTCGTGATGGGTGAAACCCGTATCGAGCTCACAGGTTGGAAGGCAATGATTGTGGCCGTGATTATCCTAGTAGTTACTAGATATCGCATCCACTCGCGTTTTCCCACCGTAAGTGACGACGGCCGCAAGACGCTTCGCGAATGGCTGGTAAAAGATTACACAGGAAGAGGGCCAAGAGCTTTGGCGCGGCGTGTTCACGACTATCAAGCCGGTTTGCCGGACCAGCCCGTGGCTGCACCAGAGGCGGTGCCGAATGTCGAATTGGTCTCGCTGTCGGCGCACGGATGGCGCGATGCCATGGTTGTCCGATCTGAAATTTCCGTGGACGGCGGCACGCCCCCCGATGGCCAGCCGATTCGGTATCTCTTTCTGACGACGAAGGTTGGCGGCGGCTGGATGGTGTTTTCCGAAAGCGACTCTTTCAGATACTACACGGCATTGCTGAGATAAAGTTAGGTGAATTATCCGGCCATATTCCGCATCAAATTAGCTTGAGAACGACGCGGGCGTAAGGGTTTCGCCTTGCGAGGCGATCAACATTCGGGTAATCTGAATACCATGCGATCAGTGGCCCACCCTGCAAAGAGCCTTGCTTGTTGCCGCTGTTGTCGCGCGACCGGACGCGCGTGTCTTCCATCAGGGTGGGCAAGGTAGTCAATCTGGCGCAAGATTCTATAGACTGGAATTGATGCTGACCCACCACCGGAAGATCTGGTCGGTGGGTTTGTTATTTTGGGCTCCTGGCGAGCATGAGCCAACTCTGTCATTATTGTTTGCTGCCGAGTAATTGGCGAGCGAGAAGTTATGCGGCGAGTAGGACAGGCACTCTTGCCTGTCCTCTTTGGCGTCGGCAAGACCGAACACAAGGACAGACAGCAGTGTCTGTCCTACCCGTTCGCGGCGGCCTGGATTGACACCAAAGTCATGCAGGGTGTACGGAAGATGGCAAACACCTCAAAAAATATCAAGAATTCGTCGACGATGGAAGCTGGCCTTCCTGAAAGGCCAGGATTCATTGCCACGAAGACGCTGAACTATTTGAAAACTCTGGAGGCGGAGAGCATCCAGATTTTTCGCGAAGCAGCGGCGGAGTTCGCGCGTCCGGTGATGCTGTATTCCATCGGAAAAGATTCGTCCGTGATGCTGCGCCTGGCGCAGAAGGCGTTCTATCCGGGGAAAATTCCGTTCCCTCTGCTGCACATCGACACGAGTTACAAATTTCCTGAAATGATCGAGTTTCGCGACCGCTACACGCGCGAAATCGGCGCGGAACTTATCGTGCACAAAAACCAGGAAGCGCTCGACGCGGGAGCGAACCCATTTGCGCTGGGCACGCAGAAATGTTGCGGCCTGCTGAAAACGAAATCGCTGCTGGACGCGCTGGCGGAGGGCGGCTTTACCGCCGCGTTTGGAGGAGCGCGCCGCGACGAGGAAAAATCCCGCGCCAAGGAAAGAGTCTATTCCTTCCGCGATTCGTTTGGACAATGGGACCCGAAGAATCAGCGCCCGGAATTGTGGAATATTTTCAATTCACGGATCAACAAAGGCGAAAGCATTCGCGTGTTTCCCCTCTCAAACTGGACGGAGGCGGACATCTGGTTTTACATCCACCTCGAAAAAATACCCATCGTGCCGCTCTATTTCGCGAAGGAGCACAATGTGGTGATCCGCGACGGCTCGATTGTTGTGGTGTACGACAATTCGGTGCTTCTCAAAGGCGAGAAGACGCAGCGGATCGTATGCCGCATGAGGTCCCTCGGCTGCGTGTCGTGCACGGGAGCGATCCGTTCCGAAGCGGACACGGTCCCCAAAATTATCGAGGAAATGATTTCGTTCCGCCGTTCGGAGCGCGAAAACCGCGTGATCGACCACGACGAAGAAGGCTCGATGGAGATCAAGAAGCGGGAAGGCTACTTCTGATGAGCGCCACCGCAAACAAGGAAGCGTGGGGCGGCTTCGAATCCTTCATCGACCAGAATCTGGCGAAGGAACTTCTTCGATTTACCACCGCCGGCAGCGTGGACGACGGCAAATCCACGCTTATAGGAAGATTGCTGCACGATTCCAAGTCCGTTTTCGAAGATCAGCTCGCCGCGGTAAAAAAAAGCCGCATCAATCGCTCCAGCGGGTCAGTCGACTTTTCGCTCCTCACCGACGGTCTGCGCGCCGAACGGGAGCAGGGCATCACTATCGACGTCGCCTACCGCTATTTCGAAACCCCCCGCCGGAAATTCATTATCGCCGATACGCCGGGCCACGAGCAGTACACGCGCAACATGGCGACGGGAGCTTCGACCGCCAATTTGGCCGTGATCCTCATCGATTCCACGAAGGGCGTGCTCGCGCAGACCCGCCGGCACACTTACATCGCGTCGCTGCTCGGAATTCCCAACGTGCTGGTGGCGATCAACAAGATGGACCTCGTGAACTATCGCGAGGATGTATTCCTGCGGCTGCAGAAGGATTTCGAGGCCCTGGCGAAGCAATTGGCCGTGCCGCACGTCGTCGCCATTCCGATCAGCGCGCTGGCGGGAGATAACGTGGTCTTGCGATCCACACACACGCCCTGGTACCACGGGCCCACATTCCTCGAGCATCTAGAAAGCGTTCCGCTGCGTGTGGAGACGATGTCCGACGCGGTGCGTTTTCCCGTGCAGTATGTGATTCGCCCGGACGCCAGTTTTCGCGGCTTCGCGGGCCAAGTAGCCAGCGGAGTGATCCGTCCGGGCGACCCGATCGTTTCGCTCCCCTCCGAACAGAAGAGCCGCGTGCGGTCGATCGCCACATTCGATGGAGACGCGCCGGAAGCATTTCCCCCCATGTCGGTCACCGTGACGCTCGAAGATGAAATTGACTTGAGCCGCGGAGACATGCTGGTTTCGCCCGGCCATCCGCCGCGAGCCTCCCGCCACTTCGAAGCCATGGTCGTGTGGTTTAACGCGGAGCCCGCTGAACCGGGGCGGAGCTATCTGCTGAAACACACCTCGCGCACAGTTCGGGCCAAAGCCCTCAAGATTCGCTACCGCGTCAACGTCAACTCCTTGGTGCAGGAGCCGGTGGATCATCTGCAGATGAACGACATCGCGTACGTCGAATTCGAAACCGTCAGCCCTCTCTTCTTCGATCCGTATACGCAGAACCGCATCACCGGCAGTTTCATCCTGATCGATCCCATTTCGAACGCCACACTCGGCGCCGGTATGATCCGCGCAGACCTGTCGGACCAAACGGTGGTCGATGCCGCCGCGCAGAAACCCGTAACCGAGACGGAACGGTACAAGCGCCACAGCCACTATCCCGCGCTGATTTTGGTGGAAGACAATCCCGCACTGGCCACGCGCCTGGAGCGCGCTCTGTTCGACGACCACTTCGAAGTCTTGCATGTGACCGCCGAGGACGAGCCTCTTCAGATCCTGGAGAGCAGCCTCAGCCTGTCTCAGTCCATAGGGCTAGTCGTGATCTATTCCTGTGGCTCGCTCGATCCGGATGCGAAGCGACGCCTCAGCGCGCTTGTGGCGGGTCGTTTCTTCGATCTCTCCGCCCTGCAATTGCCTGCCGAGGAACATGATGCCGTGCAGAAACTTCTCTCGCTGCTTCATCGGCTCCGCGCTGTAGCGGACCCCAAGGATCAGAGTGAGATCACCTGAGCAAGCCGCGAGAACTCGCGCCCACCCACACTAGTTGATCTTCAGAACCACGATCGTATTGTGAGTTGTACTCCCGTTGCCGGTTGCTTGCACCGTTACGTTGTAGGTCCCCACCGGTGTTCCATTTGGATTTGGGGGCGGCGATGAATTTCCCTGAGAACCCGAAGCGCAACCCATTCCCAGCGCAGAGACAACCAGCAGGAGAGCCATCAGCGGCATCATTCCGCCCCGTTGGCGTTTGTTGCGCATCGCTACCATGCCGAACAGGCCGAGCATGCCCGTGCTCAGCCAGACAGCAAACAAGGCCTGATGCGAATCGATGGAAGGGCTCGTCAATGCCAGGGTGCGGGAGATCGTGCTGATCGTCAGTGTTGTCGTCACGCTGTTGTTGTTGGGTGTAACCGAGGTAGGGTTGAAGCTGCAGGTAGCGCCGGACGGTAATCCCCCGGCGCA
>WNEY01002710.1_pt1 | contig 13058 bp, 8 predicted proteins | sample 5400531 | NCBI WGS metagenome assembly WNEY01 (sample SAMN13153338, study PRJNA577476) | soil metagenome | isolation source: 200 cm saprolite under Douglas fir tree site 1 | place: USA:California | collected 2015-04-18
TCAGTTCGTCTTGATGCTTCGAGCGCCGTTTGCTAGGTCAGCAGCGTGCCGTGGATCCCAAGCCGCAGGCTGTAAACAGAGTCATTAGTCGCCACGGCCATCTCACCGTTTGCGCCAAACGCCAGCCCGACCAGATTCATTCCCGCCACCACGATCTCAGCCTTGCCGCCGTCCCGCGAAATCCGCACGATGCCCCGCCTTCCGCGCAACGAAGCCGCCACATAAAGGTTGCCATCGCGATCGAAGGCTAATCCCTGAGGCCGGCCTAAACCGCGAAAGAAGATGCTCGGCTCGCCGTCTTCATTGAAGCGAGTGATCTCGTCAAAGCTGCACACGGTCGGCCCGGTCGCGTAGAGAAAACCGTCGGGCCCAAAAGCAAGATGATACGCCGAGACGGACGGCTCGAGCGTGGCCCAGGCTCGCGCCTCGCCGATTTCGTTGACGCGATAAATCGTGCCGCTGCGATCGCCAACGAACATTTCACCGTCGCCATTGAAAGCCAAACCGGTCGCGATTCCCAAGTCGCTCGCGAACTCGACGACTTCTTTCAGCGGCGTGACGCGATAGACGGTGCCTTCGAGCCGGCTGGTGACAAACATCCGGCCGTTCTTGTCGAATGCGATGCTCGTAGGGTTTGCGATCTCGCCGGAGAATTCGTTAACGCTTTCGTCAGGACCGATACGAAAAAGCGAGACGGGAATGTGTTCGCCTCGCGAACCTGAACGCGTCACGAAAAGCGAGCCATCCGACCTGTCAAACGCGGGATTTGTAACGGGATGAATGCCGCCTGCAAGTTTCTTTCCGGCCAGAAACGGCGCCGGCTTGCCGACCGGTTTAGGATCCTCGCCGCGAGAAAGCGAAACGTCACAATCGCCTCCCCCATCGAACTTCGGAACCAGAACCAGCGCACGTTTGTGGGTCGCCGCGGAAACGTGCGCCGGACTGCCGTCAAACTCCACGCTCAGAGTCTTCCCCTCACCTGGCGACAGGTTGGCAAATTCGATCGAAACTTCGCCGCCGGAAATTCCGGCGGGCGGATCAACTCGTTCGATGTGGGCGCGGCTGCTCATTCGCTTCAACAGAGCCTACATCGTAACGATGCGGCGGGCGCTTGTCTAACTCGGCTCTGGACCGCGGCGGCAAACCTGACGCGACGCGCGTGATGGAGTCAGTACCGGGAGCGGTAGCGACCGGGTTGACTCTCGCTAGTAGCAACGCCGCGGCAACGAACGACCGGTTCTGTCCCCAGATTGACGATGTACCCGGTCGCTGCCGCTCCCGGTACTGACCTCATCCCCCAAACTAAAGAGACAACCTCCGCCGCGAGAGGGGAAAGAGATCCACAGCGCCATGCTATAATCCGCTTCCAAACCAAACCGTCCAACGGTGAATGAGAAGTCTTCACGGCAACATCCAGGGTCTAAAGCCAAACCAATTGCGGCGCATTGAGAAGCTGTATCAACGGCGGGTCTCGCCGAATCAGATAGTCACACCCGAATTCGCCCGGCAGCTGAGCGAGCTGTCGCATGAAACTCGCCGTCAAATCGGCGCGCTGATTGATCGCAAGGGCTACGTTGAATTTGTGATCGTCGGCGATGCGCGCCGGATTGAGCTGCCTGACTTTAAGCGCGTGCGTGTCGCGGGCGATCGCTTTCGCGGGTTGCGCTGCGTTCACACGCACCTGCGCGGCGAGGAACTGACGCGCGACGACCTTACGGATTTGGCTTTGCTCCGGCTTGATCTGATGGCCGCGATCGACGTTGACGAGCGCACTGGCTTGCCCGGACTGTTGCGAGCTGCCTACCTGCTTCCGTTGACGGCCGCCGAACTGAACTCGAATGGCCACACAAAGCAGTTCGCTTTCATCGATCCGGCGCCGCCTTCGCAAGTCACCATCGATTTTCTTAGCCTGATCGAATCACTGGAAGAAGAGTTGGCGCGGAACCGGCGCACGACACGACGCGCTGGTGGTGGCGATCGAGCGATTCTGGTCAATGTCACAAAAGGGTCGCTGGCCGACGCGGAAGATTCGATGGCTGAGCTACGCGAGTTGGCGCAATCAGCGGGCCTGGTAGTCCTCGACTCAGTGATTCAGCGACGCTCGGCAATCGATCCACGCACGGTCCTGGGCAAAGGCAAGCTGGACGACCTTCTGATCCGCGCGATGCAGCTTGGCGCCGACGCGATCGTCTTTGACCGCGAGATGCAGGCGTCACAGGTCAGATCGATTTCCGAAGCCACCGATTTGAAAATCATCGACCGTTCACAGTTGATTCTCGACATCTTTGCGCAGCGCGCGCAATCGCACGAAGGCAAAATTCAGGTTGAAATGGCGCAATTGAAGTATTTGCTGCCGCGATTGGTGGTCGGCCAGAACTCGGCGTTCTCGCGGCTGGCCGGCGGGATTGGCGGTCGTGGACCCGGTGAGACAAAGCTCGAGACCGATCGCCGTCGCGTGCGCGATCGTATTCATCGTCTGGAAAAAGAACTGGCGTCGCAGCGACTGCGCCGGGAACAGCGCCGCAAGGAACGTCTGCGTCATGCCTTGCCGATCATTTCCATTGTCGGCTATACGAACGCGGGCAAATCGACGCTGCTGAATACGCTCACTTCAAGCGAGGTGCTCGCCGAGAAACGAATGTTCGCCACACTCGATCCGACGACGCGCCGTTTGCGCCTGCCGCGCGATCGCGAGGTCATCATCAACGACACGGTCGGCTTCATACGCGATCTGCCGCCGGATTTGCTCGCTGCCTTTCGCTCCACGCTCGAAGAGATCGCCGGCAGCCGCTTGCTGATCCATTTGGTGGACGCCGCGAATCCGCGTTGGGAACAACAAGTCGCGTCCGTCGATGCAATTCTGGCTGAGCTGGAATTCAATCAGATTCCGCGCCTGTTGGTCTTCAACAAGGCCGACTTGCTGGATCAGTTGACGATTGACGCTATGGTAAGACAGGTTTCGCTGCGTGATGGAGACGAAGCGTTAGCGATATCATCGCTCGACCCGCGCACGCTTTTGCCGCTGTTGCGAAGCATCGATGCTGCACTTTCCGGCGACAGCGCCCGGCGGGCATCCATGTGGCAAAGGGTGAGGCCGCGCACAAATAGGTGAAGCGGTCGAATCAAGGCTGGACGCCTGCATAAGCAGGAATAGCTCCGCGCGCGGCGCGGGGTCCCCGCGCGGGCAGCCCGCGTGGGGTGCTGACGTTTTTATAAACAATGCCGCCCTTCATCACAAATACGACGCGCCGAACGGCCGTGATGTCTTTCAACGGATCACCATTGAGCGCAATCATGTCAGCTTGCAGGCCGGGCGCGATCGAGCCAATCTGATTGGCCATGCCGAGCGCTTCCGCGCCAAGTGAGTTGGCCGAAATCATCGCCGCCATTGGGTCCATTCCGCAATCGCGTACGCGGTCGATGAACTCCTCCGCGTTGCGCCCATGCGAGCCTGCAAGGGCATCCGTGCCGAAAACAATTTTCAGTCCCGGAGTTTTCACTGCGCGTTGCACCAGATCGTGGTTCAGCGACAGCACCTTCTCCATCGCCGCAAAACCCTCTTCGGTGTAGCCGGGGGTGCCGAGAAACTTTTCCTTGTTCAGCAGATAGTTCTCGATCACAAGCCCAGCCTGCGGATCCAAATACGTGCCCTTCGCGGCCATCAATTTCAGATCGTCGTCGGTCGCCATCGTGCCGTGCTCGATCTCCGTGCAGCCGGCAAGAGTTGCGGCCCGGACAGCACCTTTGTAAGCGTGCACGAGCGTGCGCAGGCCCTGCTTCTTTGCTTCATCGCAGGCCGCGTTCAATTGTTCCTGCGAAAGCGTCATCCCACCGCCCTGGCGAATGCTCTGCGACGCGAAGATTTTGATCAGGTCCGCGCCTGCTTCCTTTTGTTTTCGCACGTACGCGCGGATTTCATCCGGGGTCCCGGTCCGCTCGCCTCGGCCGGTAAGCGGTTCGATGGCCGTCAGGATACGCGGTCCGGGGATTGAGCCTTTCGCAGTTGCATCGCGCAAGGGAACGTCGTTGGGCGAGCCCACGCTCTGGACCGTCGTGAAGCCGGCGATCAGCGTTACCCACGCATTCGTGGCCGCTGAATACGCGGCCTCCTGTGTGGCCACGCCGGGGCCTGCATTCTTCCCATCCTTGCCGAAACTCCAGGTAATGTGCACGTGCGCATCGATCCACCCCGGCAATACCGTCAGGCCACGCAGGTCGTAATCCACCGGCCCGGCCTTTGGATCAATTGCGACAATCTTTGAACCTTCGATCACGATGCGCGTGTTGCGCAGCACCCGGCCATTGCCATCGAGCACCACGCTCGCGGCGATCACGATGCGCTTCTGCGCGATAAGTTTGGCCTTTGCGAGTGGTGGGGCAGGCGTCTGTGAAGAGACTCGTTGCACCGGGGCGCAGACGCCAAGAATGCTGAAGATGCATAGAATGATCTTCACGGTTCGCATGATCGGTGCTCCCTCCGTTCGATAGCGCATCTTACATGCATGCACCAACGAGGTGCAAAGAAACAGAAATCATCGTTCAACGAGCTGTGACCGAGCCATTCATAAGCACAGGTATGGCGTGCACCTCTTTTTGCTTTCGCAACGCATATCTGAGTGTCGAATAAGTCCCGCCTCCCTTACCAGACCGAAAGCCAATCACGATCTCGCAAAGATCAACGATATAGCGGTTCCTGAATGAGTAGGCACTCTTCCGTCTCGGCAGTTGCAACTCAACGACTCGCTGGACCTGCTCAAACCAGGGCCGCAGCCACTTAGGCGCGTCGGAGATCGTATAGGGAATAACCGCCCAACAAATTTCATTCTGCTCCAGCAGCCATTCCATGGCCCACTGGTCGATCCCTCGAGCACCGCCAAGGAACCAGGTCCTCCCCTGGTGCAAGAGCGACGAAAGATGCTGCTCAAAGAGACCGCGGGCTGTCTGGCGATCAACGTCTCGAGAGCCAATGATCGCAACGGATTTTCTGGCGTTCATGAAATTGTCTGTCTTGCCCCGGTCTGACATTTCTGGTACAGACTAGCGCTCCACCCGCAAGTTCCTGGCATTCTTTCAACGGCGCTCGTTGCGTTGCGGATGTCATGAAACTGGACTTGAGTCAGGAGAACTTTTCGCGCAGCTTGCGGTAAGTGGTCGGCAGATCTTCAGGGAGCACGCGCGTCTCGCCAACGGTTGACATGAAATTCGTATCGCCCGTCCAGCGCGGCATGATGTGCATGTGGATATGGTCGGCGACGCCGGCCCCGGCAGCGCGACCCAGATTCATTCCAATATTGAAGCCTTGCGGCTGGTAGACCTCGCGCAACGAAGCCTGGCAACGCTTGGCCAGTTCCATCATTTCATCGGTCGTCTCTTTGGGCGCGGAGTCAAACTCGCCCAGATGATCGTAGGGAGCGATCATCAGGTGGCCACTGATGTAAGGATACAGATTAAGAATTACAAAGTTATAGCTGGCCCGCTGCAGCACGAAGTTCTTTTCGTCATCGGCCGTGTTCTTTTGGACTTCGCAGAGAATACAGCCGGCGCCCTCGGCCATGTCGGCGCCAACGGCAGCGATGTAGGCGTGCCTCCACGGGCTCCAGAGTCTCTCCACAGACAACCAATCCCAATTATTTAGTGACGCTCTTGCAGCCGGTTTCGCCTTCCATTGCCGGCTTGCCGCTTAGCTCAGCGAGGGAGCCGAGGCCTTCTCGTTAATCAGTTCTTTCAGTTCCTTGCCGGCCTTAAAGTAAGGAACGCGTTTCGCGGGAATGCTGACCGGCTGGCCGGTTTTTGGATTGCGCCCGCGGCGCGCGCCGCGTTCGCGCACCCGAAAGCTTCCGAAGCCACGCAATTCAATCTTTTCGCCCTGATTCAAACTCTCGATAATACTTGCAAAGACTATCTCGACCAGTCGCTCGGCGTCCTTCTTGGTGAGTTCAGCAGCGTTAGCCACGTCACCGACAAGATCAGCTTTAGTCATGCCTTTTCACCTCGCTCGCGCAAAAGCTCTGGGTCCCAAGACCGTTGAACTAAATTTGCTGGAACACTTCGCAGCAAGATAAGGACGGATGCGGCTTAGGTTATCAGAACGGTCAAACGACGGCAAGAGCCAACCCACTGTTCACCCAACAGCTTACGACTGTCGAGGCGTTCGAGCTTTCCGCAGGCGCATCGGGCCCGTCACGGATCGAGACCGCTATCCGTCGCTGGTCCTTCACTGGGCTCTTCGCTCGGTTCTTCGCTCGCTTTTTCGTCCGCTTTGCTCGCACTGCCGAAATCGGCCAATTCACCGAGCGAGGCCATGCCGCCTTTGGCTTCGGACGTATAAACCTTGGTTTCCGCGACGGGTTCGTCGTGGCTGGCGGCCCGAGCCGACAAGCCGATCTTTTTGTTTTCAGAATCGATGCGAAGAATCCTGAATTCCATTTCCTGTCCGAGTTGGGCGGCGTCTTCGGGCTTGGCCACTCTCTCGTCGGAAAGCTCTGAGATGTGGCACAGGCCCTCGAGATTGTCGCCCAGTTCGACGAAAGCACCGAAGCTGGCAAACCGCGCTACCTTGCCCTTAACAACATCCCCCGGTTTGTGCGAGGCGACAAAGTTGTCCCACGCATTTGGTTCGAGGTCTTTAATCGACAGAGACATGCGCCGATTCTCGGCGTCGATGCCGGTGATTACGGCATCGACCTGTTGACCCTTCTTGAGCACTTCTCCGGGATGCTTGACGCGGCGTGACCACGAAATATCCGAGACGTGGACCAAACCGTCCACGCCATCTTCAATTTCGATGAAGGCCCCGAAGTCCGTCAGGTTGCGAACTCTTCCATGAACGCGGCTGCCAACCTGGAAACGTTCACCGAGCGTCTTCCACGGATTATCCTGAATCTGCTTCATCCCCAGGCTGATTCGTCTCGCCTTTGGATCAACGCCGAGCACTTCCACTTCAACCGCATCGCCGGGACCGACGAGCTTGCTGGGATGCTTGACGCGTTTCGACCAACTCATTTCAGAAACGTGCACCAGACCTTCGACGCCTGGTTCCAGCTCGATGAAGGCGCCATAGTCGGTAACGCTGGCGACCTTGCCGTTCTGGCGCGAGCCTGGCGGAAACCGCTCTTCGATCGTTTCCCACGGATCGGGAAGGAGTTGTTTGTAACCGAGAGAAACGCGTTCGCGCCCACGATCGAATCTCAACACCTTCACCTGGATCGAATCGCCCACCTTGAAAAGTTCTCCAGGGTTCTGCAAACGGCCCCAGGACATATCGGTCACGTGGAGCAATCCATCGAGGCCGCCAAGATCGACGAAGGCGCCATAATCTGTAAGGTTCTTGATCTGGCCTTCGACGATGATGTCTTCTTCGATGTGTCCGAGGGTCTCGTCTTTGCGGCCGGCGTTGCGCTCTTCGAGCACTGCCTTACGCGACAGCACCACATTTGAGCGCTTGCGATTGAGCTTGATAACTCTTGCTTCGATCTCCTGTCCGCGCAGCGAGTCCAGGTTGCGCACCGGACGAACGTCAATCTGAGAGCCCGGCAGAAATGCCGAGATGCCATCGACATCAACCCGCAGCCCGCCCTTAATCCGCTCGGCGATGCGGCCCTTAACGGTGGTTCCGTCGTTGAAAGCTTTCTCGAGCGTGTCCCACGCGCGCAGGCGCACCGCGTCGGCCCGCGAGAGCACCGGATAGCCCTCGCTGGTTTCCATGTGCTTGACCAGCACGTCAACCTCGTCGCCGCGCTTAACGGTAATCTGGCCGTCTTCCATAAACTCATTCTGATCGACTATGCCTTCGGACTTGTAACCAAAGTCGATAACCACGCCGCGCTCGGTGATCCCAACCACGGTTCCCCGCACCACTTCGCCTTCCTGAAGTGCCGACTGTTCCTGCTCGAATTGATCGAGCATGCTGCCAAAGTCTTCGCCGGAAGGACGAGCCTCCTCGTCACTCTCGCGCTGGCTGGCGGCGGCCGCCGATGCGCCCTGCGCGCCGGCTGTGGTCGCGGTCGGTTGGTTGGGGGCCGTGGTTTCCGCGGGTTTCGTTTCCGTTGACGATTCGTTCTGGTCGGCTGCGCCGATGTCAGACATGGTTTCTTCGGTGGACATGAACACTCCCTGCTCAGCAGATTGCCTGGGCGCGTCTCAGAGCTTCGCGCGCCGATCCGATCGTGGCAGCCTAAATCTTCCGCTACCTTGGGCGGCTGTCTTCTTGTCGGCGATTGAGTCGGAATATGGGATGAGAGGATGCGAGCCTAAAGGAGTAGAAAAGAAGGTTTATGTTTTCGATTTCCGTTGTGCCCGTAGTCACCAGCCTGAATCCAACCAATCACCGGCCGCATGACCGGATCGGTTCGGAATTTACACGTCGCCGTGAGTGAGTGTCAAGGCGACTGCCGAGTTTGGATTTGAGAACTGGGACGAATTCTACGGAACGGAGTTCCGCGAGGCTTCATTTCCGCGCGCGACGACATAGACTCCGGCTGAATGCGAGCCCACGAAAAGCGTGTTCTGATCACGGGTATCAAGCGCGAGCGACCAGATGCGCATGCTCGGCAGACGATGTTCCCGAGAATCTATGCGCGCCCAAGTCGTGCCGCCATCAGCCGAACGATAAACGCCGCCGCCGAACTCAGCGTTTTGATCGTTCTGATAGGCGTTGCCGGCAAAAATCTCGTTGCCGTTACGCGGATTAATCAGGATGCTGGTGAAATCGCCAAAGGGAAGATTTCCTCCGCGCCGCGCCCAGTGCTCGCCGCCATCGTGCGATAAATAGAACGCTTGCTTGGTTCCCACGTAGATGAAAGCGGAGCGTTGCTGATCCTGGACGACGATATTGATCGGAGAGGTGGCCGGAACACCGCTAACCTGCTGCCATGTTTCCCCTGTGTCGCGCGAAACCAGCACACCTGAGGTCGCCGTGCCCACAAAAATCAACGATGGATTCTGTGCACTGGTCGAAATACTGGTCGTGCGTGGATCGAAGCCGCGGCCGTAAGAAATGCGGTCCCACCCCTGAGCCGGATCGAGCGTCCGGTACAGCCCATTGTTCGTCGCGGCCAGCACGCCCGGATGCCCAGAGTGATCCCGAAACTGGACGAGTGCATTGATCGGATCCGAAATGCTTGGCACACGCACTGCGACGGAGGGAGTGCTGTTGCTGCTGACACCGAGCGCGGCGAGCGTGGCGTCATCAAGTTGTCCGGTGGGCGGCAAAGACCTGTCGGATTGGAACCGCCTGATTGCGGCGACGGTACGCGGCCCCGGTTGTCCATCTGAAGCCCCAATCTCATATCCGGCGCGCTCCAGGGCTTCCTGTGCGCGACGCACAACTTCACCCGCCATCAGTTTCATGGTTGGCCGCGCCGCGGCTGCTGTTGCTGATGTCCGGCGGTTGCCACCAGGCGCACTCGTATTTGCCTGCACTCCCGATCTACGAGCGCTGGCGCGCCCCGGCCGCTTCTTCGGTGGCCCTGGGGCCGGCAACTTCCGCGTAGATATCGGCGCCCACGAGGCTCCTCGATCGGAGGATCTATACATTCCCAGATTCGTTCCGAGGTAAATCACGTTGCCGTTACTTTCATCCTGCAAGATCGAATAACCGATCAGCCGCGGGGGCATGTTGCGCATGGAGGGCAACCAGGTCGCGCCTCCGTCACCACTGACAAAGAAAAAACCGCCGCCAGTAGCCGTATTGATTGTCGTCGCATAGATGCGATTGGCTGTTTCGCGATCCGGCACAATCGAATTCACAAAGCGACCGCTATAACCGTTGTTGCTCGGAATAAAGTTCTTGCCTCCGTCCATCGACACCATCACTCCGTAGTTGTTCGTGCCGATATAGATCGTATTCGGGTTGCGCGGATGCACGGCGATCGAATTGATCTCGATTTGCCGCGAAGTCGTTACCATCCAGGAGTTGTTGTCCCCGCCCTTTGCCGAGCGCCAGAATCCTTCTGTCGTTCCCGCGAAAACGAGTCCCGGAACCGAAGGATGTTGCAGGATCGCGCGCGTCCGGCGCGACTGTGACGGAATACCCTGCACCTTGTGCCAGCTCTCGCCGGAGTCACGGGTATCGTAGATGCCGCTGCAGGCCGAAGCGATCAGGTGATTTGGATTCCGGGGATCGATGTTTATGGCGAAGATGTCCGAGTCATCAATTATTCCCTGTTTGATGCTGCGCCAGGTTTTGCCGCCGTTGGTGCTCTTGAAAGGCAGATACCAAGTGCCCGCGTAAATGACGTTCGAGTCGCGCGGGTCGATGGCCAGCGATTCAACGTGAACCAGGCCTGGCGTGTTCGTAGTGGGCAGAGGCGTCCAGGTCTCGCCCGAATCGTTCGAGCGAAAGATCCCGTTGAATGTACCAACGACCATGATGTCGGGATTCTGCTCAGATTGGGTCAGCGAATGCACAGCTTCGTTCCTTAGCTCTGGCGACTCGCGCCATGTCAGACCGCCGTCCGTCGATTTGAAAAAGCCTCCCGCATCCTTGTGTCGGTGGGTCGCTACGTACAAGACCTTCGAATTGCGCGGATCCACAACGATGTGATCGACAAATAATTGAGGACGGTTGAAATTCGTCAGCAGACGCCAGTTGTGACCGGCGTCGGTCGAAGTGTAGAGCTGACCGTCAAGCGTGCCGAAGTAAAAGCGGTCAGGATCGTTCGGATCCACCACCAGCGCGCGCACGTCGCCGCCAGTCGGTCCGGTGATCCGCCAGCTCGCCGAATATGCGGCTCCTTCAGACGCAGCGCGATCCAGCGCCCCGGCGCCGGAAGCTTCCTGGATAAGTTGACCCGGCGCCAGGAAGGCGAGTGCAAAAAATGAAAGCAACAGTCGGGCTGTTATTCGGTTCATAAGTCTCATTTCTTTCTCAACTTCATTCTTGCGGGGCGCTCCTCGGTGCGTGCGCCCTACGCCGCATTATAACCGGTTCAGCTATTCTTTTCGATGCAGTAATCGAAGCCTCGGTGGTTGATGGCCCGCAAACCATTCGTTCGCGCGCCGATCGTCATTTGGGTTAAGCGAATAAAAGCGAAGCGGGCGGTGCGTCCCTTTCGGGATGCACCGCCCGCATTCGGAAGAAGGTCGCAACTCGATCACGAGAAGCGAACTCTCATTAATGCCGAACCTTACTCTTCACCGCGACGATAAGGCTTTCGGTGATAAGTAGGTTTAGGTTTCTTGCAGTCAGGACAAGGCGAAACCGCACCGCTCGTGTCCGCGGTCGGAGCTGGCGCGCCTGACGGGCACACCCAGAGCTGAATCTTCAACTCGGCCGCGCAACCGCCATCGATGACCGTGATCCGGCCAGCATCGATGCCGCGCGTGTTGACAAGGTAGTCCTTGGCACGATTGCCTCGCTCCTGGCCCTCATTACCGCAGCTACCGTAGCCGATGATGTAGCCTTGCGCTCCGGGCTCGTTCTGCAACTGGACTGCAAAGTTGTCGAGTCTGGCCTTCTCATCGTTGAATCTGATGTTGCCGTACTCGTCAAACTTGCGACAGTAGTAGGGCTTCGGCTTCACCGGTACCGAGCATGACCAAGTCTTGGGGCAGCTCGGATCAGGTCCACCCACCTCCAGAGTAGCAGTGATGGTCGAACCACCCTTGCCAGTCGTGTCGACTGTAATCGTATCGGTTCCCTGGCCACTGGTGATCGTGCCTGCTGATACCGACCAGTTATAAGTCGATACCGGCGGCGTCCCCGGTCCCGCCTGGGCCCTGACCGTGACGGGCGAACCATCTTCAACGCTATCCGGGCAACTTACGGTGACGTTCGGGCAAGCGTAATTCGGTACGCAGTCCGGGCAACTGGCAATCGTAACCTCAGTGCTCGAGAAGGAAATGCAACCGCAGCCATCATCGACCTCGACCGTGGCTGTGTATTTACCTGGGCCAACGCCGCTAAGGTCCCAGCTTACGTTGGCGCCTTCACCAGTTACTCGGCCGCCCGAAACTGTGTAGGTGTACAACAGAGTGTCGCCGTCTGGATCCGTCGCACTAGTGGTCAGGCCAACGGACATGCTCGGACTTGCCGGACAGCTATTGGACTTGGAGTGGTATCCCTCCGCGCAAGGCAGGGTGATCATCGCGGTCGAAGCCGCGAACGAGCTAATCACCGGTGGTTGGTTCGGAAGAATCGACGGCTCGCGCTTCTTGCGGTGACCAGCAAAGAACTGGAAGCCAAAGCCGTGCGGATCGCTGGAAGGAATGAAACCCAGCGGCGCGCCATTAGACGTAGCCGGCGCGGATGTGCCGGGAACGATAACGATGCCGCGAGGCGTTGGAAAGCGAACATTCACGCCGGTAATCTGGGCAATCGTCACGTTAGCGGTGGTCTCAGCGAAATTCTTCAGGCGCTGATCGTTTATATGCCTGCGATACCAGGCCCCGAAGCCCCACCAACGCCGCGGGTAAACCTTCACACCCACGAGAAACTCCACCGGATTGTTTCCCATCGCATTGGGCGTGTGGCCGCCAACATACTGCGTGGATCGAATCTCACCCATGGGCTGTAAGTGTTTGTTAATCGGAAAGTCAAAACCGATACCGGCAATGAGCTCGTTCGGACGATCCAGCAGAACAGCGTCACCATTCTTTGGATTGCTGTTGAGAATGTAGCCGAGGTTGGCCGAAAGGTTCGCATGTTGACTAAGCCGTCCATCGACAAATCCGACCAGGCCGAAATCACCGATGTTGCCTCCTGGACTGGCGCCGCGCTGCAACTGATTGAACCCGCTTGTGGCCTTGTCGCCGTACCAGCGATAGAACGGTATCACGCCAATGCCCAACCGGTTGTTGGGACTCGTCATGCGCCATTTGGCGCCGGCCACATAGTCAGTAAAGCTCGATTGACCATACAATCGATTGATGAAGGGGGCGTCCGGTAAGTAAGTCGGAGCTACCGTAAAGACGACCGGCACAACAATCGGATTCAACGTGCCGGGGCTTCCCGGCGGACGACAATTGCCCGTTAACGCCGTGCACGGCAACGTCACCGTCGCGAGCACTATGCCCGGCAGAATGCCGCCGAACACCGACCCCATGCCTGGAAAGTTACT
>WNEY01002711.1_pt1 | contig 13058 bp, 11 predicted proteins | sample 5400531 | NCBI WGS metagenome assembly WNEY01 (sample SAMN13153338, study PRJNA577476) | soil metagenome | isolation source: 200 cm saprolite under Douglas fir tree site 1 | place: USA:California | collected 2015-04-18
ACCATACTCAACACCGAGCGATCGCTGGCCGCGCTGGAAGGACTGCACCTCGACACGGCCACCGCGATGAACATCCTGATGACGATGAGCACCTATGTGATGGGCGCGGTGCTCAGGGAGCTGCGCGAGATGCGGGCGCAGCGGGACCTGGCGCAGACCGGGTTCGACAAGGCCGAAGCGAAGGCGGGCATGGCCGAGTGGTGCGAGCGGCTTAAGGCAGACGGCCGATTCCCGCATTTCCTGCGGATCATCGAGGACAACGTCGACCCGGACGCCGAGGAGACCAGGGACGAGCGGTTCGAGTTCGGCCTCGACTGCGTGCTCGACGGCATCGCGATGCAGGTGCGCCAGATCCGGGACGGGGCGCGAGAGTAGCGCCGGCCGCCGGTTGCTTGCTGGATCTTGACCGGGCCCGGAATTGCCCGTTACCGTTTCGCCAGGTCTGCTGCCGGGTCGTCCGAGACGCCGGACCTCGGGTATCTGGTGCTGGTACGCGGGGTTCTGCTCCCGCCCCGCGATGGCTTAGGTGGAGGCGGCATGAGCACGTCAGACCCTGCTGGGACGTCATTTCCCGCTGGCACGTCATTTCCGCTGGCATGTCAGACCCTGCCAGCACTGAGCAGTCGGTCATCGCTGACTACACCGAGGCCGTCGGGCCGGCCAGCGCCCGGCGGTCGAACTTCCGGATGTTCCTGACGTTCAGCTCCATGCAACTGGTGTTCGGTGCCGTCCTGGTTGGCTATGACGCCAGGTTCCAGGGGCTTTCCCTCGGCAGGCTCACCGTGGCAATGGCCATCGCGGCGGCCACGATGACCGTGTACTGCATCGGCTCGGCGAACGTCGGTGCCGCCGTCGGGCAGACTCACGCCGTCACCACCCGGGGCGTCTTCGGCACTATCGGCAGCGCGCTCGTCTCGCTGTTGCTCGTCATCGACGGCATGGGGTTCTACCTCGGCCAGCCGCTGACGGACGGCTGAGTTGACCGGCGACGCGGCGTGACTGGCGACAGCCCGGCGAACGGCAGCCCGGTGAACGGGGGCGCTGGCGCTGCCGGGCGCTTCGACCTGGTCATCAGGGCGCGGCGGGTCATCACCGGCGGGGCCGAGACCGCGTGCAGCATCGGCGTCACCGGCGGGCGCATCGCGGCCATCTGGCCACTGGACGATGCAGTCGATGCGGGTAGCCCGGCCTGCGGGCCGGCCGAGACAGCCGGGCGGCCAGCTGTGCTCGACATCGATCCCGACGTGGTCGTGCTGCCGGGCCTGGTCGACTCGCATGTGCACGTCTGCGAGCCTGGCAACACCGAATGGGAGGGCTTTGCCTCGGCGACCAGGGCGGCAGCGGCCGGCGGGATCACGACGCTGGTCGACATGCCGCTGGACAGCGTCCCGGCGACCGTCAGTACCACGGCCCTCGACATCAAGCGACGGGCGGCGCGCGGCCAGTGCGTTGTCGATGTCGGCTTCTGGGGCGGCGTCATTCCCGGCAACATCGATGAGCTCGCGCCATTGCGCGACGCGGGCGTGGCCGGCTTCAAGTGCTTTCTTGCCGATTCCGGGTCCGATGACTTCCCGCCGGTCGACTGCCGTCAGCTGACGGCAGCGCTCCGCGTGCTGCGCGGTCTTGACGCCCCGCTGCTCGTGCATGCCGAGAGCGCGGAGGCCGCATCGGCAATCTCGTATGAGGGCGGCCGCGGCTACGCCGATTACCTCGCCGCCCATCCCCGCGGGCTGGAGAATCTCGCGGTCGCCCAGGTCATCGAGGCAGCGCGGGCCACCGGCGGGCAGGCGCACATCGTGCACCTGTCGAGTTCCGACGCGCTGCCGATGATCGCCTCTGCCCGCAGCGACGGCGTCCGGCTGACCGCGGAGACCTGCCCGCATTACCTGACCCTGACCGCCGAGGGGATCGCCGACGGCGCGACCGCCGCCAAGTGCTCACCGCCGGTCCGGGAGCGAGCAAACCGCGAACTGCTCTGGGCCGGCCTGCACGACAAGGTACTCGACCTCGTCGTCTCCGATCATTCGCCGTGCACGGCGACGATGAAGGACCTCGGCACCGGCGACTTCGGCGTCGCCTGGGGCGGCATCTCATCCCTGCAGCTCAGCCTGCCGCTGGTCTGGACGGAGGCGCGGCGGCGCGGGTTCTGCATGGTCGACATCGCCGGCTGGATGGCGCAGCGGCCAGCACAGCTCGCTGGCCTGGCCGGGAAGGGGCGGATCGCGCCCGGCTTCGACGCGGACTTCTGCCTGTTCGCGCCCGAAGAGTCGTTCGTCGTCGACCCGGGCCGGCTGCATCACCGGCATCCGGTCACGCCCTATCACGGGCACACCCTGGCGGGCGTCGTCCGCGGCACGATGCTCCGCGGACAGGAGGTCGACCTGCACCGCCCGCAGGGAAAGCTACTGACGAGGGCTGTCACCTAGCCCCCGACTCAGCTGACCGTAGGCGACCGGGCAGGGAAGGACAGTGCGATGAGAATCCTCGTCATGAACGTGAACACTAGCGAGTCGATGACGGAGGTCATCGGCGCGGCGGCGCGGCGGCATGCCTCGGCCGGCACGGAGACGATCGCCGTGCGACCGTATTTCGGCGCCGAGGCGGTCGACTGCAACGTCGAGAGCTACCTGTCGGCAGTCGCTGTGATGGACCGCGTCCTTGCCTACGGCGACCCGTACGACGCGGTTGTGCTGGCCGGTTTCGGCGAGCATGGCCGGGACGGCCTCCAGGAACTCATAGAGCAGCCCGTGATCGAGATCTGCGAGGCATCGGCGCATATGGCCATGCTGGTCGGCCGGAGCTACTCGGTGGTCACCACGCTGCAGCGCTCGGTGCCGGCGATCGAGGATCGGCTGCGGCTGGCCGGCCTCTCGGACCGGTGCGCGTCGGTCCGGGCGAGCGGGATGAGCACGCTCGAAGTGGACAGCGATCCGGCGGGCGCGAGCCGTGCCATCGTGGCCGAGGCGAGGGCGGCTGTCGAGAATGACCACGCGGAGGTGATCTGCCTCGGCTGCGCCGGGATGGCCGGGCTGGAAGAGGCCATCACGACCGAGCTGCGGGTCCCGGTGATCGACGGCGTCGGTGCGGCCGTGCGGCTGGCGGAGGCCCTTGTCGGGCTCGGGCTGCGGACGAGCAAGGTGTCGACCTACGCGCCGCCCGGCCCCAAGAAGATCACCGCGTGGCCGCTGTCAGTGGCGCTCGGCCTCCGCGGCGGAACCGATGCCGGGACGCTCCGCAGGGCCGGTGACCGGGCAACGGAGGGAGGGTTCGGTGGAAGGTCCCGTTAATAATCCGAATGCAGCCGCCGGGACGGAGACTGACCTGGCGTCGCGGTGGCTGGGCGGCAGCGTCCTCGCGGCCAGCGATGAGTCGTTCGGGGAGAAGGAGAACCTGCTGACGCCGGCCGCGGCCGCGTTCGAGCCCGGGCACTACGGGCCGCGCGGCGAGATCGTCGACGGCTGGGAGACCAGGCGGCGGCGCGATCCCGGGCACGACTGGGCGGTCGTCCGGCTCGGCGCGCCGGGAGTGATCACGTCGGTGGAGATCGACACGAGCTTCTTCACCGGGAACCATCCCGAGTCCTGCCTGGTCGAGGCGTGCGGCTGGGACGGATACCCGAGCCCGGCCGAGCTGGCCGGCCCGGCGGCGGGCTGGACGGAGATCGTGCCCCGCTCGCCGCTGCCCGGGGATACGCGCAGCATGTTCGCCGCGGGAGATTCGCGGCGATTCACCCACTTGCGCCTGTCGATCTTCCCGGACGGCGGCGTGGCCAGGCTGCGGGCGCACGGCCACGTCGTGCCCGATCCCCGCGAGCTTGACGGGCTGACCGCTGACCTGGCCAGCCAGCGCTATGGCGGCGCGGTCGTGGCCAGCAGCGACGACTTCTACACCGCCGCCCGCCTGCTGAACCGCCCGGATACGGCGCGATCCATGGGCGAGGGCTGGGAGACCAGGCGGCGGCGGGTTGCTGGGCATGACTACGCGGTGTTCCGGCTGGCGTTCGCCGGCCACATCAGGCAGCTGATCGTCGACACCGCGCACTTCAAGTACAACGCATCCGCCGAGATCGCCGTGCAGGCCTGCGCGCAGGAGCCGGTCCCGGCCGCGGACTCGGCGGCCTGGACGCCGCTGCTCGGCCGCACCCGGCTGCAGCCGGACACCCGGCACGTGCTCGCCGTGCCTGCCCGCGGCGACGGCCAGCCGGTGACCTCCATCCGGCTGGACGCGTTCCCGGACGGCGGCATTTCCCGGCTGCGGGTGATCGGCCGGATCAATCCGGCGGCCCGCCGCCTGGCCGGGTACCGCTGGTTCAACTCGCTGCCCGCAGACCAGGCGGCCCGGTGCCTGGCTGCGGCCGGGCTGCCGCCTGACCTGGCCGCAAAGCTGGCGGGCCGACGGCCGGTGGGCGCCGGCTGGGCCGATGAGCTGCGGCGCGACGCGGCGGCGGCGGGTGCTGGCGGCCCGTCGGCCGGAACTCTCGGTGCGATCGCGATGATGCTGGAAGGCCCTCCTGCCGCTGCCGCGGCAGCCGCGGGCTAGGCAGCCACGGTGCGTAGGGCGTGCAGGTCAGCACCGTGATAGCGACCGAACTGACGATATTCAGAGCAGCCGGCCGTGTGATGGTGTTGGATGAGGCTGGTTGCAGCCGGAAGACTTTTTCGCGCACAGGTGACAACGTCTGCCGCATAGGCAGCGGGCTACCGGAACATCGGTAGTCCGGCCTTCAGTAAAGGGCACGTTGCCATGGCAACCCGGGATCCTCATCCGTGGAACCCGGAGATCATTCAAGTAGGAGAGAGTACATGCCTCAGGGCACCGTGAAGTGGTTCAATGCCGACAAGGGCTATGGTTTCATCGCCCCCGACGATGGCACCGCCGATGTCTTTGTTCACCACTCCGCGATCCAGGCTGACGGTTTCCGCAGCCTGCAGGAGAACCAGCGGGTCGAGTTCACCGCCGGCCAGGGCGCGAAAGGCCCGCAGGCTGAGCAGGTCCGCCCGCTCTGATCTACCTGGCCGCACAGTTGTGACAGACCGCCCCCGGGCGGGTGTCCGAACGAGTGCGGGTGACTCGGACCGAGTCACCCGCACTCGGGCAGGCTCGCCGCAGCGCGAGCACGCCGTTACCGAGCAATTTACCCGCGCCAGCCCGTTACCCGCGCCAGCCCGGCCCAGATGCTTCCCTGCTTACTCCGGCCATTGGCGGCTGCGGCTGCGGAAGGCCCTGGCCTTGGCCCGGTTGCCGCACACGGCCATCGAGCACCAGGCCCGAGACAGGTTCCTTGACTGGTCGTAATAAGCCCACCGGCAGTCCGGGTTCCTGCATATCTTCAGCCGGTCCCAGGTGCCGCTGGCCACCGACTCCGCGACGGCCGCGAGCAAGGCGGCAAGCACCGTGTCCGCCGTTCCTGCTGACTGGCAGCAGGCACGGCCGACGGCCGTCGACGTCGAGCACCAGCGGCAGCCGCCGGGCAAGCCCGGCCAGGTCCGCGAGGGCAGGCCCGCTGATGACCCGGCGGCTAGCGCGACTGCCGTGTGCATGATTGCCAGCGGCCGGGCCCGCGTTGTTCGCCGCGATGAGTTCCCGTAGGCCCGCGCGGATCCGGACAGCGCGATCGTGCTCATCGGCAGTCACGGGGACTCCGGCCGGCAGCAGCCGCCGGTCCCGCAGCCAGTTCCCTAGCAGGGCCGGCGTCGGGATCTCGTCACTGCCGGTCTCGACGCTCCGCGTGTTGACTAGTTCCTCGATCCACCGCAGCCTGCCAGGAGCCGGGGAGGGTGCCGTCCGGGCTGGCGCCTCGGCGGCTGGGCGCCCAGGGTTGTCGGTCATGTCCCTCCCGGCCGATCGTCACTGTCCAGCATTCATCACCGGCGTTCGCCATACGAAGGTTATGCCAGCACCTGCCGCGGCGCTCACACACGCTGGCAGCCGGCCGGGCCGTGCTACTTCTCCGCATGTGTTCCGCTGGCCTGGGCATCGTCGCGGCAAGCTGCGGCGATCGGCCAGCATGTCCTTAATTATTCCTATCAGCAAGATTTATATTGGTATACCACAAATTGCCCATCTCGACTTCGGCATAAATCAATAATAGCCGTCCATAGCAAGCTAATTGAGTAATTATTCCTACATTTAGCCACCGCTAGCTCTAATATCCTCGACAGCTCTCGTGAAATTGCACGCAAGGTGGCCCTGCCGTGCTATATATCCGTCGTATCGCTGCTGCCCTGGATTGCGAGAAGGGAGCATTGTGTTGGCAAAAGCGGTTGCTGAGGTTGCCGGAACTGTCAGGCTACGAGCTGAGGCAGCATGACCAGCATGCCACCTGGCACCGCACGGCAGGCCAGGCACCGCAGCCGGGCCGGCCGGCACCCGGCGGGCGGCATTCCGGGCCGACTTACCGGCCCCGCACTGCGGTTGCTGATCGGCGCTTCTGTCTACCGCGAGCCCGCAGGGCGCAATGCACTGCTCTTCCAGATCGGCCGGGCGGACACGGCAGGCGCGTCCGGCCCCGACGCGTCCGGCCCCCACGCGTCCGGCCCCCACGCGTCCCGCCCCGGCGGGTCCGGCCCCGGCCGCCGCGCACAGGGCCCTGTGCCGCCTTTCCGCGCCCCGGGCGACATCGCTGAGCTGATCTCCGAATGCGAGGAAGCTGGGCTGCTGATAGTGCACCGGCTGTCCGTCGGCAGCGGGGCAGCGGCCGCAGAAATCCCGCCAGTGTTCGTCGACCGGCGGACCGCGACCGCGCTGCACCGGGACCTGGCTGCCGCCCTGCGCGGCGACGAGATCATTTGTGCCCATCTGAACGCGGCCGAGTACTGGCAATGGCGCGCTGCCGGCTGGCCCCAGGACCGGCACGCAGACCTGCACGACTTGCTCGAGGCCAGGTACCACCTGCGGGAGGCGGGCGATAGCGACCGCGCCGGGGCTCTCACCGAAGTCGTATGCGCGCAACTGCACGCCTGGGGGGAGCTTGATCTTGAGGCCGCCCTCGTCCAGGAGACGCTCGCCTGGCTCTCCCCGCAGTCGCCGCTGCGCGCGACATGGATCCATGAGATTGGCAAGATCGCCCAGACCAGGGGAAACTTCGTCGAGGCTGAACGCCGTTACCGGCAGTCCCTGGCGATGTTCGCCAGTGCAGGCGATGCCGCCGCGGCTTCCCGCAGCCAGCACCGTCTTGGCATCCTGGCCCAGGCCAGGGGCGACTACGCCGAGGCGGAGCACCGCTACCAGCAATCTCGCGACCTGACCGGACAGCAAGCGTCTGCCGATCCCGGGCGGCCCGGTGAACCTCCCAGCCGGGCGGGTGAACTTCCTGGCTGGCCCCGTGAACCTCCCGGCCGGGCCGGCGGAAGTGAGCGGACCGGGCAGGCGCGGTGGACCGGGGATGCCGAGCGCGCCGAGGACACCGACCGGGCGGGGGAGGCCGGGAACGGGGCCGGCAGCGCCGCAGAGGCCGGAAGCGCCGCAGGGGCCGGGTGGCCGGACTGCGAATGGCCAGATGCCTGTCCGCCCGACTACGGACTGCCGCACCCGGCACTGCCCGGAGACGGAGCCCCGGACACCGGGCAGGACGATGCCTGGCTGCCTGGTGCGTTGATGCCCGGTGCCCTGCTGCCCGACACGCGGCCGCGGCGGCCCGGGCAGCTGGCTAGAACGGGCAGCGAGCGCATCCGCCTGCTGAGCCTGCTGAGTTCTGTCCTGGCCATTGCTACTGGACTGGTCGGATTATCTGCTGCGGGCATCATCGGCACGCCGCACAACGGCCGCCCGTCTGCTGGCGTTGCCACAGCAGGTGCCGGCACCGCTGCGACGATCCGGCCCGGCACCGCTGCGAGGGTCCGCCACCAGGCGGCGATCTGGCTGACCCGCCAGGTCAGCCAGAGCGCGATCGTGTCCTGCGATCCGGCGATGTGCGCCGCGCTGCGCGCTCAGGGCCTGCCGGCCGGGAACCTGCTCACGCTGTGGTCATCGGCTGTGGATCCGCTCGGCTCCGACGTAGTGGTTGCAACGGCGGCCGTACGCAGCTTGTTCGGCGGCCGCCTGGCCGCGGTGTACGCGCCGGCCGTGGTGGCTGCATTCGGTCTCAGCAAGACCCGCATTCAGATCCGGGTCGTCGCGCCCGACGGCGCGGTGGCGTACCGGAATGCATTGCGCGCCGACCTGCTGGCCCGCCGGACAGCCGGCGCGCAACTGCTGCGGAACAAGGAGATCGGCGTCACCGGTGCCGCCAGGAAAGAACTGGCAGCCGGGGCGGTCGACGCCCGGCTGCTCACCACGATCGCCGCCCTAGCCGCGCAGCACGCGCTTCGCATCGTTGGCTTTACCGACTCTGGTCCTGGCGCTGCCCGCGGAACGCCGCTCCGGTCGGTCGAGATCTCGGCGCCGACCACGCCGACCGCGCCAGCCAATGCCAGGTTCATTCGCTCTGTGCTGGTCTTCCTGCGCGCGCAGCGCCCGCCCTACCTGGCCGCCAGCCTGCGCACCGGCACAGTCGACGGGCAGCAGGCGGTGCAGGTCGGATTTGCCGGCCCGAGTCCGCTCGGTCTGCTCACCGCTGGCGTAGCCAGCACAGAAACAAGTCCCTAACCAATCCGCGATCCCGGGCTGGCCGTCGATGCCGGCCGGGACAAGGAAGACAAGGAAAGAGGAGTTATGACACTGTCCGCAAGGGTCTTGCGCATGATGCGACCGCTCGCCGCGCTTGGCCTTTCCATCGGCTTGCTGTGCTGCGCCGTTCCCCCGGCGTCGGCCGCGTCATCCGCGCCGGCGTCACATGGCATCGGGTGGCTCCGGCTGGCCCACCTGTCCCCCAATACCCCTGCCGTGGACGTGTACCTGTACTCCTTCGGCAACTCTCATGCCATGATCGTGCTCAAGCACGTCAGCTACGGCACTGTGTCCCCCTACCAGAGCGTGCATAGTGGCGACTACACGGTCGCCATGCGCTCGGCTGGCGCCTCCGCCAGGTCCAAGCCGGTATTGTCCACCAGCGTCAACGTAGCCGCCGGAGACGCTTACACCGTGGCCGGGATGGGTCCGCTGTCCGGACTGCGGTTGCAGGTGATGCGGGATAGGCTCAGCACCCCACGCGGCAAGGCGCTGGTGCGGGTGATCCAGGCGTCGCTGCGGCAGCACCGGGTGACCGTTTCCGCCGGGCGGCAGGTGCTAGCGGGCAAGGAGGCGTTCGCGCGGGTCAGCTCGTACCAGACTGTGTCGCCAGGCAACTGGACGGTGCATGCCGCAGGCGCGAGCGAGAACGTCTCATCCAAGGTCACGCTCGCTGCGGGCAGCATCCACACGCTCGTCGTACTCGATCACCCTGGCCACCTGTGGATCGCCAGCCTGGAAGACGCCGCGGGCAGCAAGGTCTTCCCGCAGGGCGCGGCCGCGGCCGGGTTCGGCGGAACCGCGCCGCGGCCTGGCTCCTCGCCGGCACCGTGGCTCGCCACGCTGGCGGCCGGACTGGCCCTGGCGCTGGCAGGTGCCGCATTGCTGCGCCGGCCCGGCCGCCATTCCGGAGGTGCGGTTCCCATCGCCCGCCCGCATGCGGTGACGCGAAAGCGGTGAGATGAGCAGGCTCCGCAGCCGGCGTTCGGCAGCGGCGATCCTCGCCTGCGGCCTGCTCTTTCGCTGGCACCGGTGTGGCTGGCCTGATCGCGGCCAGCCACACCGGGCACGGCCACCGGCGGCCGGTATTCTCCGCCGGCGTGTCATGACGCTCCGTTAGCAGGCACGTTTCCCCTGGAACGTAGGATCGTGCTGCGCCATAACGATCAGATCAGGGGAGGCCCGGTGACGCAGGACACCATCGATCCGGCCGCGCAGGCTCCGCAAGCCGAGATCTATCGTGCCGCCAGGCAGGACAAGCCATGGGGGCATGAGCTGATCTTCGCCGCTATCGAGGGAAAGTACGTCGGCAAGATCATCCAGGTTGAGGCCGGGCATTCGCTAAGCCTGCAGTATCACCGGGAGAAGGAAGAGACGATCAGCGTGGTGACCGGTGATGCGCTGATGCTGCACGGCCCGGCCGCGGACCAGCTGACCGAGCAGCGCTTCGGTCCAGGCGACACCATCCACCTGCCCGCGGGCGTCCTGCACCGGGTCACGGCCATCACTGACGTGACGTTCGTGGAATCGTCGACTGCACAACGCGGCTGGCGGGAAGACGTCGTCCGGCTTGAGGACGCGTACGGCCGCTCGGGCACGAGCGCACCCTGACGGCCGTCCTGCGCCTATCCAGGCCGGCTTCCAGGCCCGGGACCGGAGCCGCCCGGCCCCGCGCCCACCTTGGCCAGGTCTGGCTGGCTGATCCGGAACCTCGCCTCCACCGTGGCTCGCACGGTCTGCTTCACCGGTGCCAGGTCGAACGCGAATTCCTCGGGCGCGGCCACTCGGGTTCGCTGCGGCAGCCTGGCGGTGAACCTGGGGGCGTGCTCGCCCTGCGCGGCCCCATCCGACAGCAGCCGTGCATCCGCCAGCTCTACCAGTCCGACCAGGTCCGTCCCGAGCGCGCAGGCGTAATCCCTGGCGCGCCGGACCGCATCGCCGGCCGCCGTCACCCTGGCCTGCTGGTAGACCGGGCTATCCGGGCGGAGCTCCCACCAGGGCCCGCCGACCTCGGTGTGCTGCTGGGCGGCCAGCTGTGACATCAGCTCGCCGATCCGGTCGAACCCGGTCACCGCGACGGTCTGCCGCACCAGGCCCAGGTAACCCGCCAGCTGGGATGGCGCCTTGGCGTTGCTGAGCTGCGGGCTCACCCGCAGGCCCGAGGTCTCGATCCGGTCGATCGTGTCGGGGAAGCTTGCCAGGATCTTGTCGACGGTGGCAGCCCGGTCCTCAAGCAGCTGCATGGCACGTGCCCGCTCGGTGTCGCGAGCCACGATGCTCACCTCGAGCCGGGCTATCTCCGGCTCTATCTCCAGGACGACCTCGCCACGGACGGCGATCAGGGGTTGTTCTTGCATGTCCACCACTCCACGGGTTCGGAAGCGACGCTATCGTGCCTGACCGGCCGCCACCTGAGCAAGCGGGAACATCCCGCCCTGCTGGTAGCGTTAGGACGGCAGCGGCACATGTTGCCGCCACTCCCGCGGGCGAGCTGCCCGCGCGGTCGCTTCTGTGAGCAGTTCGCTTCCCGGTGAGCCTAAGGGCTCGCCGCCGTCGCCGAGACCTCCTCCCGCTACGCGGCCCCGAACTGCTGATGGAGTTCATCCATGCCCCAGAGTCCTGACCGCCATGCGGTCAGCCCGCGCCACGCTGCAGCCGAGCCGCGCCGTGGCCGAGCCGAGCCGCGCCGTGGCCGAGCCGAGCCGCGCCGCGGCACAGCCGAGCCGCGCCGCGGCACATCCGACCCGCGCCGCCGCACAGCCGCGCCGCGCCGCCGTGGCGGCGACGCGGCAAGGAACGGCCCCGCCGTCCGCCGCGACAACAGACTGGCCGTCCGCCGCGATGATCTGGCTGCCGAGCTGGATCGCGCGCTGACGGCCGCTCTCCAGGTACCGCCACCCGAGCCGACGACCTTCCGCGAGCTCGGCCTCGCCGCCCGGCTCGTCGATGCGCTGGCGGCTGGCGGCATTGACGTGCCGTTCGCCATCCAGGCCCGGGCCCTGCCCGATGCCCTGGCCGGCCGTGACGTTCTCGGCCGCGCGCAGACCGGCTCAGGAAAGACGCTCGCCTTCGGCCTCGCAATGCTCACCAGGCTGTCCGGCTCGGCTGGCCGGCTGCACGACAAGGCCCCCCGCGGCCTCGTCCTCGTCCCGACCCGCGAGCTCGCCCGGCAGGTAGCCGATGTGCTGGCACCGCTCGGCCGGACCCTCGGCGTCAGCGTGACCACGGTGTACGGCGGCGCGCCGATCGGCCGCCAGATCGATCAGATCCGGCGCGGCGTCGATATTGTCGTGGCCACTCCAGGCCGCCTGATCGACCTGCTCGACCGCGGGGCGGTCACCCTCGCCGACATCGACATCACCGTGCTCGACGAGGCCGATCACATGGCCGATCTCGGCTTCCTGCCCGCCGTGACCCGGATACTCGACGCCACCCCGGCCGGCCGCCAGCGGATGCTGTTCTCCGCGACCCTCGACCGCGGCGTCGCCCAGCTGGTGCATGCGTATCTCAGCGATCCGGCCGTGCATGCGGTCGCTCCCGAGGTACTGGACGGCGGGGCAGCCGAGCACCGCGTGCTCGTGCTCTCGGCGCAGGACAAGGTTCCGGTCGCGGCGGAGATCGCCGGACGGCCTGCCCGAACGCTGTTCTTCGTCCGGACCAAGCACGGCGCGGACCGGCTGGCTAAGCAGTTCCGCCGGACGGGCGTCGACGCCGTCGCCATCCACGGCAACCTGAACCAGAACCAGCGGCAGCGGGCCCTCGCCGCATTCGCGGCAGGCCGTCCTCGCGTCCTGGTCGCCACCGACGTCGCCGCCCGCGGCATCCACGTGGACGACGTGGAGCTAGTCGTCCACTTCGACCCGCCGAATGACCACAAGGACTACCTGCACAGGTCCGGGCGCACGGCGCGGGCAGGCGCTAGCGGCATGGTGGTAGCGCTCGTCGACCACGCGCAGGCGCGCGATGTCGGACGCATGCACGACGCCGCCGGGGTGACCGCCACCAGGGATGACGTGCAAACCGGACACCACGTGGTCCGCCAGATCGCGACCTCAGGGACGCCGGTGCCGCTGGCGCCGGACCTGCCGCCCGTGCGCGGCCCGCAGGCACAGCGCCCGCCGGGCCAGCCGCGCGCGGCCCGGTCAGGACGGCCAGCCCGGTCCGGGAAAAGCCAGCCCGGGAAGAGCCAGTCAAGGAAAAGCCAGCACCGCGGTCGTCGCGCCGATCCCGCTTGAGGCGCCGGTGACCAGCGCAACCGTCCCGTCAAGCCGATCAGGCATCGAGCCTCCGCTCGCTAGGGAGCTTGAATGTCCAAAGACGTGAAGATCGAGTCAAGTTTTGTTCGAGAGTCAGGTTCGAACATGGCTCGTCGGGCTGGGGTGGAGCCCCGCTAGTGGTTAACCACTAACCTTGATCTTGAAACTGCCAAGTTCCCGGCTCCTGGACGGCCG
>WNEY01002712.1_pt1 | contig 13058 bp, 11 predicted proteins | sample 5400531 | NCBI WGS metagenome assembly WNEY01 (sample SAMN13153338, study PRJNA577476) | soil metagenome | isolation source: 200 cm saprolite under Douglas fir tree site 1 | place: USA:California | collected 2015-04-18
GATATTTCGTGGGGAAACCGATAATTCCCTACGAGGCCCCCCTTGACCGACTCAAACTGTTGACTGTGGTCGGGAAGCCCGCGATAGCAGAAATGCCGAGACCGGGATTTGTGGGGACCCTACGCCTCGCCGTCATCGAGCGGTTTCCCAGCGGCAATCAGTGGGGCATTGCGGTCGGGGTTGACAACACCGACAAGAGCCTGGAAGCGGCTATGGAACTCGCGGCACAGATCATGGGGGTGCGATGATGACAAGACGCTTGATCAGGTGCGTTTGTCGCATCGTGATGAGTGGGCCGCCGATCAAGACAGAAGACGGGCCGGTCGGGACCGGACGATGCGAAGGTCCGAGGCGCCGTGGAAGCGCGCAAATTCCTGCAGTGCCTCTTCCAGCGCCGTGCGTAATTGGCCAGTCACCTCTACGCCGCGTTCGAGGTGCAGCAGGTTGATGACGAGACGGCCGCTCTCTCGATCCAGTCTGGGGTCGAAGCGGCCGATGAACCGGTCTCCGGCGAGGATCGGCATCGTGTAGTAGCCGTAGGCCCGCTTGGCCGGCGGGACATAGACTTCCCAGATGTAGTCAAAGTCGAAGAAATCTCGGACGCGCTCACGCCGCCACAACAAATTGTCCAGCGGCGCCAGGAATCGCACGGGTCCGTCCATGATCTGCTGCGTCTGCGAGGCGTGCCGTTCGTGCCGGCGGAGCCGGCCTTCGTCTTCGGCCAGCAGAAAATAGGGTCTTCGCACGCCGTCGATCCGCAACGGGACCACGGTGCCGGCGCGAATCAGCTTCTCCACGATCGGGCGTCGCTGCCCCCCTGGGGTCCTGCGCCAGCCAAATGCCCAATCACCAAGATCGAAGATGCGGTGCGCGCGCATGTATGTCATCAACAGCGCCTGGTCCGCCTCCTGCGGGTCGATCTCGCGCGCCTTGCGGAGCAACTCCGGAGGCACCACGCGCTCGGGGAGATCAAAGTGCCGCTCCAGCCCCTCCCGGCGGCTGACCATGACCTGCCCGACGTACGAGAGGAGGTTCAGGGTATGAGAGGTGACCTTGGTTCTGGGTTCCTTGATGTCCCACCATCCATGTACGCGCTGCTCAGAGGTAAACGCGCGGGCGGGGAGCGGTCCCTCTCGCTCCAGCCGCGCCAGCACGGCACGCGCCACCGGCCGGACTCTCTCGAAGTCGGTGCGCAGCCGCCGGCGAATCTGCCGCCGTTTGTGTTCAAAGATGGGATAATCCTCGATCGGAAATACGCACGCCGCATGGCCCCAGTATTCGAAAATCCTGCGCTGGGCCAGCAGTCGCTCCAGAAGAGCTGGGGTGTACCCGGGAACTCGCGCGGCGAGCACGAGGTGCTGGTTGCGCTCTACGGCGGCTACGGGATCGAGTTGTACGGCTTCCAATCGCCGGATTTCCCGCAACACCTGGCCAGACGTGGCGACTGCGGCCGGCCGATAGTGATGGTCGCCCAAAAGATCTTGCGCTTCGAGCAAGAAGCGGCGGATTCCCTGCCTGGTGACGGCCAGACTAGCGGTGGATGACATCTGACCGCCAGTCTACCAGGTCCTCTGGGCACGAAAAATGCGGTGGCGAATCCTCGTAGCCTACGGACCGGCCAGAATGAGTCAATTTCTTCGTGGGGACTGTCCCCCCGATCGTGGCGAAAAACGCGGTATTTCGGAAGGGGATAGCTCAAACAGGTCATTTTGCGATTGGGGACAGCCCCCGTTCCAAGATCGGTCATCTCAGGAGGACCTGCCGAGCGCGGGAACGCCGTCGGTTGTTTTTCACCATTGGAGAGTGCGGTGACGCGAGCCGTCGCTCGAGCTCGAGGGCGCGGGTCCGGGTGTTCACGCGTTCGTGCCTGCCGGATGCTCCGGTGGGGTATGCTAGTGGCGTGAAAGATTTTCAGCCCTTCCTGTGGGTCGCGTTAGTGCTCAGCGCATTGAGCGTGTCCCTCGTCATTGATCCCGTCTCTGCCGCGGCACCGATCCTCACGGCGCCCGACCGGCGGGCGATTCCCCAGCTCGTCACCCGCGAGAAGGACATCATCCGCTACGGGACCGGAGTGGTGGTCGGTCCTGAGACCGTCCTCACCGCAAAGCACGCGGTGGCGGGAGCGGTAGATATCATATTTCCTATCGGGAAGGTCACCGGTCACGTGCAGTGCCGGGCGCCGGATCGCGACACCGCCGTGATCGCGGCGCGGCTCCCGAAAGGGACGCCGCGTTACCGGATCGCCTTCCGCACGCTGGCGGTTGGGGAGTTGGTACGGGTCGGGGGGTATCCCGGCCGGACATGGACGGTCGCCTCCGGCCGGGTGACCAACGTGATCAAGACCGCCATTCTCTCGGGCCGGCGCATCAACACGCCGATGGTTGTCTTCAAGCCGGCTCTGCACCAGGGGGCCAGCGGTTCCCCCGTGCTCGATGCGAAAGGCTATGTGGTAGGAATCTTCATCGCGTCCAACCCGCCGGAAAACTACAGCATCGCCCTCCCGATCACCACCGGCCTGGGACCGTGCCGGCCCCTGGTGAAGGAAGGAACCGTCCCTACAGCAACGGCTGGATGACCAACCGGTTCTCCATGAGTTGACCTCTTCACCGGCCGTAGCGCCCGATCAAGGTCGCCGTGGCTAGGACATGGCGGCGGATCGTGAACCGAAATGCCGCGTATGTCGTCTGTTGCGTAAACGGGAAGTCGGTGTCCAGCGCGTACAGCGTGAAAATGTAGCGGTGCGGCTTGTCTCCGCTTGGCGGACACGGTCCATGGTACCCTGGCTCGCCAAAGTCAGTGAGGCCGTTGACGGCGGTTGACACGTTGCTCGTCGATGTTGCGATCGGTGGGATGCGCAGGAGCAGCCAGTGCACAAAGCCAACGGTAGTCGGCGCGTCTGGATCAAAGACGGTAAGCGCAAGCGCCTTCGTGCCCTTCGGCACGCCGCCCCAAGCCACGCTCGGCTGCGCATTCTCTCCGCTGCACCCGAACGAATTGAAGATGAACCGGTTGGCGATCATCCCGGTCGGCCGAATGTCGGAGCTCCGCAGGGTCATCGCTGAAGCAGCTGCGGTTAAGCCGAGCACGAGGCACACGATCACGAAGAACGACGCCCTCATGCTGGACTTGCGATGCAAACCCATACCCTCCACCCCCGCCCTGTCGAGTAAGCCGGTCCACGGCCGCCGACTCTTCCACACTGATTCGGACTGGACGACAGTGGCCCCTTTAGGTAGGGCTCCCTGAAAGGGACCGCTGTCCTGATCCGCGTTTGTGTTGCTCATCGGAGTCCTTCTACGTAAAGATCGATTTCGGGATGTACGCCGACACCACCCAGTTGGGGACGTCGACCACCTCGCTGATCCGCAGGTCCGCGGCCACGCTGCACAGGGCGTAGGCTAGGTCCGGCGCCATCCGGTATTCCTTTCCCACGTAGTCGATCGCGTCCCGTACCGCATCCCTGGCCGCCTGCATCAGGTCCGGGGCGATGCCGGTGGTGGCGTAATAGCCGCGCTCGTCCACATGCCGCGTCGGCGCGGACGGAATGGCAAACTGCGGCCGTCGCAAGTTGGCGCGCTTCTGCAGCGTGAATTTCAAGGTGACCACCATAGGGGACTCCACCGCCGTCCCGCACACCTCCCCGTCGCCTTGCGCAGCATGCGTGTCCCCCACCGAAAACAGAGCGCCGGGTACCTGTACCGGTAGCCGCAGGGTGGAGCCACGGGTCAAATCGCGGATATCCATATTCCCGCCGACCTCGCGGGGCGGCACGACCGAGTGGAGTCCCATTTGCGCGGGAGCGACGCCGATTGTGCCCGGAAACGGCCGCACCGGCAGCCGGATGCCGGGGGCGAACTCGACACCCCCGGCGCCATAGCTGCTGATGTGCAGGAACGGCGTGGGAAAGTCCTCGGCCAGCAGCCCGAACCCCGGGATGATGGCCGTCCACCCCCACCCACTTCCCTCGAAGTCCACGATATCCACCACCAGGGCATCACCCGGCTGCGCCCCCTCGACGTAGATCGGCCCGGTCACCGGGTTCACGCGGGCGAAATCGAGCGCGGCGACGTCTTTGGTGGTGGAAGTCTTGCTCAGCTGCCCGCCGCTGGCATCCACCACCTCGAACACTACTGTGTCCCCCGGGGCGACCCGCAACACCGGCTCGAACGCATTGTTCCAGCCGAAGTGATGCCGCTGCCTGTGAATGGTCTTGTAGCTCATTGCACCAACCGCACCTCGGTGTAGTGTACCGGGATGTGAATGGGGTCGTTGAACAATCCGGGCGGCCCTCCCATGCGCGCAGTATGCATCGTGTATCGCTTCTCGTGGAAGATGGGGATCCACGGCGCATCCTGCATCACGAGGCGATAAATCTCACGGTACTTCGCATCGCGTGCGGCGGCCTGATTCGAGTGCACCATTGCGTCGGCCTCTTCCACCATCTTCTCTACGCGCGGGTTGCAGTACCAGGCCCAGTTCCACGTCCCCTGCGCCAGCGAACTGCAGGAGAGGATGGGCCAGTAGAAGTCGTTGGGATCCGGATAGTCGGCGATCCACGCCATCCCTCCGGACCATACCAGCGGCGCCTGCCCCTTGGTCCCGCCGGCCTCGATCACGGTACTCTGGGCCAGGGTCTTTAACTCGGCCTTGACGCCGATCGCGGCCAGGTCCTGCTGGATGGCCTGGGCAATGCGCGGGTTCGGGTCGGTGTTGTTAGCGTACAGGACCGTGGAGAATCCGTTGGGATAGCCGGCCTCGGCCAGCAGTTTCTTGGCCTGCGCCACGTCAAACACGTACCCCTTGTACTCCTTGTCGTAGCCCGGCATCAGCGGCGGCAGGACCTGCACCGCCGGGACGGCCCGGTTGTTGATGATGCGGATGATGCGCTGCTTGTCCACGGCCATGTTCAGCGCCCGGCGCACGCGCACATCGGTAAAGGGTTTCACCTGTGTGTTAATGGTGACGTAGCCGGTTTGCAGTTGATCGCCGACGGCGACCAGGGTGCGCAACTTGGCGTCATTCATTACTTTGGTGAACTCCGCTGGCGGGACGCCGTCGCCGAGGATGTCTACCTCGCCGCGCTGCAGCTTTAAGAACGCGACGTTGGGTTCGACGCCGACCTGGAAGACGATTTCGTCCAGGTAGGGCCTGCCTTTGATGAAGTAATCAGAGTTGCGCACCAGCACCAGCCGCTGCCCCAGCACCCACTCTTTCACCTTGTAGGCTCCGCTGCCCACCGGTTTATGGCCAAAATCAGCCCCGGCTTTCTCGATTTCTTCCTTGGGGACCACGTACGCAAAGTTCAAGGCCATGATATGCAGGAAGGCGGCGTTAGCCTTGCTGAGCGTGAAGACCACGGTGTATTTATCGGGGATCTTGACCCCACTGACTTCCTTGGCTTTGCCGTCGGTGAACTCTTTCACCCCCGCGATGTCGCCGAAGAACCCAGCCCCGGGGCTCTGGGTCTTAGGATTGAGCGTGCGCTCCAACGAGTACCTCACGTCGGTAGCCGTGACCTCGCGGCCGTTGTGGAACTTCACGCCCCGCCGCAGCTTGAACGTGTACGTCTTGCCGTCGGGAGAGACCGTGAACGACTCCGCCAGGTGGGGCACCAGCGTCGTCGTCCCCGGCTCATAGTCCATCAGCCCGTCAAAGATCGACTTGATGATCGACCAGTTCTGCCAGTCGTACCCGATTGCCGGGTCCAGCGTACTGATATCATCCTTGAACGTTACGGTCATCGAGTTCCCGCGATTCTGGCCCCAGGTCGGCGCGACCAGCGACACCAGCAACGTCAGGCCCACCAGCACCGCCGGGCCTATCCACCTCTGTCTCATGTGCTCACCCCCGATGCGTTTTTCATCTCAACTGACCTCCTCACCCTCAGTCCTATGGGTGAGCCCTACCGGGCTCTCACCTACACCAGCACTTCAGTGAAGATATGTGAGTTTAACCCCCTCACCCTTTATCCCTCTCCCTCCAGGGAGAGGGGAATGTGGTTGGGCGCTACCGCGCCCCCACCTTATCCATAGCGAATCTTTGGATCCAGCCACGGGTACGCCAGATCCGCCAGCAGGTTGCCGGTAACAATAGCCAATGCCGACACCACCACCACGCCCATGATCACCGGAATGTCCACAATCTGGATGGCCTGCCAGGCCAGCTGCCCGATGCCGGGCCAGCTGAACACGGACTCGACCACGACGACGCCCCCCATGAACGTGCCGATGTCCAGTCCCACCATCGAGACTACCGGCAGCAGCGCGTTGCGGACGGCATGTCTGAGGATCACCGTGGGTTCGCTCAGTCCCTTGGCGCGTGCGGTGCGCACGTAGTCCTGATTAATGACATCCAACATCGCCGAGCGCATCACCCGCGCATACCACCCGCCGCCGGCGATACCCAGGGCAAACGCCGGCAGGATCACGTGCGCGGGCGTACCGTAGCCGCCAAGCGGGAATAGGCCCCAGCGATACGCCAGCCAGTACAGCAAGAATAGCCCCACCACGAACTGCGGCGCCGACACACCCAGAAATGCGCCCAACATCACCGAGCTGTCCACCGCCGAGCGCCGCCGCAGCGCCGACAGCATGCCGGCCGGCAGGCCGATGAGCAACTCAAACGCTATCCCGCCGAGCATCAACCAGAACGTCGCCGCCAGCCGCGAGCGCAGCAGGTCGGTGACCTCGATTTTTTGCGCATAGGAACGGCCGAGGTTCCCTCGCAGCAGGCGGCCCAGGTACCGCGCGTACTGCACGGGAAGCGACTGATCCAACCCGAGCTCGCTGCGAATGTGCGCCACGGTATCCGCGGTGGCGCTGCGCCCGGCGATCATGCGCGCCGGATCGGCCGGCAACGCGTACAATAGCGCAAAGGTGATCACGGTCACTCCCAGGAGAATCACGACCGACTGCGCCAGCCGCCGGATCAGGTACGCGCCCATCAGCGGCCCCGCAGCTGTGGATCGATCGCGTCGCGCAGGGCGTCGCCGACCAGGTTGAAGGCCAGCGAGGTCAGCAGAATCGCCGCGCCGGGGAACGCCACTAGCCACGGCGCTTCCAGGAAATACGACTGGCTCTCATTGATCGTCCCGCCCCAGCTGGGCGTGGGCGGACGGACCCCCACACCCAGGAACGAGAGCGATGCTTCAAACATCACTGTAGTGGAGATGCCCAGCGTGCCCCACACCAGCAAGATCGGGAGCAGATGCGGGAACAGGTGCTTCCAGAAAATTCTGTAAGTCGGCACACCCAGGGCCCGCGCGGCCTCGATGAACTCGCGCTGGCCGACAGATAGCACCTGGCTGTAGATGATCCGCGCGATCCACACCCAGTTCACCATGGCAATCACCAGAGCCACGATCCACATGCTGGGCCGGAGGATCGCCGCCAGGGCAATTGCCAGAATCAAGGCCGGGAACGCCATCATCATGTCGGTCAACCGCATGAACGCGGTGCTCACCCACCCGCGGAAGTAACCCGCTACGGCGCCAAAGAACGTCCCGATCGTAAGCGCCGCCCCATTCGCCAGCAGACCGATCAGCAGCGAAATGCGCGCGCCGTAGAGCAGGCGCGTCAGGAGGTCCCGGCCCAGCAGGTCGGTCCCCAGCCAGAAGCGGCTCGACGGCGCCAGCGGCCGGCCCTCCAGCGATAGACCGTCGGTGAACTGCCGGGCGGGATCGTAGGGTGCGATCCAGGGCGCCAGCAGCGCCACGCCGATCACGATGGCCATCACGACCAATCCAAACAGGGCGGGACGGTTGCGCTTGATCCGGTCCCACACCGTGGCCGGGGGCCGGACGCGCGTCCGGCCTGGAGCGGCCGCCGTCACGATCACCGCGGCATTTTCAGCAGAATGTTGAATCGATCCCACAGAAATTGACTGTCCTATTTACACCTGCGCTGTGGTCGCTCCTCCCATTCTGGAGGGTGGTGGTCCCCGCGCAGGGCTTTGGCGGAAGGAAGTGTAAGAGAGCCATCTATGGACGCACGGACTCTCGTGGCTGCGGATCTGGCTGCGCTGATCCATCCTCTGCACCATCCCGCCGATCACCAGGCGCCGGTGGTTTTTGTCGAAGGGCACGGCGCGGTCTTGCGGGATGCCGATGGCCGCGAGTACCTCGACGGGCTGGCATCGCTGTGGAACGTGAATGTGGGCCACGGCCGGGCCGAGCTGGCCGACGCCGCCGCTGCGCAGATGAGGACGCTGGCGTACGCGTCGGCGTACACCGGATACACGAACGCGCCCGCCGTCCGTCTTGCGGAGCGGTTGCTGCGGGTAGCTTACGCAAACCTCTCCGGCGTGTATTTCACGACCGGCGGCGCGGAGTCGAACGAGACGGCGTTCAAGATCGCCCGCTATTTCTGGCGCCGGCAGGGCCGTCCGGGAAAGACGAAGATCATTTCCCGGATCCACGGCTATCACGGGCTGACCCTGGCGGCGATGAGCGCCACCGGTATGCCGTCCTTCCACGCGATGTTCCAGCCGGTTGTGCCTGGTTTCACGCATGTCGTGCCCTCCTACCCGTACCGGTATCCCGGGTCTGGGGCCGCTGCGCTGGAGGAGGCGATCACACGGGAAGGGCCGGACACCGTCGCTGCGTTCATCGCCGAGCCGGTCATCGGCGCGGGGGGCGTGATCCCGCCGGCGCCGGACTACTTCCCCGCGGTGCGGAAGATCTGCGACCGGTATGACGTGCTGTTCATTGCTGATGAGATCATCACGGGATTCGGCCGCACCGGTCGCTGGTTCGCGTTGGACCATTGGGGCGTGCAGCCCGACCTGGTCAGTTTTGCCAAGGGCGTGACCAGCGCTTACCTGCCGTTGGGCGGGGTGATGGTCTCCCGCCGGATTCACGAGACCATTGTGCAGGCCCCGGTCTCGGAGCGCTTCATGCACGCCGCGACATATTCCGGTCATCCCACGTGCTGTGCGGTCGGGGTCGCGAACCTCGATATTTTTGAGCGGGAAGGGCTGGTGGAACGTGCTGCTGCGATGGGCACCCGCCTGCTGCAAAAGGCGCAGTCGCTGCGCCAGCTCCCGGCCGTCGGCGATGTGCGGGGGTTGGGGTTGATGTGCGGCATTGAGCTGGTCGCCGACAAGACCACGAAAGCCCCGGCGCTGCAGGTGGGAGGGAAGGTCGTCGGCGAGGCCCGGCGGCGCGGGCTGATCACTCGCATCCGCACCGGCCAGGGCGGTGACCATCCCATCGGCGATACCATCTGTCTGGCGCCCCCGCTGGTCATCACCGAAACTCAGATTGACCGGATGATGGACATCCTCCGGGAGTCAATTTCTGCCGTCACATAAGTCGACCCAGTCTTCACTGTCCCCCCCAGTCCCAGTCTCCTGTCGGTGCGGATCACGAGGGCGGGAGACCGTGAAGACCGGGAAGACTGGGGAGACCGGGGAGACGGATGAGCGGCCGAGTTGTGATAGTGACGGGTGCAAGTTCGGGGATCGGCGAGGCCACGGCCAAGGCGTTCGGCGCGCGAGGCGATCGGGTGGTGCTGGTGGCGCGCCGGGAAGACCGCTTGCGGCAGCTAGCCGCCGTTTTGCCACAGAGCCTTCCCCTGCCCACAGACCTCGCGAACACGGACGAAGCATTTCGGATCGTCGAGGCCGTCGTGGCGCGCTACGGGCAGGTCGACGTGCTGGTGAACAACGCCGGGCTGGGCCGGTACAACTGGGTCGATGCGCTCCAGCCTGAGGATATCAAGGCCGAGGTGGCCCTGAATCTCGTCGCCCCGATCGTGTTGACCCGGGCTGTTGCCCCGGTCATGTTGCGCCGCGGCCGCGGCGTCGTCATCAACGTTTCCTCGATCGCTGGACTGATCGGCACGCCCACGACATCGGTGTACAACGCGACGAAGTTCGGCCTGCGCGGCCTCACGGAGGCGCTGCGGCGGGAGCTGCAGCCTCAAGGGATCGCCGTCTGTGGGATCTATCCCGCCACCGTGGAGGGGACGGAGTTCCGGCAGAATCGACGGGCGAATACCGGCTACCTGATGCCGAGGTGGCTCCGGCTCTCCACCGCGCAGGTCGCACAGGCCATTGTCAGGCTGGCGGATCGCCCCCGACCGTTCGTAGTCCTCCCCCGCATCTTCCGGGTGGCGATACTCCTCAACACGCTGGCGCCGGGACTGATCGATCGCCTGGCGGCGCGCATGGTACGTAGCAAACGCATGCAAATCTAACAGCAGTCGACGAGTCTATCAGGGTCTTCCAGGTCTCCCACAGCTCCCTGACGCAGTCGAAGCCATTGGCCGTGAGGTCTTGTAGATTGAGCAGACGTGGGTAGACGCAGTAGACCTGGAAGACGCGGACGACATTGTAGGCTTGGGAGACCTTAGGAGAGTTGTTGGTGGACCGGCGTGGGGGCGACCTCGTGCCAGGTGGCGGCGACCGCCTCCGCGATCTCCTTCACATCGGCGTCGCTATGTGCCGCCGTGACCGTCACCCGCAGCCGGCTGGTATTCGGCGGGACGGCCGGCGAAACGATCGGCGGCACGAACACCCCCCGGTCGAACAACCGGCGCGCCATGCGCAGAGCCGCGTCGTCTGCGCCGGTGATCACCGGCACGATCGGCGTGGGGTCGTCTCGCACCTGTAGTCCGCCCGCCTGGAGGCCCGCCCGCAGCGCTCGATAGTTGCGCCGCAGCCTCGCCACACGCTGCGGCTCGCGCTCCATCAGGTCGATGGCGGCCATGGACGCGGCGGCGCTGGCCGGCGGGAGGGCGGCGGAGAAGACGAACGCGCGGGAAACGTGTTTAAGCAACGCGGCAAGCTCGGGGATACCGGCGATAAACCCGCCGACCGAGGGGATGCTCTTGGACAGAGAACTCATCTTGATATCCACCATCCCGCGCAACCCGAAGTGGCTCTCGATGCCACGCCCGTTGTCTCCCAGCACGCCCAGCGAGTGGGATTCGTCAATCATCAACCAGGCGCCGCGGCGCCGGCAGATGTCGACCAGCGCCGGTAGGTCGATGACATCCCCATCCATGCTGAACACGGCATCCGCGACCACCAGCGTGCCCGCCCCGTCAGGGACCTCGGCCAGCGCGCGATCGACGGCGGCGGTGTTGTTGTGACTGACTCGAACCAGTTTGGCGCCGGAGAGCAGGCAGCCGTCGACGATGCTGGCGTGATTGAGCTTGTCGCAGACCACCACATCGCCGCGGCCGATGATCGTCGAGATCACCGCGACGTTGGCGACATAGCCGCTGCTGTAGGCCACCGCGGCTTCGGCGCCGACGAACGACGCGATGCGCGCTTCGAGCCGGTCGTGCAGATCGGTGTTGCCCGCCAGCAGACGCACGCCGTGGGTACCGGTGCCGTACTGCTGCGTCGCCGCCCGCGCGGCAGCTTCGATCTCCGGATGACCCAACAAGCCGAGATACGAGTATGACGATCCCAGCAGGACCGACCGGCCTGCGATGGTCACCCGCGAACCGCCGATGGCCTGTACCGGTTCCAGGTACAGGTAGAGATCGCGGTCCTGCACGCGACGGACACGTTCAGCAAATTCCCGCACCCGGCGGGTAATCGAGTTAGCCGCGAGATGATCCGATGTCATGGGACCTGCAAGCCGCTTCGCCGGAGCCAGGCAAGAAGCCTTCCCCGCCATAATCGGTCCTGCGGCGGTCTGATCTGGGCCGCCCCGCGGGCATAATGTGGACGAGACGGGGTCTCCCCGTCCGCTGTCCCCCGACTTCATTCTCTGCTACGTCGCGCTGGGGTAACTCGGAGGAAACTGCGCATCCGCTGCGCTGGCTCCTCCAGACTGAGAAGGCCGAGGTCGCGCGATTTTCCGCAAGCTGATCCAGGCACAACACGTTGCGTCTGCCACGGACCTCAACGGGACCATCGAAGGGCGGATTGGTCTCGTCACAGGCGATGGGAAGACCATTCCCTGCGCCAGCGCCCGCGTCTACCTGCTATTGCAGCCGATCGACTTCGACGCCATTAAGCAGAAGGCCATCAAGGATGGCGTCTTCAACCCCATGCTGGCCCACATGGTGGTCGAGTACGTGATCGCCAGCCCCGAGACGCAAACCAAGCTTGCCTACGCGAAGGCCAGGACCAACGCGAAAGGACAGTTCCTCTTCCCCAATCTGCCGGGCGACCGCTGGTATTACGTCACCGCGCAGGCGCTCACCGGGCAGGTGCTGGTCTCCTGGCAGATCGGTGTCTACGTGTACCCCAAGGAACGAGTGCAGGTTTTCCTCCACAACGCCAACGCCGCCTTGCCCCTCTACACCAAGGACTAATCTGGGCAGGAGATTGTTCGCTGCGGCGGGAAGGCCGCTTGCCGTGGTAGAGGTTCCCTTCAAAGATCCCTCCATGGTGGTGCGCAGCGCGGAGCCGTACAATGCCGGGCCCCCGCTCGACACACTGCGGATGTCGCTGCTGACGCCGGTCCAGCTATTTTTCGTACGGAACCATGGGACAGTTCCGGTGGTCGACACCGCGGCCTACCGCCTGACGGTGACGGGTCTTGTGGATCGTGACCTCCGGCTCTCGCTCCCGGCCCTGCAACGGGAGTTTGCGCCGTCGACCGTGGCCGCGACGATCCAGTGCGCCGGGAACCGCCGCCGGGAACTCAACGCTGTGCGGTCGATCGAAGGCGAGATCCCGTGGGATGCCGAGGCGGTTGGGACCGCGGCCTGGACGGGCGTGCCGCTCGGAGCCGTCCTGCGGGCCGTCGGCGTGCGGGCTCCGGGCCGGGACGTGCATCTACTGGGACTCGACACGGTAGCGACCGACACGCAGGGGTTCGGCGGCTCCATCCCGCTGGAGAAAGCGATGAGCCCCGAGGTCCTCCTCGCCTACGAGATGAATGGGTCGCCGCTTCTGCCGGTCCACGGATTTCCTCTGCGGGTCGTGGTGCCGGGATACATCGGGGCCCGGAGCGTGAAGTGGCTCCGGTCGATCTCCGTCGCGGCGGAGCCGTCTCACAACTACTTTCAGTCGCATGCCTACAAATGGTTTCCGCCCCACGTCCGGGCGCAGACTGTAGATTGGACCGCCGGGTTGACACTCACCGAACCACCAGT
>WNEY01007351.1_pt1 | contig 13054 bp, 7 predicted proteins | sample 5400531 | NCBI WGS metagenome assembly WNEY01 (sample SAMN13153338, study PRJNA577476) | soil metagenome | isolation source: 200 cm saprolite under Douglas fir tree site 1 | place: USA:California | collected 2015-04-18
GACGGGGTACTGATCGAAACCGACGTGCTCGTGGTCGGCGCCGGCGCCGGCGGGCTGATGGCGGCGCTGAGCGCCAAGCGCCATGGACCGTCCGGGACCCGGGTGACGCTGCTCGATTCGTGGATGGTCGGCCGCACCGGCCACACCGCGTTCTCGAATGCCTGGATGATCGTCGCGTTGCCCGACGACGACATCGACGGCATCACCCGCGAAATCGTGGCCGGCAACGACGGCATCGCCGACCAGCTCTTGGTGCGCTACGCGCTCGAGCAATCCTATGCGCGGCTCAAGGACTTCGAGGCCATCGGCATGAAGTTTCACCGCGCCGATGACGGCAGCTACGCGCGACGCCCGACCCGCGGGCTCGATCTCGCCCGCGTCATGTATCCAGAGGGCGGCGGGCTCGAATATTGCTGGCGCCTGCGGCTCGCGCTCGAAGCCGAAGGAGTGCAGCTGCTCGACCGCCTCTTCGTGACCGGCCTCCTGCGCGGCAACGATAACCGCATCGTCGGCGCCGCCGGCATTCACAGCCGCACCGGCGTCTTCCACGTCATCAAGGCGCGCGCCACCATCGTGTGCACCAACGCGCTGACCTTCCGCTCGGGCTTCGTGCGCGACATCACCGGCACCGGGACGCTGCTGGCCTATCGGGCGGGCGCCGCGCTGCGCAATGCCGAGTTCAGCTATGTGCGGCCGGGCACCCCCAAGTTCTATTTCGAGGGCATCACCTTCGCGATCCAGGAGGGCGCGCATTTCGTCAATGCCAAAGGCGAGCCGTTCATGCGCGAATACGAGCCGGACTGGGCCGACGAGGCCGACGTCCCGCGCATCGCGCGCGCCATGGTGCTGGAGAAGGACAAGGGCAACGATCCGCTCTACCTCGACATGTCGGCGATCCCCGAAGGCCTGCGGGAATACTTCATCCAGAGCAAAGTGAAATGGATGGACTATTTCTTCCGCAAGCTCGGATCGGAAGCGCGCACCGACATGTTCGGCAAGACCCCCTATTATGCGCTCAACCAGATGACCAAGATGGGAATCCGGACCGGCCCCGACTGCCGGGCCGATGTGCCGGGACTCTACGCGGCGGGGTTGGCGCAGGCCGGCTGCGCCAATCATTTCGCCGGCTTCCACATCGGACTATGCAACGGTAACGGCTGGGCGGCCGGACGCAGCGCGATCGAGGACCTCGACCGGCTGCCGGTGCCGACGCTCGATGCCGGCCAGATCCAGCTGCTGCACGACGACACGATGCGGCCGTTGAACGCGGCCGCCACGGCCGAGTCCGACCGGATACTGCGCGACCTGCAGGCGGTGATGTTCGCCTATGATGTCGGCATCCTCAAAAGCGCCGATCGGCTGCAGCACGCGTTGCAGAGCGTCGATGCGCTGGACCAGCAATTCCAGGAGCTGGCGGCGCCGCATACGCACGAGCTGGTGCGCCTCAAAGAGACCGAAGCGATGCTGCTGGCGGCGCGGTTCATTCTCGCAGCCTCGCTTGCCAGAACCGAATCGCGGCTCAGCCACTTCCGCGAAGATCACCCGCAGCGCGACGACGAGAGCTGGCTGGTGTGGATCGATATCGTGCCCGGCGCGGAGCGACCTGAACTGACGAAAACGCCGATCCCGACACCGCTGTGCCCTGTCCTGAGCCGTCCCGTGCGTCCGACGCGGCTCAACCAACGCCTCGCGGTCGCGGACAGTTAATGGCTTGTAGCCCGGATGAGGCGCAGCGAAATCCGGGGCCACCCGCATTCCGCTTCGCTCCATGCGGGCTACGACCTAGTCTCACCGCACATCGGCACGCCGCACAAAGCATTCAGGGAGGACAAATGATCCGGTATCCTTTGCTTCGATTGGGCTTGGCTGCGGCCATTGCCTTGCAATGTCTCGCCGTCGCGCGCGCGCAGGATTTCCCGAGCAAGCCGATCACCATCATGGTGGGTCTCGCGCCCGGCGGCATCACCGATGTGAGCGCGCGCCTCTATGCGGAAGCGGTTTCGCCCGGCCTCGGGCAACGGATCATCATCGAGAACCGCCAGGGCGCCGGCGGCGCGGTGGCGGCGGCGGCGGTGCAGAACGCGACGCCGGACGGCTATACGCTGTTGGTGTTCTCAGGCTCGCAGCATTCAGCGGTGCCGGCGGTGCAGTCGGCACCCTATGATCCGATCAAGGGCTTTGCGCCGGTCACCCTGCTGTTCGATCTCGCGGCTTTGGTGGCGGTGCCGGCGACCAGTCCGGCGAATACGGTGGCGGAGCTGCTCGATTATGGAAAGAAGAAGCCGGGCGGGCTTCTCTTCGGCTCGCCCGGTGTCGGCACCCCCTCGCATCTGCTCGCCGCCAAGATCAACGACCTGACCAAGACGCCGATGCAGTACGTGCATTATCGCGGCGGCGCCCCCATGATGGCCGATCTCGTCACCGAGCGCGTCGATTTCGCCTTGGCGTCCTATACGGTCGGCAAGGGCTTCTTCATCGAGAAGAAACTGAAGGCGCTGGCGGTCGACGCCGGCGCGCGCCTGAGCGTGATGCCGGAGGTCCCGACCTTGACCGAGGCGGGGCTCGGACAGGCCAAGGTCGCCAGCTGGTTCGCGCTGGCGGCCCCGGCCGGAACGCCGGCCGACATCGTGCAGAAACTGCGCGATGCGTTCATCAAGGCATCACGGGACCCGGAGCTCAAGCGCCGGTTGACCGAGAACGGCACGCTCATCCACACCAGCACGTCGGAGGAGATGGCGAAACTTCTGGCCGAGGAAGTGGAGAGCACCAATCAGCTGGTCAAAGCGCTGGGGCTGCGGCAGCAATAGCGCGGTCAGCCTTTCGGCCGCGCGCAGGCCGGCGGTTTTCGAATCCATGAGTCCTTCCGTGATCCGGGGCACGTGTTTCCGTGGGCTTCGAGCAACGTCCGGCTCAGCGGCCTTTCCAGACCGGGGGGCGTTTCTCCAGAAACGCGCGCGCCCCCTCCTTGCGATCCTCCGACGCATAGGGGTCGGGACCGACGTCGAGCCGCAGCCCGGCATGCAGCGGCAGGCCGTGCGCCTTGCGGTAGGTCAGCTTCATGCGCTGCAGCGACAGCGGCGCCGAGTTGACGATGTCGGCGGCGAGCTCGATGGCGACTTTCATCAGCTCGGCCTTTGGCGCTACGCGATTCACCAAGCCCCAGCGCGCCGCCTCCTCAACCGGAATATTGCGGCCGGTATAGAGCCACTCCATGGCGATCCCCATCGGGACCATCTGGGGCAGAACGACGGACGCGAAGTGGGCGCCCATGCCGCGCTTGGCTTCGGGCAAGCCGAAGAAGGCGGTATCGGCCACGACCCTGAGGTCGCAGGCCAAGGCCAGCTCGCAACCGCCGGCGATCGCCGGACCATTGACGATCGCGAGCAGGGGCTTGCGCGAATCGATGAGCACCTCGGTGAAGCTGCGCTCAGGTTGATGCAGCGGGCCGCGGTAGCGCCCGCCGCTCTCGTCGATCGAGCGCGCGTCTCTCAGGTCGACCCCGGCACAAAAGGCGGTGCCCGCGCCGGTGATGGCGATGAGCGAGACCGCCGGGTCGCCGTCGGCCTCGATGACGGCCGCGCGCAGCGCCGATGACAAAGCCGCCGACAGCGCGTTGCGGCGCTCCGGCCGGTTCAACGTGAGGAGGCGGATCTTGTCGGTGGTGGTGATCTTGAGAACATCCTCGGTCATGGTCGCTTCGCCTGTTGCGGGTCGTCACTCGGTTCTGCCCAGTGCCATTGAGCACTCTCCGGAAAAACGCACCGTTGCAAAGTTCGCCGCCAACGACAAGACTGGCCATATTATTCAATTGGAGCTTGCCGTGACCAGCTTGCCGAAACGGATTCACATCTTCGAGGAAGGCCCGCGCGAGGGCTTCCAGATCGAGAAGGGGCCGATCGCCACTGCCCGCAAGATCGAGCTCATCGATGCCCTGTCCGATACCGGCCTCGATCACATCCAGATCGTCTCGTTCGTCGATCCGAGGCGGGTGCCGGGCATGGCCGACGCCGAAGAGGTCGTGCGGGGCATCACGCCGAAGCCGGACGTGGTCTACACCGGGCTGTGGTTGAACGATCGGGGGTTCGAGCGCGCGGTCGCGACCAAGCGGCTCGACATTGCAGGCACCATCGTGCTGTGCGGGTCGGAGACGTTCCTCAAACGCAACCAGAACCGCAGCAATGCCGCACAGCTGGCGGCGCAGGAATTGCTGGTGCAACGCTACCAGGCGCTCGGCTGCAAGGTCGAGCGCGGCACGATCATGGCGGCCTTCGGCTGCAACTTCGAAGGCGATGTTCCCCCTGCGCGGATCGTCGACCTCACCGGTCAAATCCTCGACATGGCGGAGCGACACCGCGTCAGGCTCGACTATGTGACGCTCGCCGATACCATGGCCTGGGCCACGCCGGCATCGATCAAGCGCGTCGTCGGCGCCGTGCGGGAAAGATTTCCCGAGCTCGAGCTGGCGCTGCATCTCCATGATACGCGCGGCATGGGGATCGCCAACGCCTATGCGGGCATCGAGATGGGAATCACCCGCTTCGATGCCGCCGTCGCCGGGCTGGGCGGTTGTCCATTCGCGGCTCGGTGATGAAGGGCGGCAGCCTGCAGCCGCGACGCGCGCGGGCGGGCCCTCCGTAACGCACTCTAGACCGGAAGCTCTTGGAAGTCGGTGGAGAAGGAGTGCATCCGGCGCGCGCCGTCGTCGGTGATGACGATGGTCTCGGCGAAGACGCAGCCGGTTTCGCCGTTGCGCCATTTCGGATCGAACAGGTCGATATTCATCGCGAACACCATGCCCGCGCGGAACTCGTCGCCGATCGCCTTGAGCGCGCCCTCGTCGGCGCGCAAGGCGTGATGGCGATAGCGGGGATATTCCAACGAGGCGAGGCCGTGGCCATGGATGCCGGCCTCGCAGATGCCGAAGCCGCTGCCTTCGATCGTGTCGCGGACGGCATCCATGGCTTCGGAGATCTTGGCCCCGGGGCGGAACAGGTCGAGCCCGCGCCGATAGGCGGCGAGGCAGGCGTCGTAGATGTCGAGATAGCGCGGCTCCGGCTTGCCGAGACAGAAGGTCCGCTCGACATGCGTGAAGTAGCCGCCGAATTTCGGATGCATCTCGCAGATGATCATATCGCCCTTTTCCAGGGGACGCGTGGTCGGCACGCGGAATGGATGCGGATAGGGATGCTTGTCGGCCGCCCACAGGAAAAGCGTCGGCTCCTCGCCGCCGTTGGCCATCATGGCTTCCATCATCCGCGCATAGACCACGCATTCCTTGACGCCAGGACGGGCGGTGTCGCGGCAGGCCTGCAGCATGAGGTCACCGAGGGCCGCGGCCTTGTCGAGGATCGCGATCTCCTCGGCGCTCTTCACGGTGCGGATCTTCTCCAGCATGTCCTCGAGATTGACGATCGTCACGCCCGACAAGCGCTCCTGCAGCCTCATATACATGCTGTGCGGCACCCAGCCATCCGGATCGAGCGGGCCGGCAAGCCCGTCGATGCCGACCTTGGCGCCGGTGAGCTTCAACTCGGTGAGCCGGTCGGCGACGCTGTCGGCAAAGGTGCCGCGCTTTGGCCGAACGTCTGCCACCCAGTTCTGGGCGCCGCGCCAATAGTCGGTGAAGACCGGCGAATAGATGAAGGAGGTCGGTTCGCCGGAGGCCGGAAAGACCAGCACGTTGAATTCGGCATTGCCGCCGATCGGGCAAAGGTAGCGCGCGTTGGCGATATTGAAATCCCACATCGCCGGCCAGCCGCACAAGACCAGGCAATCGAGGCCCCTCGCCGCCATCTCCCGCCGCACCGCCGCCCAGCGCCGGTCGCGCTCCTGCAACGACGGCGTCGGATATTCCACCAGCTTGCGCATGGCATGTCCTCTGTTGGGTCGCGCTAGGCGCCCAGTTGTTTCAGGGCCTCGAGATAGTCCGCGATTCCGCGCTCGAGATCGTATGCGGGCTGGTAGCCGAGCTCCTCGCGCGCCCGGCTAATGTCGTAGATGCCGGTCGCAGGATAAGCAAAGCCGTAGAAGTTCAAGCCGGGCCCGATGTCCATCACCGCGTTGGGAATGTGGCGCCTGATCACCTTCTCGAAGTCCCGCAGCGTGACGCCGACGCCGGTGCCGATGTTGTAGACGCGGCTTTTCACCTTTTCGGTGACCGTGGCGAGAAAGATGCCGTTGGCGGAGTCCTTGTTGTAGATGAAGTCGTCCTTGTCGTCGCCGCCCTGTTCGAGCTTGAACGCCAGGCCATGGGCCGGGTTTTCGACGATGCGGCTCATCACCGCCATGGGGCCGTGCCGCGCCGTCTTGCCGGGACCGTAGGTGCTGGCGAACCGCAGCGAGACCGTCTCCACCCCCATGTTGTCGTGGTAGTAGGTGCAGATGTTCTCGCCCATGAATTTCGCAGAGTCATAGATCCGCTTCGGATTCTTCGGCACGTCCTCGGGAATCGGCTTGTAGGTCGCATGGCCGTATTCGCCGAGGATCGGTCCATACACGCCCTTGGCGCTGGTGAACACCACGCGCTTGACGTCGAGCGCGCGCGCCGCCTCCAGCACGTTCACGAGGCCCATCACGTTGACCTGGATGCTGAGCGCCGGATTGGCTGCCGAAACCGCGCCGACGAAGGCCGCGGAATGCACGACGTGGGTGACCTTGTGCTTCTTGATCGCCTGGAGGATGCGCGGCATGTCGAGAACGTCGCCCAATTCGATATCGACCTTGTCGACGATGTCGGCGATCAGGCTTTCGTCCCGATGGCGTGCGAAGATGACGGGGCGGTAACCCTCCTTGACGAATTTGCGGCTCGTCTCGGCGCCGATGACGCCCATTCCGCCGGTGATGAGTACTTTCACGCTCCCCTCCCAATCGTCCAATTGATCCTGTGCGCGGCGATCGAAGTACTCCCCCACGCAATTGGTCTCATTCTAACGAATGGGTCGCCTTTTATTAACCAGATCAGGAGCGTGGCGCCGAATTTAAGGTCATCCAAACCGCCGGCGACTACGCTGCACACCGGTATTAATCAAGAAAATGTGCGGCGATGAATTTGCACATCTTCAGGTTGCCGAAGCTGATAGCCGAGCGGCGAAGCACCGCCATTCTGGGCATGACGATCATCGTCATGCTGTGGGCGGGCATTACCATGAAGTATTTCGAGAGCGTCGACAACGATCGCCGGGAAGCCGTGCGAACGAGCCAGAATTTCGCGATGCTGTTCGAGGAGAACGTGCTTCGCTCGATCGGCGAGATCGATAAGGCCCTTCTATACCTGCGGCGCACCGTCGAGACCCGCAAGGAGTCGGCCGACTACCATAGTTTTCTGCAATCGAGCGACGTGCTGAGCGAGATCATCGTCCAAGCCGCGATCGTCGACGACAAGGGCATCATCCGCTGGTCCAACGCCCGTTCGGAGTCGAGCCCGGCCATCAGCGTCGCCGACCGAGAGCACATCAAGGTTCAACTCAAGAGCACCGAGGACCACCTCTATGTCAGCAAGCCGGTCGTCGGCCGCGCCAGCGGCCAGTGGTCGGTGCAGTTCACGCGGCGCTTCTTGAACAGTGACGGCAGCATCGGCGGCGTCGTGGTCGCTTCGCTCAATCCCGTGCACTTTGCGGTATTTTACGACAAGATCGATCTGGGATCGTCCGGCTCGATCTCCATGATCGGCAGCGACGGCGTGGTCCGTGCCAGCGGTGGCAACGACCTCGATCGCTACAAGCTGGGTCAGGATCTGACCGGCACGAAGCTCGCGCGGCACATGCAGGCCGAGGGCGAAGCTACTTTCGAGGACGACGAAGGCACCGGCGGCGAAGGTCGATTGGTGACCATCCGCAAGGTCCGGGGCCATCCGCTGTGGGTGAGCGTCAGCGTCAACAACAGCGACATATTCAAGCGCTCCTGGGCCAATCTGCAGGTCCATGTGATCGCCGGAGTAGTGCTGACTCTGTTGATCCTGGCGGCCATGGAGCAAATCCTGCGGTCCGAGGCGGAGGCCCACGTGGCTCGGCTGGCGTCGGAAGATCCGTTGACCGGCCTTCCGAACCGGCGCGTGTTCCGCTCGACGCTCGATCAGCTGAGCCGACGCCCGGCGGCGGACGACGCCCGGCGAACGGAATTCGCCGTCCTATTTCTCGATCTCGATCGTTTCAAGGTCGTCAACGACACGCTCGGCCATCACGTCGGCGACCTGCTCCTGCAGGATGCCGCAAAGCGACTGAAGCAGTCACTCCAGCCAGCCGAGGTGCTGGCGCGGCTCGGCGGCGACGAATTCGCGGTCGTGGTGCCTTCGGTCGAATCGCGCGTTGCGCTCGAGGACTTGGCCAATCGCCTCACCGAGGCGATCAGTCAACCTTATGAGATCGACGGTCATCGAATCCGCTCCAGCGTCAGCATCGGTATCGCCGTCGGTCCGCTCGACGGCGATAATGCCGATGATCTCCTGATGGCGGCCGACCTGGCGCTTTATGCCGTCAAGGCGAGCGCTCGAGGCTGCTATCGGTTCTACCAGCGGCGCATGAACGAGGAGATCAATGACCGGCGGCAAGTCGAAATGGATCTCCGCGAGACGATCGAACGGAACGAGCTCGAGCTGCACTATCAACCGATCATCGATTTGCAGCGCGACGTGGTCACCGGCTTCGAGGCGTTGGCGAGGTGGCGCCACCCGGTCAAGGGGATGGTGCCGCCGGCAACATTCATCCCGATAGCGGAAGACAGCGGGCTCATCCTGCCGCTCGGCAAATGGGCGCTCACGGAGGCCTGTCGCAGGGCGGCGCAATGGCCCAATGATCTCAAGGTCGCCGTCAACCTGTCTCCGGTGCAGTTTTCGACACCCAACCTCTACAGCGCGCTCGAAGCGATACTCGCCGAAACCGGGCTGGCGCCGCATCGGCTCGAGCTCGAAATCACCGAGCGCATCTTCATGGAGAACAGCGAGAAAACGCTGTCGACCCTGCATCAGCTCAAGCAGCTCGGCGTTCGCATCGCCATGGACGATTTCGGCACCGGCTACTCGTCGCTGAGCTACCTGCGGAGCTTCCCTTTCGACAAGATCAAGGTGGATCGCAGCTTCGTCTCCGACCTCGACGGCGGAACCGAGCACGTCGTCATCGTGCAAGCCGTGGTCAGTATCGCCCGCGCGCTCGGGATGACCACGACGGCAGAAGGCGTGGAAACCGTCGGCCAACAGGAATTTCTCGCGGCTCTCGGCTGCGACGAAGCGCAGGGCTACCTATTCAGTCCCGCCGTTCCGATCGAGAAAGTCGCCGACATCATCGCCGAATGGACGGCCAAGAAAACATTAGCGGCCTGAGTGCCAGGAGTAGGAAACCAGACATCAGTAATCAAAAGTCGGCGCTTACCGTCTAAGTCTGATTACTGATTACTGATTACTGACCTCTGATCACCAAGCCGACCGACGCCGCGCGCTTATCCTGCTCGGAGCGCTTTCCGCCACGGGGGGCGCGGGCTGCGCTTGCGGTCGACGCTGGGCCTCGTACCAGAGCAGGAACAATCCCGACGCGACGACGACGCCGGAACCGACCAGCAGGGCGATCGTCGGCACGTGCTGTCCGCTGCCTGGCACCTGGATCGAGCCCGGCGTGATGCCGTCGGAGGTGAAATCAAGGCTGCGGGAGTGAACGAGCCTGCGGCCGTTGGGGACCGGCCCGCAGCACGTTCACCAGGCCCATCACGTTGATCTGGATGCTGAGCGCCGGATTGGCCGCCGAAACGACGCCGACGAAGGCCGCGGAATGCACGACGTGGGTGACCTTGTGCCTCTTGATGGCCTGGAGGATGCGCGGCATGTCGAGAATGTCGCCAAGCTCGATATCGACCTTGTCGACGATGTCGCCGATCAGGCTTTCGTCCCGATGACGCGCGAAGATGACGGGGCGGTACCCCTCCTTAGCGAATTTGCGGCTTGTCTCGGCGCCGATGACGCCCATTCCGCCGGTGATGAGTACTTTCACGCTGTTTCCCCCCTCATTGTCGACCGTCGCGCGGCCGAGCCCATGCGCGCGTCCTCGGTACGATCGTGGCGGACCGATCCGCCCGACGGGGCAGGATAGATCGCATTCTAACTGATAGTGTCGTTGTTTATTTACCAGAACAGGAAGCTTGCTGCCGAATTTAAGCTGATTCAAACCCGCGGATAGATAGGCTGCGCATGGGAAATCAATAATGAAACTATGCGGCGATGAAACTGCGCATCCTTGGGTTGCTGTCAAAGCTCATAGCCCGGCGGGGCACCGCAGTGAAGATCGGATCCGCCGACTGGCTGGACCGTTGGCTAGACCGTTCAGTCTCCGACCAAATGTTCTACTTCGAACTGGTTCGCGCTCTTTACAGCACGCCCAAATCAATATTCAGCGCGACAATCGCAGCCCTGACGATTATCGCAATGTCCGGCGCGCTGAGCGGCGACGCTTTCTATGCAAGCTTCTTCCTGGGTTTTTTCGTCGTCGGCGTTTGGCGCACTGGAATAATTTTCCTTTATCACCGGACCAAGCACGATACGACGGACACTCGCTCTATCAAGCACTGGGAGCTCGGCGCCCTCCTCGGAGCATGGACCTTTGCGGCCCTTGTCGGCTTGACGGGCGCATATACTTTGACGGCTCATCCCGGGACCAATGTCGAAATCCTCATAAGCTGCTGCGTTATGGGCTACATTGCCGGAATTTCATCCCGCAATGCGAGCCGACCGCTGGTAACGATCGGGCAAATCAGCTTCACCTGTGTTCCCTTCACCCTCGCCCTGATCTTGCGTGCGGACATCGTGCATGTCGCGTTGGCCATATTCATTGCCGTCCTTTATATCAGCACGATTGTCATCTGCCGAACGGTGTTCGATAACATTGTATCGCGTCATGACGCATTCAGAAACATCGAGATCCTTGCTCAACGAGACGCATTGACAAAGCTGTGGAATCGCGCAGCCTTTCTGCATTTACTCGAGCAACATCTTGCGACCATTGCCGAGACTCGTAATTCTATCGCGTTGATCGCAATCGATCTCGATCGGTTCAAAGACATAAACGACACGCTCGGCCACCCAGCAGGAGACGCCGTCCTCAAGGAAGTAGCAGATCGCATAAGGTCCGCTGTGCGCCTGGGGGACGAAATTTCCAGAATTGGCGGCGATGAATTCTTGATCATGCTGGCCAATGCCGATCCTTCGCAAGTGGAGGTTACGGCTCGACGTATTCTCGCCGAATTCTCCAATCCGTTCACGATCAAGATGGCCCATAACGTCTGTCGCGCGAGCATCGGCTACGCGATTGTACCAAAGGATGGCTCAACGCTCGACACATTGCTGCGCAATGCCGATCTTGCACTCTACGAGGCGAAGAAGCGAGGGCGCGCCCAAATTGTTCCCTATGCTCCCGCCCTGTCGCACCTTTACGACAGTCGCGTCGCGCTCGAACATGACCTGCAATTTGCTCTGCCCAACGGCGAGCTTGAAATTGAATACCAACCGATCGTTGATCCCAGATCAGGGCGAGCAATTTGTTGCGAAGCGTTGCTACGCTGGAACCATCCCGAGCTCGGACGGATCGCTCCCTCGGAGTTCATACCGATCGCCGAAGCGACCGGGCTTATTGTTCCCATTGGGACTTGGGTTCTCACCAGTGCTTGTGCTGAGGCCACCCGCTGGAGCGTCGACATCAAGGTTGCGGTCAATTTATCGCCCGTTCAATTCAGGCGAGGTCGTGAGATCGTCGACATTGTCATGAGCGCGCTAGCTGAAACAGGCTTGGCAGCTTCTCGCTTGGACCTCGAGATCACCGAAACGGTTCTCATCGACGACAGCGTTGCGACGCTTGCCATCCTCGAGGAGCTGCGCAGCAAAGATGTTGGCGTGTCGCTGGACGATTTCGGAACAGGGTTCGCTTCACTTGCTTACCTGAACGACTTTCCGTTCTCGAAAATCAAAATTGATCGGAAGTTCTCTCAAAATATCGACCGGTCGCCCCGCACGTCGGCTATCATCAAAGGCATTGCACAAACCACGCGCGACCTCAGAATTGAACTTGTTGCCGAAGGTGTAGAAACTGAGATCCAGCTCGAGCACATGCGCAACTTCGGCGTCAATGCGATACAGGGCTATCTGTTCAGCAAACCGCTACCTGTGGCGCAGCTCCGCCGCGTGATCAGCCAGCCTATTTTCCCGATCCTCACCCAGCCCATGCGCGTCGCCGACACGTTCGAGAGAGGCAGGCAGCGAAGAGCTGTTTCGTGAGTTTGGGTGACAGTCGATCTCAGGACCCGATCGGCGACCGCGCATCGATGACTTGGAGGCGCCGTCATCGGCAGGACGACCGGCACAACTCCATTGTCGTCGCGGGACGACATTGCCACTGCTGTTAGTTCGTGGAGAGCATCCGGTCCAGAACCGCCATGCGCATGAATTTCGACAGCCGGACCTGCTCGAAATACATCGCATTTGGCAGGTCGTCGCACGATGGGTGTATCTCGTCCTGCCGCGGCAGCGGATGGTAGAGCAACGTTTTTGAATGGGTCCGTTCAATCTTGTCCGGAGTTATGTCGCGGCTCTCCGGCGTTGCATGTGGTGAGACGTAATCTGAAGCGGCAGGTTCACCAATATCGGACATATCATAGGGGGCCATCATGATCGCGTCGCAATCGGTCAGTGCATATCTGATGTCCGGAATAATTCGGTACCGAATTTGATTTTCAGTGATTGCGAGCAAAATATCGGTCGGCACCTCATAATGCGGTGGGGGACAGAACACGATTTCCTTCGGCGCTTCGAACCGCAACAGCTGGATCAGCGACCGGACAGTGCGCCCTCTCGGATCACCGCCGAATGCGATGCTTCTGCCACTGATTGTGCCAAGGCCACGTCTCAGCGCGAAGATATCGATAAGAGCCTGGGTCGGATGCTCGTTCCAGCCGTCTCCGGCATTGATCACGGGCTTTTGTGATTTCGCGGCCATTCGATTTGCCGCACCGTTTTCATGATGACGAACAACGATGGCATCGCACAAGCGTGAGACGACCGCGGCGCAATCTTCAAGCGACTCTC
>WNEY01002717.1_pt1 | contig 13052 bp, 8 predicted proteins | sample 5400531 | NCBI WGS metagenome assembly WNEY01 (sample SAMN13153338, study PRJNA577476) | soil metagenome | isolation source: 200 cm saprolite under Douglas fir tree site 1 | place: USA:California | collected 2015-04-18
GTAAACAACTGATAACAAACAGCACGACTGGAAACCCCCGTTTCCGGAGACCAGCGCCAGAATGCTATGTTGATGATTCTTCTTGCTTGGTCCTGCACAATACATCACGGTATTGCATGATATTCGGCGCTTAATGGACCCAAATCGGACCCAAGTTTTTCGATCTGTGTCGCGCCGAAAGGAAATCCTTTCGGCCCAGACGTAGTGCGCGGGTGAAGTTTTCAGGAAAGTGACGCACTACCGGATGCTGTAAAAACGACCGGGGCGGGTTCAGACTTCTCGGTGGGCCTCTCGTCTTTCGGCTCTTCGCTTACGGCGCCGCCGAGCGCGTCCTTGCACCCGCGCATGCCTTCGCCCAGACGCCCGGCCGAGTTCCAGCAGCTGCGCCGCCGCATCGGTTTACCCGATTGCTTCAATTCCGGCACGCCGATTCAGCCCCAAGCTTGCTCGGTGTTGATACGCCGCCCATGCTCCCGCTGATATCGGTCAGTCGCCGTGCCGGATCACCAACGGACCGGCTACTTGTAGCCGTACGGATTCGCCAATTCTAATGAATGTGCCATGCGTTGCGAAGGCGCTTGGCAAGATCTTTGGGAGCTTGCTGTGGACCAAGCAAGTCGGTGGCCGCCGCCAGTAACACTGAATCGGCGGTATTCCGCTTACTCGAGCGCGCTTCGGGGAAGGCGCAATCACTCCGCCTTTGTCAAAGTGCTGGTCGTTAACAGAACCCGAGTGTGGTGATGTCTCGTATGCTCGCCGAACAGCGCGCCTCTGGCAACGACTCGCTTCCCGATCAGCTCTTTCTTTGTCTCATAGATCGTCGGGTCGAGGATAACCAGCTGGACTCTGCGAATATCTTTTCGGGCCGGATTTAAGTCTGGATTCGTTTTGCCCTCATGAACGCAGACTGGCCGCGAAAGGTCAATCAACCAATACACTTCCGGGCTGTCTCCTCGGTGAACACTCTCATAGTTCGGCGGCCCAGGGAACGTCCTGCGGATGAGGATCCCAGTCAGTTCTACGACAGAAGGTTCGTAAGAGAGGCAGGCCGCCTTCGAGGACTTCTGTGCGAGCACTGGGGGCGTGCGTGTCGTTGGCTCTTTGTCCTGCTCCAGCTCCACACAAACCATATGCTTTCCATCCTCTAGACAATCTATGTTCTTCGCAGACTTGAACCACTCCTCCATCGACATCTTCTGATTATGGGCGTTACCGTTTCGAACAGGCTCAAGCTCCATATTCAAAGTCATCAGAGCTCCCGATGAGATGCGCGTCACTTTGCCGTGTTCAGCGCTCTCACTCCACTCATGAAATCCATCGGCGACTACTGTGTGTGGGAGCACAACGGCGAGGTGAACGCCTAGCGGCCAAAGGGCAAGCCCTATTCCCTTCATTGGTTGACGGTCCTGGCCGATAACAACTCCGTGAATCAGTCCCTTGCACTGCGCGTCTTGAATAAACAAACTGGTTTGGCATTGCTCGTTTTGATCTATGCTCGGGCGAGCGGTTCTTAGATTGCCATGCCAGGAAGGCAACAGAGACAACGTCGCAGCAACGGACACCAGGAAGCGCATTTGGCACCAGGGAAAATTCCCATTCATCATGATCTCAGTAATTCTACAGTGAGCAACATTGTTTCAAAAGGATGTCGTTCTGACCCAGCGAAACGTCGGCCACGGCGGTCCAAGGAATCAGCGATTTACGAAGGTAATCGCAGCGACCCTTTCGGTTCTCCAAGGATTCCAAAAACCCTCACAGAATCGCCTCCCCAAGTTCTTGATTTTTCGATGAGGGAAAGACGGTTTGGCGGCCTCGTTCGCGGAAGGGCTCAGCTTTAACGCTGCCGCCCGTTGGGATATAGAAGCAAGGCATGCCTTGCCCTTGCACCTCTGGGTGCGCTCCCAGTTCGCTACAAGTCGTCTCATGAATGCCGCACTGAAGCGCGGCGCCACACGTGCTAGAATTCGAGCGTCGGGGCGTAGCGCAGCCTGCTAGCGCGCCTGCCTTGGGCGCACCCCCGCCGCTTCCAAGAGCTCCATCCTGTCAGTCCTGCTTTCATTGTTTTCAACAATTTGGATTCACGAAGAAGTCTGCCGAAGATTTCTTCACGAAACTCTGCCTGGCTGGAGTGAAACGCTTGCTGGATGTGCGCCTGAACAATGTTTCACAACTCGCAGACTTCTCCAAGCGAGACGACCTTCGTTATTTCCTTAAGGCCATCTCTCTTGGGGCGATCTTTTCCACGCGCCGCTCGGACATTAGGCTGCGAAATTGGCTTTCGTATTTTGGCCAGCCCCGCGCATTGTTCTTGTATTCATCGAGCGTCGACTGCGTCGGCGCAGTTCCGGTAGGTGCGCGTACTCGATCCTGTAGAATCTGCTCGATGGTGCGTGCCTGCTCTGCAGCAAAGATAAGCCGGACCATGCCATCGACGGCGCGTAGTCGAACATCTGCGTTACAAGTGGGGCAGTTTCGAGGTCACACACCTGTGAAAATTAGAGCTTGGGAGTAAGTGTCAGAGGAAGCATACGGTTGACAGGTTGAGTCCGCAGCCAGCGTGGCTTCGCCACTTCACCAGCAAATTCTCAGGCGGCGGAACCCTTGATTTCGCCAATTATCCCCATCCAGCCGTTTGTAAAACCAGCTTTCGTTCCAGACGGATTATTTCCTGTTCGCCCGTCATTCGGGCGCAATCTCTACAAAGCGTTAATGATGGGTAGAGAAAAGATCTCTTCCAGTCATGGCAGCGCGAAGTATAGCGGCTGTCCCACAAACAGACATGCCCACCATGGCAACTCCTGACTGGCAAGCTTGGCATAGCAATCGATTACATCCGCAATTAAGCAAAATACGCGTCCCGCACCTCTTGGCGATCGGCGAGCTCAGATGAGCTACCTGCCGCGACCACACGACCCTTGGAAAGCACATATCCATAGTGTGAAATCGCGAGCGTCTGGTGCACGTTCTGTTCAACCAGAAATACTGTGATTCCACGCTCGTTGATCTGGCGAATGATATTGAAGTTCTCCTTGACCATGAGCGGTGAAAGACCAAGCGAAGGCTCGTCGATCAAGAGCAGCTTCGGCGCCCGCATCAGCCCGCGCCCGATCGACACCATCGCCTGCTCGCCGCCTGACATCGTGCCCGCGAGCTGAACACGCCGCTCGGCCAAGCGAGGGAACAGGCGATAGATCTCCGCCAGGCGCTTGTTCGTGATGACATCGGAGGGCTCCTGGTACGCACCGAGACGTAAGTTGTCCTCGACCGTGAGCTTGGGAAAGACCTTGCGACCCTCCGGTATGCAGGCGATGCCTGCGGCGATGACCGCGTGGGTCGGCAAAGCAGTGATGTCGACGCCGTCGAACACAATCCGGCCGGTGCGCGGCGGCGTCAAACCGAGGATCGAGCGGATCAGGGTGGTTTTGCCGGAGCCATTTGAGCCGAGGAGGCACGTGATGTGCCCCGGCTCGACCGTGAGCGATACGCCTTCCAGCACGTCGGCCTTGTCATAGGCGGTGGTGACGTCGGCGATGTCCAGGCGTCCGGTCATCAGGCGACCCCGAGATAGGCTTCTTGCACCTGCCGGTCGGCGGCGATCTGCCGGTACGGCCCTTCCGCGATCTTGAAGCCGAAGTTGAGGACCACGCAGCGGTCGGTAATGCGCTCAATCACGCCCATCTCATGCTCGACGATGATGATGGTGAGATTCCGATTGAGCGAACGGACCTGCAGGATGTCGTCCATCAGTGCAGTGGTTTCCTCATGGGTCATGCCGGCGGACGGCTCGTCGAGCAGCAGCAGCTTGGGTTGACTGATGAGCGCACGGCAGATTTCGATGCGGCGGCGGTCGATCATCGCCATGCGAGCGACTGGCTCGAACATCCGCTCGGCAAGCCGCGGCTCGAACACCTCGACCAGCGCTCGGGTCGCCCGATAGTTTGCCTCGAACTCGCGCTTGAAGTCGCCGCGCCGCATTAGGTTGAACCAAAGCCCCTGATTCAGACGCTTGTGGTTGCCAATCATGATGTTGTCGAACAGCGACAGCGACAACGCGAGCCGCGAGTGCTGGAACGTGCGCGATATGCCGGCATGGTAGATAGCGCGCGGCGACGCGCGCGTGATGTCGGTTCCATCGAAGGTAAGAGTGCCCGCCTCGGCGCGGTAAATTCCGGTGGCGACGTTGAAGAAAGTCGTCTTGCCCGAACCGTTAGGTCCGATCAGGCCGAGGATTTCGTTCGGTGGGATAGCGAGATCGAGATGGTCGAGCGCGACCACGCCGCCGAAGTTCCGGGTGAGCCCGCGCGCTTCCAGCAAGGGTGTCATGGCCGCCATCCGGGGAAATAGCTGCGCGCTGGGCGCGGCAGCAAACCTTCCGGTCGAAACAACAGAACGGCGATGACCATCACGGCATAGAGCAGGAAACGGTACTCCTGGATGGTCTGCAGCTTTTCCGGAACCACGACCACAATGACTGTGGCGACCACCGAGCCCCAGGGATTACCGATGCCGCCGAGGAGGAGGATCGACACCAGGATGAGTGAATCGGCGAAGGTATAGTTGTTGGGCGCGACGAATCCCCCGACCATCCCGAATAGCGCGCCAGCGATGCCGATGAGGAAGTTGCCGAGCGTGAAGGCCGTAATCTTCCACCGCGCCACGTCGAGCCCAAAGCAACTCGCGGCAGTTTCGTCGAGCCGCAGTGCATCGAGATTGAGCCCAATCCAAGATCGTTCCAGCCGGCGAACCAGAATGAAGGCACCGGAGAGAAGCGCCAGGCTGAGTACGAAGTAACTCAAGTAAAACGACAGCTCGATTTTACCGATCTCGATATTGTCGTTGAACGACCACCCGCGAATCCTCATCCCCTTGACCTGTAGCCCCTGCGGGCCACCGAGCACGTCATTGACCTCGAGGAAGGTCTTTAGCAGCAGAGCGAAGGCGATGGTGACCAAGGCAGCATAGTGGCCGCGCGTGCGCAGGACAGGCAAAAGCAGGAGCGATCCGATCAGGGCTGCAATGAGCCCGCCGACCAGCAGCACCAGCAGAGGCGGCATGGTGGTGTGGGCGTTGAGCACCGCCGACGTATAGGCGCCAAGGCCGAAGAACGACGCGCCGGCAAAATTGAGCACGCCGGCATAGCCGAATTGGATGTTGAGCCCCAGCGTCGCGACCGTATAGAGCAGGACGGTGACGATCAGCAGCAGCACAAAGTGATTGTCATGGAAGAACGCAGCCATCGCGAAGGCGGCGAAGATCGCCAGCGCGCTGAGGGCATCCTCGCGGTCGGCGAAGCTCCGGCTCACCGAGGTGAGCCATCCCATCCAATAGGCCCCGAGCACGGCGATGACGGCGAGGCCCAACAGGCCGATGATGAGAAGTTGCTTTTCGACGGCCAGCAAGGCACTTAGATAACTGGTGGCTAGCGCCAGGGCGATGACACCCGGCAGCAAAGGAGCCCGTGATTTCTGCCCCGCTTCACGCACGCACTCAGACCCGCTCGCTGATCTTTTCCTGGATGAGCCCGGTTGGGCGCCACGCCATGAAGATGATGATGACGGCAAAGGCAAAAACGTCCTTGTAGGCGCTGCCGAAAGGCAGAGCGACAGTCCCGATGGTCTGCAGGGCCGCGAACAGGAAGCTCCCGAGGACTGCGCCATATATGCTGCCGAGCCCGCCGATGATGGCTGCGGCAAAACCGATGACCCCGAGATAAAGACCCATGCCAAAATTTATCTCGTTGTAGTACAACCCGTTCATGATGCCGGCGAAGGCCGCAAGCCCCGAGCCGATCGCGAACGCGATGAGCACGATGCTGATGAAATTGACGCCCATGATGCGCGCAGTTTCTTCATCCTGCGCCACGGCGCGGATGGCAAGGCCGAGTTTGGTCCGGTTGAGCAGAAGCTCCACCCCGACAATGATCGCGGCGCCAGCGGTAAGCATGATTGCGTTGTCGAGCCGCAGGTTGAAGTTTCCGAAGTTGATCGAGTTAGTCGGCAACAGCCCGGGAAACGGCTTCGGATTGGCGCCTTGCGGGTAAAAAAGCCGCACCGATTCCCGCAGAACCGTGCCCAGCATCAGTGTGATCAGCAGGGTATTGAGCGCCGGCGCCGTGCGCAGCGGCAGCACGAGATAGCGGGCGATCAGCATGCCGAGCGCCGCCACGGCGAAGATCGCAACGATGACCATGGCGAGCAGCAAGATCGAACCGGAACCCACGCCCGCCGCACGCACTCCCAAGAAGGTCATCAGCGCGGTGAAGGCACCGACGGTGAGGACGTCGCCGTGGGAAAACTGGATGACGTCGAGCACGCCGAAAAACAGGGTGAAGCCAACCGCAACCAATGCGTACATCATGCCGACCATCAGCCCGTTCATGATGTATTGCGCAAGCAGTCCTAAATCCATGACCCAGATCCCTACGCGTGACCGGCGGGAGAACCAAGGCGCGACTACGCCGCCCGGTCCGTAGCGATGCTATTTCTGTCGGGGCAGCTTGCGCTTGCCGGAGGCGTATTCGCTGTCCTCCCACACTACGAATTTGCCGTCTTGGACCACATACTTCGTAATGACCGAAACGGTATTCTGACCGTGATCGTCAAAGGTGATCGTACCGATGATGGAGTCGCGGTTCTTCACCTTGGCCAAATCGTCGATGACCTTCCTGCGATCCGGCCCGACCTTCTCGATCGAGTCGAGGATCAGGTCCATCGCGGCATACGCGAAAGCGCCGTAGGCCTCCGGGGGATTATCGTATTTCTGGGCAGTGTATTTTTCCATGAAGAACTTGCCGCCCGGCAGCTTCTCGGTCGGCGCGCCTTCGCGGAATGCGAGCGTGCCCTCCGCCAGGGGTCCGAGGCCCTGGATATAGGCATCGGATACGATGCCCGACGTGCCGTCGAACACCGCTTTGATCCCAAGCTTATCCATCTGCGCGCGGATGCGAACGCCGATCGGTGTGAGGCCGCCGAAGTAGATCACCTCCGGATTGAGCGCCTTGATCTGAGTAAGCTCGGCCGTGAAGTCCTGCTGGTCGGCGCCGACGCCGAACGTGCCGACGATCTTGCCGCCCAGTTTGGCGAGCGCCGCGCTGAAATACTCGTTGTGGCCCTTGCCATAGTCGGTGGTGTCGTGGATCACGGCGAAGGTCTTGTATCCGAGCTTTTTAACCAACTCCGCGTTGGCTTCGTTCTGGTTGATCATCGTGCCGTTGACGCGATGCACCTCGGGATATTTGTTGCGGTAGGTGATGTCGGGCAGCACCGCACCCCAGACCACCACCGGCAGCCCAAACTTGTGATAGACCTCGACCGCCGCGATTGCGGTCGAGGAGCAGTAGTGCGTCGCAGCCGCGATGATGTCTTTCTCTGCCGACATCTTGGTCGCCACCTGCACTGCCACGTTGGGCTTGCACTCGTCATCGAGCACCACGAGTTCGTATTCGTATTTCGCTTTCGCGTCGGCGTTGCGGAGTCGCACGGCAAGATCGGCCGAATTGCGACCTCCGATTCCGTTGACCGAGACGCCTCCGGTGAGCGGTCCGATGAAGCCGACCTTGATCTTGTCCTTCGCCTCTGCAGGCACAACCGCGACCAACCATACCGCTGCCAGAATGGCCGTTGCAACCTTTAATGCCCTGGTCATCCGTTCCTCCCTTGTACAGCAACACGGCGGCAATCACACGACGTACTTCAACCGTGATTTCCTTTTGACTTGGAAGCCGGCGGCGATTGTACACCTGTATTATCCTCCAGACGGACATTTTGAACTGAGTTCCGTGTGAGCCGTCTTTTCGCGACCCCTTTGTATGAGTGAGGCGCAAAGACTAGGGCTACTTTGTCAGCTTGGGCGTGTGATGCCTACTGCGGAATTGCCGACCCGGAGTAATTCCGGGCGGATCGTCAGCAACTCTTCCATAACCAGCTCAGGGAAGAGGCGCCCGTGATTCGGGCACAATCCCGAGACGCCATGAACGGCTAAGCCTCCGGTTTGCCACCTTCGTGGTCCATGTATCTTCCTGTTCTTCCACTCTTTTAGGTTGTGAGCCCTCCTCACACACCTGGCGATCCTCTAGCGATAGGGCAGCGCTTAACGCGTCCATTTCCGCGAGAATCTCACTGGTGGCTTTATCAGTCTCGATCATCCCCGCCTGTTTACGAGCCTCGATGATCCCCTTGTATACGCGTGCCCTCCGCTTGACGAGAGTGGACGACTGGCCTATGGTGTGCACAAGGATCGGGTCGAATCGGAAATTTTGGCCGACGTGTTGCGCTGGGCGCTGTGACCAGATTCAACCACCATAAGATTGATCGCCGCACTTTCACTTTTGTCCGCGCCGCAGCAGCTATCGGCGCCAACGTAAGCGTCGGCGCGAGTACGCAAACGCCTCGCCTCGAAACACTTACTCAATGGTTGCATGCCTCCCACAGAAGGCGAAAACAGGCCTTGCAGCCATGTCTGGACCGAATTCGGGAAATGGACTCTTCCATTCACGCCTGGGTTCAGGTTTCGCCACAGAAGCCGACAGGGCGTGGCAAGTTGTCCGAGATCCCGTTCGGAGTGAAAGACATCATCGAGACGCGGGGCTTGGCGACAGAATACGACTCGCCAATTTACAAAGGTCGAATCGGTACCGCCGACGCTGCCATCGTTCGTGAGATGCGGAAACGGGGAGCAATCTTGCTGGGAAAGACGCACACTGCCGCGTTTGCGTACCTGGCGCCCCCGCCGACGCGGAACCCCCGTGACTTGGAGCACACGCCCGGCGGAAGCTCCAGCGGCTCGGCCGCGGCCGTCGCGGCCGGGATGGTTCCGTTCGCCATCGGAGAACAGACGCGCGGATCCGTGTTGCGGCCCGCTTCCTTTTGTGGAGTGACCGGCTTCAAGCCCACCTTTGATCTCCTCCCGATGGAAGGCGTGCTGCCACTGTCAAAGAGCCTGGACACGCTTGGGTTCTTCACGCACACGCCCACGGATATGATAGCGCTCTGGGAATCGCTCGGAAATCCTGTTGCCGGGCCAGAGGATTTTGCGTTGGGGACGCCGGAACCGATGCCTAAGGTCGACCCGATAATGGTCACGGCCTTCCAAAATGCGCTGTCGCGGTTGCGCAGCAGCGGCGCCTCGCTGCGGTCCGTCGATATATCAGGAATGCTCGCCAAACTCTCAGAGGCATCCATAACCGTGATGTTCTACGAGGGCGCCCGATTCCACCAGCAACGATATAACGAATACGGTGACCGGCTCGCGGAGCTTGCGGAATTGGTTCGCGAGGGACTTAAGATTCCGGTGGAGCGGTACGATGAAACCAAGCGTTACATCGATGCGTGCAAAGCTCGATTTACAGAGCTCTTCAAAGTAACGCCGGTTATCCTGACACCGGCTGCAGTGGGACCCGCACCTCTGGGCCTCGCATCCACCGGTGATCCGAGGATGAATGCACCGTGGACGACTTTGGGAACGCCGGCCATCTCCATTCCTATGCCAGTTCCGGCCGGGCTGCCGCTTGGACTGCAGCTCACCGCCGACCACGGTCAGGATGCAAGGGTGATTAGCACTGCAGTGCGGCTGCAGAGGATGCTCAGCAACAGACCAGATTGAGGCTGAGCCCCTTCACTTGCGCCGGTTCAACCACGCTCTTCACGATCCTTTTTCCCAACAGCCAGCTTCCGGGCTCATACTGTCAGGTGTCGCGCTCTGCGGCACAGCCTCGGCACAGCTCGACGCCGCTCCTTCCCACCATTGAATTTGCATAGGGCCCGCGTCCGCCGCAATCGCGGGCGGCTTCCTTCAAGTCGTTGTATCGAAAGCGCCCGAACACACCGTGCTCGTGCAGGCGCCTTGCCCCTTCGCGCTTCCGATACAACGCTAAGACTTATCGGGCATGTGAACCAAGGATAGTGCTAGTTTGATCGAACGAGCGAAACCAGCCACGGTTGGAAGCATTATTCGTAACGGAGGGCCACGAGTGGATCGGTTTGGGCCGCGCGGCGGGCGGGTAGAAGGCAGGCGGCTAGGCCGACGAGCAGGATGAGAGCAATCACGGCAGCGAATGTCGATGGATCCGTGGCTGAAACACCGGAAATTTGGCTGGCGAGAAAGCGCGTGAGTGCATAGCTCGCGAGAAGGCCAATGAGAATCCCAGCCGCCACCAGACGAAATCCGTTGAGAAGGACGAGCCGAAGAATATTTCTCTGTTGAGCACCGAGAGCCATACGAATGCCAATCTCGTGAGTTTGCAATGAGACTGTATAGGCCATCACGCTGAAGATGCCAATGACCACCAAGACCAGGCCGATGACTGAGAATGCTGTGAGGGTTACCAATTCAAATTGCGGCCCGCGATAGAACTCGTGCAGCGAAGATTCCAGCGTTCCGGATGTGCCGATGGCTACGCCCGGATCGACAGCTCGGACTTCGTCCGCCATACTTTTTAGGACTGAGCTCGGATCCACCGAGGTCCTGGCCATAAACGTTCGCCAGGTATATCCCTGAACGCTGTAAGGGATGAAGGCTTCAGGAAAATCCTGCCACGACGGATTATCGTAGTCACGCGTCTTGTAGTCCGCCACAATTCCGACGATTTCAAAATAAGTATCGTGAGGGGCATCCAGAAAAGTGCGGTCCAGAACCTGTAGCTTGACTTTGTGGCCCAGAGGATCTTCGTTGGCAAAGTACTGGTGCGAGAACGCCTGGTTTATGACCATAACGTATCGCGCCGCGGTCATGTCGTCTTCGGTGAAGAACCTGCCGCGGAGCAACGGCACTCCGAGAGTTTGAAAATAGTCCTCGCTGACGGATTCATGTCTGGCCTCCCAGCGTTCTGCGTGGGGCCTGCCCGGAATAATGACGTCAGTCCAGTCGTATTTCAACGGCGGTTCTTCATTGCATTCCGCGGCGGACAGTACACCAGGGACCGCCTTCATCCGGTCGAGAAGTTGCCGCGTCAATGAATTTTTCCGAGTCCTGACTTTTACAATTGAGGCCGGATCGTTCCAATTGAAATTGTATGAGTTGGGCCAAACGAGTTCGAAGTAGAGAAGATTTTTTGGATTGAACCCGAGATCCACGCGCGTGAGAACAAGGAAGCTACGCATCAGGAGGCCAGCGCCAATCAGCAGCACGATCGAGAGCGCAACCTCGCCGACCACCAGACCGGCGCGAAGTCTGCCGTGCCGAAAACCTCCCCCGGTCCCTTTGCCAGAGCCAGTGAGACGCGGCTGCACATCGCCGCGAACAACGTGCAGCGCGGGTGCAAGGCCGCACAGGATAGTGCCCAGGAAGGTGACGCCCAGCGTCAGAAAAAGGACCGGAGCATTCATGCGAATAACAGTTTCCTCGGGGACTGTGCCGGCCGGAATCAGTGTGATAACAGCCTTCAGACCGAAATACGCCAGCACACAACCAACGGCAGAGGCCGCTGCCGCAAGCACGAAACTTTCCACGAGGAACTGGCGAATCAGGCGGCCGCGCGTCGCACCCAGTGTTACCCGGATGGCGATTTCGCGTTCGCGGGCGGTCGCACGGGCCAGCAACAGGTTGGCGACGTTGCTGCAAGCGATCAGCAGTAGCAGAAAGACGGCAGCAAGCAATGCATAGAGTGTCTTCTTGAAACCTCGGATAACGCTGTCCAGCAGCGTCTGGGACACAACTGTAAACTTTTCTGGAAATATTCCGCCAGGGTTTGCCTTCTGCAGGCGGTGCGCAATCGCATCGAGCTCGGCGCCGGCAGCCTGCACGCTAACCCCGGGTTTGAGACGCCCGATGAGGTGGCCTCCGGCCTCGTCCGCTCTGACGGGCATCCAAACGCTCGCGCCAAAGGCGTTAAATCGTGCGGGCATGATCCCGGCAAGGGTCATTGGGTTACCGCGCAAGATAAAACTCTTGCCAAGAATGTTGGGATCGCCACCGAATTCTCTCTGCCAAAGCCGGTAATTCATTACAAACACGGGCGGAGCACCGGGGCGGCCATCTTCCTCCGAGATCGTTCGACCCAGTAGTGGCGGCACACCCAAATAGTCAAAAGTGTTAGTCGTTACGGTCGCGCCGCTCGGCAAAATACGCGTAGATTTGCCATCATCATAGAAGAGGCGGCCCACGACTCCGTGAGCAATCATGTCTTCGAAGACATGATTCTGTTCGCGGAAGGCGCGGAATTCCTCGGGTGAGAAGAAGGCGCGGCCTTTCCATCCGCCGACGTTCGTTGAATTGCGAATTTCAAACACGACCGACCTATTGAAGTCTTTATAAGGAAGCGCGTGGAAGAACACGTTGTAGACGACGCTGAACACAACCGTGGAAGCGCCGATGCCGAGAGCCAAGGCCAAGATGGCGATGAGGGAGAAACGACGATTTTTGCGAAGGTTGCGGAGGGTGTAGCGGAAGTCGCGGGAGAGACTATCGAGGTGAGCTTCCATACGATCAAACTCTACACCGAAGCGGGCGCGAATTGTAGGGACCTCACGATTGATGAGAAGGGTAGGCGGCAGCATATTTCTTAATGATCGCCAGTTTGAGCTCTGACCACCCTCCGATCTCATCAAACTGGAGCTGCCTTCCCACGCCTTTCAACTCCGGCGACAGCTAGCAACTTTACTCGAACTCCAGCACAACAATTTCGGGATTCGATCCCAGCCGCAGCGGCGGTCCCCACGTTCCCGCTCCGCTCGAAGTGAAAACCTGCATCCTCCCGATTCGGCTTAAGCCATACACAAACTGCCGGTAAATCCGCCGCGCCATCCAGCTCCAAGGTATGAACTGCCCAAGGTGCGTATGCCCGGATAGCTGCAGGGAAACGCCGGCGGCCTCCGCGATCTCCGGATGGTCGGGCGCATGCGTCAGCAGAATGCTGGCGCGATCTTGATCCAATCGGATACCGCGCAGCACCGACGCAAAGTGGCCCGCGCGCGCCGCGTTCCGGTACGGCACCCCAATAATCTGCAAACCGTCCACTTCCACCTTCTCATTGCTGAGCACGCGGACTCCGGCCGCCGCAATGGCACGCAGATATTTACTGTCGTCCCCAAATTGCTCATGATTTCCCGCGACGAAAT
>WNEY01006674.1_pt1 | contig 13052 bp, 12 predicted proteins | sample 5400531 | NCBI WGS metagenome assembly WNEY01 (sample SAMN13153338, study PRJNA577476) | soil metagenome | isolation source: 200 cm saprolite under Douglas fir tree site 1 | place: USA:California | collected 2015-04-18
CTCTCCGAATACGGCGTCCTCGGATTCGAGTACGGCTACTCGGTCGCCGATCCGGCCGCTCTGGTGATGTGGGAAGCGCAGTTCGGAGACTTCGTCAACGGCGCGCAGATCGTCATCGATCAGTTCGTCTCCAGCGCGGAAGAGAAGTGGGGACAGCACAGCGGACTGGTGATGCTGCTGCCGCACGGCTACGAGGGTCAGGGACCCGAGCATTCGAGCGCGCGCCTGGAGCGCTTCCTCACGCTCTGTGCTGAAGGCAACATGCAGGTCATTTACCCGACGACGCCGGCGCAGTACTTCCATGCGCTGCGGCGTCAGATGAAGAACGATCCGCGCAAACCGCTGATCGTGATGACGCCGAAATCGCTGCTGCGCCATCCGCGCGCCACTTCAACGCTCGATGATCTGACGCGCGGGCGATTCGAGCCCGTGCTCGTTGACGGTGTCGAAGCGGCTTCAGCCGGTCGGATCATCATCACAGCGGGCAAAGTCGTCTACGACGTGCTAGCCGCAAGGAAAACGAATGTCCCCATCATCCGCCTCGAGCAGTTCTATCCATTTCCGAAGCCGATGCTCGAGAACGCGCTGCGCGCATATCCGAATGCCACCGAAGTGGTGTGGCTGCAGGAAGAGCCGCGCAACATGGGCGCGTGGCCGTTCCTTCGCGAGCGCCTCGAAGCACTACTCGGTCAGAATCAAGCCCTGCGTTATGTCGGCAGACCGATCAGCGCATCCCCGGCGACGGGATCACATCACCGGCACGAGGACCAGCAGAAGGCGCTGATCGCCGCAGCGCTCCTGTAACGCCGCCGGCGCTCCGCTACTCCGGCTTCCCCTGGAGCAGCGGCTCCGTGTCCAGCGTCTGTGCGCCGTGTTCCGTGCATACGGCGAACTTCGACGGATACATCGACACACCGGCGAACTCGCCCGCGGCGTTCACGACATAGAAGTTCAATCCAAAGTTTGGATTCCCGCTGCTGTTGAGCAGCCGCTTCTCGATCGTGTTCACTTTCACGCGCCGCAATGCATCCATCGCCGCGTCCTTGGGATGCATCCCGCGACGCATGTTCTCCACGATCACAAACGAGCAAAGGTTGTAGAGGTTCGCTTCGCCGCGGCCGGTCGAACCGGCGGCACCGACGTCGCTGTCGACATAGAGTCCGGCGCCGAGGATCGGCGAATCGCCGACGCGTCCGGGGATCTTCCACGCGAGGCCGCTGGTCGTGGTCACGCCGCAAATCTCGCCTTTCGGGCTTACGCCGTCGCAGTTGATCGTTCCATAGAGATGCTGGCGATCGATTTTCCCCTCGGCGACCATCTCCAACGCGATTCGATATCCCGCCTCGGCCCGCGTTTTCGGATCGAGGTAATGCGACGGATCCGTGCGGCGTTTCCACTCCAGCCATTTTTCTCGTGAATGCGGAGTGTTGAGGTCGTCTTCGATTTTGAACCCGACGCTCCGCGCGAAATCCTGCGCGCCGCGGCCGACGAGAAGATGATGATCGGTTAGATCCATGACCGCTTGCGCAACGGACGACGGCGTACGTACTCCTTCGAGTGAGGCCACAGCGCCTGCTCGCTTTCTGGGTCCGTGCATGCACGATGAATCGAGCTGCACCACGCCTTCGGCATTGGGAAGCCCGCCGTAGCCGACGCTGTCGTCGAGCGGATCGAGCTCGACGATATTCACGCCGGCGATGACCGAATCGAGAACATCGCTCCCCTGCGCAATCATCGACCAGGCTTTCTCGACGCAGGTCTTGTCGCCGCCGTTTTTGAACCGGTTGCCGTTGGCTGACGAAACGACAACGGGTTTGGCAGGGCTGCGGTGAATGACCGTCGGTCCCTGCGCGAACACTTTCTTTGGCGCGGACGTAACAGCAAACGCAACGGCTCCGCCGGCCACGAATGCGCGGCGGGTCACAGTTTTCTTCATCGGCTCCTCCTCCGGTAGGAGCCGAACGCTATCCGATTTTCTCCGGCAGTGAAACCTTCCCGTTCCCGTTTTCTTTCGGCTTCTCACTGCCGGCATGCTTTTGTTCGCCGCTCGCAGCTTCCCTCGGCACAATCGAGAGATCACCGGTGATGACCTTCGCCTCATCAGCGACCACGGTGACTTTGTCGGTGATGATGGTCGCGTCCTTCGACATGATTGTCGGTGTCTCTGGCAGCGTCCCCGCCTCCCGGTGTCCCGCGATGTCCCGCGCGGTTTCCACCAGAGCGTTGGCGACGGCGTTGATGTCGAACGGCTTCTTGATCACTCGCCGGACCATCGAGTCGTCGAGGCTGGCCACATCTCCGTTCATGAGTGCTGTAGCGACGATGACCACCGGTCTCGGGTTGAGTGTGCTGATTTTTTGAACGAGCTCATAACCGCTCAGCCTGGGCATCATCAAGTCGACGATGGCGATGTCGTACTGTCTCCGCCCAAGCATCTCCAGCGCCTGCAAGCCATCCTTCGCGGTATCGACATCAAAACCCGCGCGCTCCGCCACACGTGCCAGAAGACGGCGCACTGCTTTATCGTCGTCGACGATCAAAAGCGGGGTCTTCCGTCTGGTGTCGTTTTGCATAACACTATCTATTGCAAGGCCGGTGCTCATATGCGACCGACGCAAGTATTTTGAATTGAGGGTTTTACAAGCAGACTCAGCCGATTTTTGGCAGTTTGGGCAGAAGGGAACGATGCCACGACTCAACAGCCGGCCTCTGCCATATCCCGGCCCGAATGGCACTAAGGCGTTCCATAATTGTGTCAAAAACGACTGTTTGCGGTCCGGCGCTCTCGCCGAATTCGCGGCGACTGATCGCCCGAACCTGGCCGTCGCCGCCGAGATAGAAAATCCGATTGGGATCGAGAATCGAAACTCCGAGCTCGCGCTCGAGCTGTTGCATCAGCCCGAACATGCGATCGATCGAACAGCCAGATGTTTCCGAACGTTGATCGACGCCGATGACCAGAAAACTGCCATGCAGAAGATCGCGCGCTGAGACGATCGGCTGTTGATGCGCGGACCAGCCGTCGAGAAAGCCGTCAATGGCGCCCAGGAGACGCGAGCTCTTCCGCACGTCGAGCGCCGGCGAGATTCCGAAGATCCAGATTCGCGATTCATCCGGCAGTTGGGAAATGTCGATGCGTGGCATGTCGATTACACTCCGCGAGTGAGCTTCGCAAAACTAATGCAACGGTTCAAGGGCGGCAACCAACAAGCTGAACCGCAGCACGACCCCCTCCGCCTGGCAACGGCCGCCGTGCTATTGGAAATCGCCTACGCGGACGGCGAATTCTCGCCGGCCGAGGATGGCGACGTGGTCGGGTATCTCCAGGGGGCCTTCGAATTGAGCGAAGGAGATGCCCGGCAGCTTCTCGAGCAGGCGGACGACCTTCGCAACCATACCATCGATCATTTCGCGCTGACGAATTTCATCCGAAAGAACTCCACGCTTGCCGAGCGAACCGAGATCGTCAAAACAATGTGGCGCATCGTCTACGCCGATCGAAAGCTCACCGATTACGAGAACTACCTCGTGCGCAAGCTCGCCGACCTCCTCGGCCTCGAGCACCACGTGATGATCGAAGCAAAGGTGAGCGTCCTTCGCGAGCTGGGCCTCAACGCATGACCGAGTCGCATCACGTCGCAATCATTGGCGCGGGGCCGATTGGCCTGGAGCTCGCCGTCGCGCTCAAGCAGGCTGGAGTGGACTACGTCCAGATCGACGCGGCGCAGATCGGATCGACCATCGAATGGTATCCGCCGCAGATGCTGTTTCACTCCAGCTCGGATCGCCTTGCGCTCGCCGGCGTCCCCATCCAGACGGCGAACCAGCAGAAGATCACGCGCGAGGAGTTTCTCGCCTACCTGCGCGCGCTCGTGCAGCACTTCGGTTTGACGGTGCGGACTTACGAGCGCGTCGTGCGCATCGATAAGCTGCCAGGCGGCGGCTTTGAGCTGCGCACTGTTGCCATCGACGGGGAGCATCGAACGCGTGCAGACATCCTTGTGCTTGCCATCGGCGCGATGCACGCGCCGCGGCTCATCGGCGTTCCCGGCGAAAATCTTACGCACGTCAGCCATTACCTTGGCGATCCGCACAAATACTTCGCGAAGCGCCTGCTCGTCGTCGGCGGACGGAACTCAGCAGTGGAGGCCGCGGTCCGTTGTCATCGTGCCGGCGCTGACGTGACCATCAGCTATCGCGGCGATGATTTCGATCCGAAAGTCGTCAAGTTCTGGCTGCTGCCCGAGGTGCGGGCGCTGATCCGAGATGGATTCGTGCGCTTCCTGCCTCGTACGTCCGTAACGGAGATCGGCAATGGGACGGTAACGCTCTCGCCGAAGCAGGAGGTCTCCGCCGACTTCGTGCTGCTGATGACCGGATATCGGCAGGACCCGACGCTCTTCGACATGCTCGGCGTCAAGCTGCAGGGCGATGAGTGCCAGCCGATGCACGATCCGGAGACGATGGAAACCAACGTGCCGGGAGTATTCATCGCCGGAACCGCGGTCGCCGGTACGCCGCCGCGCAAGGTCAGCGTGATCGTGGAAACCTGCCACGTGCATGTGCCAAGAATCGTCGGGGCGATCAGCGGACGGCGTGTCGCCCTGCCGGATGGACGGCTCGACGATTGATGGGGTCAGAGCTTTGATTCGCACTTGTATCTACGCAGCGTAGCCAAGCATCGATCGACGCAGTCGCGGAGTCGAGGATTCTGACGGAGTTGTTGATCGCAGCGTTCCACCAGTGTCGAGACATATCCCGAGCTCCGAAGGCGTAAACCAGCCGCGATATCACGGTTCGGCAGCAGTGCTTCATTGCAGCCGATCCAAGCTGCAATCATGCGTGGAGTCCCACCGCGTTCGTATCGGACGCGATTCTCATCATACGAGAGCGTGCTCGCCACGGCAGTGACGATCGTTGCCATCGTCGGGCCGCCAACAACTCGTTGCACCCGCGGATGATCATCGGCACGCGGCCTTAGGTCGACTCGCTCACGGACCTGCTCCATCCAAGGGTCACGGCCGAGATAGATCTGGCTGACGAGATCAGTCCACGGCGTCGTTACGGATCCAATGGCAGCGTCGACAAACTCACGATACGCAGCGCGGGCGAGCTCTTGCTCCGATCCGAATTGCACCAGCACATCATGCACGGACAGCCATTCGGGCGCAGGCGCTTCGCCGATGACGGCGCGATGACTGCTCCACACATAGTCTTCGGGCCGCATCACCATTCCCGCTCTGACCGGGTTGAGCACCACATAACGAAGCACTTCGAGGAAATAGGATTCTTTCTCGATCAAGAAAGCGTTGAAACGGCCCTGAAACAGATGGCCCACGCGGTCATGACGGCGATTGAATGCCTGCGAATACTTCCCATTGAGCCACTGCATCCCTCGCGACAGCGTCTCACACGTGAGCTGAACGACGAGATGAATGTGATTGGGCATCAGCACATAAGCCGTAAGAATCCAGGCGAACCGCTTCACGCAAGCTCCCAGCAGCTCGAGGAAGAATTCGCGATCGCGGTCGTCGCGAAAAATGTTCTGACGCGCATTACCGCGAGCGGTGATGTGATGCAGCGAACCGGGGTACTCGAGTCGAAGAGGTCTTGACATTGCGCCACGGAGGCTACCTCGGCGACGCGTGAATTCGAGTTGTTTCTACTTGCTGTGGATCGAAGTGCGAATCAAAGCTCTGACCCCATCACAACCCATCACAACTTTAGAATCAACTTCGTCATATCGTGCTGATTTCCGTCCGGGTCCGTTCCATACCCTGGCTGCACGTAGGACTTGAAGCCGAGGTTCTCGAGCGTTTTCACGGCGTCATCTTCCAGGTCGGAAATCAACATGCAGTTCACGTGGCGCAAGCCGCGCTGGCGAGCGATGTCGATGAGATGATTGACGAGGGTTGTGCCGAGCCCGAGGCCGCGGAAAGCTGGATTGAGCATCCATTTGATGCGTCCTGTCAGGCGCAGCGGTCCAACGAGGCGATGCAGGGTGGCGTCGGCGACGATCTGCTGACCGTTGAGCGCGAGCAGCGGGAACACTTTGCCGTAGTCGATGTTGCGACCCCACGATTCGATGAGCGCCCGATTGTCGACGTTGTCCCAGGCGAAGCGCTTGTAGTCATTAGGCAACGTGTGGAAGAAGTCGTATAGAGCGCCCACGTCGTTCGCAGTGAAGGGGCGGATCAGGACGCGCCGGCCGTCGCGGAGAACTGCTTCTTGCGGGTAGCGGTGCGGCATTACTTCTTTACCAACTGCGCCACCATCTTCTTCGGCGCCACGGCGCGATAGCTCTCGTCGATCCACGCTTCCATCAGTTCGAGTGGCGGATTCGCTTTCGGATCGAGATGCGCCGTCACCCAGCCGTGCTTGCCCATGCCGTAATGGGTCGGCTCGGCGAACGGGAGGTCGTGCGACATGTCCCGCGAGAACGGCAGCTTCACCGACATGCTGACCTTGTTGTCCTTCATGCCCATGAAGAGGAACCCCTTGCCGTTCACTTTGATCGCCGTCTCACCCCACGGATGATCCTCAGTCGCGCCGGGATAAGCGAGCGCCCGCTTGCGGATGCGCTCGTGGATTTGACGAGTCGTCAGTCGCGCCATGTCAGCAGTGCGAAGCCGATCATCTTATACAGCAATCGCGCGCCGACGTTGGCGTCCCATTCCGTCTCGCCCGGTGCGACTTCGCAGAGATCGAGGCCGACGATGCGCTTCTTCGCCCGCCGGATCGCGCGCAACAGACCGATCGCTTCGTTCCATGAGAGCCCGCCCGGAACAGGCGTTCCCGTTCCGGGGCAGAGCGTCGGATCGAGACCATCGATGTCCCACGACAGGTAAACGTCATTGGGCAGTTCCGCCACGATCGCATCTGCAAGCTCGGCGAAGGCCGTCCCCTCTTCTTTTCGCGCCGCGAGGTCGTCGTCGAAGAAGGTCGTGATGCGGCCGTTTGACTGCTCGATGCGCTGCATTTCGGCGGTCCCGACATCGCGCACACCGACCTGCACGAGCTTCCTGACCGGAAGACGCGTCACCACGTTGTGGAAGATCGATGCGTGCGAGAACGTGAATCCTTCGTACGCGTGGCGCAGGTCCGCATGGGCGTCGAGATGCAGGATTCCCATCGCGGGGTAGTGCTCTGCGTACGCGCGAATCGCGCCGAACGGCACCGAATGATCGCCACCCAGCACGACCGGCATTCTGCCGTCGTCGAGCAGCTCCGCCGTCTTCTCGTAGACCCAGCGATTGACCGAATCGCTGATCTTGTTCACCGCCCGGACATTTTTTCTGCCGATTTTTTTCGCCTTGGCGTTCCAGCGGACGATCGTCCGCGGAATGTCGAGCATGGCGATGCCTGCTTCGTATGGTCGGCCGGTTTCGTGATCGAAAAGATCGACTTGTTTCGAGGCTTCGAATACGGCCGCAGGCCCGCGCGACGTTCCGCCGCCGTACGAAGTGGTCGCCTCGTACGGCACAGGAATGATCACCACTTTGGATTCGTCCGGCGCGAATGGAAGGCCGTAAATGCCGGAGTTTTTGGCAGCTGCGGCGTCAGGATCGAATTTCAATCCAGATCCATCGGATTGATCAACGGCTTATCCGACTTGTCCGCGCGCTGCATCGCTTCCTTGAATTTCTCTTCCAGGATGCGGCTGCGATCTTTCTGGCTTTCGAGCTGCTTGTCGAATCGCTTCTCCATCTCGCTCTTCTGGACCTCGAGATTGGAGACCATCGACTCGAGCGACTGACTCGACTTGGTCTCCTTCGCTTTGTGCAGAAGGATCTCGCCGGTCAGGCGATCGATGACCACGAGCGCTTCACAGCACGGGCAGTTGATTTCGAAGTTCTTGGCCATGACGCCACCTCATTCTAACGCCTGCGCCAGATCGGCAACCAGATCGTCCTTGTGTTCGAGCCCAACGGACATCCGCAACAGATTTTCCGGTGTGCGCGACGTCGGCCCTTCGCTCGAGGCACGATGCTCGATCAGGCTCTCCACTCCGCCCAGCGAGGTCGCGCGGATGAACACTTTCGTCTTCGCCGCTACCGCGAGCGCCTCCGCCCGCCCGCCCCGGATACGCACCGAGAGCATGCCGCCGAAGTCCGACATCTGCCGCGCGGCGATCGGATGTCCGGGATGCGATGGCAGTCCGGGATAGTGCACCGCCTCGACGCGCCGATGTGTGGCCAGAAACGCGGCGACGGCGCGCGCATTCTCGGAGTGCACTCGCATGCGCGGCGCGAGTGTGCGAATGCCGCGCAGAACGAGCCATGAATTGAACGGCGATGCCACTCCCCCGACGATCGTGCGCACCACTTCCGTTTTCTCGAAGAGCGCGTTGCGGCGGCGAAATGCCAGCGACCCTCCCTGAACGTCGCTGTGTCCGCCAAGGTACTTGGTGGTGGAGTGCATGACGACGTCGGCGCCCAGCTCGATCGGCCGCTGGAGAGCGGGCGTAGCGAGCGTGCCGTCGGTGATCAGCAGCGCTCCGGCACCATGAGCGATCGACGCGAGCGCGGAGATGTCGGCGATCTTCATCAGCGGATTCGAAGGCGTCTCGCACCAGATTGCACGCGTGTTCGAGCGCATGGCTTTCCGCACGCGATCGAGGTCATCCATTGTCGTCATGTCGTGAGTGAGGCCCCAGCGAGGGAAAAAATCGGCGGCCAGAATCCGCACAGCGTAGTAGCTGTCCTCCGGAAGAAGAACGTGCGCCCCTGGCTCGAGCGATTGAAAAAGCGCGGAGGCGGCGGCCATCCCTGAGGTAAAGGCCAGCGCCGCTTCGGCCGAATCGATTGCCGCCAGTGCAGATTCCAGACGAGTCTGCGTCGGATTGTGATCGCGAATGTAGCTGTAGCCGTGCGAGGGCTGCCCATCGGAAGCGTTGCGCTCGAACGTCGTGGAGAGATGAATCGGAGGTACCAGGGCGCCCGTTTCTCGGTCAACATCGCCGCCAGCGTGAACTGCTTTTGTTTCGAAGCGCATGGTTTGAGCATAACCTACCAACCGTGGGACGAATCCATCTCGGCTCCATCCTCGGCACGATGAGCTACATCCAGACTTCGGGCGTGCAATACGCGCTGCTGTGGATTCCCGTGCTTTTCATCAGCGTGCTGTTCCACGAGCTGGCGCACGCCGCGATGATCGGAATCTTTGGTTTCGGCCCGAGCCAGATTCTGCTGCAGGGAATCGGAGGGGTGACGATCAATGAGAGGCGGGCACGGCCGTGGCAGGACCTGTTCATTAGTGCCGCGGGCCCTCTGTCGAGCTTTCTCCTGGCGTTCCTGATCCGATTGGCGCTGATGAACATCCCGTACGTGAGGCGCGATGCATTTTTCCTCAATCTTCTTCCGCTTCTCGCGCAGGCGAACATTTTGTGGGGATTCTTCAATCTGCTGCCGGTCGCGCCCCTGGATGGCCATGGCATCGTGCGCAACTTCCTGCGCATGATCGTGAACGAGCGGGTGGCGTTTCTGATCGCCATCTTCATTTCGATGATCGTCGGCGGAATCCTCGTAGTTATTAGCGTCTTTCTGAAGCAGCCGTTCATGGCCCTGCTGCTCCTCTGGTTCGTCCGATCGAGCTACCTGCAGTGGCAATTCTTCCGGTCATACAACCGGACCGACGAATAAGACGATTGAGACGTTCGGGATGGAAATTAACCTAAAATAAGAGTCTCGTAGGTCCGTCGTATGACCCTTCAGGTGCCCGATCTCTCTGCGCCCCAACCGTCGAGGTTGGCAAGAGCGAGGCGTGCTTTCGCTCGCTGGTTCCGCGCCTCGAAAGGGGGCGCTTTGTCTTCGCTTCGAACCACGGTCGCGATTCTGAAGGCGCAGCAGGAGGCGATGCTCGACGGAGTGCTGGTGGTCGATCCTCAAGGGCGTGTCCTTTCGTACAACCGGCGCTTCCTGGAGATCTGGGGAATTCCCGAGGAGGTTGCGGCAAAGAGTGACGATCAGCGGCTACTCGCCTATGCCTCGGAAAAGGTCGCGCACTGGGACAGCTTCATCGATCAGGTCAACTACCTCTACAAACATCCGAGTGAGATCCGCACCGGGGATCCGATTGCGCTGAAAGACGGACGGATTCTGCTGCGCGCCTCGATCCCCGTCCTCGCCGAAGGAAAATACGCGGGGCGCGCCTGGCACTTCCGCGACATCACCGAAGCGCGACGCGGCGAGGCACTGCAGAACGCGCTGTTTCGCATCGCACAGATGGCGCGTGAGACCAAGGACCTCAACGAGTTCTACCGCGAGATCCATGAAGTCGTCGGGACGTTGATGGAGGCGACGAACTTCTACATCGCCGAGTACGACGAACAACGCGACATCGTTTCCTATCCCTATTTCGTCGATCAGTACGACCCCGAGCCGCAAGGCGAACCGCCGGGCCGCGGCGTCACCGCATTCGTACTGCGGACCGGAAAGCCGCTCCTGGCGACTCCTGAGGTTTTCGAGCGACTGCGAGCGGATGGAGAAATCGAGCTGGTCGGACATCGCTCGGTCGATTGGCTGGGCGCGCCGCTGAAGACAGGCGACCGGACCTGGGGTGTCATCGGCGTCCAGACGTACGAGCAATCGAAGCGCCTGAGCCCGCGCGACAAGGAGATTCTCGTCTTCGTCTCACAGCAGGTCGCCTCGGCAATCGAGCAAAAGCGGCAGGAGACTCTCCTCCGCGAAAGTGAACGCCGCTACCGGCAGATGTTCGAAAACAACCGCGCGGTGCAGCTCATCCTCGATCCGGAGAGCGGCGAGATCGTCGACGCGAACGTCGCCGCGGCGGAGTACTACGGCTGGAGCATCGAACACCTTCGTACGATGAAAGTGTGGGATATCAATACCACCTTCAGCGAACGGCGAATCCGTGACGAGATGAGTCAGCTCTCACGCAGACGGCGGAGCTACCTCCAGGTCCAGCATCAGTTGGCGTCAGGAGCGATCCGTGATGTCGAAGTGCACTCCGGTCCCGTGGATATCGGCGGGCGTCATTACCTCTATTCGATCGTCCACGACATCACCGAGCGCCGGCAGGCGGAGCAGGCACTGCTCGACTCGGAAGAGAAGTACCGCAACATTTTCAACTTCGCCTCCGTCGGAATCTTCCAGGCCACTGGCGATGGGCGCCTGATCACCGCGAACGTGGCGCTCGCCCGCATGCTCGGATACCACTCCGTGGATGCCCTTCTGCAGGTCGACCTGGCTCGGGACATCTACTTTCACTCCGAAGAGCGAGAAGAACAGATCCTGAAGCACGTCTCGCGCAGCTCGATCGCCGAGGCGCAGGTGCTCTGGAAAAAGAAAGGCGGAACGCCCATCTGGGTGCAGCTCAATACGCACGCGATGCCCAATGCTGAGGGCACGATGATGTTCGAGACGTTCGTCTATGACGTCACGGAGCGCAAGCTCGCTGAACAACAGCTTGCGGCGGCAAACGCGCAGCGCAAAGCGGTGCTCGACGCCGCCACGCGCGTCTCCATCATCGCCACCGACCCGGAGGGAATCATCACTGTGTTCAACTCCGGCGCGGAGCGGATGCTGGGATACTCGGCGGCTGAAATGATCGGCCGCTGTTCGGTGACCGATCTCCATCGTGCGGAGGAGCTTGCCGATCACGCGGCGCGGCTGCATAGCGAGTTCGGCCAGCGCCTCAGCGGCTTCGACATCCTCGCCCACCGCGCGGATCGCGAGGGCCTGGAGGAGCGCGAGTGGACGTATGTGAAGAAGGACGGGACGACGATCACCGTCTTTCTTTCGGTGACCGCGCTGCGGCGCGATGACGGATGGCTCACCGGCTTTTTGCACGTGGCCAACGACGTCACCGAGCGGAAGCAGGCGGAAGAGACACTTCGGAAACAGTCAGCGGCGATGACCGCGTCGATGGACGGAATCGGCATCGTCAGCGATCGCATGGATTTCACTGTGGTCAACGATGCTCTGGCGAGACTGTATGGTTATCCCGATCCGCCGTCGATGATCGGTCTCCCTCTGCACGCGCTCTACGAGCCCGCGACGTATGAACGCTTCAGCAGCACCATTCTGCCGATCGTGCATCAGCGCGGCCGATGGCGCGGCGAAGCTCCGGGGCTTCGCCATGACGGCCTCACGTTCCCGCAGGAGATCTCCATCAGCGCGATTGAAGGGGGCGGCCTTGTCTGCGTCGTCCGCGACATCACCGAACGGACGTACGCCGAGGAGCAGATCAAACATCTGGCCTATCACGATGCGTTGACGGGATTGCCGAACCGGTTGCTGTTCAAGGATCGCCTGACCGTCGCCATTTCTCACACGCAACGCGAGCGCAGCAAGCTGGCGGTGCTCTTCCTCGATCTCGACCGCTTCAAAGTCATCAACGATTCGCTCGGTCACAACATCGGCGACCAGCTCCTGCAGGCCGTCGCCGGCCGCGTGCAATCCTGCGTCCGCGAAAGCGACACCGTGGCGCGCCTCGGCGGCGACGAATTCACCGTTCTGGTCCCCCACCTGCCGCACGGCGAAGACGCGGCGCTGGTCGCTCAGAAAATCATCGACGCCGTCCGCTATCCGTTCCAGATCGAGGGGCGCGAGTTCTTCATGACCACGAGCATCGGCATCAGCCTGTATCCGGACGATGGCGTCGACGCGGAAACGCTGATCAAGAACTCCGATACGGCGATGTATCAGGCCAAGGAACAGGGACGCGACAATTACCAGCTCTTCAACGCGTTCATCAATGCCAAAGCGCTGCAACGCATCGCGCTCGAACATGGGCTGCGCAAGGCATTGGCCAATCAGGAGCTCGCCGTTCATTACCAGCCGATCTTCGATTTCCGCACGGGAAGAACCAGCGGAATGGAAGCGCTCCTGCGATGGAATCATCCGACACTGGGCACGATCCCCCCGACCGTCTTCATCCCGCTCGCCGAGGCGATCGGCGTGATGATTCCCATGGGCACGTGGGCCATGCGCGTCGCCTGCGCGCAGGCAAAGGCGTGGCATGACGCGGGCTACCGTACGCTCTCGTTGGCCGTGAACCTCTCTGTCTGTCAACTGCAGCAACCCGATCTT